>Ga0181523_10001901_pt1 | contig 21257 bp, 19 predicted proteins | sample PEATcosm2014_Bin_43_FD_119752 | JGI IMG/M metagenome (GOLD analysis project Ga0181523, IMG submission 119752) | Peatland microbial communities from MTU Mesocosm Facility, Houghton, MI, USA - PEATcosm2014_Bin05_30_metaG | ecosystem: Environmental > Terrestrial > Soil > Wetlands > Peat | place... | reverse complement strand
TGGCCGACGCGCAGCCCGTCGAGCGCTACTTCAGCTCCGGCGCGGACCGGGGCTCGATCATCGGCAATCCCCTCGGGGAGTTCTTGTGGGGGGCAGGAGGCATGGCTCACGCCTGGCCGGCCAACCCGGGCGAGAACCAGTACACCAGCGTGCAGAACTCGAACGTCCCGACGCTGCTCATCGGCGGGACGCTCGACTTCGAAACGCCGGCCCAGAACGCCACGAAGGAGCTGCTGCCGCACCTTTCCAACGGGCATCAGGTCATCTTGTCCGGGCTCGGGCACGCGGACGACTTCTTTTCCTACGAGCCGAAAGCCAGCACGCAGCTGCTGACCACGTTCTACGCCACCGGCCAGGTCGACACGTCCCGCTACACCCCGAACGTGGTCAGCTTCACCTCTGTTGGCAACTCGCAGGCATCGATAGCCAAAGACATCCTTGGGGCAATGATCGGCGTCGCCTTGTTGGCAGTGATCTGGCTCGTGGTGTTGGCGATCCGGATCCGCCGCCGAGGCGGTACCGGCCGCAAGACGGGCGCATGGATCCGTTCGGCCGGTCCGATCGTGTTCGGACTCGGCGGATGGTTCCTCGGCGAACTGTTGGTACTGCGGTTCTCGCCGAGCCGGGTGCTCCCCGACCAGCTGCTGGCAGGGGTCTCGATCGCGGTGCCGATCTGGCTCGGGGTCTACGCCGGCTGGGTCCGCACCGACACGCCGAAGGCGATGCGGGCCAAGGGCATCGGTGCCGCGGGTGTCGGTGCGGTGGTCGGAGCCGCATTCGGTTTCCACGCGATCAGCGGGCAGATGGCGTTGATCACGACGATCATCGGTGCGGCGGTCGTGTCGAACCTGAGTCTGCTCGTGCTCGACATCTGGACCGAGCGGGCCGCCTCCCGGGGAACGGCCGCTCCGGCGATGGATCTGTCGGAGACGGAGCACCTGGAGCCGGAGCACCTGGAGCCGGCCCTGCACTGATCGCCCGAACCGTGTCGGGGAATCCTTGGAGGATTCCCCGACACGCGCGCGTGTGATGGCGAGTGAACGGATCGAGTAGGGCGGCCCCGAGATTCCCCCATCCGAGCCGAGCGACGCGTCCCAATAACGCGCCGAACACGCCGGTTTGCCTGTCCCAGTCGTGCCGTTCCGGGCGCATGCAACTTCCGCGAGCACCGGCGACGAGAGGCACGGATCATTGATCCGAGGGCGACGAAAGAGCCAATGAGGCGTGGGCCATCCTCGACCGCCATCCCCTCGGTCCGGAGGTTCCTCAGCATTCATCAGTTACCCCAGGGTTCGTGAGCGGTGTACGAAACACGGCCACAGGCCGTGACTTCCCAGTTCAGACCACCGAAAGGCCGGTGTCGTCCGGCTCACTGCTGAATTCACCCACCCCTACGGCGACTCGGTCGAAGTGCTCGTGATAGCTAGCGAGTCGTCAGCTCAGCCCGAGATTCAGCGACGCGGAACCGGCATTGTTCGTGGACAGGCTGGCCAGGCGGGACGCAGGGCACGATTGCTGAGTGCGGGCGGCACCAGTCCCAGGACTAGGGCGAGCGGGTCGGCAGGAGTCCGCTGGCACGGAGGTAGGCCACCGTGTCCCGGAAGGTGTCGAGCAGCGGACGGTAGGCCATGCCCAGGTCGGCCAGGGTGGCCGAGTCGTCAGTCGGGACGCCGCTGGTCATGATGATCGCCGCCTCCTCTGACAGCGGAATGTCGACGGGCCCGAGTGCCCGTTGGGCGTCGAACTGGCGGCCCATCTCGACCATGTCGTCGGCGCTCACGGCATGGCCGTGGAGGTCGACCCCGGCGGCTTCGCCGAGCAGTGCAGTCCATTCGGCCCACGTGACGTACTGGCCCCCGGCCAGGTAGTGCCTCGGCCCCTTTCCCGGCTCCACGGCACGAGCGAGCAGCTCGGCCGCGTCGCGGACGTCCACGACCCCCAGGCCGCCCGGCGGCACGAGCATCATCGACCCGAGTGCGCCGAGGATGGCACCGAAGCTCCCGTCCAGGTGTGGCGACGTGGGTCCGTAGATCCCGCCCAGTGTGAAGCTCGTGATCGGGTCACCTTGCTCCTGGCGCTCACGGATCAACAGCTCCGCGTCCCGCTTGGACGCGCCATAGGCGGAGAGCGGCTCAGCCAGTGCCGACGACGGCGTCACGACGGCATCCTGGCTGGGGAGATGCACCGTGATGGTGGACGTGTAGACGATCGGATCCATTCCGGCGGCAAGCGCTTCGGTGAGGACCGTACGTGTGCCAACGACGTTGACGTCCGTCGTCTGCCCTCCAGCGCCACCCACACCGATCTCGGCGGCAGCGTGGACGACGGCGTCGCAACCATGGAGCGCCGATGCCACGGACTGCGGATCCGTGACATCGCCCCAGACCGCCTCAGCATCGATGCCGAACGGCTCGAGCACTAGTGGCAGCCGCTCCGGGCTGCGTGCGAGGACACGAACGTCGTGCCCCCGGCCGACAAGGGCCGCGACCGTGTGCGATCCGACGAACCCTGTACCCCCTGTGACCAGCACCTTCACCGGGCCCCTCCCATCGGCACACACGGATGATCCTGGTCGATCAACCGGAGCGTGCAGCATGGCTCGTAACGGACGGCTCGTCCAACGGTCGAACCGGTGTGTGCTCAAGCCCAAATGCCACGCACTCCCCGAAGTGCCTGGCGTCTGCATCTTTCAATCATGCCCACCCTGGATCTTGCGCTGATCCCATTGGCACGGAACGCCCACCAAGCCATGGGCAATCCTCCGCCGCCATCCCCACGGACCGGAGGTTGCTCAGTAGTCAGCCAACCCATGTCTCCTGCGGGCCGTCTGAAACTGGTTCCAGCCCGCGATTTCGCTGCTCAGCGTACTGATCTGCGGACTCCTTCTCTACCAGCCTCAGAATGGCACCGGACGATCAGTTGAATCAGAAGCCTTGCTCGCGCCGGCAAGCACGCCTTGGATTGTGCTTCGCATATCGCGACCCGCTGCCGGTTCAGCGGCAAGCTGGAACGTCACGGTTCAGGGTCACGAGATCGGTGTGACAGACCCGGTCTCTGGAGCTATCGCGACTTGGACAAGCGTCCAGACCGGTATCTGGCCAAGTGTCCAGGTCCGCTGTACAATGCCGAGGACAGCGGAAACGAGGGCGCGCCCGCGTGCTGGAAGGAAGTGTCATGCCGAAGCAAACTCTTCGAGTCGTCCAGTTCGCCACCGGCAACGTGGGTTCCGAGATGGTGAGGCGCATCGTCGAACACCCCGACCTCGAACTCGTCGGTCTCTACTGCTACTCACCCGAGAAGGTCGGCCGCGACGCCGGCGAGATCGTCGGCATCGCGCCGCTCGGGGTGACGGCCACCAACGACATCGCCGACGTTCTTCAGGCGAAACCGGACGTCGTGAACTTCAACGGCGTATGGCCGGACGTCGACACGTTCTGCACGCTGCTCGAGAACGGCATCAACGTCGTGACCACCTCCGACTGGATCACCGGGCACCATCGCGATCGGAATCACCCGCACCCGTCCGGTGCGAAGCCCACCGAGCTCATCGAGGCCGCCTGCCAACGTGGAGGAACGACATTCTACGGGACCGGGATGAATCCCGGCCTGGCGCAGATACTGAGCGTGGTCGCGACGGCAGGGACGGGACGTGTCGACCACCTCACGGTGCTGGAGACGGTTGATGTCTCGTGCCACCATTCGGTCGACACATGGAAGAACGTCGGCTACGGGCGGCCCGCGGACGATCCCGAGATCCCGGTCCTGCTCGAGACGGGCTGCACGGTCTTCGCGGACTCGATCTACATGATGGCGGACTGCCTCGACCTCCCGATCGATGACGTCGTCTTCGAGTGCGAGCTCGGAGCGTGCACCGAGGATGTCGACCTCGGCTGGTGGACACTGCCGAAAGGGTCGGTGGGAGGAAGCCTCGCCAGGTTCAAGGGGATGTTGAACGGCGAGCCGAAGATCGAAGTGCACCTCGAATGGCAGATGACTCCGAAGACTGAGCCCAAGTGGAATGTCCAAGGCTGTTACATCACCACCATCGAGGGTGACCCTACGATCGTCAACCGCCACATGATCTTCCCTGAGACCGGCACGCCGAACAGCCTGATGGACGCGGACTACTTTGCCTCGATCGGCATGACGATCACCGGTATGCCGGCGCTGAACGCCATAAGGCCCGTGTGCGAGGCCGGGCCGGGCCTTCTGACCAGTGCGGACCTCCCGCTGCGCGCCTTCGCGGGCCGCTTCCATGGGACCGCTCCGGCGAACGAAGAGCTCGTCGAGCAAATCGGGCTGGGCTCATGAACACGCGCTATCCATTTCCCGCTTCACCCAATGGATGGTTCAGTGTCGGCGCTGTTGATGATCTCGTCCAAGGCGACGTGAAGCCAGCGCACTACCTTGGTCGCGAGCTGGTGCTCTTCCGTGGCGAGGACGGATGCGCGCGTGTCTTCGATGCCCACTGCCCGCATCTCGGCGCCAATCTCGGCTTCGGAGGACGTGTGTGCGGCGACGGCATCGTGTGCCCCTTCCACGGTTGGCGCTTCGACGGCGAGGGCCGGCTTGCCGAGGTGCCGGGTCTCGACCGCACGCCGCGGGCCACCGCACACGCGTGGCATGTGTGTGAGCGGAACGGGCGGATCTTCGTCTGGCACCACGCAGCAGACGCACCGCCGAGCTTCGACGTGATCGGCTACCGAGACGACGAGGCAAGCTGGACGCCATGGCGGAGCAGCACGTACCGGGTTCGCGTCCACGTGCAGGACCTGACCGAGAACATCATTGACAGGGCGCACTTCGCGACGGTGCACGACATGGCGGCGCCCGATCAAAACCACTTCGAAGTGAGCTTCTCCGGCGCTTCCATGGTCGTCGAACAGAGCCTGAAGGTGACCGCCGTATCGAAGACGGGCATCGAGGTCAGCACGCGGACGACGACTTGTGGGCCCGGGATTGCTGCGATCGAGGTGAACCAGGGCCCGCTCGAGATGCTCACCTACATCGCGCAGACTCCCATCGATGATCAGTTCACCGAAGTAAACCTGCTCTTCTCGATGAAGCGCCTGCCGGATGAGAAGTCGACCGAGTCGATCTCCGAGCTCAACGACCAGATCACTAATGTGCAATTCACGCAGGACGTCCCGATCTGGGAGAACAAGATCTACCGCGAGCGCCCGATCATCACGAAGGTCGACGGCCCGGTAGCGCAGTATCGCCGTTGGTTTCGGCAGTTTCACTCCGACCAGGAGTGAATCACTCCGAGATTGATGGTGTCACCGTGAATCCGCGGATTTACTCGCCTTGCGGCAACTCTTGCGCATTCCAGAATAGGTCCCCGAGGGTCGCTCCAGAAGTGTGTCGAGGATTCGTGCATCCATCAGACTCGGAACTGGGCGGCGGACCCCGGATCTACGATTCTGGCGTACCCGATTACTAGTGCGACACCAGATAGGTTACAAAGAGGTCTCGGGGCGGGCTATCCGGATGGTGGACCCGGTCAGATGAACATCGTCGTAGGTGGCGCATCCGGTATTGGCGCCGCCGTGGCAGCAGTACTCCCTGGGGAGACAATCATCGGGGATCGCGTCGGCGGGGACGTGCATTGTGACCTCACCGACAGTGCATCACTCATCAGGTTGGCGAGTTCGGTGGACCATTTGGACGCCCTGGTCGTTACCGCAGGCGTCTCGCCTGCAACGGCCGATGCTCATGCGATCTTTGACGTGGACCTTGCCGGAATGGCTCGGGTCCTCCAAGCATTTGAAAGCCTCGTTGCCCCTGGCTCGGGAGCCGTGTGTGTCGCATCGATGGCCGGCCACCTCGGCGTTTGGCCGGCCACGACCATTCGGCAACTCGATGATCCACTCAGCACCCCTGATGCCGGACTCACGAGCGATCCCAGCACTGCATACATGCTTGCCAAATTGGGCGTCATCCGCCTTGTCCGTCGGACAGCACCCGAGTGGGGACGCCGTGGCGCTCGCATCGTGTCAGTTTCCCCGGGCGTCGTGGAGACCCCGATGGGCAACCTGGAGTCAGCCGGCACTGGAGGCACAGCCGAGATTGCGCACGGGAGCGCGCTGTGGCGAATCGGTCAGCCGGAAGAACTCGCCGCGGTCATTGCGTTTCTCTGCTCCGACCAGGCGAGTTACGTCACGGGAACCGACATCCTCGTCGACGGAGGAGCTGTGGCGGCAATCGAGCGTCAAGACGGCGGGTAGAAATACGGCTGATCGCATCGGAAGCCGTGGGTCGGCCCATTCACCGGAGGGTCATCGATGCGCTGGAACTGCCCGTTCTCTATCTGGGCCATGACGTAGCAATTGGTTGGCGTCTTGGCCGATGGATTGCCGGTTCCTATGAGATACCCGCCCGAGAACGACGTGATCTTCCTCAATGTTTGAAGCACCGATCCCCGGCTTGGGTGTGCACCTGCAGCTCGAAGCGCCTGAACGAAGAGTTCCGTCGACAGCCATCCAGCAAGCGTGTAGTAGTCGGCCTTGAATCCAGGCGATGCCTTTTGCACCCAGCTCAGAAATGTGGCGACGGCCGGAACAGTCTTCGCATCCTCGCCCAGGTAGAGGGCGGTAGGTTGCTCAAGATACGTCCCGTCGATGGCAGCTGCTCCCCCAGAATCGGGGACAAGCGCTTGACTGTAGGTCGATGCGCCAACCACTAGGACCGGGTGGAAGTCCTGTTGGTTGAGTGCTTTGACAACGCCAGCTGCGTAATTCTCGGGCATCTGTTCGATGAACAGAATCTTCACCCCTGCATTCTTCATGTCGATTACGTTCTGGGTGAAGTCGGTCTGGCTTGTGGGAAACGTCGGGTCGTACACCACGTCGTACCCCAAATGCTCCATGGCGGCCTTTTCGCCGCTCCAGATCGCTTCCGGCGAGCCATAGTTCGCGATCAAGGCGCCGGTGTGGAGTACGGCATTCGGGTACTTCTTCTTTAGGTACACGAGTGGACCAAGGGCGTATCCGCCAGCGGCGGGATTCGGACTGAAACTGTTGGGTAACGCATTTGTGGTGGCATCGAGGGATTCAGCGACATTGGGAACCTGTGGATTGGCTGCCAACACGGTCCCGCCGAAACTGTCTTCCAGCGAAAACCCTCCCACCATGGCGAGGTCACTCTGCACTGCCGCTGTGGTCAACTGTTTGTTCGTTGCACCTTGGAAATTGTCACTGGAAGAATTGACAATCAAACGACGGCCGTTGATCCCTCCCTGAGAGTTGACGTAGTCCGCGTAAGCGTCGGATCCAACGACTGCTCCCGTGAACAGTCCGGCATTCAGTGTTGAGACATTGCCGATCGTGACTGACTTCGAAGTGACTCCTGTGTAGTCAGAAAATGCCGAAGCGGGAATGGGCGGTTTCGACGAGGCGGACTTGGTCGAGGACGAAGTTCCGGGGGTAGGTGATGCAGTGGACGAGCACGAGGCCAACGTGACTGCCAGCATCATCACGCTCAACCCAACGACGAGTTTCGAACCCTGCCGCCGTGGGACCGAGCAGCGGTGGACTGAATTCACAAAAGTTCTCCCCCTATTGCCAGTGGCAAGTGAGCCCCGAACGATGGCGTCACGTTCCATTGTGGTTGTAATCCGAGCGACTGATCCGGCCTCGATGGCGTCGGAAGATGATCCCCCATCGGCAATGCTCGCTTCTCAAAAGACTGCTGGCGATCGACTCTCCTCTGAAGGCAAGACCGTGTATCGACGTCCGACTCGCTACGTGGCAGCACGTGTCCCAGCAACACTTTTTGATCCAGACAAAGAGGAACGCGTTGAGCGACGCAGGAGTCGACTAGTAAATATCGGTTCACTATAGTGAACTCATGGTCATCGATCAAGGAGACCCGTCCTCGAGTGATGGGCATCACGTTGATGCCATTCGCTCTGCAGTTAGGGCGCTGAACTCCGGCGGTGTTGAGGAATACCTCCAGCACTTCGACCAGTCATGCCTGCGGTGGATTTCCGGATTCGAAAGTCCACTCACGCTGGCAGAAGTCAGCGACAGCCTCCGCCAGATTCGGGGTGCTTTCGGCACGCTGTTCCTCGCAGAAGAACACCTCTTTGGCAGCGGGCGTCTTGTTTGTGCTCGCTGGCGGCTTCGAGGAGTTCACGAAGGCGAGTTCATGGGCTACGCCCCAACCCACCGAACGATCGACGTGCAAACCTGCGAGGTCTACGAGTTCGGCGAGGAATCGGTAGTGGCGACGTGGACGTACGGCGATCACATGCAGCTGTTCCGGCAGATCAGAGCCGACTCTGATCAGGGGTCTGTCCAGTGACCAAGGATGTCTCAGGGACACTGTTGCTTGATCCGATGGTCATCGAGGATCCCTATCCGTTCTACCGCCGACTCCAATCGCATGCTCCGGTGTGGCATGTGCCCGACCGGCATGTCTTCGTTGTCACGTCGTTCGCGATGGTGGCGGAAGCCGCTGCCCGAGTCGAGGACTTTTCCTCGAACATGCGATCCTTGCTCTATCGAGATGAGGAAGGGCTACCCACCCAGTTGTCCTTCGGGGATGCAGGCGTTGACGTGCTCGCCACCGCAGATCCACCGTTTCACATGACCCACAGAGGCGTCGTGTTCTCGGAGTTGGTGACCAAGCGCATGGCTCAGCTCGAGCCGCTGATCGCGGATCTTGCCTCTCGATGCATTGATTCGACAGTGGATCGCGTCGCCTTCGACTTCATGGCCGACATCGGCAACCTTGTGCCCATCACTCTCGTCAGTCGACTCATCGGCTTTCACAATGAGGACCTCGATCAGCTCCGTCGCGCTGCGTTCGACTCGACTTCACTTCTTGGTGCTTCACTTCGCCTCTCCGAGCTTGAAGGCTTCGTCGAGCGCGTTGCGGAGATTGAGCACTGGATCGCAGGGCAACTCTCCTCTGCCGTGGCTGCTCCGGACGACGACGTCCTGGGGGCAATCGCACGTGGCATCAGGGCTGAGTCGCTGTCGGTCCAGCAGGGTTGTGTCATCGTGCACACCTTGCTCAGTGCCGGTGGCGAATCGACATCGAGTCTGCTCGGTAATGCAGTCCGGTTGCTGGCCGAAAACCAAGAGCTGCAGCAGGAGCTCCGTTCACATCCCGAACAGATCCCATCGTTCGTCGAGGAAGCACTCCGCCTCGAGTCACCCTTTCGTTCCTTCTTGCGATCCGTGCCGGAACACACAACTCTCGGTGGTGTCGAGATCCCCGCCCACTCCACTGTCTTGTTGTTCTGGGCGGCGGCCAATCGAGATCCGGCGGTCTTTGAGCGTCCTGACGAGATCGTGCTTGGTCGGGCAGCACCCCGACGTCATGTTGCGTTCGGACGGGGGATCCATCACTGCGTTGGCGCACCCCTTGCCCGCCTTGAGGCCCGCATCGTTCTTGACGCACTTCTGGCACGCACGGAGAGCATCGCTCTCGACCCGGCATCTTCCCCCGAGCGAGTCGAGAGCTTGATGGTGCGTCGCCATGAGCATCTCCCGATTCGGGTCATTCCCCGGTGACGACAAGGCTGTCACCGGCTCACTCAGCCGGTACGATCGTTCCCTTGAACGAGCCGACGGCAAAAGTTGATCGCCGAGCCGAAAGGCGAGCCTCCCGCCGGGAGCAGAGTCGCACGGAGATCCTTGATGCCGCTGAGACAGTATTCGGCGAGGACGGGATCCGCGATGGATCGCTTCGCCGGATCGCCGAGCTTTCTGGCTTCTCCGCGGCTGCGCTCTATCTATTCTTCGAGGACAAGCAGCAAATTCTGGCGGAGACGCTCACGAGGCGTGCCGACGAGTGGAACTCCACGATCCAAGGAGTGGCGGAAGGCGATTCGGATCCACTCGAAAAGCTCCATGAGATCATCGATGCCTCCACCCGCTTCTTCGACGAGAGGCCCCAATTCCGACTTCTCCTCCGTCACATACGTGGAGGACCAGCAGTGACTGGTCCTGCCCTCGCTGAATTCGCAACCGAGGTGGACGGTCGTTACTTCGAGATCTTGAAGAGAGTCGCCACCATCGTCAAGGATGGACAGTCCGCCGGCCGCATCCGAAAGGGCAACGAGCGCTCGATCGCTCATCTGTATTCGGTGATGGTCAATGAGTTCGTCCTTCTGGCCACATCGTCCGCCGAGGCCAATGTCGGAACGCTCACGGCCGAAGAGTTCCACGATTTCGTCGATGGGGCTCTCCGAGCCCCATCTGCCGGAAGTCAGAAGTCGTGAGTTCGACGACTCGGTAGTCGGCGCGCGACCAGCTATTCCCTGCTGAACCAGAGGCAGTCTCCAGGTTCGATGGTCCCGCCATTGCGCTGATCTCCTTTCGACCCCAGGGCCGGGGACGAGTGGCCAGCGCTGCAGACACGACGAGCCACGATGGTCGAGGGGGTGGACACGGGCATGGGCGATGACCTCGTCATACGCGGGGGGACACTGGTGGATGGGACCGGTGCGCCCGGGCGAGTGGCAGATGTAGTCGTCCGAGACGGCAAGATCGCAGCCATCGGAGAGGGGCTGTCGGGTCCTGCGGAACTCGACGCTTCGGGGCAGGTGGTAGCACCTGGCTTCATCGATATCCACACCCACTACGACGCTCAGGTGTTCTGGGACCCTGATCTCACCCCGTCCTCACACCATGGGGTGACCACGGTGATCGCAGGCAACTGCGGGTTCTCCATCGCCCCCACCCGCCCCGAAGGGGTCGAGCTCCTGGTCCGCACCCTCCAGCATGTCGAGGACATGAGCTTTGACACCCTCATGGCCGGGGTCCCCTGGGACGAATTCGAGACCTTCCCCCAATACCTCGACGCGGTGGAACGCCGAGGCGTCGGGCTCAACTATGGCTGCTATGTCGGCCACACGGCCGTCCGTCTCTTCACCATGGGTGACGATGCCTACGAACGGGGCGCCACCGACGACGAGATGATCGCCATGGTCCAGATCGTCGACGAGGCACTCGACGCCGGGGCCATCGGCTTCGCCTCTAGTTGGTCACCGACCCACAACGGTGACCACGGTCGGCCGGTGCCTTCGCGCGTGGCTGACCTCAACGAGCTTGCCGCCCTGCTCGAGCCATTGCATGGCCGCAGTCGTGGCGTGGCCGCCTTGTTGCCCGGCGGGATCATGTCCCATTCAGAGATGTTCGAACTCCAGCGCCACATCGGACGGCCATTCACCTGGACGGCGTTGCTCACCTTCGCCGGATCCGATTACCACGAGCAGGTCATGGCCGAGCACGCAGCGGCCAGGAGCACAGGGGTAGACGTGTGGCCTCAGGTGTCGTGCCGGCCGCTGGTGTTCCAGATGAACCTGGCCGAGCCGTTCTCGCTCAACACCTTTCCCAACTTCAATGCTCTCATGGACTCCCGTGTCGAGGAGCGAACGGCGGCCTATCGGGATCCTGCGTGGCGGGCCAACGCGTGGGAGCAGCTCAATTCCAGCGCGTTCAGTTTGTTCAATGTGGATTCACTGTCGGTCGCCGAGTCGCCCAACCGGCCCGATCTGGTCGGCCGTCGAGTCGTCGAACTGGCACAGGAGCAGGGTGTCACTCCCCTTGACGTGATGCTTGACCTGTCCCTCGCCGACTCCCTTGCCACTCGATTCTGGTCAGTTCTGGCAAACGACAACACCGAGGGAATCGCTTCGCTGCTACCCCGTGATGATGTGTTGCTGGGACTGGCCGACTCGGGTGCCCATGTCAGTCAACTTTGCGACGCGTGTTTCGCCACCGACCTTCTGGGCAACTGGGTCCGGGAGCGCCAGGTCATGAGCCTCGAACATGCCGTCCACAAGCTCACCGGTGAACCAGCTCGTGTCTATGGGCTCGCGGACCGAGGTTCGGTGGAGATCGGGAAGGCAGCTGATCTGGTGGTATTCGATCCCGACACCATCGGACCCGGTCAGCTCCGGCGGGTAACTGATTTTCCCGCGAATGGCGAGCGACTGACGGCCGACACACCAATGGGCATGACCCACACCCTGGTAAACGGGGTACCCATCCGGATCGACGGCCATCCAGTACCCGAAGGTCTCGCCACACGACCGGGAACCGTACTGCGTTCGTAGGGATATTTCCGAAGCGCTGAACCCGGCTACGCGTCAAACAAGAGGAGAGAAGCGAATGCCCAATCCGCTCGGTCCGCTGGGACCGGCTGACGAGCGATTCGACCACCAGATCGCCGACACCTTCGCCACGGTCGGAGTCAGTGATCCGTCCTGGACAGAAAAGGTCTGCGCCATGGTGGCGAAGCGTGACGGGAGCCTGCAGCTCGGCTTCGGCATGGGCAAGTTCACCAACCGCAATGTGCTCGACGGCTACGCGGGCTTGTCCCGAGGGGTCGAGCAGATCACCGTGAGGGCAAGTCGACGCCTCTTTCCCCACCCGGATCTGACCTCAGTCGGTCCGATCCACTACGAAGTACTCGAACCCATGCAGAAGGTCCGCTTCGCGCTTGAGGCCAACGCGTGCCAGCCGGTCTCCTTCGAGTGGATCTACGAAGCGGTGCTGCCGCCAGCCACCGAAGAACGCACCCACATGCGAACACCCCTCGGCTACAGGATCAACGCGGACCTGGTTCGCTACCACCAGATAGGCACGGCCTCGGGTTGGATTGAGGTCGATGGACAACGGCACGAGATCACTCCTGACGAGTGGGTATCGACACGTGACCATTCATGGGGTGTGCGCTACGACGTGGGGGCGCCGCCCACCGACATGGACCCATTCGATCCCATTCCCGAAATGGTCTTCTCCATGATCTGGTGCCCAATTCTCATGGTTGATCCCGACGGATCCCGCTGGGGTCTCTTCATGCACCTGGTCGACCTGAACGGATTCGGGCATGTCCAGCGGACGGTGACCGGCGCCGTCGAGCACGTCGATGGTCGGGTCGAGCGCATCGCTGACATCCGACCCGACCTCAGGTATGACCCATCCAACCGGCGCCTCCTCGGTGGCGTGGTGGAAGTGACCATGGAGGATGGAGCGATCAGGCGCTTTCAGCTGGATGTTCCCACGTCCACAGGATTCCACCTGGGCACGGGCCTGTATTTCGGATGGCGTGGTCACCACTACGGGGAATGGCGGGGTGAGCTGCATATGGACGGGGAGCGTTTGGAAGACTGCAGCGAGCCGAGTCTGGCGCGTGAACTCCACCAGATTCGTGACACCTTCGTGCATGTGCGCGACCTGGGCACCGGATCCGAGGGCTGGGGCAACTGCCAGCCAACCGTCTCTGGCGCCCATCCGGTCCTGGGACTCACCGGTGAGTCTTCGTTCTTTTGACCTATGGGCGGATGGTGCCGCAGGCATCAGAGATTTCATCTGGCGTGAGCACGTATGGTCAGAGTCCTCAGGCGGTGGGCTGGTATCGACGGCCAGTGCTAATCCCTGATCCTGGACGGTCATACCGCCATCGGGAATGCTCGGAACATCGCGCCCTGGCCAGGCCGCTGCCCGTTCATCAGCTTCGGCCTGCCACACTTCCGGCCACAGAGCCGCTGCGAACTGGTGCCGGAGAGTCCAGGTGACATCGGGAACGTCGTCAGAGTCGGCCCCTCCGTCAGACCATCCGATGGAGATGGATGCTGAGCACATCGCCAGATCGACCCGCGACCTACTCGAGACTGCAGACGAACTCCAACGATGGCTTGCTCAGGAACTCCCCACTGGCAGCAATCCGGTGATCACCGAGGCCGTCAGCCCAGAGAGCAACGGGATGTCATCGGAGACGCTTCTCGTCACAGCGTCCTGGAGTGAGTCCCATGCCCGTAGCGAGCATCGGCTGGTCGCCCGGATGGAGCCGCCCGGCGACGCGTGGCCGGTCTTCACGAACTACGACCTGGGCAGGCAGTTCAGAGTCATGCGCCTGGTGCGGGAACACACTGCGGTCCCGGCACCCGAGACACATTGGTATGAGCCTGACCCCAGGGTGCTCGGTAGTCCATTCCTTGTCATGGATCGGACCGAAGGGCTGGTACCGCCTGATGTCCCGCCCTACACCTTCGCCGATAATTGGGTACTTGACGCCAGCGAGGCCGATCGCCGAACCCTCCGGGACTCGGCCATCCGAGCCTTGGCGGGAGTCCATGCGATTACTCCCGACGCATATGATCTCAAATCTCTGGAACACGATCTGCCGGGTGAGACGTCACTGGAACGGAGCGTGCACCACTGGCGTCAGTACCACGACACTGTGGTGGGTGACGAGCCGTCGCCCCTGCTGGCCGAGTGCTCTGACTGGGTCATCGACAATCTCCCCACTGATGCTCATGGTGACGCTCTTTCGTGGGGCGATCCGCGCATCGGCAACATGATGTTCCGAGACCTTGAGGTGGTCGCGGTACTGGACTGGGAGATGGTAGAGGTGGCGCCGCCAGAGGTCGACGTGGGTGGTTGTGCTACCTCCACCTGTTCCTCCACGACCTCACCTTGCAACTCGGTGCGCCCGGGCTTCCACACATGCTGCGACCGGTCGACGTACGCAGGACGTACGGCGATGCCTCGAGCCGATCCCTCGGCGATCTCAGATGGCATATCGCGTATGCCGCAATTCGCCACGCCCTCAACATGAGGCGCGTCGCCGAAAGGTCGATATTCTTCGGCGAAGCTCCAGGGCCCGACGACATCGATGACCTGATCATGCACCGATCGACCTTGCGCGGCATGTTGGATGGATCGTATTGGTCCGACATGGCGCTATGACCCCCGTCTGGGCATCCCGGGGACGAACCAGTGGTCGTGGACAGTTGGAATGTGCGACCTCGACGACCCATGGTCCCAAACGTGTCAAAAGGCGCCTGCAGGGGAGCCAGCGCCAGCGGATGGTGCGTCCAGAAGTAGATGGTCGGGTTGCAAGGTGTAACGAACGTCCTCACGTTGGGGACAGACGCGCAAGCTAGGGAGGGAGACCGTGGAGCATCCCGTCATCATCGAGGCCGCGATCAACGGCGTTACGTCAAAGCTGCAGAACATCAACGTACCTCGTCTCCCCTTGGAGATCGCCGAAGATGCGCTCCAATGCTTCTCGGCAGGAGCGACCATTGTCCACAACCACGTGGACGTCGTGATGGTGGACGGTCCGACGGCAGCGGAGCACTACCTGGAGTGCTGGCACCCGATCTGGGATGTCATCCCAGGTGCGCTTCTGTATCCGACAGTGAATGCCGGGCCCGTGCAGCAGAGCTTTGCCCACTTTCCCAACCTCGCCGCTGCTGGCTGCCGAATCGGCATCGTGGATGCCGGATCGGTCAACCTCGGTGACTTCGTCTACGTGAACGCACGGACCGACATCGACTATCAAGTGGGGCTCTGCGCCGAGCACCAGCTTGCCCCGAGTTTGGCGATCTTCGAGCCCGGATTCCTGCGCATCGCCCTTCGCCTCTGGAGGGCCGAACGACTTCCACCTGGAGCCATGATCAAGCTGCATTTCGGGGGTGAAGATGGCTATCTCGGTGGAGTATTCGGGCTGCCTCCTACGAAGTCGGCGCTCGAGGCCTATCTGTCGATGCTGGAAGGCTGCCCCCTTCCGTGGTCGGCTGCCGTCATCGGTGGCGATGTCGTGGAGAGCGGTATCGCTCGCATGACACTCGAACGAGGCGGACACCTTCATGTGGGGCTCGAGGACTGGAGCGGTGAGGGCCAGCCCACCAACAGGGAGCTTGTCGAGGCCGCCGTGAGCCTCTGCGCAGATGTCGGTCGGCCGGTGGCATCGCACACCCAGACGGTCGAAGCCCTGGGACTGGTGCCATTGCCATAAGTGTCCTCCGTCAATGAGCGACATCGAATCAACCCGAGCTTCCTCGGGCAGACCCGTTTGTCACGGGTGGCATCGGGAGCGCCATCGAGCAGGCCCAACGTGCCGCGGCAGAGAGGGACGTGGTGCACATGGGAGCGGGCATGGTTCAGCAGTGCCTACGCGCTGATCTTCTCGACGAGATCGTCGTCAACGTGGTTCCCGTCACGCTTGGAGACGGGGTCAGGCTCCTCGAAGGCGTTGGGTCCGGGAAGCGGGATCTCGCCATCGACAGCGTCATCTCCGCCTCCGAGGTGACGGACCTCACCTACCGAGTCGTGCGATAGCACGACTGCGGCCATCCCCCACGTGCCGGGAAGCCCCACCCACACGGCGTTCCAGGAGCCAGGAGGATGACGGACCGAGATCGACCGAGTTGCGCAGACAATTGATGCTCAGAGTCAGGAGTATCGTCGGATTAGTGGCGAGAATGCCGCGAGGAGGGCGTGAACATGAGCGACAACTCTGACGGGCGGCTCGAATGTGGGGCTGATGGGCTGCTCATCCACGCCTACTACTTCCCCACTCATTCATTGGGAACGAAGCGGATTGCCTACAACTCGATCCGAGGGGTGAAGCGATTCGACGTACCTGGACCCTCGAAATGGCGAATCTGGGGTACGACGCTCCTCAACCGCTGGGCGAACTATGACCCGCAACGACCAAACAAGAAGATCGGGTTCTTCTTCGACATCGGAAAGCGAGTGAAGCCTTTCATCACGCCGGATGACCCAGATGCCTCCGAAGCAGTCATCAAGGAGCGAGCAAGCCTCGGTCTCAGCACTGGGGCTGCGAGCAAGGGTGCGATTACCTGATTTGAAGAAATTGCCTCCAATGGGCCGAGCACTCTCGACGAGTGCCGTTCCCGGCGATGTAGGACAGGCAGGTCATTGCCAGAACCTTCACATGCAGGGCGCCCCACTGGCAGTTGCGCCTCGATCTCCACTTCACGGACTCCGCTGTTGATCACAGGCGGCCCAACGATCGCATCGGGGGTCAGAGATGATCGCTCGCTGACCTGCGTGGCAGTCATCGCGTCGATCATCTTCCCGACCGTCCTCTTGCCTGCTGCTCGGAAGTCGTGGGCGAACTGGCGGAACGAGGCTTGCGACTCGGCCGTGGCGAGGACGTGGCAGGCCATGGTGCGGACGTCCCACAGTTCACATACGGTGGGACGGTTCCAGTCGTCGGCGGACAGGCTGCGCAACTGGGCCACCATCTCGGCGAACTCGGCCTCCGCCAGCTGCATCGCCTCACGGTGCCCGATGGGCGCTGCGACTGCTGCGTCAATCATTGCCGTTTCCATTGCCGCGCCTCTCAGTGTTCCGTTTAGCAGTCGGTTATCCGAATCCTGTCAGGATTATCGCACCACTTTCGAGTAAGATCAAGGGGTGACTTCTTCGACTCCAACCAACGCCGTCCGTCGCGACCGCCGTCATGTTCGCCACGAAGCGACGAAGCGCGAGATCCTCGATGCCGCGTGGAAGATGGTGCGGGATGACGGCCTCAACGGTCTGTCCCTCCGGGCGCTCGCCCGTACCGTGGACATGGAGCCCCAGTCGCTCTATACGTACTTCTCCTCGAAGCACGCCGTCTACGATCACCTCTTCGCCGACGGGAACCGCCAGCTCTTGAACCGTATGGAACGAATCGAGGTCGGTGACGACCCCTCCCAAGTGCTCTGTGCGGTGGCCCAACTCTTTATGAGCTTCGCCGCCGAGGACCGGGCCCGGTACGAACTGCTCTTCTTGCGCACGATCCCTGAATTCGAACCATCGCCCGAGTCGTACGCCATCGCCACCGAGGTCTTCACCACGGGCCGATCGATTCTCAAGGCTGTTGGGCTCGACAACGACGCGGACTTCGACCTCTGGACTGCCCTCGTCGCCGGCTTGGCCAGTCAGCAGCTCGCCAATGATCCGGGCGGCGACCGCTACCTTCACCTCATCGACGACGCCGTCAAGATGTTTGCCGACCACGTCTTCGGCAAGCGGGACACGGAGGTCCGGGTCGGGCAAGAGCCGCAACAGGAGGACACCTGCGAACCGGACGTCAGCCGGTCTATTTGAGTCAGACCTGGCTCGGGTATCCAGCCTCACGCTGACCGGTTCCGCCGAATATTGCGTGACACAGGCGGGCAACGATCCTGAGAACTGTCGTCCAGGATTGGGCACGGAGCGGCTATCGAGCCGTGGGCGATCCTCTGCCGCCACCGCCAAGATCCCGAGGTTGCTCAGCATTCAGAGAACACCTGCCTGACGCGAATCGGCAGAGTCAGGGTTCAACCCACAAAGTTCCAGGTCAGGAGAGTGGTGACCGATTCCCCGACTCCGTGGCCCTGAACGATCGGGTGAAGCCATAGGTCATGCTCACGCCTTATGTCGAGCAACGCGCAGATTGAACACCAGCCGGGCATCAACCGCCGCCGAGCCGATCTGGGGCCCGCCAAATCTCGCCTCAGGTTGTGACTTCGATCCGGAACCGTCTGATCTGGCACTTCGTTCACAGGTATCGACTCGTCCCATGACCTACTCGGATGGAGTTCTCGACACCTGCAGGACGCATTGCACCGAATAGAAGCGGGGTCGGGTCCGGGCACCTTTTAGGGTGGATTCGATCGGGACCGGTAGCGTTCATCCATGAGTCGGCCCCGTGCACTCCTGTGCGACATCGACGGTGTGCTCACGGTGTCGTGGCAAGCCCTGCCCGGCGCCGTCGAGGCCCTCACCGAAATGCGCGCCACCGGCATCCCGCTGGTGTTCGTGACCAACACCACCTCGGCCACCCGCGCAATAGTGGCGACTCGTCTGACCGAAGCTGGGTTCCGCGTCGACCCCGAAGAGGTGTTCACAGCACCTCGCGCCGCCGCCGGGTACCTGGCCGAGCACAGACCCGGTGCACGGTGCCTGCTCGTGAACCACGGTGAGGTTGGTGAGGATCTCGCCGGTGTGGCGCTCACGAAGGGCGACGATGCCGATGTCGTGCTAACCGGTGGGGCCGGAGCGGAGGTCACCTATGACCTACTTGATCGGGCGTTCGGAGCTCTCGTTGGGGGAGCGTCGCTCATTGCCATGCATCGCAATCTCGACTGGCAGACAGCCGGGGGGCTCCGGCTCGACATGGGGGCGTTCATCGTGGGACTCGAGCAGGCCGCAGGCGTGACGGCCACCGTGGTAGGTAAGCCGTCCCCCGCCTTCTTCGGCGCTGTGCTCGCCGGACTGGGGGTGGCGCCGGCGGATGCGCTGATGATCGGTGATGACATCGACGCCGACGTGCTCGGCGCACAGGCGTCGGGAATCGGCGGGGTGCTGGTACGGACGGGCAAGTTCCGCGAGGAGTCGCTGGCCCGGTCGACGGGCCGGCCCGACCACGTGGTCGACTCGGTGGCCGACGTGCCCGCCCTCCTCGACGGCCTGGCCTGATCTCGACCAGAAGGCTCCGGTGGCCCAAGAGCACCAGTCTCCCGACAGTGGACCTGAACTGGCATTTCGCAGCGAGACCGGGCTGATCCGCCGTTCCTTCTCCCTGCTCCGCTTCAGCCTGTTCTGAGTCTTCAGCTTGCAGAGCATTCCGGAGACCCATGCCTCCAGCAGACCATCTGAGACTGGCTCCGGCTTGGAAAGAGCCAGCTCAGCGAACTGATCAGCGAATTCCGCCGTTGCGTGCCCAGGGCGGGACCAACCAATCAGATCAACCTATGGACGATGGTCGGGTAGCCCCGGGGCATCGCTGCCCCGCGGGCCCCTCAGAACCCGGCTGCGGCTTTCACCGCACCGGGCTCAAGCAGGCCCGTGAAGATGCGTTGCCGCAGACGCCGTACGTCGTCTTCGACCCGCTGCCAGTCGATCGACAGCCAGTCGAGATCGTCGTCCTCAGGTCCGTTCACCACGGCGATGCCGTGGCGTCCAACGTGCCCATCGGTTCTGGTGTTGTCGGTCATCGTCTACCCAACAGACCCACCTGACCCGGGTCAGCACCCTTTCGGGTCGGGCATGTGCGCGCATCCGGCCAGTTATGCGGGTCGGCCACCGGAGGGGCTGGTCGCGTGTCCCGGTTTCATTTCCTTTCGGCTGCCGGCATTCGTTTCTCAGGTCATCCGCTCCCCGCTGGGGATGGCCTTCTCTGCGGGTGGCTTACCAAACGGCGCCGGGACCCCTCCCGGGCACGGTAGCGTCGGCCCCGATGAGCCACGGGTCGACGCCTCCGACAACAGGCAAGGGCGCGGCGGCCGGCCCGGTCATCCTCTCCCGACGAGACATGCGCCGAGGGGCGGGCGGTCGTCGCCGGGCCTGGTGGCTGGTGCTCGCCGGGGCGGGTGTGGCGGTGGTGGGCGTGGCCGCGGCCGTCCTGCTGACCCGGAGCGCCACCACGACGACCCAGCCGGCATCCGGGCCGATCTGCCCCTTGACCGGGGAGCCGGCCCCGGGAGGAGTGGTGCCGGCCCGGCCGGCACTGGCCATCAAGGTCGGCAACTACTCCGGCGACCGGCCCTCGGAGGGGCTCAACCAGGCCGACATCGTCTTCGAGGAACCGGTCGAGGGGGCCATCACCCGTCTGGTGGCCGTCTTCCAGTGCCAGGCGCCGGCCCTGGTTGGCGACGTTCGTTCCGCCCGCGAGCCCGACGTCGGCATCCTCTCCCAGCTCTCCGACCCGATCTTCGCCCACGCCGGCGGCATCGACCCGGTGCTGGCCCTGCTGGCCCATGCCCCCCTCCACAGCGAGAACGTCCTCGGCGGCGCGTCGGCGGCGACCGTCATCCACCCGGCCGGCCGGTACGCCCCGTACTCCACCTTCGTCCAGCCCCACGCCCTGTGGGCCCTCGAACCCTCCGACACCACGCAGCCCGCCCCCCTCTTCACCTACGCCATTGGGCTGCCGAAAGAAGCGGTGCCCGGGTCGGGCTCCGGTGTGCACATCCCCTTCTCCTCCTCGTCGCAGGTGACCTGGCAGTGGGACCCGTCCGCCGGCCGCTACCTTCGCTACTACTCGGGTACCCCGGACATGCTGGTCGGCGGCACGCAGACCTCGTCGGTCAACGTGGTGGTCATGACCGTCCAGACCTTCACCGGGCCGTGGGTGGAGAACAGCGAGGGGTCCAAGGAGGTGGAGGTAACCGCCACCGGCTCCGGGCCGCTGGTGGTCATGGAGGGCGGGGCGGCCATCGCCGGGACGTGGAGCCGATCCAGCCTCACCCAGCCGGCCACGCTGACCGCGTCGGACGGTACTCCCATCACCCTGCAGCCCGGCAACACGTGGGAGGAGCTGGCCCCCCAGGGGGTCCCGGTGACGACCACGTCCGCAGCACCGTAGCCCGGTCACGCTCTCACTGGCAGCGAGGTCTTCCTTCAGTCCGGAAGGACGCGTATGTGGGACTGCTTGGCCGCTCCTGACCGGTGGATCACGTCCTCATCCGTGAGCCGATGGCCGCCCGGCGGAATCCGGGGCATTCCGAGCGTCGT
>Ga0181523_10001900_pt1 | contig 21268 bp, 25 predicted proteins | sample PEATcosm2014_Bin_43_FD_119752 | JGI IMG/M metagenome (GOLD analysis project Ga0181523, IMG submission 119752) | Peatland microbial communities from MTU Mesocosm Facility, Houghton, MI, USA - PEATcosm2014_Bin05_30_metaG | ecosystem: Environmental > Terrestrial > Soil > Wetlands > Peat | place... | reverse complement strand
TCCGTGTGGCCTTCGATGCGCATACTCTCCGTGCGGGGGACGAGAACAGCGGCGAGGCGGTCCAGGGCGCCCATAGCGGAAGGGCGCAAAGTGGAAGAGCCACTTTCGTAGAAGCCCATTTCGCGCAAGCTGACGATTAATCCCTCTTTGCGGGTTTTGATGTCGACCACACGCTTCTGAATTTCGGGGGAGAGGGCTTTTTCCAGTTCCGCCTGAACGTCCTTCAGAGGGGCGGTTGGGGCCGGGGGCCCAAGGATGCCCTTCATGGGTTGCACAACGTGCTCGATATCCGTGGTGCGTTCGACGTTTTCGACGGCCTGGACGTTCGAAAAGGGAATGGGTTCGGATTCACTCAAGGGAACTTTTGTATTGGAGGTGTCAAAGACACCGAGTTCCTGGAAGGCCACTTGAATGGCCATGGCCAAGCGGCCAACGCGGCGTTTGTCGACCTGCGCAGAGGAATACATCACGACGAAAAAGGCGAAAAGAAGAGTGATGAAGTCTGCGTAGCTCACCAGCCAGCGGTCGTGGGAAATGTGCTCTTCCTTTTTCTTGCGGCGGCTCATGCGTTCCTCGCGGCGGCGTTGTCCTGATTGGCTTCGGCGAAGAAGCCAAGCAGCTTGGTTTCCAGCATGCGGGGATTCATGCCTTCAAGAATGGAGATGACGCCCTCCAGCATCATTTCGCGACGGATCTGTTCCTGACGAATGCGAATTTTGATTTTCCCGGAAGCGGGCAGAAAGAAGAGGTTGGCGGAGCCGACACCGTAAATGGTGGCGACGAAGGCCACGGCGATGCCGCGCCCAACTTCCGTAATGTCATCGAGGTGCTGCATCACCTGAATCAGGCCGAGCACGGCGCCAATAATGCCGATGGTGGGAGCAAAGCCTCCGGCGGACTCGAAGACGCGCGGGAGGTGCTCTTCGTGCTCGCTCTGGTTATCGAGTTCCAATTCCATGATTTTGCGGATTTCCTGGGGTTCCGTGCCATCCACGGCGAGCATCAGGCTTTTTTTCAAGAAGGGGTCTTGGATGCTTTCCAGTTCGTTGTCCAGGGAAATGATGCCTTCCTTACGAGCCTTCTGTGCGTAGCCGACGATTTCGCGGATGAGGGCATTGGGATCAATAGAGTTGTCCACAAAGACCTGGCCGAGACGGCGTGTTGCGGCGAAGACGACGCGCAAGGGAAATTGGATCATCACCGCGCCAAGGGTCCCGCCAAAGACGATGATGGCGGCGGTCGGCTGAATAATCTGGGCGATGCGACCGCCTTCCAGAATGAGTCCAAGCAGGATGCCACCGATGGCAACGGTCACACCCAAAAGGCTGCTTTTGTCCATACCGTCCTCAGGTTGTACCAGAGCCCTCAGAAGAGGGGAGCTGAGCGGTCGAGGATGCAACGGGCGCATCCGTCAAAATGGGGGTAAGCCCAGCCAGGATGGCTCTGCGAAAAGCTATGACACGTTCCAGGACTTGTTCCGTGGTTTCGCGAACGATGATCTTTTCGCCAGTGACCAGCGTCAAGACGGTGTCCGGAGAATTCTCGACACACTTGATCAAGTCGGAGTTCACGATCAACGGATTGTTGTTAAGCCGGGTTAGTTTAATCATCGCTGAACGCCTTTGTTTGCCATGGCAGTGTGCCGCACAACGCCCCACAAGAGCTTATCGGCGGAATTGGGAGGGAGTTAAGGGGGAGTGTTGGAAGGGTCGAACATTAGACAATTCTTTTGGAGCGGTTCTTGCACGTGAGGGGAGCTGGGGTGGTGGATCTGGAGGGGTGACAGAACGAGAGAACGGAGGACCTTTGGGAGGAGAGCGGAGTTGTGGGGTTTAAGAATTAACTCGACGCAGGAGACTTCAGAGCGGGAAGGTCGTTTCGTTTTGGCACTGTGGGCACCAGATGTACTGTCTGGGAGTTCACACACTAGTTTTCGTTGCCGTGAACTCCACGACGATCGCCGGTAGCAACCTGATTCACCATGCACAGGAAGTCGGACCCGACAGGGGGGAGTAGAAAGCCTGAAGGTTTGTCCGGCGGTCTCCGCGGCGGATGGACGCGTATCGAGAGGCCGGTTCCTTTGTTAGATGCTGGAGAAGCCGGCAGAAATGCGGATGGCAGGAACGGTCAAAAAAACTAGCCCGGGGATCCGAGCCAGAATAGGGAGAGTTATGAGCAATCGGAAAGAGCACTACATCCTGCTGGAGCGCGATGGAGTGATCAATCGCCGCACGGTAGGAGGTTCCGTTTCGTCCTGGAATCAATTCGAGTTTTTGCCGCGCGCGCTTGAGGCGTTGCGCTTGTTGGCGCAGCACCGCTTCACGGCACTGGTGGTCTCCAATCAGGAGTGTGTTGGCAGGGGGCTGTTGAGTTCTCACGAGCTGAGCTACATCACCAGCCGCTATCTGCTGGAAGTGGCGTTGGAGGGCGGGGAAATTGGAAAGGTATATTACTGCATGCATAAGGAATCGGAGGGTTGCATGTGTCGAAGGCCCATGCCGGGCTTGTTGCAACGAGCGATGGAAGAGCACGGGCTGCTCCCCGCGGTGACCTACATGATCGGAAGTACACCCGAGGATATGGAAGCAGCGGCAAGGGCTGGATGTCCTGGAATCCTGATTCGCCGCGCCGCGTTTCACAACACGGAGTCGCCCAAGGAAGCGGGCTATGAAGTCGCCGGGAGCTTGTACGAAGGGGTGGATCGCGTGATTCAACGAGTGTCGCGCGGGCAAGAGATAGCGGGGCAAGAGAGATTCGCCTTGCAGCGAACAAATGCAAATGGAGAAAAGCCACCCTGGCCGAAGCGCAGCCGAGGCACTACGGCATAACATTGATAAGTAATCGAGGCATAAAGCGGTGGGAAGAGAGCGATGCCGGAGGGCTCAGAATGTGGGCCCCCGGTGCTCCCAAAAAGTCCAGAAATGGGGCTGAGGAATGGAGTGGAGGGCGCCGGGGCGGCCGAAAACACAAGATAAGTGCTGTGGAATCAATGTGTTGCTGATGGTAAAGCCTTTCTTGCAGAAGCCGATATAGAGGGTGAATACGTTGGCTGATCCGTAGCGACGTGCGAGCCACCAGGGACTGTTAAAGGGTTCAAGCCCCGCACCAAGGCTCCTCGGACGCCAAGCGGAACACAAAGCAACGAAAGGAGCCTTACCACAATGATTAGTCTTCTCAATAACATCTCGGCTTTGGAAGCGCAGAACCAGTTGAACGTGACGCAGAGTAAACTGCAGAACACTCTGTTCCAACTCTCTTCTGGTCAGCGAATCAACAGCGGTGCTGACGACGCGGCAGGCCTCGCAATCGCGAACGGCTTGCAGGCGAACATCACGGCACTGACGCAGTCGGGACAAAACGCGAACAGCGGCGTCGGCCAGTTGCAAGTGGCTGATGGAGCGCTGGCACAGGTCACCACACTTCTCAACCGCGCTGTGACCCTGGCAACAGAGTCTTCCAGCGGCACCGTGTCGAACTCACAACGCGGCGCGCTGCAGGCAGAATATTCGCAGATCAACCAGGAAATCAACAGCATCGGGAGTTCGACGAACTACAACGGCACGGCGGTATTCACTGCGGCGCAACAGAGCGTGTTCCTCAGTGACGGTGCGAGCAACAGCACGATCCAAACGAGCACCAACCTGCTGTCCGCGGCTTCCCTGGGGTTGGCCTCGGGAACCGTGAACACGCAGACCCCAGCCGTTGCAGCCACGGCGTCGGTGAGCTTCGCTGGTCAACCGGATGTCGGCGAAACGCTGACGGTCGGCGCCCAGACGTACACCTTCACGAATGCCGCAGGCCTTGCGGCAGGCAACACGGCCGGCACCAAAGACCTGGTCCTGATTGACGCGAACTCCGCAGCGAATACCGTGGCGAATTTGGCTGCCGCCATCAACAACGGTCCCACTGGCGTTGGGGCCGGAACACTGTACTCCGCTGGCGAGACGGCGAACGTGGCCGTCACGGCGAGCACATCTGGAAACAACATCACGTTCCAGGCAATCACAGCCGGAGCAAACGAAAACAAGGGCGGAAGCGCTGCGATTGCATTAGCTGAAGGCGGGACTGCCAGCGGCAACATCACGGTGCCGGGAGCCGGATTCACGGGCGGCACAAACGTGGTTGCTGGAACTGTGAACATGCCCAACGACCTGAATACGGCGTCTGATGCACAGACGACCCTGACTTATATCAACCAAGCCATATCGGACGTAGCCAGCCAGCGCGGTAACATCGGGGCTGAGATCAACCGGCTACAAGCAGCCAGCAACGTGGAAAGCGTCCAGGTGCAGAACCTGACGTCCGCTGAAGACTCCATCATGGCGGCGAACATCCCGCAACAGGTGACCAACCTGTCTGAATACTCCATCCTGAACCAGTCCGGTATTTCGGCACTGGCGCAGGCGAACTCGGCCCAGCAGAGCATCTTGAAGCTGCTCCAGTAATTCGGCGCAAAGGGACAGCAAAGCGGCGGGCGGGATCCCTTCGGGGATTCCGCCCAAACCGCTATAGGAGGAAGTCATGAAGATCTCACCGGACCCCCCTTCAGGAGCTTCCGTGGATCCTCCAAGTGCAGCGGTCAGTCAGGCAAAGAACGAGCGCGTATCCACAGAATCATCGGTCGCCAGCACGGTAGAGAAAGCAGCCACGAGTGCCGGCACCGCGGTCGTGCCACCGCCGCAACGGCAGACGGACGTGACCTTTAAGAGAGACAGTAATGGACGCATCTACTATGTGGTGTCCGACGCGCAATCGGGCGAAGAGATTCTGGAAGTGCCACCGAAAGCAGTGCGCGAGGTGGGACAGGGGATCGAGGACTATTTGAAACAGGAAGAGTCGAAAAGCAACGCGCATATTGCCGTAAAGGCGTGAGGAGGATAGGAAATGTCAACTTCTGTCAGCCCTCTGTCGTCTCTGACCGATTCGTTGGCTAGTTCGGGATCGAGTACGTCCTCAACCACTACGGGTACAGGACTGGGGCAAGGCATCAATGTGCAGCAGTTCGTGCAGTACGCGGTTGCGGATCAGCAAGCCACGATCACGGCGCTGCAAACGCAGCAGACCACGCTGGGATCGCAAACGGGGGAACTTTCGACGATAGGCACGGACCTGACGAACCTGGATAATGCGGTGGAGGCGTTGAGCGACCCTCTGGGTGCGTTTGCGGCCGAAACTGCGACGTCCTCCAATTCGTCGGTGGTCAACGCGACAGCGTCAAGCACCGCTTCTGCCGCTTCCCACACGATCACGGTCAATTCCCTGGCCACGACATCCTCTTACTATACGAATGCACTTTCGAGCAGCAGTTCGACAATAGCGAACGGCAGCTTCCAGATTCAGGTGGGCTCGAATGCGCCAGTCACCGTCACTGTGAATTCCAGTAACGATACCCTAAGTCAACTCGCCGCCAGCGTCAACAGCCAGAACATTGGTGTGACTGCCAGCGTGATTCAGGACGCCACGGGTTACCGCCTGGCGCTGGTGAGCGATACTTCGGGCGCACCAGGTGACATCGCGGTATCCAGCAACACCGGCACGGGACTAAGTTTCACCAAGGCGGTGACGGGGAGCAATGCGTCCCTGGTCGTGGATGGCATTCCGATCAGCAGCGCGAGCAATACGGTGAGCAACGTGATCAATGGGGTGACGCTGAACCTGGGATCCGCCGCGCCGAACTCGTCGGTGGCCGTCAACGTGAGCCCGGATACGTCCCAGGCCACCAGCGCGATCAACAACTTCGTAAGCGCGTGGAACACACTGATAACGGAAATCAATGGTCAATTCAGCGTTGCGTCGGATGGCACGGGAGGCGGGGTCCTGGACGCAGACAACTCTCTGCAGCAGGCACAGAGCATGCTGCTGAGCGCAATATCGTATTCGGTTGCCGATAACAACGGCATGGTGAACCTGGCGAGCATTGGCGTGAATATGAACGACGACGGGACGCTGACGGTGGACAACGGGGCGCTCTCATCGGCCTTGTCGAGTAACTTTTCCGCCGTGCAGAACCTGATGCAGAACGCGACCAGCGGTTTTGCGCAGAACATGGACAGTGTCATCCAGACCATCAACGCGCCCAACACCGGCATCCTCTCGATTGATTCGCAGAGCATCACGAATACTTCGCAGGGGCTGACCGATCAGATCAACGACCTGCAAGCGGCCCTGGCCACCCAAGAGGCGAACCTCACCACCGTATATTCCCAGGTAAACGTGACGCTACAGGAATTGCCGCTGCTGGAAAGCCAGATCAGCCAGCAGCTTTCCGGAATAGGGAGCAGTTCCTAGGGGCAACGATGAACGGACACGATTCGGCATTCGCCTATCACCAGAACACGGCCATCGGGGCTTCTCCGGTGGGCCAGGTGGTTGCACTCTACGACGCAATCCTGCGGGATCTGCGCCGCGCGAGCGCAGCCATCGAGGCCAGCCAGATCGAGAAACGGTGCAACGCAATCAACCACGCACTGACGGTGATTGGCGAGTTGCAGGGAGTGCTGGACTTCGAACGCGGCGGCGAGGTGGCCCGGCACTTGAATAGTTTTTACAATGTGACCCGGGCGAAGGTTACGCATGCGGGTGTAACGAGCGCCCTCGATGAACTCAAGGAGCTGATTGGAATGTTCACGCGCATGCGCGCCGCGTGGTCGAAGGTCGAGCGCACGGTGGGAACATCGGAGCCGCCGCCGGAATTCCGCATTGCCTCCAAGCCACAAGCTTCCGTTGCGCAGAATGTCCCCGTGCAGAATGAAGAAGCGCCGGGGCCCAGTGGGCGATGGAGTGCGTGATGGGTGAGGGGCTGCGCCAGACGGTGGAACGCATCAATGCGCGACTTGCGACGCTGATCGAGAAAGCGCGCCAAGCCCTGCGGGGAGAATGCGAGTTCAACGTGGAGAGTGTCCGCGACCTGCGTGGACCGGTGGAGGAGATGGCGCCGATCGTGGCCGAGTGCCACGAACTGCGGCGCGCGCAGCCGGAGATTATTGGCGAGCTTGATCTGTACAAAGTGCACCTGGGGGAATTGCAAACGACGCTCAATCAATTGCGCGTGATGCTACTGGCACGACAAGCCAGTCTGCGATCCGATCAGACCCACGTCAACGCCGTGTCCAAGTGGGCGTTGGCACTCCATCAAACCCGTTAATTCCCTTCTGCGCGCGTGCAGGCGCTGCAAATTACGCGCGGCCTCCCCAAGAAGAGCGAACTGTGAAAAACAGAGAAAGAATCATTAATTGCGTCTGAACGAAGAGGCACACTTCAATTGTTGTTCCCCGGCTGGAGTGGCAATCGCAAAAGCGGCGGCTAGCCGCCGCACTCCAAGCTAGCTGTGAAGAGGGAGAGATAGTGCGGAAAAAGGGGCGCAGCAGTGCAGCGCCCCTACGTGTTGTGAAAGGGCGCGCGATTGGGGAAGCGGCCGCTAGAAAACCGAGAATCCAGGGGAGAAGCGGAAAGATCAGACTAGGTAGTCGAGCAGAGTCTTCTGGTTGAGGGCTACGCTGGTGGCGCTGAGGGTGGCTTGCTCGGCGAGCTGCGCTTGCGAGTAGTTGGTTGCGACGACGGACAAGTCCGCTCCCTCCAGCGTATCTTCCTGTTGGGAGAGGTTCAATTGGTCCTGGTTCAAAAACGATTCGCTCAGATTGATCTGGTTGAGGGCGTTGCCGTAGGTGACACGCTGCACGTCCAATTGGGATAAGGCACTTTGCACTTCGGTGACAGCCGCGGGCATGTTGGTGCCAGTGTTAAGAGCAGTGTAGAGATCCTGCAAAGCGCCGAGCACGCTGCCGGCGGCATTTTGAAAAAGCTGATCGCCGGGCACATTGGCAGTGATGGAATTTCCCTGGGAGATCTCGACCGAGGAGGTATTGGGATTTCCATGATACGCGATCGCGCCGGTTGTGGCGTCCTGCGTAAAAGGTTGTGTGTTGACGTTTGTTCCGCCGAAGAGATAAGCGCCCTGATACGTAGTATTAGCCAAACCGATGGTCTGGGTCAGCAAGCCCTGGACCTCGGTGGCGATGGCCTGACGATCCGAGGAGCTGAGCGTGCCCGTGGCGCCCTCCGTGCCGAGACTTACGGCTTGCGTGAGCGCCTGCACGACGTTGCTGAGAGTGGAATCCGCGGTTTGAAAACGTCCCTGGAGGGTGGTGATGTTCTGGAGAAACTGGGCGTCCTGGCCGGACTGGTCGTGGGTCAGGACGATGGCGGCAGTGGCAGCGGGATTATCGGAGGGGTTGTTGACCATGCGCCCGGTGGAAATTTCTTCCGTAGCAGTGGTTTGGTTCGACTGGCTCTGTTGAATGCTCGCCAACAGGTCAGGGAGAAGATCGGGATTTACGCGGACACTCATGCCGGGTTCACCATATTGATCGTGGTCTGCAGGAGAGTGTTGATAACCGTGGCGACCTGCGCGGAGGCCTGGTAGGCAGTCTGGAAGCGCATGAGGTTGGCGGCTTCTTCGTTAATGTCCACACCGGAAACGCCGCCCTGCAGATTCTGGAGCTGCAGGAGAGTCTGGCTGCCGGCCTGCTGAGTGGATTGCGCGGTGGAAACGTCATTGCCGATTTTGAAGACGAGATCGGAGTAATAACCGAGGGGCGTTTGGCCAGCGACGATGTTGTTGTTCTGCAAAGCCAGGAGCGCATTCGCGTTGGAGTTATCGCCGGAGCTGGTGGGGCCCGCGGTGCCGCTGGCGGCAATCAGCGAGGGGTCCGTGATGGCCACGCTCAGGCTTGCCGCAGAACCGGCGACTTGCGTGAGGGGAGTGAATAAGCTTCCGCCGGGATTGCCGTTGAGATCGAAGCCCTTGGTGCTCTGAGTGTTAACGGCGGTGGAGAGATTGTAGGCGAGGGTGTCGAGGGAATTTTGCACCGAGGGAATTTCCTGATCGCGAATCTGGATCTCTCCCGCCAAGGCGCCACCACTGATTTGCGAAGTGATGTCGGAACCGTTGTCATAAACGTCTTGAAAACCGGTGGTGGTGTTGGCTTGCGTCGTCAGTGCGAAACTCTGGTTTCCGACAACGAGCGGGGAACCAGCGGAAGTCGTTAGTGTGAGGCCGTTACTACCGGCATCTACCTCAGAGACGTCAATATAGTTGGAGAGCTGATTGATAAGCTGCTGGCGCTGGTCCTCGAAAGGGCCGGCGTTCTCACCAGTCTTAGTGGCGCTGACAACCTGCTGATTGACCTGCGCAATTTGCGCGGTGAGGCTGTTGATCTGGCTGACGGACTGCTGCACGGAAAGATCGGCATTGCGCTGGAGGGTAGTGAGATTGTTGGCAGTCTGATTGAAGGCCGTGGCGAGATTCTGCGCGGAGGTGATGACATTCTGGCGCGTGGTGAGATCACTGGGATCAGAAGCCAGTTGCGAGAAGCTATTAAAGAAGTTGGTGAGCGGCGTCTGCAGGCCGGTACCGGCGGTCTCATTGAAGAGTTGCTGAATCTGCTGCCCGGATTCAAGGAAAGCATTCAGCTGGCCCTGTTGCTGGGTCTCCTGATTGACGCGCACATCGAGGACGGAGTCGCGAAGACTGGAAACGCTGCCAAGCTGGACACCAGTGCCAAAGGTGAGCGACCCGAGTTGGACGGTGGGAGCTTCCTCGAGGTTTGGAACCTCACGGGAATAGCCAGGCGTATTGGCATTGGCAATGTTGTTGGTCGTGGTCTCGATGGCGCCCTGTTGCGCGAGCATGGAATTCACCGCGATATTCAAACTTGCAGATAGTCCGCCCATGGTTATGCCTGCTCCTGAAGTTCAGCGCGCTTCGCGGTCTGGAGAAGCGCGGTTTCCTGATAGGTGCCTTCAAAGGTGCGCAGAGAATAAAGCAACGCCAGGATGGTGCGCTGGGAACGGCGCAGCATAGCCTGGTGCACATCATTCAAGCCCCTGGCGTTGGCTTGAGCCTGATGCAGACGGTCCAAAGCACTCTCGAGCTGCGCATCCGAGTCATCGGCAGCCTGGCCGCCGCGCAACCGCAAATGCGCCGCGCATTGATACTCGAGGCGTTCGACCTGTTCATCGAGGGCGCGTATTTCGCGGCAGAGTTGCTGTTGCTGGGCGACCTGAGATTCCAGGGCGTCAATGTCGAAGGAAACAATGGCGGTGCGTGCGGCGGCGAGAGTTTTAGAGAGAGAATCCAGCAGGGTGATGCGCAATTCAAGGAGTTCCAGGTAGCGTGTGGTTTCGTTGTTCATGCGCTAAGCCCGCTCATCCAATTGGTGCGTTTCGTTTTCCTTCACCAACTCCTCGACAGAGCCATTTACCGGTGCCGGCGCGCTGGTGTGCACGTGCTTGGGAGGAGCAGACTGCTTCTCGCGTTCTCCGCGATCCCGGTCCCCGGGTCGCAGTGGCTCCAAACGAGACGTGGGAGCTGGCCCAAGGTCATTCATACTTCCCTACCTCGACTCGCTAGGCCTTGGAGGTCTGGCGAGTCTGATCCGACAACATGGCGTCGGCGACTTTCTGGCTATCGGGTTGGTACATTCCGCTACTCACCTTTGCCTGAAGAGGCGCGACCCGGTCCACGCGCACTTCGGGCAGGTTGGCAACTTGGGTGGTGAGTTGCTGGATTTCGCCGTGTTTGCTGGATAGCTGAACGGTATCGCCAGTGGAGGCGCTGCTGGCGACCCCGCTGCTGGCACCCGATTGCGCGCGCGTAACGCTGGCTTTAGTGTCCTTCACCCGGTCGTTCTGGGGGCCACCGGTGGACTGGATTGTGGGGTCGATTTTCATGGCCGAACTCCTTGCCGTGCTACCGTCGGAGACTCAGAGGAAAATATGAGCGTCTGGAGTACCGATCGGCCAAAGCTGAGAAAAGCTTAATGCAAGGCTGTGCTGTAAAGCTCCTCACCAAGGAATATCGGCAAAAACGCTAGCAACATTAGTGAGATTTAGCCTCTCTAGTTTGCTGTTGGGCGGCAAGCTGCGACTCTAAGTGCTTTATTATCAGCTTTCCGATACCCAAGCCCCCCGCTTTGCCGATGGCATCGGACATAGCCCGAATGCTCATGTCCTCCAAGGTATCGTGGGCAGGGTCCAGAGAATCCTCATTCGGATCGGCGAAAGTCGACTTCATGGATTTCCAGAAGGAGGACAAGAGCATGGATTCAAACTCCCCAGCAGCCTTGAGGAGTTTCTGCTCCTTTGGGGTGAGGCTCTTCGGTCCTGTTGAAGATAAAGACGGAGTGGGAATGCTCGGGATCGAACTCATAGAACCTCCAAGTCAGCGTTCAGCGCGCCAGCCTGCTTAATGGCCTGGAGGATGGCGATCACATCGCGCGCGGTGGCGCCCATGGTCTGAAGTCCTCGAATGAGTTCTTCGACGGTGGCACCTTCTTTAAGCTGGATGACCTGAACAGGGGACTCTTGTGCCTGAACGGTGGTCTGGGGCACGAGGACAGGCGCCGGTAGAACAGCTGACGACGAAGGGCTGGTGGTCTGTGGCGCGTTATTGGACGGCGAAGAGTTATTGGCCTGCGGCGCATTTTTGGCCTGCGGCGTGGTTGTGCCATTCTTTCCCGGCAAGAGCCCTTCAGGCAAGGCTACGTGGAAATCGGTGGTTACCTGAATCGAGAGATTGCCGTGAAGGATGGAGCAAGCACTGATAGTGACGTTGCCACCCATGACGACGGTTCCGGTGCGCTCATTCACCACAACTTTTGCCGGCGGCTTGGTGTGCACGGTGAGTTCGCCGATTCTGGCAAGAAGCAAGGGCAGATCGCCGCCAGCGCCCTTCAGATCGGCAATATCGACGCGACGGCTATCCACGACGTGCGCAAGACCCGCGCCCAATTCGTGATTGATAGTGGAGGCGGTCTCTTCCGCGGTCTGGAAATCGGGATCGCGCAGAAGGATGGAGAGAAGTTTGACCTGCGTCAGATCGAGCGAAGCGTCGCGTTCCACAAGCGCGCCTTCCGGGATGCGGCCAACCGTGGGGTGATTCACGACTTTGGCATTTGTTGCGTTCCCGGCACTGTAGCCGCCGATAACCAACGGGCCTTGCGCCGCCGCGTAGGTGCTGCCATCAGCGGCGCGCAAGGGAGTGAGGAGCAGCGTGCCCCCGGCCAAGCTCTTGGCGTCCCCTATAGAGGATACGGTGACATCCAACTTCATGCCGGGGCGGGCGAAAGGAGGCAACGTGGCGGTAACGAAGACGGCAGCGATGTTGCGCACCTGAATGGTGGAAATCTGACCCTGGATGCTAACGCCCATGCGCTGGAGCATATTGCCGAGAGTTTGCACGGAGAAGATGGTCTGCTGCTTGTCGCCAGTACCATTCAGGCCGACGACGAGGCCGTAACCGATAAGCTGGTTATCGCGAATGCCTTCAATTTCCGTGATGTCTTTCAGACGCGCAACGTGGGGAGGCAGGGCCACGGATTCGTCGGCAAAGCACGGAGGCAGCGGCCACGCCACGATCAGAGCAAGTACGAGAAAGAGTGCGATGGAGAGGCGGATCATGTGCGGTTCCTCAAAACGACAGCAGCTTCAAGAGCGTCCGGACGACAATATTTGGCTGGCGCGAGGCGTCAGCGACCGCGCCCTTTCCCTTGATCTCCACTTGCAGATCGGAAATAGAACTGGAAGCCACGGAATTGTCGGGGGCGAGATCGCCGGGGCGGACGAGACCGCGCAAGAAAACCGTCTGACGATCATTACCCAAAGTGAGATCGCGGGCAGCCTGAATGACCAGGACGCCGTTAGGCAGCGTCTCCATAACCTGAGCGGCGAGGTTCATAGTGACGTTGGAGCTCATGGTGGACTGGCCCTTGCCATCAAGGCTGTGACTGGAACTTGCGTTCAAGAGATTCTGTAGACGGTTATTGCTGGCGAGCGCTCCGAACAACTGTGTGATGTTGGATTGCGCGGCAAACTGGCGGGATTGGCTGTTCTCTCCGGCAGTGCCGGCCGTGAAGCTGTCCGCCAGATGGATAATCACGAGATCACCGGGATGGCGAGCCTTGTAATCGGCGGCGATCAGGGAGAGCGGGCCGGAATCGACCCACAGGCTGCCTAGAGTGGCGGGCGGCGCTGCATTCATGGCGCGGACGCGAGCGAGATAGTCGTCATAGACGCTCGACGTTGCGGGAGTTTTGATCTTCTTGGAGCGTGGCGACGCATTTGCGGAAACCGCGGGCAGCGCGGCCAGAAGAAAGAGTGACAGGAGCTTGGAGAAATTCCTCATGGTTCCCTTCCCTAAAAAGCGGCCTCAAGCCGATCAATGCCAGTGACGCGGGCAAGCAGCGTGTGGCCATTGGCCGGGACGCGTACGCGAATGGTTTCACCGATGGAAGCGCCTTGCAGCGGCCGGACGCTGAGCATGGCGGAGGAGTTTTCGGAGTGTATATAGAGCACGGCCAAGCGCCGGGATTCGACAGGCCTGGGTGCGTTTGGAGCGCGAAACGTATCACGTGGGGAGTGGCTGCGATCCGTACCGCCAGGATGAGAAGCACGCGGCATAGAAAGCCAGGCATAGAAAGGAGGGGCCTTGGGATTGGAAGAGGAAGAGATGCGGAAGCGGGCGCAACCGAGGAGGTTGTCAAAGGCAAATTCGGAAACGTTGAGGCGCGTAATGCCTTGCGGCACGGAAATGGAAGCCTGCAAGGAAATTTCGTCCAGGCTAATTTTTGCGGATGCGCCGCCCGAGCGGGCATCGAGATAATTTTGCAGAACGGGAAGGACATCTTCTTTCGCGATGCGGCGGCCCTCGCGGTGAACGATGGCGACTTCAGGAAGTTCAAAACTTTCCGGCTGAAAGTCCGCCCCTTGCAACGAAGCCTCCAGGAACTCGCGGCTCAACGAACGGAAGTTTCCGATCTCCGGAGCGGTACCGAGAACGACATTTTCGGCGCGGTGACGAATCTCGGAAGGAGCTACGGCAGGTAGCAAATGAGAGAGGAGGATGGTATCGCCCTGGATAGTGGTATCTGCCAGCAGCGCGATGCGGAGAGGTGCGGCGTGCGCGGTCGCGAAAGGAACAAAGAGAAAAAAGAACAAGACAAGAGTGGCTGCAGGTTTGTACATGTACATGCTCCTTACGTGGTGGTGAGGCTGTTGATGGTCTGGAACATTTCGTTAGCGGCCTGGACGACGCGGGAATTGGCTTCGTAGGAGCGCTGCGCCAGAATCATGTTGACAAATTCTGTGACGATGTCGACGTTGGAATTTTCAAGCGAGCCCTGAAGAATGGTGCCGAGACCTTCGCTGCCGCCAGGGGTGCCGACAATGGGGTTACCGGAAGCGGTGGTTTCCAGGAACAAATTCTGGCCAACGCTGCTGAGGCCGCCGGGATTGGCGAACGTGGCGAGTTGGATCGTGCCCACTTGTTGGGCTTGCTGCTGGCCGGGAAGTTGCACACTGACGGTGCCATCGGTGCCGATGGTGACATTTGTTGCGCTGGGAGGGATAGTGATGGCGGGCTGAAGCTGGTAACCGTCAGAAGTGACAAGGATGCCGGTGGGATCGAGGCTGAAGGAGCCGTCGCGCGTGTAGGCGACCTCACCGCTGGGTAACTGCACCTGAAAGAAACCCTGACCCTGAATGCAAAGGTCGAGCGTGTTGCCGGTGGTATTGATGTCCCCCTGGAGTTGAACGGATGCCGAGGCGGCTAACCGGGTGCCGAGACCGATCTGGAGGCCAGTGGGGAAAGTGGTCTGCTGCGTGGAAGCCGCGCCGGGAAGAACAAGATTCTGGTAAATCAGATCCTGGAATTGCAGGCGGCGACGGCGAAACCCTGTGGTATTGGCGTTGGCCAGGTTGTTGGCCACGTTTTCCAGGTTGATTTGCTGGGTTTCCATGCCACTTGCGGCGGTATAGAGGGCTCGATACATTGTTTTTCTCCCGAGTTGGTTTTCGTTTTACACGCGTGGAAGATCTTGCGCTGCCGTGCGATTGAATTCGTTGTGAAAGATGTACAACGCCTTTTCCATCAATTCGGCGGTACGCTGCAAATCGATGAGCGCGACCGTGTTGCGGATCGGATCGCTGTTGGACGTTTCCAGCGCGCCTTGCCGGACGTGCGTATCGGTGGAGTTCTTCCCCGCCCCAGCGGGCGCAACGAAATAGGTATTCCCTTCCGGCGTCAAGTCAGGAGTAGCGCCGAAATCGGTGATTTTGAGAGTGGCCACGATGCTGCCATCCACGGAGATGGTACCGTCCTGACTGATATTCATTTGACCGGAAGGAATCTGAATGGGCCCTTGCTCTCCGAGGACCAAGTCGCCTTGCTGTGTGACGAGCTGGCGTTGCGAATTGAGTTGGAAGCTGCCGTTGCGGGTAAAACGCGCGCCGTTCTTTGCCTGGATGGTGAAGAAGCCTGAACCCTCCAGAGCGACGTCGGTGGGATTCCCGGTCGTTTCCAGATTGCTGGAAGAGAGATCGAGATGCGCGCCGCCCAACACACCATAGCGATTCACGACCTGGTTGAGAGGCGAGGAGAGCGAAGCTTGCAGCCACGCGGGCATAGCGCGGTAGAAAGCGGACTGCGCCTTGTAGCCCGGTGTGTTGGTGTTGGCAAGATTGTTCGCCAGAACCTCCAGAGCATCCAGGCGAGTGGAAAATCCGGTAAAGGCGGAATAGAAACCACTGTCCATCAGAAACCTCCGAAATGAGAGGAGCAAGGCAGTGACCAATGAAACGGTTAGTAAGGCAGGGGAAAGTGTTGAAACTCAAATACTTTTCGTCTGCTTCGGGGAGGACAAGCGAAACCGCAAAAGAGAACCGGCAACCTCTGCCTTGGTTTGCGGGAACTAGGCAAAGATTGCCGGGAAATGGTGCAGAAGCTGGAGGGACACTTCAGGTGTGAATGACTAAGGTGAACCAGAGGGGATCGCCTTCAAAAGAAAGCACAACCTCGAAACCCTCATGAGGCAAAACGGTCTGCAGGACGTAGTCTTCGCCCCAGATGACCGTGGGAACGGAGAGCATGCAATGGTCCGCGAGCGTGGTGACTTTGGATTTGAAGTTCCCCGCAACCATGTTGCACAACTCACCTAGCGCATCGCCCATCATGGACGGAGTGCTCCCGACCTCAGCGCGGAGCATGAGGGTCGCGAGTCTACCGGCGGTAGGAGTCGCGCAACGAATGGTTACCATTCCACAAAGCGCACCGGCAAGGCCGACCATAGCGGTTTGTTCGGCATGGCGATCTTCCACGGAACCTGGAAAGGGGGTGAGCTCGACGCCCGCCATCATGCTGAAAACTTCCATGGCGGCGCATTCGAGGATGCCCTTCCAGTGCGGGTCTGGCTTGATTGGAGTATGCATGGCGTGATTCATGGTGGAGCTCACAGAGCACCTCCGACGAGCGGCGAAATACGCTCTTTGACCTGCTCGGGAGTGAAGGGTTTCCGGATGTAGCCCTTTGCGCCAACGGAGAGGGCTTCCACGACGCGCGCTTCACTGCCTTCGGTGGTGATCATAACGACGGGAACGGATTTGGCGGATTCAATGTTAGCCAAGTTGCGCAAAAATTCGAGACCATCCATCGCCGGCATGTTGATGTCGCTCAAGATGAGATCGAAGGGAGCTTTCTGGACTTCGACGAGGGCTTCAGCACCGTTGCCGGCTTCCGCCACTTCGCCGATTTCGATGCCTGCCTGACGGAGTGACCGTTCGACGATTTTACGCATCACCGAGGAATCATCCACGATTAGTACTCGAAGCTTCTTCACGTTTTTTCTCCTGAACTGAGCTTTGTCCACCGCTTTGTTCGGGGGCGACCGCGGAGAGCCCGAGTTGAACCAGAGGCAGGACATGAATGTATTCGGTCTGCAACGTCCCCAGAATTCCGTGGCGCTAGTCATCGGTGAGCAAGGGGAAGCATTGCAGAAGAAAGTTAAGGCCGCTTACCTCCATGGAGGCAAAGGGTGAATTGGGTGCGTCGGCAGGGTGTTCCGGAGATTCGCCCGTTTCCATGGTTTCGCCTTCGATAGCTTCCTGAGTCATCAGGAATTGATCGGCAGCGGATACGATACCGACAAGGTAGGGATCGTGTTGCGCTTGTTCGGGATTATGGTGGTGCTCGAAAACATCCATGAAGGAAGGCATGAAGTTCCAGGCAACGGCCATCCAGCGGCCGACTTTCCCGTGATCCATGCCGAAGTATTCGCGTTCGAGGAGCAGATTGTCCGGCCAATTTTCAGGCGGCACTTCACGCTGTTTGGCTTGCTCTTCCATAACCAGCATCCATAGCGGAAGCTGGCCGATGTCGTGCATGAGTCCGCCAAGATAGGCTTGTTCCCTTTCCGGATAGTCCACCTGACGCGCGATGCGTTCGCTGAGGAGAGCGGCCAGGAAGCTGTGCTGCCAGAAGCGCAGCAGGGAGTTCATGGGGACGTGCTTGCCGGCGAACTGCATCAGAGAGCAGGTGAGGACGAGAGTGCGCAAACGCTCGGTGCCAAGAAGGACGGCGGCCTGTTCGATACTAATCACGCGATGTCGCAATCCAAACAGCGCGGAATTGCAAAGGCGAAGAACCTGGGCCGACAGGCTGGGATCGGTGCGAATGACCTTGCCGACTTTCTTGAGATCCACGGAAGGGCTGCCAAGCAGCGCATTCAAATCCAGCAGATAATTGGGCAGGGTGGGAAGACCCTTGCTCAGCAAGCCCACCATGCGTTTTTTCCGGCGTTCCTGATCGAAAGCCAGGGAGTCGGTTCGCTGCGTCGGCGTCACAATGAATCGCACAGGTTGGCTCATGGCAATCCCGCGGCGTCATAGACGCCATCCTTTCGAGTATCGGCGGATGATAGAAAATCTTTAGCGCTGGCGAACCCCGGATCGGAGGACCGGAACTGTTGCGGGGGCGATGCGCGAAAGAGCAGATCCCTGCGCAGCGCCTTGCGAAAAAGCGCTGCCCAAATATAGCCGCCCGCGCGGACGACTTTGAGGCGCTTTGCCCTGAGGTGGGCGGCATAGTTGCAGATGGTGTCGGCGATATCGAAGGGGTCATGCACAGAATCGAAACAGATGTTGTCGCCGGAGCCGTGCCGCCGCAGCATCTCGAGAGCCAGATTGACGGAGGATTCCGTCGAAACGCAGGCAACAGTCCGGCAACCGAGAATTTCCTCGAGCGCATAGAGCAGCGTGTGATCCACATGATCGGAAAAGGCGATGTGGAGGAGGCGGCCGTCAAACGCGCTGTAAGCAGGAACAGCCTTTGCGGCAGCCAGGAGAGGAAAAGGAGGGCAGCCCGGAACATGGGCGGCGGCGGTGTGCTGGTTCAGAGGGAAGACCGGGCAACCCCACTGTTGGCCCAACGCGGCGGTGAGCCTGGATTCGTTGAGGTCCACAATCTGGCGGACCCAGTAGCCCAACTTTCCATAGCCTGCGCGCTGTTGAAGCTGCAGGGCGGCGCGCAACTCCTGCGGCGTAATGGCGCCACGGTTGACGAGCAAGAGCCCGAGTGGAAGACGGTAAGGTTTGCCACGATCCTGAGAAAAACTTAAGAGAACTTTTTGAAGATGATGGATGAGGGCGCTCTTCAGGCAATCGGGATCGTGATACCAGCCGTTGTTGTAATAAATTCCGCGAAAGCCAGCCAGGAGCGCGAATTGCGCTTTGCTTTTGTGGCGACAATCCGAAGCGCTACAACGAATGGTGAGATGATTCCAATCCAGCGGCGCGGCGCTCCGCCATCCCGCCCATTTCCACGTGGCTGTGAACTTTCTGTGAAGATCCATGTACATGCTCCCTACCTCATTCAAGCGAAAGCATTTCCGCCCGCTGGCTGCGGCTGACCACTTCCGTCACACGCAACCCGAAATTTCCATCCACCACCACAACTTCACCCTTTGCCACCAAACGCCCCGCAACCAGCAATTCCGCAGGCTCATTCACCAATTGGTTGAGTTCGACAACGGCGCCCGGCATCAACCCAAAAACATCCTGCAAGAGCATCTCCCTTTCACCGAAACGGATAGTCGCCTCGAGTTGTACATCGAGGATTAAGTCCAGATTGGAGGCAGGCGACTGTGCGGAATCGCTCTCTGGAGCTGGCATGTTTTCTTCCGTAGGTTGTTCCGAAACCTGCGACGGGGCTTCCACTTTGGCTGGCTCTTTTGATTGCGCCGGAGATTGCTTTGGCTCCTCCTTGGGGAGGGGCGCCGGAGGAAGCGCGGAAAGAGCGGTGCAGAGTTCAGGGTTGAGATCGAGACGAAAGACCAGGCCTTTGCACTTTTCGGCGTCAATGGTGAAAGAAAATGTGGATTGGGATTCCAGGACTGCCGGAGTTTCATTCTCGTAGACAAGTTCGGTGGGTAGTTCCCTTTCCGCTTTCCATGCCAAGGCCGCTTCACCCGCCACCTGGCGCATGAATTCAAGAAAGCCATCGGCATGCATGTCCGAGAAATCCACCGCCGCATTCACCGGCTCTGAGATCAGCAACTGGGCGCACTGAACCGCGACACGCTTCTCGCAAGTCCACAGGAGCTGGCCCTGCAAACAGCCACCGCCGGAGAACTTTGCGCTGAGTACGCTCGTGTTCTCCGCGCTTGCGGGTTGCAGGGGAGTTTCGGCGGAATCGGAAATCACAGCGCTTTCCGCGCCAAGCTGAGCAAGGATTTTGGCGAAGGCATTCTTCCAGACCGCGGTAAAAGCGGTAATTGCCGCTGTGGTGGCTTCGCTCATTTGCCCTCCTCTTTCGTGCCCGGACGCAGCGGGATGCGCCGCTCAATGCGCGCGCCGCGATTCGGGCCATGGCGGATGGGATAGGCGCGGAACATGGGTTTCCCGGCAACGTTGAGGTGAATGGGCTCGTGCACGCGTTTTGGAAGGACGAGGACACGGCCGGGTTCGAGGGCCACGATTTCACGGATGCTGAGCGGGCTGGGCGGCAAGCTCAAGTTCACGTCGAAGCGGCTCTCCATCAGGCGCTCTTGAAGCTGGCGACGGACTTCGCGGGAAGGCGTGCGCTCAAAGTAGGACCACTGCACGGAGAGCTTGCGCAGCAAGGCATTGGAGACCACCGCGGGAAATGCCAGGTTGAGCGAGCCGCGGGAGTCCGGGAGGCGAATTTCAAACGTGAGAGAAAGGACTTTTTCCATGGGGAGCATGAGGGTTTGGATTTGCGTGTGTTGCTGGCGGAGATCGAAAACGATGTCAATGTCCAGGACGGGCGCCCAGGTGGTTTGCAGGTCACGGGCAATCAGACGCACAACCGTTTCAAAGATCTGCTCTTCAATTTCGGTGAGTTCGCGCGGATCGATGGGTTCGGAACCCGAACCGCCCAGTACGAGTTCCACAATCGGAAAGACCAGGGAAAGATCGGCCTGGATGGTTGCGCGGGCATCGATGGGCATGACCCGCAGCGAAGCCAAGTAGGTAAGTTCCGGCAAGCGGCTGACAAACTCCGAATACATAATTTGCTCGACGGAGACCAGGTTCATTTCAAAGCCGACCCTGAGGTACGCGCCCAGGGATCCTCCCAAACGCCGGGCAAAGGATTCGTGCAGGGTGGTGATGACGCGCACCTGTTCAGCATTCAGGGTGCCCAGTTTGCGCAGATCGCAGGGCTTCACATTTTTCCGTGGAATCGCCGCGCCACCCTTCGGTGAGACTTTGGCGGCGCTGAAGAGAGCGTCAATTTCTTCCTGAGTGAGAATTTTGCGCATAGGTCACCTTAACTCGGCATCGCAGGCAACGATGGGTCGCCTCGCGCCTCGCGCTGAGCCTGAATCTTTTCGCGCAAACGGCCGCGCAGGCGCAGAATGGCGGCGGTATGAATCTGCGAGACGCGAGACTCGCCAATATCCAGGATCAAGCCAACTTCTTTCATCGTGAGTTCCTCGAGGTAGTAAAGGCCGAGGACGTGACGCTCTTTCTCTTCCAGTTCCTCGATGGCCTCCGCCAGAAGGGTGCGTATTTCCGAGCGCAGGCAAAGTTGAAAGGGATCGTCCTCTTCCTTGGCGGTGAGCGAACTATGAGGATTTTCCGGAGTCTCTTCGCCACTGGCGGCTTGCAGACTGCCAAGATCCAAGCCACGCAAATCGCCCAGAACTTGCTGGTACTCTTCGAGCGGAATTCCCATGTGCGCAGCTATCTCCGTGTCGGTGGCGGCGCGGCCCTCTTTCCTGGCGATTTCGCGCTGGGCATCTTCAATGCGGCGTGCCTGGCGGCGGAGCGCGCGCGGGCTCCAGTCCATTTGGCGGAGGCTATCGAGAATGGCGCCACGAATGCGGAAACGCGCATAGGATTTCAATTGCACGTTGCGGCCGGGATCGAACTTATCCACAGCGTCAATGAGACCGACAATTCCGGCGTGAACGAGATC
>Ga0181523_10001899_pt1 | contig 21274 bp, 14 predicted proteins | sample PEATcosm2014_Bin_43_FD_119752 | JGI IMG/M metagenome (GOLD analysis project Ga0181523, IMG submission 119752) | Peatland microbial communities from MTU Mesocosm Facility, Houghton, MI, USA - PEATcosm2014_Bin05_30_metaG | ecosystem: Environmental > Terrestrial > Soil > Wetlands > Peat | place... | reverse complement strand
GAGTAATCCACCCGCATGTGATGGGTCGCGGCGCTGATGGTGTGCTTGCGGCGGGGATCAAAAATGACCAGGTCGGCATCGCTGCCGACGGCGATCGTTCCTTTGCGGGGATACAGTCCGAAGAGCTTCGCCGGAGTGGTCGACACCAGTTCCACAAAACGGTTCGCATTAAACCGGCCGCTAGCCACACCTCCCGAGTAGATCAGGCTCATGCGGTGCTCCACGCCCGGACCTCCATTCGGAATTTTCGTGAAATCGTCGCGGCCCATTTCTTTCTGTTCCTTAAAACAAAACGGGCAATGATCGGTGGAGACAACTTGCAGGTGATCGTGCTTCAGTCCGTTCCAGAGTTTCTCCTGGTGCCATTTCTCGCGCAGCGGAGGAGTGAAAACATATTTCGCTCCTTCGAAGCCGGGAGCATCCATGTTCTCGAGAGACAGGTACAGGTATTGCGGGCAAGTCTCGGCGTAGACGGGAAGCCCGCGATCGCGGGCCTCGCGAATTTTCTCGAGGGCTTCATTGCAGCTTAAGTGGACGATGTAGATAGGCGCGCCCGCCATTTCGGCCAGAGCAATGGCGCGTCCCACGGCCTCGGCCTCCGCGGTTGTGGGGCGAGTCAGCGCGTGATACTTCGGCGCGCGTTTTCCCTCGGCCAGAGCCTGCTGCACGATCACATCAATCGCACTGCCGTTTTCCGCGTGCATACAAACCATTCCGCCGTTCTTCGCCGTGGTCTGCAGAGCTTTGAAGATGCTGCCATCGTCGAGCATGAAAACACCGGGATACGCCATGAATAACTTGAAGCTGGTAACGCCTTCGTGCACCAGATCGTTCATTTCCGAAAGTTGTCCGCCAGAAACGTCAGTGACAATGCAGTGGAACGCGTAGTCGCAAGTGGCCTTGCCCGCAGCCTTGCTCATCCACGTGTCGAAGGCCTGGCGCAAGGGTTGGCCCTTGTATTGAATCGCGAAGTCGATCAGCGTGGTCGTGCCTCCGAAGGCGGCGGCCCGCGTACCGGTTTCGAAGTCGTCCGCGCTGGTCGTGCCGCCGAACGGCATGTCGAGATGAGTGTGAACATCGATCCCGCCGGGCAAGACAAGTTTGCCTGACGCGTCCAGAATCCGGCCAGCATTCTGCGCGGGTAGACCGGTCCCGATGGCGGTGATCTTCCCGTTCACGATGGCGACGTCCGCTGTGTACGTGTCCGTTGCCGTCACCACAGAACCGTTTCTGATGATCGTGTCGAAACCCATCGAGTCCTCCGTCAGCTCGGGGCCGCGAGGTCGGCCGAGTTGAGAAAAGAATTCTATGCTACACTGCCGCCCTTTAGTTATTCACATCAAGACAATCAGTTCCTCACAGTTTCTCGATGAAGGGGACCAGCCCATGCGTTTCGGCATCGCACTGAAACCTGATATTTCGATCGAACGCCTCGTGGGCCTGACCCGGCAGGCGGAGGCCGCTGGATTTGAATACGGCTGGATTTTCGATTCCCACGTTTTGTGGAAGGAACCCTATCCGCTGCTCACGCTGATGGCGACGAACACCAAGCGCATGCGGCTGGGTACTTGCGTCACCAATCCCGCGACTCGAGACCTGACCGTGACTGCCAGTTTGTTCGCAACTCTCAACCTGATTTCGGGTGGCCGGATGGAACTCGGCATCGGGCGCGGCGACAGTTCGCGGCGCGTGATGGGCAAGAAGCCGGTCAGTTGGTCGCAATTAGAAGCGGCCGTTGCGGAGTTTCGCGACCTTACCTCCGGCAAGGAAGTGCAACACGATGGTCAACCCACGCGCCTCAGTTGGGCGAAAGAGTCTCCGCGAGTCTGGATCGCCGGATACGGGCCCAAGGTGCTGCACATGGCCGGACGAGTGGCCGACGGAATCATTCTGCAGTTTGCCGACCCTGCTCTAATTGCATGGTGTATGGGCTTCGTGAAAGAAGGCGCACGCGCCGCCGGACGCGATCCAAAACATATCGAGGTGATGGCGGCCGCGCCCGTCTGGGTATCGAACGACGTGAGCGTCGCTCGCGAACGGGTGCGCTGGTTCCCGGCTCTGGTGTCGAACCATGTCATGGATCTGATCCGGCAATACAAGCCGGAAGATCTGCCGCCCGCGCTGACTTCGTTCGTGCAGGACCGCGGCCACTACGATTATCAGCACCATTGCGAAGTCGGCAGCGACAACGCAGACTTCGTTTCCGACGAAGTCATCGACCGGTTTTGCCTGGTCGGACCAGCCGAAGCCCATCGCGAAAAGCTTCGCGCGCTGGCCGCCGTCGGCGTGACTCAGTTCAACATTTACCTGATGTGCGGCGATGAAGAGCAGACGCTCGAGATTTACCAGCGCGATGTGCTGCCTGAGTTCTTGAAAGCCGGCAAGGTTTAGGCAATGTTACACGGCTTGCTGCGGAGCAGTTGCAGGCTGGCCCTGAAGTCTCATCAGCGCGTAATACGCCACAAAGGAAACCGCGAAGCCGACGAACCAGGAGTAGTCATAGAGCACGCGCACGGATGGAATTGCAAGCCCAGCGAGTGCGGTGCCGGCTCCGACCGCCAGCGCGCTGATCGCGCACCAGTTGAACCCTCGGGAATATTCATAGAGTCCGCCCCGAAGATACAGATCGTCGACCTGCAGCACCCGCCGCCGGATGACGAAGTAGTCGCAGATCATGATTCCCGCTACAGGTCCCAGAAAGGCCGCGTAGCCGCCGAGCCATCCCATGATGAAGGTGCTGTAGCTGGAGAGCAGTTTCCACGGCATCAGCGCGATGCCCATGAAGCAGGTGATGACGCCGCCCGTGCGAAAGCTGATTCCGCGCGGCCACAGGTTGGAAAAGTCATTGGCGGGCGAAACCACGTTGGCGCCGATGTTGACATTGAGCGTGGCCAGTAAAATCGCAACCAGCGAAATCACCACGGCCACGGGCGAATGAAAGCGGCTCAGCAGTTGAACTGGATTCCAGATCGCAGTTCCATAAACGACCACGGTGGCAGAGGTCACGACGATTCCGACAAAGGCATAAAGCGTCATCGTCGTGGGCAAAGCTAAGGCCTGCCCAATCACCTGCTCTCGCTGGTTGCGCGCGAATCGCGTGAAATCCGGTATGTTCAACGAAACCGTGGCCCAGAAACCAACCGTGCCATTCAATGCGGGGATCAGAAACTTCAGGAAGTCAGGAAAACTGGTAAAGCGCGACGGCACCGATAGCATCGGCCCGAAGCCGCCAGCCGCGTGATAGGCCCATCCCAACAAGAGCAATCCCACGCCGAGCAAAACCGGCGCGCTGATGCCCTGCAGAATGCGGATGTATTCGATTCCCTTGAGCACAACCGCGAGGTTGATGAGCCAGAAAAGAAAGAAGCAGACGCCGGGGCCGTAGGGAAAGTTTTTCCAACTGGGAGCGAGCGTTGCCAACAGAGTGCTGATAGCTTCGCCGCCGATCCAGGCCTGAATGCCGAACCATCCGCACGCGACCAGCGCGCGCAGCACTGCCGCGACGTTTGCGCCCAGCACTCCGAACGAGGCCCGGGCCAGAACTGGAAACGGAATTCCGTACTTCGCCCCAGGATGCGAGTTCAGCAACATCGGCGCCAGCACGATTACGTTGCCCACGAAAATCGTCGCGACCGCCTGCTTCCAGTTCATTCCTCCTTTGATCAGACTGGCGGCCAGCATGTAGGTGAGGATGTTCACCGACATCGAAATCCACAGAGCTGCGAAGTTATACGTTCCCCAATGGCGGCGCTCGGCGGTAGCAGGCGCAAGGTCCTCGTTGTATAGAGGGCTGGACTCGATGCGGGAAAGACGTTCGTGGGTGTCGGCAGTCATAAAATAGAGTAATTGAGAAATTTAGTAATTGAGTAATCCTGCCGTCAGGGCGTATCGTCTTCCCAATTACTCAATGCCCCCGCTCTGCGTGGTGATTGGGCCGTAGCTTTCTGGCCGGCGGTCGCGAAAGAACTGCCACACTTTTCTCACTTCTTCAATCATGTCAAGATCCAGATCCGCGACGACGACTTCATCTTTGTCTCGGCTGGCTTGGGCGATGATCTTGCCGCGCGGATTGCAGAAATAACTCTTGCCGTAGAATTCGCCAATGCTCCACGGTTTCTCGGTCCCCACGCGATTGATCGCACCCACAAAATATCCATTGGCCACGGCGTGAGCGGGTTGTTCGAGTTCCCACAAATATTCCGAGAGTCCGGCCACGGTCGCGGAAGGATTGAAAACGATCTCCGCTTCGTTCAACCCCAGAATGCGCGCGCCCTCGGGAAAATGACGGTCATAACAGATGTACACGCCGACGCGAGCATACTTGGTTTCAAACACGGGATAACCGAGATCGCCGGGAGTGAAGTAAAACTTCTCCCAGAATCCAGGGTGGCAGTGCGGGATGTGATGCTTGCGGTACTTGCCGAGATAGCGGCCGTCGGCGTCAATGACGGCCGCGGTATTGAAGTACACACCCGGCATCTGCTCTTCGTAAACTGGAACTACGATCACCATGCGGTGCTTCTTCGCAACTTTCTGCATGAGGCGCGTGGTCGGGCCTTCGGGCACGCGCTCGGTCAATTCATACCAGCGCGCGTTTTGCTCGGCGCAAAAATACGGACCGTAGAAAAGCTCCTGCAGGCAGAGGATTTGCGTCTTCTTGCGCGCTGCCTGCTCGATCAGCTTCATGTGCTTATCGATCATCGCTTTCCTGATCTGCGCAAGCGGGCGTTCGGTGGAGAGCGCGTTGCTGGCTTGAATCAAGGCACAGCGGACATTGCGGGCCATGGGGACCTCCGAGAGCTTGAGGAGGGCAATATAGCAGAGTGCAGGCTGTGGAGAGTGGAGGGGCGGACGCCTTCGTCCGCCCTGGCGGTGGCACAACTCTCGCCGGACGAATACGCGGCGCTGCACCCCGGACGAGGGCGTCCGGGGCTCCATGGGTCGGCCTCCACTGCCGGGTTGCGTTGACATGGTGCGGGTCGGGTCCATAAACTCGGCCTGCTGCTTACACGAACCCAACCTAATGGCTAAGCGCCCGAGAATTGCGGTAGTTGGCAGCGCCAACATCGACCTCACGACGTTCACAAATCAATTTCCGAAACCCGGGGAAACCATCTTCGGACAGAAATTTGATCTCGGCTTCGGAGGCAAGGGCGCGAATCAGGCGGTGGCTGCGCGCCTCTGTGGCGCCGAAGTTTTTATGGTCGCGCGCGTGGGCAGCGACTTGTTCGGTCCCGCGACCATCGAAAATTTCCGCAAGCAGGGAATCGATTCCACCCATGTGAAGCAAGTCGAGGGACTCTCCAGCGGAGTCGCGCCCATTTTCGTCGAACCCAACGGCCAGAATCGCATTCTGGTGGTAAAGGGAGCGAATGACGCTCTCAATCCCGCCGACGTTGATGCCGCCGCCGAGATGCTGAAATCCGCCGACTGCATCGTGCTGCAGTTCGAGATTCCGTTGCAGACGGTTTATTACACGATCCAGTTTGCGCGCGCGCACGGAATCCGCTGCATCCTCAATCCCGCGCCTGCGCAGCCCGTCGATCTGAGTGCGCTGAAGGATCTCGACTATTTTGTTCCGAACGAGAGTGAAACCGAGGCGATCAGCGGCCGCCCCGTGAAAAATGTCGAAGACGCGAAGAAGTGCGCCGAGCAACTGGTGGGCGGCGGCATTCGACGAGTCATCATCACGTTAGGGGCGAACGGATCGCTTCTGGCCAGCCGTGACGGCAGCGTACATGTGCCGTCGTTTCCCGTCCACAGCATCGATAGCACCGGCGCGGGCGATGCTTTCATTGGCAGCTTCGCCGTGTTTCTTGCCGAGGGAGTGTCCGAAAAGGAAGCGGTGCGCCGCGCGAATCTCTACGCAGGCTTGTCTACAACGGGCGTGGGAACGCAGAAATCCTTCTATGATCGCGGCCGGTTTGACGACGAATTAGCCGTTCGGTCTTAATGCCACGCCTGCACTTCGCGTCTCAGCGATGAGTTCTAGCGCCCAGCACGGGTTCTAGCCTGCTCGGGGCCCGACCGTTTGCCGCAGCTTTCAACAATCAACACTGACAAGCGTTTCTTGCATAATTCGTTGCCAAAGAATGACCGCAACTAACGCCGCAACACTACGAAAACTCTTGACTTAGCGGCAAGCGGCAATTTATAAGCCGTGCTTGCACTCGGGGCGCCTCCCAAACTCCACGGGTAGGGGATAGTCTTTCTTTTTTTGTTTCGGCGCTAGTGATCGGCAGCAATGAAAGGGGTTTCAAGAAATGTCGAACCAGAAGGCGCGTTGCGCGGGGTTGTTGGTTTTGTTGGTCTGTCTGTTCAGCCCACTCCTGCACGGTCAGGCGACTGGGAGTTTTTCGGGCACGGTTTCGGACAATTCCGGGGCGGTCCTGGCGGGTGCGAAGGTCACCGTCATCGCCCAAGCCACTAACGCATCCCGCGAAGCTCTCACTGACGATACTGGGCATTTTCTCATCCCCTTGCTCGGCGTTGCCGATTACACCATCAAAGTGAACGCCAATGGCTTCAAGCCTTCCGAAGTGAAGAACGTCCGCCTGCAGATCGACGAACACCGCGAACTCGATTTCAAACTCGTGCCTGCGTCGGTGAGCACCAGCGTTCAAGTTAACGCGACCGAAGTGGCCATCGAGACGACGACTCCGACCCTTGGCCAGGTCATCACCTCCGAGGAAGTGGCCGAACTCCCTTTGAACGGCCGCAACTTCGTGCAATTGGCGACCCTCACGCCGGGCACGACCGCGTCCACGAGTCCGGTGAGTTTCTTCACCAACGCGGCCAGCAGCGAGGCCGCGACTCGCGGGTCATTCTCGCTTTCAGTCGGCGGCTCTCGTGAACAGGAAACCGATTGGCTGCTCGACGGCAACGACAACAACCAGTTGGATGAAGGCGGAATCGCAATCTTCTCGTCCATCGACGACATTGAAGAATTCAAAGTCCTGACCTACAACTACTCCGCGGAATACGGGGAGCGTGCGGGTCCTACCGTGCTGGTGACGACGAAGTCAGGAGCCAATAAGTTTCACGGGTCGCTGTTCGAGTACTTCCGCAACACGAAACTGGATGCAGACCCATATTTCGGTACGTCGCGGCAGAAATTCAATCTGAATCAGTTTGGCGGATCCCTCGGCGGTGCGATCAAGAAAGACAAGACTTTTTTCTTTCTGGATTATCAAGCCAAGATGCAGAGGGAAGGCGTGACCTTCACCGGATTTGTTCCGACCGCGGCCATGATAACGCCGGACGCGAACGGGAACTACAACGAAAGCTCCAACCCCGTAGGCGTTACGACGCTTACCAACCCGTATCCCTACATTACTAACCCTGTCACCCAAGCTTCGACCACCTATCCCTTCATATGCAACTCGACAACTGGCCTTCCCGTCACTCCGAATCCAATCGGAAGCCCGTTGGGCGCCGGAAGCCAAGGACCCGACACCGTACCGGGAGTCACGGACTGTCCGATCATTCCAGGTAGCTTGATCAATAACATCGGTGCCAGGGTGGCCCAACTCTATCCCGCGCCCAATTCGACGAGTTCAGGTTTCAACTACGTCAACCAGCCGGTTCGAAAGCTCAACGAAGGTACGTGGGACATCCGCCTCGATCACAATTTCTCCAGCAAGGATTCCGCGTTCGCTCGCTTCAGCTACGACCAGGCCACCAACTTCGTTCCCGGCGGTTCGCCAACGTGGTCCGAGGCTAACGCGTTTGGCAGCAACCAGTACATCAACAATCATGGCCGCAATGCGGTGTTGACCGAGACTCACATCTTTTCCCCCACCCTTATCAATCAAGCGACGGTGGGCTACAGCCGCATTTTCAATCACATTCTTTCCTACGGCACGGGCAGCTGCGAGGCCGCTACCCTCGGTATTCCTGGCGCTGATCTCGGAGCGAAGTGTGATGGCATCACTGGCTATCCTTCCAGCCTGAACCAGTCGAATAAGGACTGTGAAAGCTGCGGCATGACCTCATTCCAAATGTCGAGTTACTTCTCGGTAGGAGATCGCGGTTACGCACCCTATCAGGGTGGAACCAACGTTTACTCCGTCGGCGATGTGCTTGACCTGATTCGCGGGAAACACAACATCCGGTTCGGCGCCACCTATCGCGCCGAAGAAATGAATGTGCGAAATAACGCTTTCCAAGACGGTTACGTCGTCGAAGCGGGGCTTGCGACAGGGGATGACATCGCCGATCTTCTGCTGGGCAGCCTGGGAGTTTTCGCGGCTCACGATCAAACATTCCTTGGCGCTACGACCGGCCGCCGTTGGAAATTGATACGGCCATTTGTTCAGGACGACTGGCGGGTCACCAACAATCTGACCTTGAACCTTGGCCTGGGGTGGGCTCTCGCGACGCCCGAAACTGAAGCCCAGCATCGGCAGGCAAACTTCAACATTCAGAATCTTAAGTGGTACGTCCCGAGCGGTAGTCCGACTCTGTCGAGTTGCACGGTCTGCATCGCAACCGATGGCCGGGTTGGCATTCAGTTCGACAAGACTGCGTTAGAACCCCGCATCGGCCTGTCTTGGAAGCCGATGGGGAGTGACAAGACTGCCGTTCGCTTGGGCTATGGGATCTTCCACGATTCCGCCTGGAACCAGGGTGGGCAGGGGCTGTGGCAGAACCCGCCGTACTATGCCGAAGTGGATCCGTTCCCCACCGGCGTTTGCACTCCGTTCGGAACGGCGGGTTGCGGCCTCTCGAATGGCTTTCTCGTCAACGGTTCTCCGCTCCTCAGTCCTCAGAACCCATCCGACTATACCGGGACCATTCAGTCCGCAAACCTGAATTTCAAGCAGGGAGCGGTCCAGCAGTTCAACCTCAATGTTGAGCAGCAGATACCAGGAAATGTAGTGCTGACCGTTGGCTACGCCGGTTCGCGCAGCCACCACATCCTCGTGAGCCAGGAAAACGAAAACCTTAACGAACCTGCCGCCTGTTCCATCCCCGCCGACAACTACACGCTGGGCTGTGGCTTTGGAACGTTTCCGTACGCCGGGTTCTATCAGACTGTCGCCAGCAACAACAGTATCGGCAACGCCCGCTATGATTCTTTGCAAGTGAAAGCTGAGACCAAGAGCGAAAAGCACGGTCTTTATGCGTTGCTCGGTTACACCTGGTCGCGCACCTTCGATTCTGGTATGCCCGACGGTTTGGGCACCAACCCGGGCGCTCTTTATTGGCCTTTGCCCGGAACCTCGAAACTTGACTGGGGGCTGTCGCAGTTAAATCTGAATGACAGTTTCACTGCCAGCGTCCTCTACGATCTGCCGTTCGGCAAGGGGAAGCGTTTCGGAGGAGACTGGAATAGTGCGACGAACGCGATCCTGGGGAATTGGCACGTGGATCTGATTGAGCGGGCTACCTCCGGATTTCCGCTCTTCGTGGTCGACAGCGCGGATGAATCGGGAACGTATTTCTCCTACAACGGATTCACGCTCCAGCGTCCGAACGAAATCAGCAACCCGTATGCCGCCGGAATCGTCGCGGGAAACCCTAATACTCGGTGTCAGTTCTTCCCCGAGCAAACTGACCCTACTACCGGCAAGCCCGGAATTGCGCCGCACCAGATACACACCTTGTCGAACTGGTTCAACGGGTGCGCTTTTGCTCAGGCGCCATTCGGAGAGCTCGGGACGGCTGCCCGGGCCCCGGTGTACGGTCCTCGTTTCGTGAACACGGATTTCTCCGTCATCAAGAACTTCCCCTTCCGCGAGGGAATGAACCTGCAGTTCCGGGCCGAGTTTTTCAATCTGTTCAATCACCCGCAGTTTTACATGGATGGACTGGGCGACAGCGGTCAGCAAGACATCAATACGCTCTCCAGCTTCGGGGTGATCAATAACACGGTGAATAATCCGCGCCTGGTGCAATTCGCGCTCCGGCTCGCATTCTAGAGCATGAAGCAATATGTTTCCTGGGGCAGACGGGCTCGGCCCGCTCTGCCCTTTGTTTTGCGGATGCGATTCGCATCTGATGTTGCGTTGGAGAGAGAGAAGTTTTTGCAGACCATGAAATCGTTACCTTTGACAGCGCTGTGCTTGACGGCCGCGCTGTGCGCCGCTCAGCCCCTCCGCAAAGTCATCATCAACGAAGACTGTTCCGGCCCCGGCGGCAGCAACATGCAGACGCTGATGGTCATGATTCAGTCTCCGCAGGTGGAAGTTCTCGGCATCACCGTGGTGAGCGGAGATCAGTGGCGCGACGAAGAAGTCGCCCACACTCTGCGCCTGCTCGAGATCATGGGCCGTACCGACATCCCGGTCGTGCCCGGCGCGGCATTCCCGCTGGTCCGCACGCGCGAGGAATCCCAACTCTGGCAGCAGCGTTACGGCAAGGTCGCATACGCCGGTGCGTGGGATGAACGCTGGTGGCACGAAGCGGCGGTTGTGCCTCCGCTGCCGGAAGGTCAGCCCACAACAAAAGCTGCCAGCGAGGATGCGGCGCATTTCCTAATCCGCATGGTGCACAAATATCCAAACGAAGTCACGATCTACGAGGGCGGGCCGATGACCAACCTTGCGCTGGCCATTTCCCTCGATCCGCAGTTTCCGCAACTGGCGCAGGAACTCGTCTTCATGGGTGGCAGCCTGAGTCCGCAAACCGACAATCCCGAATTCCTGAACAATCCCCGGCACGAGTTCAACTTCTGGTTCGATCCGGAGGCGGCGGAAATTGTTTTGCGCGCGCCGTGGAAAAAAATCGTCTGCACCCCGGTCGACATTTCTGTGAAGACTCACATGACAGCCGCTTTGGTCAAGCAGATCGAAGCCAGCGGCACTCCGCTGGCCCGCTACATCGCCCGCTTCGCGATGCTTACGCCCGGCGCCGACATCATGTGGGACGAACTGGCCGCTGCCGCATGGATCGATCCCACTCTCATCACGAAGAGCGAGACCCGCTATATGAGCGTAGATCTAGACCACGGCGCCGGATACGGTAACACGCTGACTTGGGCCACCAAAGATACTTTGCGGCCCGATGCGCAAGCGGTTGAAATTCAAGTCGATCTCGACACCGAAAAGTTCTATCGGATGTTCGCCGGCTTAGTCTCTGGGCCCACACCCATGCCCGCCCCCACTCTTGCCCATTGATTCGCGGCCTCGCGCTGGCACTGGAGTTGCGAACGGCATACAATGGTGGTCACGATTTCTCCCTATATGTCTCCCATCCCAGACGATCTCTCCACAGTGAAAGACGACATGGTGGCCTTCGTTGAAGGCCACGGCATGCGCCGCTTCCACGGCTACGTGGACTATGACGAGGTGCAATGCGTGATGTGGGAGACGGGCGGCAATCCCGATGGCTGGAAAGATTTCGTCGAACTGGCCAAGTCGGCGGCCGCGCCTTTCCTGACCATGCACTCCTGGACGCTGGAACTCTCCGAACTGGATGAAATGGTGCAACGCCTTACCAACTCGGAGTTCACTGACACCGACGATGTGGAAGACGCCCGCTGGCTCCGCGCCCACGTTGGCAAAGTGGGATTTCTGCAGTTGGGCTGGGCCTACCAGGGATCGATGTTTCTCTGTGAAGTCAGCACCGAGTGGTACGACCGCTACCAGCATCTGCTCGAAGTGTCCGACGAATTCGGCGGCCTCACCATGGACGAGCCGGATCAGGACGAAGAAAACTAATCCCGCACGCCCGTAGTAAACTCCTTGTCATCCTGAGCGAAGCGAAGGACCTCTGCAAACTGCGTGAAGTGCGGAGATCGTTCGCGCAGAAAGCGCGCTCAGGATGACAGCTCCCCGGCGTTCGGCGCCAATCTATGCGGTGGATCCAAAAGACAACTGATCAGAAACTGGTCGCGCCCCTGATTGCCGGGCTGCGCAACGATCCCGCGCTTCGCGGCATTGCCAATGCAGCACACATCCTCGGGCCGCTGCTGGTGCGCCGTGGCATCAGCGATGCGGAATCCGCCAGCGCCTTTCTCAAGCCCTCGCTCTCTCATCTTCACACCCCGGAGCGGATGACGGGCCTGCGCACCGCGGTCGATCGCATTGCCGCCGCCCTCGAACGCAAAGAGCCCATTCTCATCTATGGCGACTATGACGTCGACGGCACCATGGCGGTCATCATCCTGAAGACTGCGATTGAACTGTGCGGCGGCGCCGCCGACTTTCATGTGCCGCATCGCATCCGCGAAGGCTACGACATGCGCGATGATGTGATCGAGCACGCGGCCGAGTCGGGCATTCGACTCATCATCAGCGTCGACATGGGCATCCGCGCTTTCGCGCCCGCCGAAACCGCCAGACGTCTCGGCGTCGACCTGATCGTTACTGACCATCACCTGCCCGGTCCCGATGGCGTGCCCAACGCGCTCGCGGTCGTCAATCCCAATCAGAAGGGTTGCGACTATCCCTGTAAGCAGCTCTGCGGCGCGGGCGTGGCCTTCAAAGTCGCACAGGGCTTGATGCAACGGTGCCTCGATCCGAACATTCAGAACAAACTGCTGATGTCGTTTATGAAAATCGTTGCCATCGCGACTATCGCCGATGCGGTTCCGTTAACCGGAGAGAATCGCGTTTTCGCCGCGTTAGGATTGGACGCGCTGCGCAAGGCGGTCAATCCTGGACTGAAGGCGCTGCTCGAAGTTGCCCAGATTTCTGCTCAGCGTCCGCCAACCTCTGGAGAAGTTGGTTTCCGCATCGCGCCCCGCATCAACGCCGCCGGACGCATGGATGTGGCTCGCGATGTGATCGAACTCTTCAGCGTCAAAGATCAAGCTCGCGCCCGCGAACTGGCCGCCAAACTTGACCATCTCAACTCTGATCGCCAGGAAGAAGAGCGGCGAATCCTGCGCGCGGTCGACGAGCGCTTCACCGGTGACCCCGCGCTGTGCGATGCCTACTGCATTGTTATTGATGGAGAAAGCTGGCATCGCGGCGTCATCGGCATCACGGCGACGCGGGTCGTCGAGCGCTACAATCGCCCAGCAGTCGTGATCTCGCGCGAAGGCGACCAGGCCTTCGGCTCCGGCCGCTCCATTCGTGCCTTCCATTTGCTCGAGGCGATCGAGTCGTGCAGCAATCTCTTTTCGCGCTACGGCGGCCACTCTCATGCCTGTGGATTCGCCATGCCCTCCGCCAACGTCGCCGAGTTGCGCGTCCGGCTCGATGCCTTCGCACGCGCCCGCCTCACTCCGGCGGATTTCGATCCCATCCTCGATCTCGACGGGGAACTGGATCTGTCCGAAATCACGCCCGAGCTGTTTCATGTGCTCCAGTTGCTCGAACCCTATGGCATGGGAAATCCCGAGCCTGTATTCGCCGCGCGCGGCGTGCAGCTAGCCGCGCCTCCGCGGATTCTGAAAGAGAAGCACGTCAAGCTGAAGCTGAAGTCCGGCCGTGTGGGCGCGGGCGACTCGCCCGCGCAGGCCGGTGAAACCGAACTCTCTGCCACTGCCATCCTGACGACGCCCCGCTGCCATCCCGACGGCGCCGCGATCCGGCGCGAGGAAAAGGCCGCAGCCGTTGCTGAAGGCTACGCGGGCAATGGACTGAGAACTGAGAACCGTGAGCTGAGAACTGGATTTGCGAGCAAGGTCACGTTCGACGCCCTGGGCTGGCACATGGCCGAGCGCCTGCAGCAGACCCCGCTCCTCGCCGGGGACGCTATCGATGTCGCCTTCACCATCGGCCACAACGATCATCCGGAATACGGCGGGCTGGAACTTTCCCTGCGAGATTTCAAGATACCTACCACTTGAGAGCGTGCCTCACTACAAATGGTAGTGTCCGTCGCGCCGCGCCATTTCCACGCTGACGCCGAACAGCGCGGCCAGGCGTTCGACCTGCAGGATTTCTTCTTTGGGCCCGTCGGCCACGACCCGTCCGCGGTCCATCAGGACCACGCGCCCAATCTCCGGCACGATATCGGCTAATTCGTGCGTCACCAGGATGATCGCGGTGCCCGAATTGGCCAGCGCCCGCATGGTTTGCCGCAGGCTCTGCTGGGCCGAGAGATCGAGCGAGTTGCAGGGCTCATCGAAGAGCAACGCGCCCGGCTTGTGAACCAGGGCCCGCGCGATCAGCACCCGTCGTGCCTCGCCCGACGACATCTCGCAAACTGGACGGTCCGCAAGATGCTCGATCTTCAGCTCGGCAAGCGCGGCATCGGCCAGTTTGATCTTCTCGGCGTCGACGGCGTGATTGGAAAAAATGCTGATGCTGCTGAAAAATCCCGACAGCACGACCTCCCGGCCACTGGCGTCGCCGGTGCACGAGAGCATCAGGTCGTTCGACACGATGCCCATGTGCTCGCGCAGTTTGAATACGTCCCAGGTCTCGTGGCCGAGCAGCTTCATCCAGGAGTCATCCCGCGCCACCGGATAGCACTCGCGCGTTATGGTCTTGATCAGCGTCGACTTGCCGCAGCCGTTCGGGCCCAGAATCGCGACGTGCTCGTCCGCCCCGATGCGCAGGCTGAAGTCGTCGAGCGCGATCTTCTGCCCGCGCATCACCCGCAGGTTATGAAAGTGGAGCAGGGGCGGTTTCTCGGCGGGCATGGTCATCGCGGTGCGTGCATCTAAGTGTAGATGAATTCGGTCTTGTCAACCTGAGCGCAGTGATCGCCCGCGAATGCGGACGACCACGCAGTCGAAGGATCCCTATCCCCGCGATGGGGGTGCGCAGCTAGGTTCGGCTGTTCGCGACAAACCTCTGGAATCGTCAACGTTTGTGCCGGTAGGGATGCTTCGACTCCGCGACTGGTTCGCTTTGCGAATCAGTCGCTCCGCTCAGGATGACAGGCGGCTGTAACCACATTGCATTACACTGAGCATTACGGTAATCCAGATGCCGCTCAAGATCTATCGTCTGCGCCGTCTGCTCGCGGCGACCGCCGTCGGGCTCACGCTGGTCGTGGCGGGAATGTATTTCTATGCGCGCTGGCGGGCGACCGACGTGTTGAAACAAATCCCGGGCAAGATCGGGATTGAAATCAGCCGCACGGCCAGCGGATTTCAGCTTTCCAAATCCGACGGCAAGCGCACGCTCTTTACCGTCCAGGCTAGCAATGTCAAAGAGTTCAAGCTCAACGGCAACGCCGAGCTGCACAACGTCAGCATCGTGCTCTACGGCCGCGATTCCTCGCGCTTCGACCAGATCTACGGCGACGATTTTGCCTACAACCAGAAAACCGGCGATGTCGTCGCCAGGGGAGACGTGCAAATCGATCTGGTAGCCAACCCCACGGGCGTTGCCAGTCCTGATCAGTCCACGCCCAAAGAGCTCAAGAATCCCATTCACCTGAAGACGCGCGATCTGGTTTTTAACAAAGACAGCGGAAACGCGGTCACCGAGGCCCGCGTCGAATTTCGCATGCCGCAAGCCACCGGCTGGGCCGTCGGCGTGGAGTACGCCGGTAAGAGCAACACGCTGACCTTGTCGTCGCAGATTCATGTAGTGACCAACGGCCCGGATCCCGCGGTGATCGAGGCCGAGCACGGCATCATCACCAATGATCCTCACCAAGTTGTGCTCGATCGGCCTCATGTCACGCGGCCCGGCGGAACGTTCCAGGCGGATCGAGCCGTGCTGTATCTGGGACATGAGAATGAGGTCGAGAGGATTCTGGCGACGGGAAACGTCACTAGCGACACACGTGCAGACAGCGCGAAAAGATCCGCCGCGAGCGCTCGAAATTCCGCAGCCGCAAATTCCGCCGCTGAAAAGCAGCCGTCAGAAATGCATACGACGGCTGATCAGGCAGAGTTCCTGCTCGAGGGCAAGCAGAACTTGCTTCGCACTGCAACCATGACCGGCAACGTACATATGGAGCAGAGCGGACCGCAGCCCATGCAGGGCGACGCGGGGCGCGTGATCATGAGCTTCGTCGGCCAGAACCAGCTGCAGAAAGTGCACGCGATCGATGGAGCGCGGTTGATCCAAAAATCGGCGACCCAGAAAGCGGCGATACAAAACGCGGCCAGCGGAAACAAGCCGGCAGGGAAGGGCGCTGCATCGGGCCCGCAGGATTTCGAAATCACCGCGCCCATCATCGACTTCGCGGTGGCGAAGGGGCACATTCTGGAGCACGCCGTAACTTCCGGCGCAGCTCAAATCACGATCACGCAAGCGCAGGCAACCACCCCCGCCATGGCGCAGGGTTCCGCCGCCCAGGCAACTTCCACGCAACGCACGGTGGTGACTGCGGGTAAATTCGATGCGCAATTCGCCTACGCTGATGGGCGCGACCACATCACCAACGTTCACGGCGCGCCCAACGCCCGCATCGTCAACTCAGCTCCCGGCCAGCCCGACCGCATCAGCACCAGCGACTCGGTCGACGCCACTTTTCTGCCTCAGGGCGGCATCGATTTCATCACGCAGCTCGGCAACGTCGCCTATAGCGACGGGCTCCAGCCCGACAAGCGGATGCAAGCCTGGGCCAACTCCGCGCGCTACACGCCCGGCGATCAGATGCTCGTGCTCACCGGCAACCCTCGCGTCACGAACGGAGGCATGGCGACCACTGCCAACACTGTCCGCATGAACCGTGCCACAGGCGATGCCCTCGCCCAAGGTGACGTCAAGAGCACCTACAGCGATCTGAAAGAACAGCCGGACGGCGCCCTGCTGGCCTCTTCTTCGCCGATCCACGTTACGGCGCAAAGCATGACCGCCCATAAAAGTCCGGGCACGTCTCTCTACTCGGGAAACGCTCGCCTTTGGCAGGATGCGAACATCATCGAAGCGCCGACCATCGAGTTTGACCGCGACCGGCGATTCGTGACCGCCTTGGGCACACCAACTCAGCCGGTGCAGACGATTCTGGTCCAAAAGGAAAACATCCGAACGGAAGCGGCGGCCGAAAAGGTCGAATCGGAAAAAGGTGCAGAAGTTCCCCCCGGCACGGGAAAACGCGAGAAAGCCGGAACTAAGGCCAGTCCGTTAGGCGGATCCAGTCCAATCTCTATCACCGCGGCGAAGCTGACCTACGCCGACTCCGAGCGCAAAGCCCACTACGAAGGCGGGGTCGACGCCAAGGGAGCCGACTTCACCGCAACTGCAAAGACTGCCGACGCTTACCTCTTGCCCCGCAGCCAAACCTCGAATAAACAGGCATTTGCCGGCCCCGGCCAGCTCGACCACATGGTCGCCCAAGGCGACGTCATCGTCCGGCAACCCAGCCGCCGAGCCAACGGTCAAAACCTGGTCTACACCGCCGCCGACGACAAGTTCGTCCTCACCGGTGGACCGCCTAGCATTTTTGATGCCGAACAAGGCGAGATTACCGGGGTTTCGTTGACTTTCTTCAGGGGCGATGATAGGGTGCTCGTAGAAGGCAAAGCAAGTACTCCTGTGGTAACTCAAACGCGAGTGGCGCGGTAAATGCCCCGATAATGGCACGATAAATGCGTACCCTGGCCACTGAAGAAATTGGCAAATCGTATCGTGGCCGGCGCGTTGTGAACGGTGTCAGCCTGACCGTCGAGCAGGGCGAAGTGGTTGGATTATTAGGCCCTAACGGCGCAGGCAAGACTACTACCTTTTACGCGATCGTTGGCCTGATCCCTCCCGATACTGGCCGCGTGTTGTACGACGGTCAGGACATCACTGACGTTCCCATGTACCTGCGGGCGCGTCAGTATGGCATCAGTTATCTCCCGCAAGAAGCATCGGTTTTTCGCAAGCTGACGGTAGAAGAGAACATCCTCGCGGTGTTAGAAGCTCAGCCCATGTCCTGGCACGAGCGCCGCGAGAAGATGGAAAAGTTTATCGACGAACTGGGACTGGAGCACATCCGCCAGAATCGCGGGTATGCCCTGTCCGGTGGGGAACGCCGGCGTGTGGAAATTGCCCGCTGCCTGTGCATCAACCCCACATTTATTTTGCTGGACGAACCATTTTCCGGGATCGATCCCATTGCCGTGCTCGACCTGCAGAAAATTATCAGCAGCCTGCGAGCCAGCGGCATCGGAGTCCTGATCACCGATCACAACGTGCGCGAAACGCTTTCGGTCACCGACCGGGCCTACATCATCGATGACGGCAGAATTTTCCGTCAGGGCGAGCCCAGCCAGTTGGCCGGCGATCCGGAAGTGCGCCGCGTGTATTTGGGCGAGAGTTTTTCGCTGGTATGAAATGTGGAAGGGCCCGGCTTTAGCCGTGCCACTAAGACTATCCTCGGTGCGCGCCTTTAGGCGCTGAGGGCTGAGTTTAAGAACAACTTATGTGGAAACGCGACATGACTCCGGAAGAGGCAACTCGTGCGATTGAGCGCTTCTTGGCAGAGAAGAGTTCGTATCCGCAGGAGTGGAACGACTTTGCGGAAACGCCGCAAGCAGATCCAAGAGTGGAGCAGTACAGAAAACGCTGCGACAAGCTAAGTCCTCTGGTGAACAGACCAGGAGAGATGGATGAGGCGGCAGTCACGGAATTGAAGTCGATCACCGAACAGCTACGATCGATGAGTCCCTCTACAATCCTGAAACCAGATGTCTACGGAAGATCAGAAGAAGGGAAGCAGCGATGACGATTGACGAGCGTTTAGAAGCTTTGACTCGCAATCTAGAGCTGTTGTCACTAGAAAGCGAAAAACATGATCGCCAGCTTGACCGGGCGGCAAAGCTAATCACCGAAGTTGCTGAAGGCACGGCCAGATTGCTGCGGGTCGTCGAGATGCACGAACACCGCCTTGACAGCCACGATGAACGACTCGACAAGCTGGAGTAACTGAGACGAACGACTAACGACTAACGACATGGTGTTATTGCAGCACAGACTCAGCGTAAAGCTCTCGCAGCGCCAGATCCTTACCCCGGGCCTGGTGCAGATGGTCTCTGTCCTCGCGCTCAACAAGCTTGAGCTCAAGGACATGATCACCGCTGAGATGGTGGAGAACCCGGTCCTCGAGGAACTGGAAGAGTCCGTTCCTTTGCTCGACGAAGTCGGCAAGAAAGAAGAAGATCGCGAACGCGCCGCGACCGCCTCCAACGAAGAGAATCCCATCACCGCTGTCGAAAAGAAAGATCCCTTCGAGGAGATCGATTTCGGTTCGTTCTTTCAGGATTATCTCGATCCCGGCTATCGCACCCACAGCGAGATGGAGGACATCGAGCGCCCGTCGTTTGAGAATTTCCTTTCCAAGCCGACGAATCTCACCGACCACCTTGCCTGGCAACTGGGCGCGCTCAGCCTGCGTCGCGAAGTACGCGAAGCTGCCGACCTGATCATCGGCAACCTGAACGAAGATGGGTACCTGATCGCGAGCGACGATGAGCTTCTCGGCGTGGCTCCGCCTGCGCCCCCCGAGGCCGACGCCGAAACCGCCAAGAATATCGTGAACGAGGCGCAAGCCCTGGGCCTGGCCGAGGTCGATCCCGGCACGGAGGCGGAAGAAACTTCCGCCCTCGGAGGGATCGCCGATCCAGCCGCAGTTGAGAACGAGGTTGAGAGCGTAGTCGAGAGTGAAGTGGAGAGTGAAGTAGAGGGCGAAGTCGACGCCGATCTCCACGCCGATCATGCCGGGCTTGCGTATAGCGAAACAGCCAAGGTCGTGCCCGCCGCCCAGCAAGCTGCGGAGCCACGCGCGGAAGCGTCGTTCTCTGCGCGTTCCGGAGACTCCGCCGCAGCAGTTGCTCCCGCGCACGAGCCCGGGCCTCACGCCGCGCCGACCTACACGCCAAATATCACTCCCGCCGATCTGCAGGAAGCTCTGGAAGTCGTCCGTCAGCTGGACCCTCCCGGCGTGGCCTGCCGCGATTTGCGTTCTTGTCTTATGTGCCAGCTCCTCTATCACCAGGCCCAGCTCGCGCTGCACAAGAACGGTAACGGTACGGAGCAAGTTCTGAAGGATGCGATGGCCGTCGTCGACCAGCACCTAAAAGGCCTGCAGAACAAGCAGCATAAAGAAATTGCCAAAGCGATTGGCCGCCCCATCGAAGCCGTTCAAGCCGCCCTCGACTACATTCGCACGCTCGATCCGCGCCCCGGCCTGCGCTACAACAAAGTCCAGCCGCGCCTCATCGAGCCCGACGTCGCTTTCGTCAAGCACGGCGATGAGTGGCTGGTCATCATGAATGACGAAGACCTGCCGCAGCTTCGCCTGAATCCGGCTTATAAGAAGTTGGTGACGCGCGACGGCACCAACGAAAAGAGCACACGCGACTACGTGAAAGAGCGCTACAAGAGCGCCATCCAGCTCATCAAGAACATCGAGCAGCGCAAGCAGACCATCACCAAAGTCTGCTATTGCATCGTCGCCCGCCAACAGGATTTCCTGGAACGCGGCATCGATCAACTCAAGCCCATGATGATTAAGGAGGTGGCCGAAGAAATCGGCGTGCATCCTTCCACGGTAAGCCGTGCTGTGGCCAACAAATACGCGCACACACCGCAAGGCGTATTCGAGTTGCGATATTTCTTCAGCGAGAGCGTGCAGGGCCCCGAGGGCGGCGGCACTTCGCTGCTCATCCTCAAACGCCGCGTCAAAAAACTCATCGAGGAAGAAGATCCCAGCCGTCCGTTGACCGACGAGCAGATTACCCGCATCCTGCAATCGCAGGGCATCCAGGTGACCCGCCGCACGGTCGCCAAATACCGCGAAGACATGCGCATCCCCAGCACGCACCAGCGCAGAGTGAAAAAATAGAACGGGTGGGGCACGACTTAAGTCGTGCCGATTCGATGGGACGAATGGAACCGGGCTTTAGCCCTGAGGTTTCCGACTCGCAGGTTCCAAGATGCAGTGCCCAATTTGACTCATACGAACGAATTCTTAGGAGGGGGCGCTCATGAACGTGGAATACACTGGCAGGCATTACGTAGTTACTTCCACCATCCGCAAAGAAGTTGAAACCGGCCTCACGAAAATCCGCAAAATTCTAGGCGACCGATTTGATTCGAAAGTCATTCTCGCCGTCGAAAAGCACCGCCACAAAGCCGAAATCACCATCAGCCCGCGCAATGGCCCGCTGGTCGGCCTGGCTCAGGCCAAGGATATGACCATCGCCGTCAACGAAGCTCTCGACCACCTCGAGAAGCAGGCGGTCAAATACAAAACCCGCTGGCAGTCGAAGAAGCGTTCCGCGCGCAAGAGCGAAGAAGTCAAGAAGTGGAACGGTCACTCGCCGCGGGTCGATGAGACTATGTCGCAGACCGATCTTCAAACCGTAGTCGGCACATCGGAGAAGACTGCGGTTCCGGTCATGGTGCACAGGTATCCAGCCGTCGCGAAAACCACCGAAGTCCACCTGGTTCGGTCTGACGACGCCGTCGCCATGCGCCCCATGACGCTC
>Ga0181523_10001898_pt1 | contig 21286 bp, 21 predicted proteins | sample PEATcosm2014_Bin_43_FD_119752 | JGI IMG/M metagenome (GOLD analysis project Ga0181523, IMG submission 119752) | Peatland microbial communities from MTU Mesocosm Facility, Houghton, MI, USA - PEATcosm2014_Bin05_30_metaG | ecosystem: Environmental > Terrestrial > Soil > Wetlands > Peat | place... | reverse complement strand
GCGATCGGCGTGCCCCTTCTTTAATTATGAGCCACGTTTCTTCTTCAATTAGTTCGGGAATTGACGCTACCCATTCATCGGCTTTTTGGATCGCATGATTATCATCGCTGGCGATGATATCAACTTGTCTATAAGGCACGAACTCACCCGCAATGTGATCGCAAAGACTGACAGTATACCGTGTCTTGGATTGCGCTTTGCCGCCCTTGGGACTCTTGCCAGCGGATTTCGATTTCATGGTGCCGACGAGGCCTCTTGCCTTCCGAGAAGAATATACCCTATTTTTGTGCAAACAGTGCTTCTAATTTGGTCATAAGAGCCGTTTCGAAACTAGTTGTCAGGCGTGCAACTCGTCGAGCAATGTCTTGGCCTCCTTCAAGTCGAGCGTATCAAAGCCTTCGGTAGGATGAGATTCTTGATCATCAGCGGAACAGTCACGCAATAGGCCAGGACAGGGCCCCAGCAAAATCGTAGGATGAGTACCCTCCGCCAAGAGAGATGATCCAATGTTCGTCAGATTGGGAAAATTCCTGAAAAACTTCTTTTACTGGATTGGCTGGGGTCTTGCGATCCTTCTGATCGGAATAGCGACCATTCTGGCCTTCACATTCAATCCGCTCATACCACTGCTTGTCTGTGGCATCGGCCTGATTGTTTGGGTGTTCGCGTATGAACTCAAGTATGGTGCTGATGAACGGTAACTACCGGCAGCCGCCGCAGCCTTTCGGCATTTTTGGGTCATGGCCCGAAAATGCCGCCGCTGATGGTAGCCCACCCACTGACTTCCTAACCATCATGGTAACACAGCCCCTGACTCTACGGCGGGCCGTGGTGCGTTAGCGGGGCTGGGGGTGGGTTTGGTACCCAGCCCCAGCTATCGCCTACCTGGGACCTCCGCTGACTCGGCGCGGGGCCTTGTATGGGCGGGGTTGCCTTGGTCGGGGCCGCGGGAGACAAACCTAACAGCGACGGCAGTATGGCCACAAGACCCAAAAGTTTCGTTTTCATCACCAAGCCCCTCTGTTGTTGAACTGGTGGGCTTTCGGCTTTCTGCTTGGTCTTTATCGCGGCGCTCCGCATTTCCGGTCAAAATATTCGGCGAGAGTTTAATAATAAAACCACTGAAATTTGCTCGATAATGATCCTTTGATCTGGGCCCAGGCTGATCTGGCGCGTCAAAGTTCAAAGCCTAGCCCCAGTGTTCGCCCAAAAGTTCATGCTTTGAATTGTCAATCGACCGCGACCTAAATTGTCGTAGAAACCACCGTGAATTTGGTTCAGCTTCCCGCGGTCCGCTTCCGCCTCAAAACGCGCTTTGCAGAGAGTGCGGATGGCTCGCGTGGCTCAGCGCTTCATTTTTGCGTTCTTAAGAGTACGTCTTTTGTCATTTCTTCAAGCAATACCGATAAAGCCCGACGCGAAGGTTCACCTCGGATCATCTGCGGTTGTTTGATACCAAAGAACATACAGACTGCGCGTAGCGCTTCGGAGCCCTGAATAACCGTCCAACTATGGCTGCCCCATCCATAACCGTTATGAGAGATGATACCGCCGTGGAGAAAGCACCGCCTAGTTTCGGAGGAGCTAAATGTTCCTCCTTGATGGTTTCCTGGAAAATCGTACAGCCGCACAAGGAATTTGACATCGAAATTGTGGATGGATCGCTTCGGTGAATATCGCGGTATATCGGAAATGCGTTTGAAGCAGTCTCCAAAGCGGAGATGAGGGTTTTGCAAGGTATCTGCGAGCTTGTCGAAATTGATGGACTTCTGATCAACTTTGCCGAAGACAATTGGCATCGCCGGAGCGGTTGATGCAACTTCAGTACCCATTGCCGGGCCGCTGTCAGCTTGTTGGACGCTGTGGAACCTCAGCGTGTGTTTGTCTAGAACGACAACGCTTTTGTCGGGAAGCCTGAGGAATACGCTGCGGCCGCCTCCGAAGAGGGCTCCATATTTTATGGGAATAACATCGCTCATCAGCCGAGATCACCGAGTTGGATTTCTCTAGATGGGTTAAGCCAAGTTGCCCAAAGAGCTTGCGACCCCGCTGGTACCGCGCCGCGTCTATTCTAACGCCATCAATCAAGCTTCGAAGCATAAAACTTCATGCACTTGTCGTAGAGTTCGAGCGATTTGGATTTTTCGCGTAATTCGGCGATGCGTCCTTTTATAACGGCACCCCAATACGTCCGATCATCACGCGCGGTCAAACGTCCCATATAGAACGAGAAAACCGTGAAAGCCGTATTGCGTTGCTCCGTCTTAGGCTGCGTTGTTGCGATTTCTGCGGAACTGACCACGGCGCAGGCAAAGTCAAAATCCTTTGGAGCAACGTCCTGCGCCTGCGCGGAGATCGACAACGCAACGACTATGCTGATGCTAACGGAGAGTTTGGCACCCCGCTTCATCGACGCGCCATTTAGCAGCGGTAGAGGGTATTGTTCGGCGCTACGCAGACATGATCGTTCGACGGCGGTAGCTGCGGAGCGGGCGGTGGCGTCGCCATCATCTGAAAACCCTGAGCCATCATATCAAGAGCCGCCTGTTGCCTCGCCGCTTCGGCGACTTGTCGGTTATTGGCTGTGGCCTCTCGGCAATACACGTAGGCAGTCGAGCCGGGTATAGCGCCCAGGGAACGACAATGAGCGTCGTCAGCATCGTCTTGGGCTTGCTGCTGTGCCGCTGCTTGCGCCTGCATCCGCGCTCGATATTCAGGCGATAGGGCGCACCCCGCAACCACGGTCAAAATCGGAATACAAAGCAGCAGTGACGCGCATATGCGAAACATCGCCGATCCCCCGCGTTCCCCGTCCGGCTGGTGCCGGGCGGGTGATTGCGCGTGAACACAGGGCTCAGCACGCCTCACGTATTTCCCGTGAGGGTATTTTATTTCGTGAGCGCCTGCCGAGTGATTGCGGCTGAGCGATGCGTTTGAATAGAGGGAAAATTCGTCATTGAGGCAAATATGGCGAAAGGATAGATTCGACCATTAAATCGGATTCCAGTCATGCCAGAAGAACCAGATCGGCTCGAACGAACACGACCGCTAATGGGCGCGCCCTTGCGAATGCCGCCTAAGCCGCATTCAGAAACGAAAATTGGCGAGCCTAAGCGAAAAGTCGGGAAGAATCCCAAGGGCATTACAACGAAATTGAAGAAACGGTATACTGTCAGTCTTTGCGATCACATCGCGGATGAGTTCGTGCCTTATAAACAAATAGATATCATCGCCAGCGATGATGACAATGCGATCCAAAAGGCCGACGAATGGGTAGCGTCAATTCCCGAACTAATCGAAGAAGAAACATGGCTCATAATTAAACAAGAAGCCCGTGACATTCGGCCTAAAAAAATAAAATAGTTTCGCCCCCTTTTGCCGGACGCTCCGACGGCTACGCCTGTGGCGGCGCGGGGGGTCTACGGGAGCCCGCCGTGCACGATGAAAGCCCGCATAGTTGTGCGCGTTTTCATAATTTCGCCTTGTCCTGAGGACTAGACTACCGTTAAGGGAGTCGGGGCACTGGAGGCGTGCCCATGCGGATCGTTAAACTTTTTGACGCTACCGAAATTTTCATGCTGGCAGCTAGCGTCCTGTTTGTGGTTGCCCTCGCATTTGTGTTCTGACGTTAGCGCATTCGCAGTCGTCATCAGCGGCTCCGTCGATAGCCCTCATTGCGCCAACTCTTCTAGCAATGCCTTGGCCTCTTTCAGATCGAGCGTGTCGAAGCCTTCGGTGAACCATCCGTAGACCGGAGCGAGGAGATCGCGGGCTTGCTGCGGCTTGCCCTGGTCGCTCCACAGCCGGGCCATGCTCATCGCCGCGCGCAGCTCCCAGGACTTTGCCTGCTGCTGGCGCGCAACGGCGAGCGCACGCTCGAAATACGCTTCCGCTTTCGCCGCGTCCGGCTCGGGTGACAGCAGCGCGATTTCGCCAGCAATGCGATAAATCTCCGCTTCGCACCATTTTTCCTTAGTGGCTTCGATCGCCCTCATCGCTTCGCCAATGCAGCGCCGAGCGTCATCGAATTGGCCAAGCTCGGCATAAGCTCTCGTCAAAGATGATAACCACAACGGCATGAATACTGTTGACCCCGTTGACCGAAATGCGGAAAGCCCAGTGGTGATGATTTGGACTGCATCCGAGCCTTTGCCGAGCTGGGCAAAAAGCCAACCTCGCACCAACATTCCGAGTACCTTCCACAACAACGCGCCCTTCTCGTCCGCCAAAGCCACACATTCATCGGATTGCGCGTTTGCTGTCGCGTAGTTCCCGCACCAGATATGGGGGAACGATGTGAATTGCAGCGCATACATCAACGTAGCAGCGTGACCGATCTTGCGCGCATGCCTGAGGGCCTGCTCGGTGTCTGCGAGCGCAGCCTCGGGATAGCCAAGGTGCCACAAGGTATGCGACCGGGCAGCTAAATTTGCCACCCCAGGGTCTACGGCAAATCGCGTCGCAAGCGGACGATGCTCGACAGGATCATAAAGCACCACCGCCTGATCGTAGTGCGCCCGGCTTTCGGCGATGTCCCCGGTCCACATCAAGGACATGCCCATGAGGCGATGCCCGATCATGAGCGGGCCTGTCGCCTTCTGCATCTCGGCGAGCGCCAGAAACTGCGCCGCGAGATCGCGCATAGCGTCGCCATTAAATGCCACAAAGTTTGCGGTCCAGAAGCCATAGACGACCGAGAACAATAGCAGCGGATCTTCAGGAGGCTCTGCGAGCGCCTCCGATCGCTCTATCAACGAGCGTGCCCGGTCAAGCGATGCTTTTGTTTCGGGCGCCGCATAGCCTTTGACGTGCATCAGAGCGTTCACAAGACCCACCTCAAGCTTGATCTGTTCACGCCGCAGGGCTGGCGTGCCCGGCAACGTCCCGATCTGGTCGAGGGCCCGCTTGATCTGTTCTGAGGCTTCGACCAGAGCCGAGCGCGCCAGCGACCGTTGTCCCGCTTTGCCCCACAGGCCCGCCGCCTTCTCGATCAGCCCGGCCTCGGTGCAATGACGCGCCAAGAGCTCGGGCTGGCTCTCGGCGATGTCGGCGAATTGGCTCTCCAGGGTTTCGGCGATGCGGGCATGAAGTGCGCGTCTGGGCTCGCGCAGCAGCGTGCCGTAAGCCGCGTCCTGCACCAGGGCATGTTTGAACAGGTAGGTCGCATGCGGTGGCGTGCCTTGCCGGAACAGCAAACCGGCGGCAATGACACGGTCGAGCGCTGAATTGAGTTCCGCCTCCGGCTTGCGTACCACCGCCGCCAGCAAAGCATGCGAAAACTCCCGACCGATTGCCGCCCCGATTTGCGCTACCTCCTTGGAGGGGCCGAGCCGGTCGAGCCGTGCCATCAGCGAGGCGTGCAGGCTTGCGGGGACGGCCAGGGCAGCGGACGGTACAGCGGCGGCGGTTCGCTGCGCTTCGCCTTCACCGTCGGCCTCCAGCACCGCCTTCGTCATTTCCTCGACGAACAGCGGAACGCCATCGGTGCGCTCCACGATCTCCGCCATCACATCCGCCGGTAGCTCCTTGTTCCCGACAAGATGGGTGATGATGGCCGCCGCTTCACGCTCCCCAAGCCGGTTGAGCGTCAGGCTCATCACATGTGACTGCCCCACCCACGGCGCGTTAAAGTCGGGGCGAAAAGTTACGATGAGCAGCGCTGGAAGAGTTTTAACTTGGTCCACGGTTCGACCGAACACTTCCAGACTTGTCGGATCGACCCAATGCGCGTCTTCGACGATCATCAGCACCGGCTGTAGTCTAGCTAAACCCGCGAGTTGTGCCGTCAGGGCCTCCAGCGTTCTGTGCCTGCGCTCTTCCGGGGCGAGGTCAAGCGCGGGATACCGACCATCATTCGGCAGCGACAGCATCTCGGCAAAGAGGGCCGCATCCTGGGCTGAGGTTGCGGTCTGCGCCAACACCGCATCCAGCTTATGAAGCCTCCCTTGCGGGGTGTCGTCGTGGGCAAATCCGGCGGCGCGTTCCATCTGGCGGATGATGGGATAAAACGCGCTGTCGGTGTGTTGCGGCGAGCAGAAATAGCGCAAGCGCGTGTGCGGTTCGGTGGCAAGGCGTTCGAGAAGCGCAGCCGTGAGCCGCGATTTGCCGATCCCGGCTTCGCCGGAGAGTAACACTACTTGGCCTTCGCTGGTCTTCGCTCTCGCCCAGCGCCGCAGCAGCAATTCGAGTTCTTCTTCCCGCCCGACCAACGCGGTCAGGCCAGTCGTGTGCAGCGCCTCGAAACGGCCTTCCGCCGAACTCGCCCGCAGCGCCGCCCAGGCATGAACCGGCCCGGCGATGCCCTTGAGGTCCTTTGCCCCTAGGTCCTCCAGCTCGAACAGATTGCCGAGAAGCCTCCGCGTGCCCTCGGCGATGGCCACCATGTTCGGCTCGGCGATCCCCTGCAGGCGTGCCGCGAGGTTCGGCGTCTCGCCGACGATGCCGCGCTCCTGTGCCTCGCCTGATCCGATCAGGTCGCCGACGACCACGAGCCCGGTTGCTATGCCGACACGGGTTTGCAGCGGAGCGCGCGTCGTGAGCCCGGCTACCGCCGCGACCAACTCCAGCCCGGCGCGAACTGCCCGCTCGGCGTCGTCCTCATGGGCCTGCGGATAGCCGAAATACACGAGCACGCCGTCGCCCATGTATTTGGCCACGAAGCCGCCGAAGCGGCGCACTGTCTCGGCGACGCATTTCTGATAGGCGGAAATGACCTCGCGCAAATCCTCCGGGTCCATCCGCGCGGACAGCGCCGTTGAGCCGACCAAGTCCGAGAACATCACCGTGACTTGGCGGCGCTCGGCGGTGTCTTGGGTCTTCGGCTCGGTAAACGTCGGCTGCGACGCCGGAACGGCACCGCCAAGCTCCGCAATCGCTGCCAACATCTTTCGTCGGTGCCCGAGCGAGACGTCAAGCTCTTTGAGGTCCTGATCGGTCAAATGACGGAGGACGGAGGTATCGATGTCGTTCTCGGCAAAGCGCTGGGCGTACTCGGACATGCCGAGCCAGTTCAGCCACTCCGCGATCGTGGACATCACCTTCCGCCCCGGGCGCTTGCGCCGCACAAGCATAGTACGACGGCGGTCGAACGCCACAGGGAGTGTGGAGCCCGCTAGCGCCCAATGAACCGGACCGCAGGGCGTAATCGTCTAGGCGAAGTCCCTAAATCATTTGGGAACTAGAACCGAATCGGTCTCCCGGAACCAAGAGCGTCGATTATTGTAATTGTTTAATCACGGAACGCTGGTGGCTTGGTCTGTCGCGCCGGAGATCGCAAGTGCCCAAATGCCGTCGCGTCTGCCGCCTCGCCGTGTGCCCGAAGGCGAAAGTACGTACGCCAGTGCATTCGGCGTGGCTTTTCCGGGAGGGGTTCGCACAGGTTCGGACTACCGCCAAGCCGCGTCCTGATCTTCCGTGACCGGCGTATGTCACGAAACTTCGGGCTCTCTGACTGGCTCGCATAGGCTAGCCCGCAACAATTTCTGCATGCGAAAAAACTGCCCGCGCCGTACAACACCGCGACCCGTCGTCCACAGTGTCGGCCGCCGGAACAGAGGGTACAGACGAACCAAGGACGTTCACCTCCAACGTGGCACTTCGTCCAAGTCAGAGGCACGCGCTGTTCAATTAGCGTCCCCTTTTTGTCGCGGGGGTTTTGCGACCACAATGTCAAGATTACTGCGTCAGGCTCATTGCGGACAAAAATGCTACCGCATGGCACGCCTTGGAAATTCCAAAACCATGGAAACAATTGGGCCAGCGCGTAAAAATCCTCGACGTTTCCATTCGCGCACGTCAATCGACGTATGGCTCTCACAGGTTGGGCGACCCATTTGCTAACCTGTCGAAATCATTTGGCAAATGACGACCTGTGAGGACAGGCCGCTCACGGCTTTTACTCGCTGTTGCGCGCGCGCGTTGGGCATGCCGACTTTCGTACTGCTTGCTTTTTAGGGACTGCAGAAAGTCAGGACAGTCTTTTCTGTTTCGCGTCACGGGATTGCACTCAAGGTGCGGTCGAAGTGCGCGTGGAGCGCTTCTCGGATCGCGTGGGGATCGTTACGCGCATCTGCTTTCAGCAAGCCCTTTCGGATGAGTGTCTCAATTTCTGTTTCGCGTAACTGGACATTCAGGCAACGAAGCCCATTACGGCGGCGCTGCCGGTGACGGCGCATGCGTTCGGCAGGCGGGCTAAGGGACAGGCTGCGGTGGGTCATTGATCAAGTTCTCACGTTAGGACGTGACCGAAGCACACCGCAGCCGGGTTCCGATTGCGTCAGCCCGGGGAGCGCGCGAGCGGCGCGGAGTCGGCGGCTCGAAAACAGCGTTGGATTGATCGCGTTCATTGAGGCAGTGCCCTTTACATCTCGCGTCTAACCTATTGATCTTGAACCATCACAAAATCATTCCCTTTACAGCTGGCCCGTTGATTTATCGGCAAAAACATCAGACTCTTAATCAGCGGGTCCAAGGTTCGAGTCCTTGTGCGCCCACCAATAAAATCAGTATCTTATGGGAAGCGCGGCTCGACCAGAAAATGGTCGTGTCCGCACTATGTCCGCATTAACGCTGCGGTCTGATCCCGCCGTGCAAGGCACAATTCGAGCCGATTGTCCGCCTCTCCAAAGCGCTTGCGCTCACGCCTGCCTCGATCGACATCGAGAGCGGCGCCGCGAGCATCCACATGCTAAAGCGGCGCAGGCGCGACGTTGTCCGGCAGGTGCCGCTAATCGACGAAGATGCGGACGATATCGCTCAGTTTCGTGTCCTCCAGCGGGCATGAATTGAGAAACGTCTTGCTGTTTTGGTCGGCGAGCGTCGTGAATTGCTGGACCGTGCTCATGAAGCCCCAGCACTGACGCGCATCGACGCCGGGCGGCAGGAAGGCCGCGCCGCCCTCGGTGTGCGCACCGCGCTGGAGGATTTCGCAGGAGCGCAGCATCTCGCCCGCGGTCTGCGCATGTGCGAGGGAGACGGGTAGGAGGAGGCACAGCGCGGCGCAGATTACCTTCATGGTTACAGCAACGCGGGCTCCAGCGGCCTTATCAGCTGCAGCCCTTTGTTCCTGACATTGCCGACCATGTTATCGACCGGCCAGATTTTCAGGGCCTCATCCGGGCATGGCTTGAGCAGCGCCAAGAGTTCTTGCTCGGCCGCCGGTTCTTCACCGAGCCATTTCGGCCAATCCCGTTCGGCGAGAATGACGGGCATCCGGTCGTGAAGCTCGCCCATGACCTTATTAGGTTCGCACGTCATCATCGTACAGGTCAGGATTTCCTCGCCGCTTTGCGGCGATTTCCAGAGCGACCACAGGCCCGCCGTCACCATCGGGCTGCCATCGGCCATGTCGATTGCGTAGGTTTGTTTTTTCTTGCCCTTTTCGTCGAGCTTTTTCCATTCATAGAGGCCATTGTGGACTAGAAGGCACCGCTGGCCGCGCTTCCATGCGTCGCGGAATGCAGGCTTGGTCGTGAATTCCTCCGAGTGCGCGTTGTGGGTCGAATACTGAATCTTGTCGTCTTTCGCCCAATGCGGAATGAGGCCCCATTTCATCATTTTGGGCGTGCGCTTGCCGTCCTGCGAGCGGATGGCAACGAGCATCGGAGAGGTCGGCGGCTTGTTCCAGTCCGCCTCAAAGTTCGGCGCGGCGGCAGCCGCATCGAACTTGAGCTTGATCTTGATTTCCGAATAGTCCGACGACAAACGCACCCGGCCGCACATGGTATCCTCAATCCGGCATCATCCTGCATATAACCATTATCATGGGCGAATTAAGCCAGATCACGTCAGCGTTTATTCCAGCGCGCCCAGTTGTGTCCCTTGCCCCGTTGCGCCGGATCGAATTTCACGCCGCCGAAGCGTGCCCTGAACTTCTCGGCATCTTCCGGCTTGGAGAAACAGTACACATGAAACCACTCACGATCATAAACGGCGTGGCCTCGTGTGCAGAGAGTCAGATCGTTGCAGAAATCGTGAATCTCCTTGTAGCCGCCGCTCTCGCAAAACCGGGCGGGCAGCGCGATTTGATGAGGCCAGCCGCGGTCAATGCCGGCCGGCGACAGCTCGCCCTTCCTGCGCATGCGCGAACCGCTGCTTGAAGGCCGACGCATCCGCGAGTGTGCGGAAGCAGTACCGCACGGCGTTCGCGGGAAGATCGACGTACATGTCCCATTCGAAATCGCAGTCTTCGAGCCAATCGAGCACGTCCATCGCGGCCTCATCGAACGACAAGGCCACCTGGAAGGGGAAGTCCCGGTTGATCTCCAAAATGACGCCCATGGCGTATTGAGAACATACAAAGAACACGAGTCAATACGGCGAGCCCTAGAGGGGATTCCGGCCCGGGACCTACCAGATGTCAGCTTAAGCCACAAAACACAGGCAAAACGGGGGCGGCGTCGCCCGCCGGAATCGCGGCTGGTTTACGAAATCGTTGATTTGCGCAGTATGGCTTAGTGAATCGGAAGAGTTTCAAACTGGCATTTGGTTTGAAAATGTGCTAATTTACTTAGTATGGCTAAGCAAATAACCAAAAGACTAAACTGGCTGGACCGCCATCTTCCCGAAGGACTTTTGGTCGATGCGCGCTGGCTGACCCGGCACGGCTACTCGACTTCGCTCCGGACTCAATATGTCGCAGCGGGTTGGCTCAAACAGCCGGCGCGCGGCGTCTACTGCCGTCCGCGCGGCGCCCTGTCGTGGCAGCAAGCAGTCATATCGCTGCAGGCCCTGCTCGAATACCCTCTGCTGGTCGGCGGGCGCACGGCGCTCGAAGCGCAAGGCTTCGCCCATTACCTCACTCAAAAGCTGGAAGAGGTCCATCTCTACGGTCCTGAAGCCCCGCCGCGCTGGCTCGGCAAAGCGAATGTCGGCGTGCGCTTTATCTACCACAATGACCGCAAGCTCTTTCGGACCGGCCTGCCATCGAAAGCCCTTACACACATTGAAGGTGCAACCAACAAACCCGCCGGCGACGCGCAGCACGCCGGCTGGCTGGTTCAGAACTGGGGCCAATGGGATTGGCCGCTGGCTCTATCAACGCCCGAGCGCGCCATACTTGAGTTATTGGACGAACTGCCGGCCCGCGAAAGTTTTCATCAAGCCGATATGCTGATGGGTGGACTCGCCACGCTCAGCCCGCGGCGCTTACAAAAGCTTCTGGAAGATTGCCATAGCGTGAAAGTGAAGCGCCTGTTCTTCTACTTCGCCGACCGCCATCATCACGCCTGGCTCAAGCGGCTCGACAAGAAAACCATTAATTTCGGCGAAGGCAAACGCATGCTGGTGAGGGGCGGCACTTTAGATCGGACTTACCAGATAACGGTACCGGAGATGTCCGATGCCGTTCACTGAGATCTACCGGCGCCAGGTCGCGCTCCTGATCCGCCTGCTGCCGGTTGTCGCCGAGGAAAAGTGTTTCGCGCTGAAGGGCGGGACCGCCATCAATCTCTTCATCCGCGATATGCCGCGTTTGTCGGTCGACATCGATCTTACTTATCTGCCGATCCAGCCCTATGCGGAATCGCTGGCCGCCATCGATGCTGCGATGGGCCGGATTGCCGCCCGCGTCCAGCGCGCTATCCCGGGATCGACGCTTGCAGAAGGCGAGAAGGGCGCCCGCACCCATCTTTTGGTTCGCGCCGATGGCGCCACCGTCAAGATCGATGTGACGCCGGTCCTGCGCGGGTGCCTGCAAGACCCGGTGCTCAAGGGCGTCACCGACCTCGTCGAAAGCACATTCGGGTTTGCGGAGATGCCCATCTTGCCGTTCGCCGATCTTTACGCGGGCAAGATCGTCGCCGGACTCGACCGCCAGCACCCCCGCGATTTCTTCGACACGCGCGAACTGTTCGCCAGCGAGGGCATCGATGACGCCCTGCGCCGCGCTTTCATTGTCTATCTGGAATGCCATAGGCGCCCGGTACACGAACTTCTGACCGCCCGGCGGAAGGATATGACGCTCGACTATAAACGCGGCTTTGTCGGCATGACCGAAGAGCCCGTCAGCCTCAAGGAGCTGGTCGAGGAACGGGAGATTTTGATCACCGAAGCGGTCGGCAATATGCCCGAGGATCACAAGCGCTTCCTGCTCTCGTTTGAGCGCGGCAAGCCGGATTGGTCGCTGATCGGATGGCCCTCGGCCGCCGAGCTTCCGGCCATCAAGTGGCGTCAACGCAATCTTGACAAGCTTCCGCCCGACGAGCGTGCGTCGCTCGTTGCCGAGCTTGAAAAAGTCCTCGCTGCCTAGGCGGATCGGTGCAAGGCCTCGTTCACTTGCCGTCCAATCTCGGGATAACCGCCGGCCTTCTCGATGCTGCGCGTCACCGACGCGAATTCAGGAAACTTCAGGCGCGCGCGCACAACGGCCTCGTGGGTTCGCTTGTCGACATAGGTGCGATCGGCATAGGGTGCGAGGCAAGCGAGGTGCCGGTCGGTCAATTCGCTGCCCTTCCTTCTCGGCGGGTCTTGCACATGGTCGCGCAGAATTGACTGAATCAGCATCGAGGGCAGATGCTTCTGCGTCACGCGCCGTTTGAGTTCCGGCCAGGGCGCTCCGATATATTCATTGGCGAGCCGCAGGCGCGTCCGAAAGGCAGACAAGTCTGCCATCTCGTTGAGCGTCGTGTCCGGGCCGATCTCCGATCGCTCGACATGCTCGGGCAATAGCGCCGCCTCGCTGAGGTGATCCCCTTCGATTTGGCCCGTTTCGGCTCGTTCGCGAACGCCAGCAAGAAATTCCGAAGCGACCGTTGCCGGTTCTGAAATTCTTCCGTCGCCGCGCTGCCGAATGTCCTCCCCAAGTAACCGCGCCATAGCCGAAAGCCGGCCATGCGCGTCATCCAACGAACACCATCGCCCCTTCCACCAGTCCATGACCTTCGTGTTTCCGAAACCGATTGTCGATGAACGCGCGATCGCGATGATTTCCCGTTCCTGCTGCTCGCGCTGCCAGAACCATGGCTGCAACTTGTCCAGATTTGCGGCGAACGGCGCGATAACCTCCCGGCCTCTGCCGCAACGGATCAGGTTAGGCAGGACGCGGTCGCGGATCGCAACAGGATCGGCTTTTGCGTCCTTGAAAGCCTGATCCGCTTCGAAAGCCAGGATGTCCACGATTCCGCCGTGGGAGGGGTCGTCGTCCCGCGCCGATTTAATCCACGCGACAAAATCGAGCGATCGGAAAAATGAGATGCGCTTGCCGACCACGTCGCGGTTTCGGTGGCGCAGCAGCTCCTCGAAGTGGTGCCAGCACAGGAGCAGGACGCAGCCGTTCGCGGCGAAGGACGCAAGAAAGTCGCCCGCCGCATCGCGCCGCGACCGGTCGCCTGCCTGGCTGTCCCGGGCCAGATCGCCAAGTTGCGAGCTGTCGAGCGCGATAAATCTCGGGCGAATGAGGGTCATGTTAGCCTGTGCAAGTCCGACATAGACCGATTCCGGTGTTGACTGCCCGTGGTTATCCGGTGGGGTGGCGCGCCTATGGATATGCATCTTGAAATTGTTCTTATTTCGTTCTAGTGTGAACATTGGCCCGAAGGGCTGATTTTCCCTTTGAGATCAATGTCGGCTTGAGCCTTGCGACGGTTTTCCGCCGCCGCGTCCGAAAACGGAGTTAGCGCGTCGTCCGCGAGCGAAGGGTGCGGGGAATGCCGAAGAAGAAAGCGCCTGTTCAGGTCACCGGCGGTGGCGGATTCCGCTATGAGAATTCGCCCGCTGCGCGCTTCCTGCTCGATCTTCTTAGCGGGACCAATTCTCTCGGCGCCGAATTCGGCCGCGTCACGCGCGTCGATTGGCAGGCTCGGGACACCGGATGGCTTGCCGACGACCTTGTCATCACCTGCGCCCATCCCGATGGCGAACGGACAGCCGGTGTTTCGGTCAAAAGCGCGCAGCAAGTCACGGCCGGCGGGTTCCCGAAAGATTTTGTCGAGATCGCATGGGCGCAGTGGTTCGGGTCAGGAACGAACCGCAAACTATCCGGTGGCGATGATGCGATCGTTCTCATCGTCGGCAGTATGGCTCACGACGTCGAGGATGCATGGTCGAGTTTCCTGCGCGATGCCTTGAAGACGATGCCGGCGCGCATGGCGGCGCGTCTCTCGGAAACGGACCCCGGCGCGGGCGTCCAATCATCCACCTTGCAGCGCGCGCTTGTGGCGAACTTTGCATGCCCCGAAGCGCTGCGCGGTGAAGGCCAGCACGACGACAACGCGAAGATTGAACTCTTGCGCCACGTGCGGCTGCTTTACTTCGACTACGATAAGACGCCGTCGCGGGAGCATGCACGAGCACTCGACGACTGTCAGCGCATCCTTCGTTCCGGAGATGCCGCCGATGCCGCACGGCTCTGGCAAAAGCTGACAAGCATTGCCGACGAAAAGCGCACGGGCGGATCAATCGACCTTCCGCAATTGCTGGCGAGGCTGCGCGGCGAATTCGAGCTGCGCGAGCATCCCGATTACCGGCGTGATTGCGAAGTCCTGGACCGCGCCAGCCAGGAAGCCATGGCGGATGTCCGCACGGAGATCGCCGGACTTCCGCCTTTAACCCGCGCGGGAGAGCGGACCAGGGTTCAAAGTCGGCTCGATCAAAATGCGGCCTGCTTTCTGGTCGGGGATTCGGGCTCGGGCAAGTCAGCGCTCGCCAAAGCAATCGCGGCTGCCAGTTATCCGCGGGTTGTTTGGCTTGGTCCCCATAACCTTGACTGCGAAACACCAGCCGACTTCGAGCGCAGCCTTGGGATCAACCGCCCATTAAGCGATATTTTGAATGCGACCGCAGAGCCGCTGCCTCGTCGTCTTCGATGGCGTCGAGCGCTTTGATTTGCGGGCGATCCGCCTGACCTGCCGGCTCATCGCGGACATCCATGCCGACGGCACGGCGCCGCATGTTCATTTTCTGCTGACCGCTCAATTCGAAGCGGCCAATCAACTCGTTCGTCGGTTCGTGGAATTCGCCGCGCCCGAGTCGCTGCGCGAACCCGTGCCGATAACGCCGCCGTCTCTTACCGATGTGCAAACGCTCGTTTCTGCCGTACCGGGACTTCAGTGGGCATCGCTCCGTCCGGAACTCCGTCCCTTGCTCAGGAATCTGAAGGTCCTGGACTGGCTGGTCAGCGCGCTTCGGGCGGGCGCCAACATCAACGCCCCCGCCTTCACCGGCATTACGCAGCTGATCGATGCGCTGTGGGAACGCTGGGTCGAGGCCGACCGGGACGGTCCCAGCCGGTCTCACCTCCTGATGCATCTCGGTATATTGGAAGCCGAGACGCTGAGCCCCGGTGTTCCGCGCATGCGGCTCGAACACGCCGAACAATCGGCCCTGCCGGGGATGACGGTCGCGGATTTGATCCGGGTTCGCGACGAACGCGTCCGTTTCGCTCACGACCTTCTCGGCGACTGGGCGCGCTTGCGCGTCCTCATCGGCGAGCAATCCTTGGCGACGCCCGCAAACCGCGAACGCGCCGCGCTCCCGAGGTGGCATCGCGCCGTGCGGCTGTTCGGTCAGCGGCTTCTTGAGCAGACGACCGATGGCACCGACCGGTGGCGGCAGGCGATTGAAGCGCTGCAAGACGAGGCGCAAGAGGGCAAGGTCATAAGCGATGTCCTGCTCGAATCGGCGTTTCTCGCATCGAATGCGGATGATCTGCTGGAGCGGACCTGGCCGGCGCTCGCGGCCAATGGCGGGCGCTTGCTCAATCGCTTGCTCAATCGATTTTTGTTCGTTGCCACGCTGCCCGACCGGAGGGTTGTCGCGCTGATCGAAGGCGTCTTCGACGACGGGCAATGGGAACACCTCTTTCGCATTCCCTACTGGCCCTATTGGGCGCCGGTGCTGCGGCTTCTTCATGCGCATCGGGCCGAGGTTGCGCAACTTGTCCCGGTAACCGCAGCCAAGGTGTCTTCGCTGTGGTTGCGATCGATGCCGACCGAACTGGGCGGCGAGCCGATGCCCTTACGCCGGGAGGCGGCCGAGCTTGCCGTCGCCATCGCCCGCGAGGTTCAGGCGCTCAATGAGGAAGGCAACTACTACGGCGGCGGGCATGATTACACGACATACGAAGCCGCGCTGTGGGCGGCGCCGGACTTGCCGGACGAAGTTTCCGCACTTTGTCTCGAACTTGCTAAGCGCCGCGAGCTCAACCCTGAAATCCGCCGGCGGGTCGAACAGACCCACGCACGCCGGCGGGAAGAACGCCGCCAATACCTGGCGGATCACCCCGAGCGGGAGCGCGCACCGGCGCCGATCGGATGGCCCCACGGACCGCGTCGCGATCCGTGGCCCGACGGCCCGCGCGATGGCGTGGACCACGACTTTCAGAAGGCTTGTCTCGACAGCGGCGCTTTCATCGCGCTCGTGCGCGCCAATCCCGACGTGGCCCTTGAAGTGCTGCTCGCCGTCTGCATCGAAGATCCGCAGCACGAGGACTATTCCAGCCATCCGCGGCGCGAACACGGCGTCGACTATTGGCAGGCCGGGGAGCCGGCTTTTTTTGCTCGTGGTCCTTTCCTGCCGTTCCTGCGCGAAAGGCCGGATCAGGGACTCTCCTTCGTTCTCAAGCTCGTGAACTTCGCAACACGCCGTTACTCCGATCAAGCCGAGGCACTAGATGTCGTCGTCGGCAATCAGCCGAGGCGATGGTTCGGAGACTCCAATGTCTTTCGCTGGCACTTCGAAGGACCGCACATGCAGGGGACCATCGTCCATTGCGCGCTGATGGCGCTGGAGCGATGGCTCTATGAGCAGATCGATCGCGGAGAGGCAGTCGATGTATGGATCGTGCGCATTTTGGCGGAAAGCGAATCGCTTGCCTTCGCGGGGCTGCTCTTCGATGTCGGCAAGCGGCTTCCCGGCCTGTTTTCCGGCCCGCTGAAGCCCCTGCTGCAAAGCTGGGTGCTCGTGAAATGGGACTGGGAGGTTACACAGCTGAGGCATCACGACACGCTATTTCCAGGCTTTTGGGGAAGGGAGTCTCCGCGGATCATCGCTGTGGCGCGCGAGTGGTTCACCATGCCGCATCGCCGGGACATGCTCGCCGGGCTGGGAGGCGGCATCATCCAGACCATGATGGGCGACGAAGAAAACTATCCGTTCCTCGACGGATTACGCGCCCAGTGGGCGGGCGGTCTGAACGCCGAAGGCGAGCCCGAGACGCTGCGCCTCTTGATCGAACGCTTTAATCCCGCCAATTACACCTTTGAAGTGCGGGATGGCCGGCGGGTGCCGGTGGATTTCCAGTGGCCGGAGGCTATCGCGCGCAAGAACGCCGAGGACCTGCAACGCATCGGCAGAGACCAGACTCTTACGACTCTCCCCTTCAAATGCCGCGAACGTCTCAACGCCAGTGCCGCGCTGCCGCAGGAGCAGCTTCTGTGGCTTTGGCAGTTCCTCCGGGAGATCGACGCCAATCCGCCCGATCTCGGGGGCCACGATGGCGAGGCGCTGATCCATATCGAGGATATTTTGTGCGGCGGGATCGCGCTCCTCGTCATTCTCCATCACGACTGGCTTAACGAAAATCCCGAGCGGATGGCGTGGTGCTACCGCAAGTTGGAAACAATCGTGGCGCAGCCGCCAGCGCCTCTCCGGTTCGATTCGGAAGGGGCGCCCGGCGAGCGACAATGGGACGCGTTCGCCGCGGAAGCCGGTGTATTTCTGCTTTCCCGGAATCGCGGGGGCCGGCTGGCCCGCCAGCTCGTGGCATTGGGTGTTACCTCCTTCCACTACAGCACGACCGCGCTGACCCTGTTGCGCGCATCGCAGCGCCGAGAGGTGCTTGGCGATGATTTTGACCGCATGCTCGGCATGGCGGTACGATGGGCCGGTCTCCGCGTGCCCTATGCGCTCGCGACGCGAGCCCATGAGGAGCCGCTGACGAATGAATTGGCGACGCGTAAGGCCACACTGGCTGTGGACTTTGTCGAACAGCGCCTGCCCGCCGAACTACCGGACATCAAACAAATCGATGCCACTGCCGCCGAGGAATGCGACGCCATTCATGCGCGGCAATTTCCAGAGTCCGCGCGTTTGCACCGCCGGACCGATCGGCTGCGTCATCGCGAGGGATCGGTTGAGAAGCTCTATCCGAAGCAGCTGCGGCTCGACGCTCACGGTATATCGTCGGCGTTCGCATGGCTGAATCTTCAATCCGCCCGTCCGGGGGACGAGCGGCGCAAATGGCTTGGTTTCATTCGCTTGTTTCTCGGTCTTGTCCTTGAGACCGTCCCGCATATTGACGATCCGAGCAATCAGGAGATCGACGGCCTCCCAAGTGAATTCGACGGCTGGGTCTTCGGCATCGTAGCCGGCGTCGTCCCGTGTCTGACGGCGGCCGAGGACCCGGGATCGCTGTGGAAGCCGATCCTTGAATTGGGTACGCCCGCCCATCAGTGGGTCGAACGCTTCTTCTGGTATTGGTTCACTAACGGATTGCGGCCGGTCCAGCCGGCCGAGCTGTTCACCGCACTTTGGAGCGCCATGATCGAGCATGCACTCGCCTGTCCGGGCTGGCAGGCCGGCGGTCGCGGCAGCTTTCACCTCGATCAAATGGTCTTTGAACTCCTTGGCTTTAATTCGGGTATGCACACGGTCGGCAAGAATACCGCCCTCGCATCCGCGATCGGCGCGATGGAACCTGTATTCGCACGCGCCGCGCAGCAATGGTTTCGAATGCCGCGAGTCACGGCGGGATTCCTCCATTTCGCGGTGCAGCCTGCTACCGCAGGCCTTATGCTGCCCGCCATTCGTTGGCTGGCGGCGGTGGTCCCATCTTATGATTCCTACGACTGGAAAGACGGATTGGAAGACAATCTGATCGCGTTTATGCACGCGTGCTGGGAGCGGCACCATCAAACGATCTCGGCCGACGCGACCCTCGAAAAGCTGTTTCTCGGCCTTCTCGCCACGCTCGTTTCGCGCGGCGGACATGCGGCGATTGCTCTTCGCGACCGAATTATCGGATCGGCTGCCGCCTAGAACGGATCGACGCAGCCAGATGCCAGGGTTTTGGCCCGGACGGGAAGTAAAGCTTCAGCGCAGCCTCAATTTCACGCGGGAAAGCTTGTCCGTTGCCGTCACCGCCTACACCATGCCGCGCGTCACCAAGTGGCCAGCTTACGAAGAAATTCGGGGCGTCCATTTACGCCTCCTGCCGCGAATTTGCCCGGAGCAATCACCGGCCATGCCTCGTCTATATCTGTGAGCCGATCGGGTATTGCGATGGAAGCGGCGCTCGAGCTGTGGTGAGGCGCATCGAGCCGTCACCGTCCTTTGAGCAGCAATTCGGGCGTCCAACGGATACAGTGATTACGCTCGACCACTTTCTTGGGGAAGCACTGCCGATCCATCGCAAGATGACGCGCCGAAGGTCGATCGCGATATTGGATCGGAATGGTCAGCGGCATGAGTGCGTGGTGGAACCATTCGACACCACGTTCAACGTTGTGATTCTGCTCTACCCGGTAAAGGCGCTCACTGCTTCCACGCTTGTCTTGCCACCTGGCTTCAAGCAGGGTGGTATGCAGCTGGGCCGGAATGGGTGAGAGGCGTCATTTATCCTTTGGGGACCGCGCCATGCCACACATTCTGCTTACCGGCGCAGGTTTCAGCCGCAACTGGGGCGGCCTGCTCGCAAATGAAGCTTTCGAGTATCTCCTGGGCTGTCCGCAGGCGGACATGGACCTCAGACAATTTCTCTGGGAAGTCAAAAATCGAGGCGGCGGTTTTGAGGATGCCCTGACCCAGCTTCAAGGTGCCTATGACGCGGAGTTCTCCCCCCAGATCGAGCAGAACCTACGCAATCTGACATCTGCGGTATATACAATGTTCCTCGACATGAGTATCGGCTTTGCGGGCAGGCAATTCGAGCCGCAGAACAAAAGCGTCGGGATGATGGTGGGTGCGTTCCTGTCGCAGTTCGATGCAATCTTCACTCTGAACCAGGACACACTTTTGGAGCAAAAATACTTTGGGAATGTCATCGGGGAAAATACGGCGATTGTTACACCCCTGGTATCAAGAAGACCGCATCAAAATGGGGGGTGGGGAGTATCGCAAAGAGTATTTCTCTGCAAGCTCCTGATCCTGACAACTTCCGTCTCATCCCAGATAAGTTGCCCTACATCAAACTCCATGGATCATGCGATTGGGTTTATGACGAGCGCAACCTCCTACTCATTCTAGGTGGCGACAAGGCGGCAAATATCGACAAGCATCCTATTTTGAAGTGGTATCATTCAACCTTTTTGGCCGATCTCTCGAAGCCCGGAACCCGATTGATGATCATTGGCTACAGCTTCAATGATGAGCACATCAACACGACCATAAGAAAGGCCGTAGAGGCACACGGTTTGACCATCTTCATAATCGATCCGTCGGGTATCGATGTCTTCGACAGACGAGACCCACGCGCTCAAATAACTCAACCGATCGGCGAATATATGGAAGCGCTCTCCCCCTATATCATTGGAGCTTCCCGTCGACCGTTACTCTCAACTTTTAACGACGACATTGTCGAACATGACAAGGTGATGCGGTTTTTCAAGTGAAGTCGCCCTGAGCACCGGCCTGCGCGGACGGGCGAGGTCATGTTCTGCTTCAGGCTGCGATCATGGCTCAGGTTGCTGTGCCGAGATGCCGCCTTGGCCTTCTTCTTCCCATGCGGCATCTTTTTTTGATGAATTTCGCCGCATTTTTTATTAGCACGGGCAAGTTTCCGGATTCGGGTTGGTTTTTATGTTCTCAGAACATGACCGATGCTTCAGCGGAAGGCGCGCTCCCTTATCGGCCTTCCGAAATGGAAACACGAAAAACTTTCCAGGTTCGGCCGGGTTTTATTTTTTTGAGCAGCTCGAGATTTGGCATCGAAGCGAGAGCGCACACCAAGGGGCTACGCCATTTTACGCAAACCCCCTTTGTTGCAGAAGTACCCCGTAGCTCCTCGCCACGGCACGGTCCAAATCTCACCGGAAGCGTACCGAAAGCAGGAGAACCGAATTTGATAATGGTTGAAAATCGGTCCGATCAATACGTTCAAAATACGAAATTTCGAACCTTGGCGCGCGAGAGCTCCAGCGACGAAACCATTCCGGGACTCTCTCGGTGGTCCGCGCCTGACCGCGTGATCGGCTCAAACAGCGCATACGCTTTAATGCGCAAGCCGTCGTAAGCTAATTCATCGCGAACAAGATCGATTTCCAAGGCGGAGCTTCGCTCGGCCTACGCAGCGGAGGTGGTCAACTCGATTGGCTCGACGATCGAGGGATCGTCGTTTTCCGGCTTGTTGACCCGG
>Ga0181523_10001897_pt1 | contig 21295 bp, 16 predicted proteins | sample PEATcosm2014_Bin_43_FD_119752 | JGI IMG/M metagenome (GOLD analysis project Ga0181523, IMG submission 119752) | Peatland microbial communities from MTU Mesocosm Facility, Houghton, MI, USA - PEATcosm2014_Bin05_30_metaG | ecosystem: Environmental > Terrestrial > Soil > Wetlands > Peat | place... | reverse complement strand
TGCCGAGCCAGCCGAGATCCTGGTAGATTGCCGCCTCATATTCCGGCCGGCAGCGCGACGCGTCGATGTCCTCGATGCGTAACAGGAGCCGCCCGCCGAGGTCGCGCGCCATGTCGTGATTGAGCAATGCCGAGTAAGCATGGCCGAGGTGCAAATAGCCGTTCGGGCTCGGCGCGACGCGAAGGATACGGGTGTGCATCGTCTGTCGTGCCGATCTGTCCGGGTTGACCATGCGGCCGCGGTCAATCACTCACATACTCGCGCGGCGCCGCGGTTCGAAGAGCGAACCCGTCACAACCGATCGTCATGACGCAGACCCACATCCATACCGACACCGATCTCGATGCCGCGCTTGCCGCGCTCCATCGCGCCGATCCGCGGTTCGCCACGCTTATGGCGACGGCTGGGCGGCCGCCGCTGCGGCGGCGGCCCGATGGCTTCGCCGGCCTCGCCGCCATTATTGTGGCGCAGCAGCTTTCGACCGCCAGCGCCGGTGCGATTTGGGCGCGGCTGGCCGCGGCTTTCGATCCATTCGAGCCGGCGGTCATCCTGCGCGCCCGCGCAACGCGGCTGGCGCGGCTCGGGCTGTCCGCGCCCAAAATCCGCGCGCTGAAGGAAATCGCCCGCGCCGTCCTGCGCAGCGAACTCGCGCTGGCAACGCTGGCCGACCTTCCCGCCGATACGGCGCACGCGGCGCTGACGGCCGTGCACGGTATCGGCCCGTGGACGGCTGACATTTATCTCTTATCATGCCTCGGTCACGCCGATGCGTGGCCGGCCGGCGACCTTGCGTTGCAGGAAGCGGCCAGGCTCGCCTTTGCGCTACCGGCACGGCCGACCGCCAAAGAGATGCAAGTCTTGGCGGAACCGTGGCGGCCGTGGCGCGCCGTGGCGGCGCGGGTATTGTGGACGTATTACCGCGCGGCTGCGGTAACAAAATCCTCCGGCGGCCGAACGGCGCGACCGTAGACGCTGGGCCAATGGGCCGCGCAACTGGGAAGCAAATTTTTGCGACGGACGGATCGGCGGCAGCAGCGCCTCGCGGCGAGTCGATCCTCATGGCCAATCCCTCAATCTACTCTAATTCTAAACTATGAAAGTTGACGCTGTCTTCGATCAGATGTTTTGATCTTTTGATCGCACGGGTTTGGATGGCCAGACGATGTCGAGGAGAGACGTTAGCGGGCAAGATGTTCCCCTGAGTGTATTCCGAGCTTGACGGCGAAAGTGGATCATATGTAGCATTGGCTACATCATGATACCTTAGCCTGAAATTAAGTCTTCGGTTAGAGAACGAAAAATGTCTTGGGCGAAGAAAAATGTCTTGGTCGAAGATATGAATGTCACAATGGCCATTGAAGATGCGCAAAGCAGCGGGCTGGGATCGCGGTGAAAAAGTTCGTCCTCGGGACTGTCATTGGCATGACGCTGGCGACCGCAGGCGGCGCCGCGGCCGATGACATCATGGTGACGAAGGCTCCGCCGCCGTCAAATCCTACCGATTTTAATTGGACGGGTTTCTATGCCGGCGGCCATCTCGGCTATGCCTGGGGGAGCTCGAATTGGACAGGGCCCGGTGTCTCCGGCGTGCTCAACCTGGCGCAACCGATTGACACCTTCAATGAAGCGGGAAGCTTTTTCGAAGGTCTGCAAGCCGGCTACAACTACATGCTGCCGAACCGCGTGGTCATCGGCGCCGAGATCGACGCATCGTTCCCGGCCTTCCAAAATCTCGCCGGCATCTCCACTGGCGGTATCTCGAACTTTACGTCGCCGACACTCGGCGCGGCGAGCTACAGCGAGACGGTGCTTTCTTCCGGCACTGTGCGCGGGCGCATCGGTTATGCTCCCGGAAGCTGGCTGTTTTATGCGACCGGTGGTTTCGCCTGGAGCTACGATCAACTGACGCTGACGCAATTGGCCAGCGGTACGACCGACATGCCCTTCTTGTGGCGATTGGGCTGGGCGGCCGGGGCCGGCATCGAGGTCCCGATATTGCCGCACTGGACCGCGCGGGTTGAATATCTGTTCACCGATTACGGTACCAGCAGCGTGCTGTTTGCGAACGCGGGACAGCGGTTCAATTCCGATTTTTCGCTGCAAGAGCTGCGCGCCGGCCTGAACTATCGGTTCGGCAACGACGCGACGCCGGCGAACATGGTCACCAAGGCGCCGGCCGGACCGGACCCGGACAACATCAACTTTCACGGCCAGACCACGTTTGTCGAGCAAGCCTATCCTGCGTTCCGCTCGCCCTATTCGGGCACTCAAAGTCTGCCCGGCGGCGGCCAGGGTCGCGAGACCATTGACGTCGCGCTCTATGCCGGCCTGCGATTGTGGCAAGGCGCCCAGCTGTGGGTCAATCCGGAGATCGATCAAGGCTTCGGTCTCGAGGACACTCACGGGGTGGCAGGATTTCCCAGTGCCGAGTCCTACAAGCTCGGCTTCGCTTACCCCTACGCGCGCGTCCAACGCTATTTCGTCCGGCAGACGATCGATCTCGGCGGCGAAACCCAGAAGGTGGACGCCGACATCAGTCAGTTCGCCGGCTCGCAAACGGCTAACCGCCTGGTGCTGACGGTCGGTAAGTTCTCCGTCGTCGACATATTCGACACCAACAAGTATGCGAACAGTACCAAAAGCGATTTCCTGAACTGGTCGACCGTCAATGTGGGCTCGTTCGACTATGCCGGCGACTCCTGGGCCTACACTTACGGCGCGGCCGCCGAATGGTACCAGGGCCGCTGGACACTGCGCGGCGGGGTTTTCGATATGTCGCAAACCCCGGCCGGCGGCGGCGGAGACAGCGCCTTAGGCTACGGTCTCGACCCGACCTTTGACCAGTTCGAGATGCTGGGAGAAATCGAGGAACGGCACGAGCTGTGGGGACAACCCGGAAAGCTCAAGGTCACCGGTTTCCTCATCCGCGGGCGGATGGGGAACTTCGAGAACGCTGTCGCGCTCTCCCAAGCGACGGGCCTTGACGCCAGCGACGCACTGGCGACGGTGCGCACCTATCAGAGTCGGCCCGGAGTGAGCCTCAATCTGGAGCAGCAAGTTTCGGAGAATTGGGGCGTATTCGCGCGCGCCGGCTGGGCCGACGGCAATGTCGAGCCGTGGGATAACACCGACATCGACCGCTCGGTAGAGGCCGGCGTCTCAATTAACGGCAAGCAATGGGGCCGCCCGGACGACACGATCGGCGTCGCCGGCGTCATCAACGGCATTTCCAGCGCCCACGCGGCCTATTTCAACGCCGGTGGCTTGGGTATCGTCATCGGCGACGGTCAGCTGCCGAATCCCGGCCTCGAGCAGATCATCGAGGCCTATTACAGCTACGCCATTTCCTCCTCGACGAAAGTCAGCTTCGACTATCAGTTCGTCGCCAACCCCGCCTACAACACTGACCGCGGGCCGGTGAATATTTTTGCCGGACGCTTTCACACGCAGTTTTAGATCGAAGACAGAGTTCCCACGCTGGAGGTTCCGTGTCGAATGTGTTCCTGCGGTCGTTCAACGATGGAGCCACCAACGTGCGTGGCAAGGTCGTTGGAATATATCTCGTTCTAATTGCAGTGAACGTAGCAGTGTGGGCGTGGGCGCTGGTCGCGTTCCACAACTATCCGACACTTTTGGGGACGGGGTTCCTAGCGTACAGCTTTGGTCTCAGGCATGCAGTTGATGCCGATCATATCGCAGCCATTGACAATGTTACGCGCAAGCTCATGCAGGAAGGCAAGCGCCCGGTGGCGGTTGGCTTCTTCTTTTCGCTCGGCCACTCGACAGTTGTCGTGCCGGCGTCAATCGCCGTTGCCGCGACGGCTGGGCCGACGGCAATGTCGAGCCGTGGGATTTCACCGACATCGACCGCACGGTGGAGGCAGGCGTCTCCATCAACGGCAAGCAATGGGGCCGGCCGGACGATACCATCGGCATTGCCGGCGTGATCAATGGCCTTGCCCCGGTGCACGCAGCCTATTTCGCCGCCGGCGGCATGGGCGTCCTCATCGGCGACGGGGCGCTGCCGAATTACGGCCTCGAGCAGATCGTCGAGGCGTATTACAGCTACGCTCTTGCAGCCAGCGCGGCCAGCGCCAGCCAGCTGCCAAACCGCCGATTGTGAAGCCAACGCATCGGGCGATAGCGATCGATCGCGGCCAGCCGCGGCCATACCGCATCAGTCTTGCGCGAGAGGCGAGATCACACAATGTCGTCCACTCCACGCACAAGCCGATTGGCGCGTGCTGTGGCGCCGGAGTGACAGTTCTCGCGAGTAGCCTGAAGCCGGTCGCCGGGGTCGGCAAGGGACATGGGTGCGTACGTCCGGCACAAACGGCCTCCTCCGGAAGGCCAATTGCGGCGCGAGTCCTGACCGCGCGTTCTGACATGGACAGGTCGTTGTTGCCCCGGCTAAAGCAACAGCCGAGGACATCTTCCGATCGCGCCGTATCCGCTCCTGGCGGTGCGGCCCAAATCGAAAAGGCATGGAAATGGCCGTTGAGCTCGATGGACCGCGGCTGCCCCCGCGCTCCGGCACGGCGCGACAGCTGGTCGTGTTTCTTCACGGCTACGGCGCCGACGGCAACGATCTCATCGAGATCGGCCGCGCCTGGCAACAATACTTGCCGCAGGCGGCGTTCGTCTCACCGCACGCGCCGGAGCCGTGCGGGCAGGCGCCGGTCGGGCGGCAATGGTTCGCGCTGACCTTTCGCGACCCCAACGAACGCTGGCTCGGCGTCAACAAGGCCGCGCCGATGCTGGCGCGATTTTTCGAGGCTGAACTCGCCCGCCACCGCTTGCCGCCCTCGGCGCTGGCGCTGGTCGGCTTCAGCCAGGGCACCATGATGGCGCTGCATTTGGGGCTGCGCCGTGCCGTGGCGCCGGCAGCGATTGTCGGCTACTCGGGCCTCTTGGTACTGCCGCCGGATGGCAGCCCGGAAACCGTCACCGCGGAGATCAGGTCGCGTCCGCCGGTGCTGCTGGTCCACGGCGATCAAGACGACCTCATTCCGCCGCAGGCGCTGTTTCAGGCGACGCAGGGCCTCGCCGCGCTCGGCGTGCCGGTCGAGTGGCATTTGTCCACCGGCGTCGGCCACGGCATCGACGGCGAAGGTCTCCGCCATGGCGGCGAATTTTTGGCGCGCTGCTACCGGGCACAACGCTGATCGGTTAACCCCCGGGGCGGGCTTCACAATCCTGTCACGCCTGCCTATAAACTAGGGCCACCGCCGCACTGCGGCATTTCGAGTCGAGGTAGGGAGCGTCGTCTTGAACGCTCATGTATCGCCATCGGGCTGGCCGGCGCTTGTCCTCAATGCGGATTTTCGTCCGCTGAGCTATTACCCGCTGTCGCTGTGGTCGTGGCAGGACGCAATCAAGGCGGTGTTTCTCGAGCGGGTGAACATCGTCGCCAATTACGACCGCGCCGTGCACAGCCCAAGCCTTGAGATGAAGCTGCCGAGCGTGGTGTCGCTCAAGACCTACGTGAAGCCCTCGACCAATCCGGCATTCACGCGGTTCAACGTGTTCCTGCGCGACCGGTTCTCCTGCCAGTATTGCGGCGCGCGGGATGATCTGACGTTCGATCACCTGCTGCCGCGTTCGCGCGGCGGCCACACCACCTGGATCAACGTCGTCGCCGCCTGCTCGCCGTGCAATCTCAGGAAGGGCAATCTGACGCCGAACGAATCCAAGATGTGGCCGTCGCAAAGACCTTTCCAGCCGACCGTGCAACACCTGCACCGCAACGGCCGGCTGTTCCCGCCCAATTACCTCCACGAGAGCTGGCTCGATTATCTCTACTGGGATACCGAACTCGATCCGTAAGTGTTGCGCAATGCGCCGCTTGAATGGTGCGTGCATGATGAGTTCGAAAAAGCGCCAGCTTTTGCTGACGTCATTCGCAAGTCGCCGCGGAGACCGCAAAGACGTGCTCGGCGCCAAGCGCTTGCACGCGCAGGTTGATTTGATCTGACGGAACCCTCAAGGGGTTGTCTCTGTTCGCTTACAGGCCTACATGCGCCGCTGGGTTCCGGCGCAGGTCGGGCGCTTCCTCAGCCGGCAGCAGCGCCAAGGCGCGGGCGCGCGCCCGCCGGCGACCGGCCTTGCCGGTCCAAGTGCAAGACAGGCCCCTCACCGCAATCGCACGGCCGGCTGCCAGCCGCTGCACTTCTTCTCAACGAGTTCGTAAAGATCAACACCGCCGATGATGAAAAACTTGGGCGGAATTTCCACCTCCTGCAGAGTTTGGTTTTCCGCAGTGCCAATATCAAAGGTGACCGGCCCCTTCACGTACCAGTGCCCGCGCTCGTTTTTCGTGAATGCTTTGCACGGGATTGCATTTTCGGAAGTCCGCGGCGACCCACTTTGCCTCACCGCGGGGCCTGGCAGTTTATCCGGCTTATTCGTCGCCGGCCTGACCTCCTCGGATAGCGCAGGCATGTACGACTTCGTCGCCCAACCCTGCTGCTCGGCATAGGCGATCATCTTGTCAGCGATCGCGCGACCGAGCCCGCGTGCCTCCGCTTCTACGCCGGGCGACAAATTGACGTCGGGCGCACTTTTGGCGGCCAGTACCGTGGCGATCGCCGCGTTGAGCGCCGCGCCACCGACTTGGCGTCCATTCCCCGGTTGCGCCGAGAAGCTGAGCAGTTGCTTCTCTGCACCCTCGGCAACTTGCGACACCGTCATGTCGGCGACAACACTGCTGCCGGTACCGAAGACGACCTGATTGCGCTGCTGGCGGTTGCTCTGATCGAGGGCGCGCAATCGGCCGGAGATAACGAGGGCATTCTTAGGCGGGGCGTCGTCCGGTCTGGCCGGCCGCGCATTAAACCCGGCGGCGCCCACGAGGACGACAATGGTGGCCGCGATCTCGTCGTTCACCCGCTTCGCGGTGATCGCCTTGACGACGTCGCCGGTCATGATGCCCAACTTATTCTCCAGCCGCGCGGCGAAGTCGCGGTCGACGACCGCCACATCGGGGGAGAACACGAGATCGTTGACAAGCACCGTTTGTGGTCGCGGCGGCCCGCTGCCGATCGGGCTTGCCGCTTCCTGAACGCTGTTGTTGGCACAGCCGGCGACAGCCAGCGAAATCAAACAGACGAAGAAAGGCACAGGGCGCGGATCAAACATTGCCGCAAGATTACCACAGCAACTGCAAGCGTTGCCACATATCGACCAGCGCCCTCGGCAAGCGTGTCGATCAGTCCGTCATCGTGATGGGGGTGCGGCGTACCGCGCGGCCGTTCGGTGCGTTTCGGCACCATCGATCAACGCCGTCGCGCCGAGCACATCGCTGGAATGGCCGAATCGAAATGCCAACATGTTTGACGGGTCATTCGCCCTCTGGGGCCCAAGGGTCCCGGATCGAACGGCCCGTGGGATTCATCGACTGCTAAACCGCAAATTTTGCTTGCTAGTAAGGGGAAGAAGGCGAATCTTGTCACGGCAAAACCGTTCATCGTTAGCGTCAATCTCAAAGGGAAAACTCATGAAGAAGCCAAGATTCATGCTCCTCAGCCTGGCCGTCGGCGGTCTTGCGTTGGCGGGGGCGACGGTTTTAGCGCCAATTCAATATGCGTGTGCGCAACAAGCTAAGATGAGCTTTGCCGAAGACATCGCCCCAATTCTCAAGGGATGGTGTGTGTCGTGTCATCAGCCCGGCGGCGAAGGTTACAAGGAGAGCGGGCTGGATTTAACCAGCTATGAGGGATTGATGAAGGGTACCAAATTCGGGCCGATGGTGATTCCAGGCCAACCCGACAACAGCAATCTCATGGTCCTGATCGAGGGCAAGGCAAAAATCAGGATGCCGTTTGGCCATAAGGCGTTGCCGAGCTGTCTGCGCAATAACATGTGGAGCTGGATTTTCCAGGGCGCCAACAACAATTGACCGCATCGGCAGTCGTTCCGGTCCTCAACAAGCAGCGACCTGCGGCACCATCCTGCACATAGCGTGAAATCTGCGGCGCTGGATCCCGGCGCCACGGCGGCTCGTTTATTCGCTGTTATTGAAGTGCTTGAGCGCGCCGTTGAACGCTTCCAGCTTAGCGGGATCGTCGGCTAGGGCGTGGCGCGCGTCACCGATGGCTGCTGTTGCTTTGGCCTTTTCGCCCATGGTCTCATAAGACCGCACCAGCATGAGCCAGCCTTCCGGATTCGATCCGGATGCCTTCAGCCGCTCCGCGAGCCGCGCGACCATGTCTTCCATGCTCGCACCTTGCGGGTGGTCCGGCACGGCGCCGGCCGCTGCGGGTGCGGTGCCGTGCGGACCGGGCGCAGGAGCTTCGGCACTGTTCTCGAGTTCCTGCAGCGCCGCGTTGAGCCGCTGCAGCTTTTCGGGGTCGCCGGCAAACGCCTGCCGGGCGTCGGCAGCCGCGGCGCGCGCTTTGTCGGGTTCGCCGAGGACTTTATAGGAGCGCACCAGCTGCACCCAGCCGTTGAGATCGGACCCGTCCTGCTTGAGCCGCGCGGCGAGACGGTCGACCATGCCGCGAATCGCCGCTTGTTGCTCGGACGGCTGGCTGCCGGCGTCCGCCACCTTTACGGCGGCGGGGGCGGGCGCCGCGGTCGACGTGCTCTCCACGCGGGCAAGCGCATTGCGCACATCGATGACCCACGGCGTACCGGCCGGTGCCTCCGCGATGAGATCGCGCCAAATGTTGGCGGCCTTGTCACGCTGGCCGTCCTGCTCGGCTGCCAGTCCCAGGTAGTAGCGGGCGCTGACATTCGTCTTGTCGAGAGTCGCGGCCCGAACGAACGCAGCCTTGGCATCGGCGGTCACGACGTCGTTCGCCTCCGCCGTCAGCGCCTCGCCGAGATTGGCTTCACGTTCGGCACTGTCGCCGAGCAGCTGCAAGGTGTTGCGCCAAGCGGCCACCGAGTCCGAATAACGGCCAAGACGCATATAGATCGGGGCCAGAATCTCCCAGCCGCGGCCATCCTCAGCGTTGCGCGCGAGATGAGCCTCGGCTTGGGCAACCAAGCTTTCGATCGATTGCGGATTGGCCGCGACGTTACGCTGAGCCACGGGTTGCCCGGAGGCTAGTTCCGGCGACCCAAGAAAGAGGTAAAGGCCTCCAGCTATAACGGGAAGCGCCAGCAACGATGCAACGGCGACGGCACGTCGCCGCCACACCGCCGACATGGCATCGAAAGCCGGTGGCGCGGCTTGGGCGGCGTCGGATGCGGCAAGCAAGCGCCGGGAGATCTCCACACGCGCCGCCTCCGCCTCGGTCTTGCCGACGAGACCCGCCGCTAGATCGCGTTCGATCTCGGCAAGCTGATCGCGATACACCGCGATGTCACTGCCCGAACGCACAGCATTGGCTTGGCGGGCAAGCGGCCAGATCACAGCAACTACCGCCGCCGCCGTCATCGCCGCCAAGATCAGCCATAGGGTCATTGAACGCCTTTCACAACCAAACGCCCGCGAGCGGCAGTTCCTGTCGCGGGCCGCATGGGACCCCGCCCTGTCACGCCGCTCGATGGCATTAGTATATTACTTCCTGTTGATCTTAGTCTATTTGGGCACTTTGTGTCCGTTGGCGGCGAAGGCCTTGCCGAAAGCGGTGTTTGGCCCGCCACCCGCCGGATTCACGTGGCATTTTCCGCAAGCGAGCCCCGTTTGCGATGCATAGGCCGGCGTAGCCTGAGCCGTGCTCGGAGCGATCAGTGTGATCGTGCCGCCGGCCAGTATTGCGGCGCCAACCCCAATCGCTGCGCAGAGAGCGGCGGTTCCGAAAGCCTTATGCATTTTCGCGATAGCCATATGACTAGTCCTCCAAGTGAACAGTAATCAGTAGTGAAATGAAACAATATTACGCGTCTATGCAAAATCGGACACGGATCCGTATTTTGCCAAAGTTTTCCTCTGCGTTGCCGATGCGTCACCTCTGACTGTGAGATGATTGGGCGGACAATTCAAAGTCTAGCTCGCACGGTCGTAACTCACGTGGCGTCCGTTGGATTGCGGAAAGACATGCTTATGGAGGGTCTCGGCAGGCGATTCTTTGAACAGAGCTTTGTATTCGATAGCAAATCGGCCGAATTCGGTCACCCCATGTTCCGCCAAAATGCCGGTAATGTTTACCGGCGTTGAATGGTTTTGCCGAATCGCGCGGCGCACCAAGTTGAGCTGCCGAATCTTCGCATAGCGTTTTGGCCCCATGCGAAAATACTTCAGGAAAACACGGTGAAGGGTCCGCTCGCTAACACCCGCTGCCCGGGCCAGCGCCACAACATGGACTTGACTATCTCGTCCAAGACACTCCAGGACCTTCGACATTACTTTTTCGGTCCGTTTATCAAAGCAACGTATTTGGCTGACCGAATCTAACAAAATCCTATCCAGTATTCCAAGCAATGAGCTTTCGATTTCCCGCAGATGCGTCAGTCGTGCAACCAGCATGCCATTCCGCGCCGTCGTCGCCGCGTCGATAAGTTTTACCAATTCAGCGGCTGGCGGCGTTATCAGCGTTTTGCCGCCTTCGATCGAGGAGAGATATTTCTTAAAACCCCCGTTGGTAATGCCGTTGGTCAGCTCGATCGGTACCGACAGCGAAATCCACTGCGTTAGCCCCGTGCACGCAAAGGTAAAGTGACTGACCGGCGGAATCACCAGGATCTCAGGCCATTGGAGAGACCGGCCGTCGAACACAATTCGATCGGCACACGTCGCGCTTTGCATAAACCAAAAACACGGATTAGAGCGCGTTGTGCCGTGAACGATCGTTCCGCTCCCTCCGGCGCCGAATTCCAAAGTCGTTCGGTCGAGGTGATGCCGTGCGAAATCCCAGGGGCCCGCCAGCGGCGCCGTCATGAAAGACAGAGCGTCCGCCTCGCGGATTCTGTCCGAATACTCATCAAAAGTACTGCATTCCCAACCCACAGGACCTCCCAATTGACACGCGCTTGGGGCGTCAACGTATTAGGAAGAGCACCACTCCCGGGCATTGACCTGGATCAACGGGATTATAGCCGGGAAAAAGCGGCAAAAGAAACCATCGTCGGACTTGTCCGGCCAGCGTTTTAAGCCCTGCATCACCGGATTAATTACTGGGCAGGAAGAGCGTTGACCGCGCCCAATATCGACGCCAACCGTAATATTTTGGCAACACTCTAGAAGATTCCCAATCGTCAAGCTCACAGCTGTCTGAATTTGCATTGGCACCTGCGTCCATTGGTCCTACCGTTCATTAATAGTTCGGGGCGGCACCACCATGAGGCAGACTTCATAGATCGATCAGGAGCGCAAAATCGCACTTCTTCTCTTGGCTATGCCGAAAATTGACGTTGTTGGGGGGCAGTTATGGATCGTTTTCCGAGGCCGGCGGCCGAGTGCCCGCCGGCGCGACGTTGGAGGCACCAGCCGCTAGCGCTGTTTGCGGCGGTCGGCGTTGCTTGCGGGGTACTGTCAGGCTTTAGCGGTTTCGCCAGAGCCGATGACCTGGCGGGCAGCGACAATTCCATCGCGGCGCTGCGCAGCTATGTTCAGCTCGTTGCCGCCGCGCAGCCTCAAACGGCCGGCACTACGCAAACGCCCACCGTCAGTGGCGAAATCGATGGCTATGCGGCTCTGCGCGCCTTCGCACAGCGAATCGGCCCCGAGCCGCTGCCATCGATCAAGGATCAGCCGAAATTGGCTGAATCCGACAACTTGATGGACTGGTTGAAGCAGGGTGCGCCGGCACCGGCCGCCGCACCGCCTCCAGTGGCGGCGCCACGGGGGACAGTGGGCAAGGCGCCGGGCGCCGTCGAGGCGACTTACATCGGCTCGAAGGTGTGCCTCGGCTGCCATTCGGCAGTCGCTGCCACGTACGCCGCCACGCTGATGGGCCGGCTGCAACGGACGGGCAAATCGCTGGAATGCGAGACCTGCCACGGGCCGGGTTCGGCACACGCCAAGGCCGGCGGTGGCCGCGGCGTCGGCGGCATTATTTCGTTCCGCGCGAACGATCTCAGTCGGACCCCCGAAGAAAACAACGCCATCTGCCTGGGCTGCCACGAGCGCGGCCAGAGAGTCTACTGGCAGGGTAGTGTGCACCAGGTGCGGAACCTAGCCTGTACCAATTGCCACACGATCATGAGAAATGTGTCGGCCCAGAACCAATTGAAAACCTCATTCGAGCCCGACACCTGCTTTCAGTGCCACAAGGATCGGCGCGCGCAGATGTTAATGCCAGCGCACATGCCGATGCGTGAAGGCAAGATCACGTGCACGAACTGCCATAACCCGCACGGCAGCACCACCGAGGCGATGCTGTGGCAAGATTCGATCAACGACAATTGCTACACCTGCCACGCCGAAAAGCGCGGACCGTTCCTGTTCGAGCATGCACCGGTGCGCGAGAATTGCCTGAACTGCCACGATCCGCATGGCTCGATCAACGAATTCTCGCTGAAAATGTCGCGCCCGAGGCTGTGCTTCGAGTGCCACACGATTGGTCACGCTGAAACAACCGGCATAAATTCAAACTTGACGATGGGTCGGGCCTGCCAGAACTGTCACCAATACATCCATGGGAGCAACAGTCCGGCTGGTGGCGCGCTCCAACGATGAGTTGAGATTATCGCTCGAAGGATGACTTGAGGTTAGCAGCGCGACGTGGTTCGCATCGGAGCTGGGGGGCTCGGGGCAATGTCAAATCGAATTGGGTTCGTTCAAGCCTGTATCGTCGGCGCGGTATTGAGTGGGACAGCACTGATTTCGACCGACGCGTTTGCGCAATGCTGCCAAGGCGGGGGGTCGACCGGCGCCAATGCCTGGACCGACGGCTTGGCCACGTCCGCTTCTTGGCCAGCCGACCCATGGCTATGGCCGGCGGACTCGACTTTGCCGCTTAAGGCTGCACCACCGGTCCCGTTCTGGTGGACCCACGGCGAAATCGAGGTCGGCGGACGCGACTTCCTCAATAATCCAATGGTGGGCGGCTCAGTATCGGCTGATACCAACCCAGCAAATTTCCGCACTGGCGGCTACGCCACTGTCAACCAGCAAAGCTTGGCGAAGTACTACGAGTACAGCATTGTCGCGCCGGGCGCATTCGGCGGCGGCCATGTCGCCACCGGCACCAGCGATGGTCTCTACCAAATCGATTTGTGGGCCAACAATATCGGGTCCTACTTTCAGGGCTTTAGCGATCAGGCTTATCAGCTGACCGCATCGAAGGCCGGTGAGCAATACTTCACGTTTATCTGGGATCAGACGCCGCATGTGTACAGCACTAGCGCGCAAACCATCTTTGGCGGCGTTGGCACCAACAATTTGACCGTACCGGCTGGCTTGGTGGCCAATCCTGTATCGGCCAAAACCGGCAGCACCGGCGTCAATGCCAATGTAGGCGCCGCTGCCGGCGGCATTCTTCCCTACTTGTATCCAATCGATCTTGGCATCCAGCGCAACACTGCAGCAGTGAGTTATCGCGCGACAGACCCTTGGATGTCTTGGGATGCTGGAGCGGACTATTCCTATATGACGCGGACGGGGACGCAGCCCGCGGGCGTGCTCGGATTCCCAGCCGTCCAGTTCAACGGTGCAAGCCAAGTATCAGAGTTCCAGCCCACCAACGTCCCCGCGCCGGTTGACGACAACACGCAGAATTTCGGTGCCAAGGGCGAATATATCGGCACCTCGTTGTGGGGCCAGAAACTCACCTTCAAGGCCGCGTATACCGGTTCGATCTATACCGACAATATCTCGAGTTATACGGTGCAAAATCCGTTCGGCGCCAATGTGGCTACATGTAAGGCGCCTACAGCAGCGGCGGTAGGATCGGCGAATTGTGGTAGCGCCCAGATGTCGACGCCGCCCAGCAATCAAATGAACGGCTTCAGCGAGACGACGTCGGCAGATCTGCCTTGGAACAGCCGCTACGTTGGCACAACCAGCTACACCTATATGACGCAGAATGCGCCTTTCCTGCCGATGACGAATAACCCTCTCGCGGCGGCAAGCCCCAATGGCGTTCCCTGGAACCAAGTAGGCGCCCTGCCGGTGCAGAGCCTCGGTGGTGATATCAATACGCTTATGAGCAACAACGTACTCACCACTCAGATTACACCGACTTTGACGTCGAAGTTGAACTACCGTTATTACAACTTCGACAACCAAACACCGCAGATCATTCAGCCGTGTTGGATATCCTATGATGGAACCGGCGTTGCGCCCGCAACCGTGAAGGCGCCTTGCGGTCCAACCGGACAGGAAGGCTCGATTTCGAGCTTGTCGATCAGCTACGTCAAGCAAGATGCCGGTGCCGAGCTGAATTGGCGCCCGATAAAGGAGTGGAACGTCAATGTCGCTTACGGTTATGAGCGCTATGATTACACGGAAGCCGACGCCGGCGCGACCAACGAAAATTCCGTCAAAGCGTCCGTCGATTGGAAGCCGTTCGGTTGGTTGACTGCACGGGCGAGCGGCTACTATGCCGATCGAACCGAGGAAAATTATAACTACAACCTGAACGTCAGCTCCATTCAATTCCCGACAGTTGGAAATTACACGCCGTCAAATTTCGGTTGGTTTTATTCCCCGGCCTATCAGCAATTCTTCTTGGACAATCGGCAGCGAACGAAGGCGGACTTCCTTCTCGATGTGGTCGCGCTGCCGGGCGTCACCATCACCCCGACCTTCAAATACAAGGATGATTATTACGGCCTCAATCCGCTTACCCAGGATGGCTTAAGCGATCAGAAGTTGATCAGTGGAGGCGTCGACGTTGCGTGGGTCGTCACGCCTACGCTGTCGATCGTAGCGTCCTACTACTACGAGTACTATCACCAATCGCTGTATAGCAATACCGGTATACCCCATGGCTCCACGGGGATATCGACACCGCCTCCCGCGTCAGCCTTTGGGCCTCAGGTGTACACCACCGACAACGAGTTCGTGAATACAGTAACGGCGGCGATCAAGTGGGCGGCGATACCGAATACGCTCGCCTTTGATGCGCGCTACACGGGCTCGTTCGGCGTCGACGAGCAGACATGTGTCACCGTCCCGACTTGTACCCAAACCAACTCGACCCCCACATCGGCTAGCAACATCCCGTTTACTGCATTCCCGAATAACAACACCTACTTCCAGCGTGTCGACGTAACAGCGACATATACGTTCGACCCGACTTGGGTCCATCAAATGGGCTTTAGGGGCGATATCTCGGCGAGGCTGCGCTATACGTGGGAGAGCAACACGGTCACCAATTGGCAGAACGATGCGCTCGCGCCATTCACTGACATAGCGGGCATGACAAACTCGATCTGGATGGCCTACAACAACCCGAACTACAACGTGCAAATGGTCGCCGCGTCACTCGTAGCCAGGTGGTAACGGGGAACAGCGCGATCTCACAACGTTCGTGAGAGTGCGGCGCCGGGCTCTGCCCGGCGCCGCTGCTTTTTCGCCACTGCGGCGGACGCCTTCGACGCTGCGTTGCATTGCGGCATCCTCCAAGCGTGTCGAGCATCTCTATTGATATTTGATCAAGATCAAGAATGATTTCGGCGTCTATTGATAATGGAGCAAGCGAAACTGCAGCGTTGACTTCGTATAGGATGCATCGCACCTTGCGATCCTGGACCGGAATAGTTTTGCGAGTCAGCGCCTTGGCCCTTCCCAGCACCGTTGCTCGAGCCCTGGCGATTGCCCTTTGTGCAGCGGCGCTCGGCATGGGCAGCGCGAACGCGCAGCTGCCGGCAGCGCCGCCATCTGAGCAGCCGGCAGCGCAACCGGCCGCGCAACCGGCGGAGCCGCCCCCGGAGCAACAGGCTACCAAGATACCAAGCGAAACCTGCCTGGGCTGTCACGGTATCGATGGCTTCGCGGTGCCGGGCGCCAACGGGCAGATGCGCTCGCTATACGTCAACGGACCTAAATTCCTGAACAGCGTGCACGGCAAGCGGGCTTGTGTCGACTGCCACCAACAGATCACTGAGGTCCCCCACCCGAAATTAGAGCGGATCAAGGTCGGCTGCATCGCCTGCCATCAGGACACGTACGAGGATGCGCTGTTCCAGAACACGCCAGAAAAAGCCGAACTGGCCATGGTGGTTCAGCGCATCGACAGCTTCCTGAAATCGGTCCATGCAAGACCGAACAGGGAGGACCAGTCATCGACCAACGCCACCTGCTACAACTGTCACGAACCTCATTACATCTATCCGCCAGGCACCTCGATCTGGTCCGAGTGGCGCCTCGGACTTCCTTACAAGTGCGGCAAGTGCCACACCCAGGAGCTCGCCGAATACGCCACGTCGATTCACGGCAGGCAGGTGCTCCTCGATTACAATCCGAAGGCCGCAACCTGCGCGGACTGCCATACCAGTCATGATATCGCTTCGACGGCGCTGCCAGCGACGCTGCTCACGATCACCCAGAACTGCGGCAGTTGCCACCAAGAAAATTTAAAAAGCTACCTGGAAACCTATCACGGGCAGGTAAACAAGCTGGGCTACGCCTACACCGCCAAGTGCTTCGACTGTCACGGCAACCACGGCATCCAGTGGGTCAACGATCCCGGCTCCAAGGTCAGTCCGGCCAATCGCCTTCAGACTTGTCGGCAGTGTCACATCGACGCGACGGCCGGGTTCGCAACATTCGAACCCCATGCCACGGCCCACGACTTCGCCCGCTATCCCTATACCTGGGTTGCGTCGAAATTCATGATCTTGCTGCTCGGCGGCACCCTGTCGTTCTTCTGGCTGCATTCGTTGCTGTGGTGGCTGCGTGAATACCGGGATCACCGGGCGACCGGGACGACGACACACGTCCGTACCGAGGGCCTGATTTCCGACGATCACGTCCAATATTACCAGCGCTGGCCCGTGATGTGGCGGATCGCTCATTTGGTTTTTGCGCTGTGCGTCATCATGCTGGTGTTCACCGGGATGACGCTGTTCTATGCCAACAGCATCTGGGCGCCCACGGTTCAGGGGGCGTTCGGCGGGCCGCGGATCACCGGCACCGTGCATCGCATCTTTGCCGTCGCTTTCGTGTCGATCTTCTTCGCCCACCTTGTCTATGTGGGGCAGCGGATCACCAGGAACTGGCGGACGTTCAATTGGTTCGGACCGACCTCGATGGTCCCCAACCTGGACGACATCCTCGACATCCTCCACATGTTCCAGTGGTTCTTCGGCCTCGGCCCGAAACCCGAGTTCGACAAGTGGGCCTATTGGGAGAAGTTCGACTACTGGGCGCCGTTCTGGGGCGTCACCATCATCGGCTTGAGCGGCGCGATGCTTTGGTTCAAGACATTGACGGCATCGATCCTACCCGGCTGGGTTTTCAACGTCGCCACCATCTTCCATGGCGAAGAGGCGGTGCTTGCCGCCGGCTTCTTGTTCACGGTGCACTTCTTCAACAACCACTGGCGGCCGGAGAACTTCCCACTGGACATCCTGATGTTCACCGGCTCGATGCCGGTGGAGAAGTTTAGGCGCGAGCACAGGATCGAGTACGATCGGCTCGTCCGCACCGGCCAGCTCGAAAAATATCTGGTGCAGGCGCCATCGCGGCCGATGAAGCTGGGTTCGCAGATTCTCGGCTTCACCCTGATGGGCGCCGGCTTGATCCTGCTGATTTTGATCCTGTCCGGGTTCGTTCGGAGCATAATAGGATGACAAATCAAACAGCGCGGCTTCGATATATTTTGCCGGCAATCATCGTGCTGGCGGTGGGTCTGCTCGGCTGCTCGAAGAACGATGCCGGAACCGGCCAACCGCAGAAGCAACCCGCCACGGACATCGCAGCGGGCAAGGCGGTTGCCGAGCGACAATGTGGGTCCTGTCACGGGGTCGACGGCAGGGGAAAGGGTCCGGCGATCCCGACGCTGGCCGGCCAGCCCGAAGGTTATCTGCTCGCCGCGATGGCCGAGTACAAGGACGGACGACGGCATCACGCGGCACTTCGCGCGATCATTGAAGGTTTGAGCGACGCGGATACCCGCAATGTCGCCGCTTATTTCGCCAGCCTGCCGCCGATCGCTGCGGCTTCGTCACAGACTATTCAGCCGTTCTCCCCGTATGAGAACGGCAAGAAGCTGGCGGTCGCCTGCGGCCAGTGTCACGGCCCCGACGGCAACGGCAAGACGCCCGGGACGCCAAACCTTGCTGGCCAGCAGCCCCGCTATTTTGCCACCGCCGTCCACGAATATCTGGTGGGGTCGCGCGGCACGCCCTCCCCGATGCACATGCTGGTGCGCGATATGCGCCCAGTCGATGTGGACAGCGTGGCGCTGTACTTCGCCTCGCAGACCCCGGCGCAGCGCCCGCCGGCAGATTTCGGCGACCCGGCGAAAGGCGAACCGCACACGGTGCTGTGTGCGGGCTGCCACGGCCTGCTCGGGGACAGCAGCGACCCCGCGACGCCAAGCCTGGCAGGCCAGGACCCCCAATACCTCGCCAATGCAATCAAGGCCTATCGCAACGCGCGCGCCTTCGAACCGATGATACGAGTCGTCGCCGGCCTGACCGACGCAGACGTTGACAACATCGCCGCATTCTACACGACCCAGAAAGGCAGGCCCGCCGAGAACGGCCCGGCGCTGATCCAGGAACTGACGCAAAGATGCAATCGGTGTCACGGCGCGGGAGTGCGCAGTACCGATGTCGCGATCCCGAGATTGAATGGGCAGGATATGGACTACCTGGTCATGGCGCTGAGGTCTTATCGCGACAACCGGCGCCAAACCTCGGTGATGCACAACATGGTCCTGCCTTACGGTGAAGCCATCATAGAGATGCTGGCGTCGTACTATGCGAGCCAACCGGCGAAATAGATCAGCCGAGGACTCGCCGTGAGAGAAATCGATCCTAGGACCCACACAGGCAAACGCCGATGAAGCCTATGACGCGGACTATCATGCTGCTTTTGTTGGCTGCGGCGATGTCGGCTTCGATTCATCAGCGCGGCGCCGCGGCTCAAACGGCATCGATCAAAAGGGGCGACGAGTTGCGGCCCATCTACGTCACGCCCGCGGATGTCGCCGACGGTAAGCAGTTCGCGGATTCCGCTTGCGCGGGCTGCCACGGCGCCAACGGCATCAGCACCACGACCGGGATTCCCGACCTGGCAGGCCAGCGGCCGGTCTACCTCTACATGGAGCTGCGGGCCTATCAAGCCGGCGCCCGCATCAACGCCGCTATGAATACCTCCGTGAGGTTCATCAGCGACGACGCGCTGGTCAAGGTGGCGGCGTATTACGCCAGCCTCGACCCACCGCAGCCGCCGGCCGGCGCGCCGCCGACTTCTCTCGATCCGGTGCTGGCCGGCAAGACCGCCGCGGCCGCCGCATGTGCCGGATGCCATGGCGAGGCGGGCGTCACCACCACGCCAGGATTCCCAAGCCTGGTCGCTCTCGCTCCGCAATACCTGACAACAGCCATGAAGGCCTACCGCAGCGGTCAACGCCAGAACGACACGATGAAGTCGATGCTCGCCGCAATCGGCGACGCGGACATCAATCACATCGCACTGTTCTACGCGCTGCAGAAGCCGACCCGCGCGCAAACTCCCGCTCCGGGCGACCAGCAGGCGGGCAAGGCCAGTACCGTCGGCTGCGCCGGATGCCACGGCGATCAGGGCGTCAGCAGCAATCCCGCCACACCGAGTCTCGCCGGCCAGGATGCCGAATATCTCGTGGCCGCGCTTCGAGCGTACAAGAATGGAGCCCGCACCGATGAGACAATGAAAACTCTGGCAACCCCGCTCGACGACAACACAATGAAGAATATAGCGGCATATTATGCCGCCCAGGAGCCGCAAGCGCTGAACATCCGCCCGCCCTCGACCACACAGGAATGGACGCAGAAGTGCGACCGCTGCCACGGGCTCAACGGCAACAGCGCCGACCCGCGCATTCCCGCCTTGGCCGCACAGCGCGTCGAGTATTTGCAGACGGCTCTGCGCGAATTTCAAACCGGTGCGCGCACGAGCCCCGAGATGCATGCTATGTCCGATGTCCTCAGCGAGGACGACATCAAGAATCTCGCGACCTACTACGCACACCAGAAGGCGCGGGCAGTGGTGTTCATGCCCGCGCCGGACAAGTAATGAGGTGGGCTTGACCATTCGGCCGCGGCCAGGTGCGCGCGCTCGAATGATAAGGTTCGCAAAATCGATCGAGGAATCCAAGCATGATTGACCAGCCGCCGCTGCACCGTCTCTATCATCACTATTCCGAGCTGCCCTACAGCCAGCGCGTCTTGTACACGGCTATGCTCGTTACTCTCGGGTTTGGCTATCTGTTCGCTTTGCTCAACGTCTACTTCACTTACGCCGGAAAGGCCGGGGGCAATCCCTGGCTATTGACCGAACAGGATCTTGTCGTCGCCTATTCCGGCAGCGGCACGGTTTCGCGCCTCGAAGGTGCACTGCGCGGGCCGATGTCGACCATGTTGCCGCCCGAGGAGAGGACCATTGTCATCGATTGGATTCACGCCGGCGCCGATCGCGCCGGGTACGAGCGAGACGTGAGGCCGGTTATCGAGAAGCGCTGCCTGACCTGCCATGACGGCAGCAACCCGCATATTCCCAACCTGTTCGGATTCGACAACATCAAGAAGGTCACCGAAAGCGATACCGGCGCGAAAATCTCGACGCTGGTGCGCGTGTCGCACATTCATATGTTCGGCATACCTTTCATCTTCTTCATCGTAGGGCTGATATTCACCCACGCCTATGTCAGACCGGTATGGTTCAAGTGCACGGTCATTGCCCTGCCGTTCCTGGGCATCATGGTGGACGTGAGCTCCTGGTACATGATCAAGGTCTACCATCCCTTTGCCTGGGTCGAGATATTGGCGGGCGCGCTGCTGGCCGGGTGTTTCGCCTTCATGGCGCTGGTGTCGCTGTATCAGATGTGGTTCTCCAAGCTCCCGAAGCCGGTGTTAGCGCGGACCGGCGGCGACGTCGATACTGCTTGAAGACTTTATGCGGGCAAGTCCGCCAACCGAATACTTCCCAACCGGTATCGCTGATAACCAGAATCATGCCCGATTCCGCATTGCGCGAAGATGATTTTGATGATGGGATGCGCCGTCACTGTGCGAGCAGACCAAAGAGGAGGGGCTAATGGTCCATGTCGCGAATAGGTTGAAGTCGACGGCGGTTCTCGCTTGGATAGCCGGGGGTGCGGTCGCCACGTTGCTTGTTGCTGGCACGATGGTCCTCGCGCCCCGGGAGGCCGCAGCAACAGCGGCATACGGACAGCAAACCGGTATGGCTTGCGGGCAATGTCACGTGAACCCGGCTGGAGGTGGCAAGCTCACCACGTTTGGAATGAATTGGCAG
>Ga0181523_10001896_pt1 | contig 21317 bp, 16 predicted proteins | sample PEATcosm2014_Bin_43_FD_119752 | JGI IMG/M metagenome (GOLD analysis project Ga0181523, IMG submission 119752) | Peatland microbial communities from MTU Mesocosm Facility, Houghton, MI, USA - PEATcosm2014_Bin05_30_metaG | ecosystem: Environmental > Terrestrial > Soil > Wetlands > Peat | place... | reverse complement strand
GATGGCGAAGGTTTGGAGAAAACCGCGGGCATGTTTTGGGCAGTCCACCACCACCCAAGGCGGCCCAAGGCGAATGCAATGAAAACAAAATACTTTATGGCGGATGAGCCTATAAGCCGGATTTTGTACGGTGCGGCCCTCGCGAGCCTGCGCCGTGACGATCATTCCTCTAGCCCCGGCCTCGCGACCGGGATCCAGCGACCTACCCGAGGGTTCATCCTCCCGTGCCGCTTGCGCCGCACAGAAGGGAGTTCGCTTTCGCAAGCAAACTCAGTGAGCCGGGCCAGCTCTCCCCTCCTATTTGGTCTTGCACCACGCGGGGTTTGCCTTGCCTCCGGCATCACTGCCGGAGCGGTGGGCTCTTACCCCACCTTTTCACCCTTACCTTCGTTGCGCTCCATACGAAGACATCCCAAAGGTTTTCCTTCGGTCTATCACCGGGATACGCCACGCTGGCGGTTTATTCTCTGTGGCACTTTCCGTGACGCGACCGCTCGCGCAGCCTCGCCCCCTGGCGTTACCAGGCGCGTTGCCCTTCCTCCTTGAACTTCTCAGCTCAAGGTTACTCCTCCGTTCTCACGGAGTGGTGTCCGGACTTTCCTCCCGCCTAGCCGCTTGCGCAACCAGGCCAGCGATCATCCAGCTCACCCGCCGATCCCCATTATAGCGCAAGATGAGATACTGCCTCCGCCGCAGGAGGGTCCTCCTGCTTCTCCCTAGGCAATGGCCGAAATCGGTCTAGCGCCATCGCAGCGAGAGTCCAGAACAAAAGTGGTAGCTCGCTAGACCAGGGAAAGCCCGCATTCATTCCTGACAAGGCAATTACATTCCGAACGGTGTGAGCCAAGAAACCGGGAATGACGGACTGCCAGCACAATGTCATCCACGAGAAAGCTTAATTTAGAGCCACGCACAGGAAAATCCTGTGAAACTCCTGTGAAACAACAGATAGAGTACCCCAAGCAAATAAGCCCGCGAGTAGACATGCAATCGGAAGTGGTATGCCACCCAGATCATGCCAGTCAAAAACGCTCCCCGTCCGAGCCCCTATCGCTGCAACAATCTGGGCAACAAAAGTCAGCGAAAGATCGATCCTAGGAACAGCGCAAGGTGTTTGAGCAAAGGCCGTGGCCTCTGTCGCGGATTCTGTCTCAGCCAGGGTAGGGAAAGCCAGAACATCTGCGCGATGTGCCGCAATAGCTCAGTAAAGATAAATCCTTATTTCAGACCGATAAGTTTTTCGAATTCTCCTTCACTCAAAATCGCAACGCCCAATTCTTTTGCCTTGTCATATTTCGAGCCTGGGTCTGTTCCCACCACCACATAATCTGTCTTCTTGCTCACCGATCCGCTCACCTTGCCGCCATGCTGAAGTACCAATTCACCCGCCTCCTCGCGCGAGCGGTTCGCCAGTCCGCCGGTGAACACAAAACTCTTCCCGGCCAGTTTTTGGCTCTTCACCTCTCGCTTCTCCGCCGTAGGCCTAACTCCCGCTTTCTGAAGTTTCTTGATCAAATTGCGATTCGCCGCCTCACTGAAAAACTCGGTGATACTCGCTGCCACCTTCGGCCCCACTTCCGGGACATTCTCCAAATCCTCCACATTTGCCGCAGCAAATTCCTCCAGCGTCGAAAAATGCTCCGCCAGCAATTGTCCCGTTCGCTCGCCCACGAACTGTATTCCCAGCGCAAAAATCAGCCGTGATAGCGGACTCTTTTTGCTCGCCGCGATTTCGTCCAACAAGTTTTGCGCAGACTTCTCGCCCATGCGCTCGAGCTCCGCCACCTCTTCCAGTTTCAGACAATACAAATCCGCAACATCCTTCACCATGCCCTTTTCCACAAGCTGGTCTACGATCTTTTCGCCCAAGCCGTCAATATTCATCGCGTGTCGCCCGGCAAAGTGCACCAGCGATTCCTTCAGCTTCGCCGGGCAAGCCGCATTCACGCACCGGTAGGCCACTTCCCCTTCCACCCGGTGCACCGCGCTCCCGCACACCGGACACTTCTTTGGCATGTGGAACACCTTCTGGTTCTTCCCTTCCTTCACCACTTTCAGCACGTGCGGAATCACTTCCCCCGCACGCTCGATCAGCACGGTATCGCCGATGTGCAACCCCAGTCGCTCGATTTCGTCCATGTTGTGCAACGTGGAACGGCTCACCGTAACACCTCCCACTTGCACCGGCTCCAGCAGCGCGACCGGTGTCAACGTTCCGGTGCGCCCCACTTGCACAATGATGTCGTTCACCACTGTCTGTTCCTGCCGCGCCGGATATTTGTAGGCAATCGCCCACCGGGGCGCCTTGGCCGTAAATCCCAATTCATTCTGCAGCGCAGTGGAGTTCAACTTGATCACCACGCCGTCAATCTCGTAGGGCAGCTTTTCCCGTTTCGTGTCCCAAGCCTCGCAGTACGCAGTCACGGCATCAATTCCATCACACAATTTCCAGTCATCCGAAGCGCGAAATCTCAACTGCTTCAGCGCCTGCAATGAATCCGAATGTTTCGTAAAGGGTACTTTCCCGTCCACATACAGGTAGTACGCGAAAAAATCCAGCCTCCGTTGTGCCGTGATGCTCGGATCCAGGACGCGCACCGATCCCGCCGCCGCATTCCGCGGGTTGACGAAAATTTTCCCGCCCGTTTGCTCTTGCTGCCGGTTCATCGCCTCAAACGCCTTGCGCGTCATCATGATCTCGCCGCGCACTTCAAAGCTCTTTGGCAGCTTCACCTTCTTCAGCGTTGCTGGCTCCACCCGCAGCGGAATCGAGCGGATCGTCTTCACATTCGGCGTGACATCTTCTCCCGTCGTTCCATCCCCCCGCGTCACTCCACGCACCAATGCGCCATCCTGGTATTGAAGCGAGATGCTTAACCCATCGAATTTGTGTTCCGCGATATATTCATTCACCAATCGTCCAGTTCCTTCCCTCACCCTGCGGTCCCAATCCTTCAGCGCATCATAGGAAAAGGCATTGTCCAGGCTCAGCATCGCCCGCGCGTGCCTAACGGTAGTAAATCCCTCTCGCGGAGTCCCGCCCACCCTCACCGTCGGCGAATCCGGTGTCACTAGGCTCGGATACTCCGCCTCCAACTCCTTCAGCCGGTTCATCCGCTTATCGAACGCGGCGTCCGATATCTCCGGTTCGTCCGCAACGTAGTAGAGATATTCGTGCCTCGCGATTTCCTCGCGCAGCTTCTCCGCTTCCTGTTTTACCTTCCCACTGACCTTTGCCGTTTGCGCCTTCGCCATGCCCGCCTCGCCCATGCTGAGTCCAAACCGCCTCCTATTATATGCGAGCACCCTGAGTGCGGTGCCACTCGGCAAACGGGGAAGCCATGAGGATTTTCACCCGGAGATCAGTTCGGATTTACCATCTTGGTGGACACGCGGTACCGCCGATAATCTGTATAGCGGTGCACGTTTCTGAACTCCTCAGCGTGCACCTCACCACTCGTGCCGAGTTTCACGTACACGTTGACGTCACGCGGCAACCACAAGGGATTTGCAACATCCATGAGTCGCACTTCGCCGAAGCTCACTTTCGTGGTCTGCTCCTCCAGTGCAATTGCCGGCTGCCGGACCAAAAGGTCTGTCCGCATTCGAACGATATGAAAATCTCCTTTATCCACCCAAGCGACTCCTTGCACCAGCATATGCGCGGCGGTCCCTCGGGGTCCGCTCATCGTGATCGCGAGGTGCGCCACCTCGGGCAACTGGGCGAACGCCACCACATACATCTCCCGTCCATTCATAGTTTGCTCGCCAAGATAACGGAATCTCGAATCCCATTGAAATTCCAACGAGAAATGGATGCAGATCAAGGCGAATCCTGCCGTGACCAGAAACCCTCTCGTCAGCCCCACTTGATCCATTCGATTCCCTTCCTCGTCCATCCGAAATTCGTCGAAATCTGCATGCATGCCGTTGACGTGACGCAGGATTAGATAGCTGTCTCGCACCGATTCACTCGCTCTCACACTGCTATGGCTGCCTAACCTTTCCTGCCTAATCTCCTCGTGCGCCACTACGTCAACCAGGTTGTCAAAAAACTCGTCCACCTCTTTTCCGGTCTTATTCAGGATCATCGGCAAAGCATGCTGATCTGCCGCTACCCGAATTCCCTTCAGTTCCGGAATGCGTTTGACCAGCTCTTTCGTTGGCTCCTCCAGATAAGGATGCTCCTCTTCAGCATTCTTGTTCCCAAGCCGCGCACTGTCCCCCTCCGGCGCGCGATAGCACCGGTAAGCCGAAAAATGGTGTACATTTCGGAACAATCGCGCAAAGTAGACTTCGCCGTTCGTGTCAGAACTGTGAGTGTGTTCTTCCATCTGTTCGTGCACATACGCTTCGGTGGGCAACCACAGGGAACTCGGAGCGCCCTCAGGCTGCACCTCGCCGAATGTCACCACAGTTTGCAGCCGATCCTTTCCTTCATGCTTTTCAACCAGGATTTCGTTCGGCAGGATATCCGTCCGGATTCGCAGAATCTGAAAGTTGCCCTTGTCCACCCACGCGATTCCCTGCATCAACGTGTTTAGCACCGCGCCGTCCGGCTTGCTTATTTTGTATTGAACCGTGGCTTTCCATGGGTTCTGCGCAAAGGCCACTGCGTAGGCGCTCCGCGTTCCGACGACGTCCTCCCCGAGATAGCGGTACGTCGATTCGGGCTGAAATTGTTTTGCGAAATACAAAATACTCGATGCGAATCCGCTGGAAAGAAACTTCACCCCGGGCGTCCCTTTCTTCCCCTCTTTGGCTCGGCGATATTCTTCCACGTTCATCGGAGAGGTATCGCCTCTCATCACGATGAAGTAATCATATTCGTCTTCCTGAAGCCCTAGTGGTTTGCCTGCCAGATTCACTTCTTCCTCTGCGACCACCTCCTTGGCGACTAGCGCGCCGAGCCTATCGACCCGTTCGTCCACTTTCTCGCCAACCCCTTCCAGAATCATCGGCAATGGTCCCTGGTCTAACGCGGGCTGAAGCGCCCGGAGTTCGGGAATGCGCTGTACAAGTCTTTCTACCGAGTCGTTCATGTAAGAGGGTGCATTCACTTCAGGATTCGGCAGGTGCTTATCCACTTGCTGCACGTAGATCGGCGAACTCGTCTGTGCCGAAATCGAGCCGGCTGTCCCTGTGATTGCGACGCTCAGAAATGCAACAAAAACAAAAGCCGTTCGCGGTGGCAACAAACGCAATAGATGCGACCAGGTGATCGTCGCATGGACCCGTGTGGACATAAGCCCCGCCTAGGGCGCGCGCTTCGCCAGGCATGGCGCCGCCGTCGCACCTCGTAAGCAACCGCAAACATAGCACATTGCGGGTTCCACCCCCCTACACTCACTTGTTCTGCGGATTTCAGATCCGAAGGTCGCGTGGAACCGTGACATGGACTTAGCCTACCCGGTGGGAAGGAGTCATCTGAAACGATCCGTACGGTTGTGCAGGGGAGCGATTTTCCCCCTTTCTTCAACGCTGCCTGATTTTGCTGAGCTGTTCGCAGGGGCCGGAAAAAGTGCAAAATTTGCCGTTGCACGTGTCGCTCAGGAGGACGCAAACCTCTGCTACCTTTCCCCTGCACTTGCCGCCTCTTTCCTCCACTTTCCAACTTAATTCTTATTGCATTAGTTCATTACTTCTTCACCGCTTGGCTTCCTCCTGATTCTTTCTCCTGTGGCTCTTCACTTGCTTCCATCCTTTTCAGATACAATTATGGTTTGGCCACAGCCTAAAATAGCCATGGACACGCTCATCCAAAACGCACTCGTTATCCACAATCCCAACGCGGGCAACGGCGGCAACGGCCGCCGCAAGCTCATCGAGCAGGCTCGCCAGATTCTCGCCTCCAGCGGCATGGCCTCCGACCTCGCCGAAACGACTGGCCCCGGCCACGCCACCGAAATCGCCCAGCAAGCCGTTCGCGATCGACGCCAGCTCGTCATTGCCTGCGGTGGTGACGGCACGCTCAATGAAGTCGTCAATGGCCTCGCGAATTTCTCCAATGGCTATCGCGTCCCCCTCGCTCTTCTTCCCGGTGGAACCGCCAACATCCTCGCCAAAGAACTCGATCTCCCTTGGGACATTCCCACTGCCGCCAAGCGCCTCCTCGGCGGCGATGTCCGCGAAATCGCTCTCGGTCTTGCCACGCCGATCGAGCAGCCAGAGCGCAAACGCTTTTTCCTCTCCGTTTCCGGCGCAGGTCCTGACGGCATGATTGTCTATTCCGTTGACCTCGGCCTGAAAGCTCGCGTCGGCATTCTGGCCTATTGGTGGCAAGGCGCGCGCGAAGTTCTCCGCTATACCTTCCCGCGTTTCCGTGTACGCACCGGCGACCGCCAGCTCGAAGCCACGCTCGTCGTCGTTGGCCGCACCAAGAATTATGGAGGCCCTTTCAAAATCACCGATCAGGCCGACCTGTTTGAAGACCGATTCGAAGTCATGGCACTGACCACGCAAAGCGGCTTCCGCTATCTCAGTTACCTTCCCACTCTGTGGATGGGAAATCTCCGCAAGGAAGAAAACGTCCACTTCTGGAAAGCGGAATCACTCATCTGCGAGCCGCTCGACGCCAATCCGGTCTATGCCCAGGTCGATGGCGAACCGTTGGCTCGTCTCCCCATCGAATTCACGATTGTGCCCCGGGCCTTGAAACTCCTCGTCCCTCGCGTTAACTCACCCTCAAACGGCAACCCCGCCGTGAAATCCTAGCAACTCTCTCTCCCTTAAGTAGCATGAGAGCAGCACTTCCCTGGCATCAAAAAATGGGTCTCGGGAGGGGTGAAAGCATTCGTTCGAGTCGGCTTGTTCGCAAGAGCATGACTCTAGTCGTGCCGCCCGTGTCCCGAAATTCCTGGACTTTAGCCCCTAAGGCAGCTAGCCCTGCCAACCAAATCCTTTCTGCGATAAGCTCACATCGTGGACATCGCCTCGCACGCACTTGCTTCCTATGCTCTCGCTCGCGGTTTCTTTCCTCGCCGCCGCTGGCCCCTCCTCCTAGGCATGCTCGTCGCCGGGACCATCGCCGACATCGACCTTCTCAGCGTCTTCTTTGGTCCCTCTGCGTACTTCGCCGCCCATCGTACCTGGACGCATTCTCTTCTCGGGACCGTCTTCGTCATTGTTCTGGCCGCATGGTTCACGCGCTATTTCGCTAGGAAACAAGCTGAACCGATCGTGGCGTTCCTCTTACCCCTCGCCGCAGCTGCCGCCCTTCACGTCGTCCTCGATCTCCTTCAATCCGAAGGCGTCGCGCTTCTCTGGCCTTTGCGGCCTTCGCGCTTTGCCATGGATTGGCTTCCGAGCGTCGATGCCTGGATTCTCGCACTCCTCATTGCCGGTATCCTGATCCCCGAATTGCTCCGCCTGGTGAGTTCGGAGATTGGCGCTCGGAACAAAACTCCACGCGGCCGCAACGGAGCGTTGGTGGTATTGGTTTTGATCGCCGCCTATGTGGGCGCGCGGGCCATCCTCCATTCGAGCAGTATTGCTTCGCTCGAGCCTCATTCCTACAAGGGAGAATCTGCCCGCATTGTCGGCGCCTTCCCCGACGCACTTTCCCTCATCACCTGGCATGGCGTTGTGGAGACGCAATCGTTGCTTTGTCAGGTAGAAGTCCCGGTTGGACCTGCAAGGACCTTTGATCCAGAGAGCGCAGAATGCCTGCACAAGCCCGAGCCTTCCCCACAGCTAGATGCCGCTCAAAAAACCCGCATCGCGGGCGAGTACTTGCGCGCCGTGCCCTTCCCCCGCGCCGTTGTGGCCAAGACAGAAGAGGGCTACGAAGTTGTGATCCGCTCCATGCGCGATCTTGCGGAAAACGAAACTCGCCATGGCGTTGCCGCCCAAATCCTCGAGGATCCCGAGTTCACTGTTTCCAACCAGGACCTCGTCTGGACCAGCGGCCTCCACCTGCGCTGATTTCCCGCATTCACCGCAGAGCGAATCCTAGGGCCCTGCGGCTCATCGCTTCCTTCTGTTTTTCTCTTGGGGGTGCTTTTCTATTTAGTAAGTCGGCGTTTCCTTTGCCGAATTACGCCGCGTCCTTCTCGGTCTTATCCCGCAAAATCAGCCGCGACAATCCGTAGCTCACCACCACCAACGCCACCACCACCGCCGCTACCTGCAATTTGTGCTGGGCGATGAACGGCATCGCCTGCTCCCCATACCGAACGGCCAGATAGCCCATCCCGAAATAGCGGATCGCTCTCGCTAGCGCAATCGCCGAAGCAAAACTGCTTAGCGGCAACTCAAACACTCCCGCGGCAAACACAAAAATCTTGAAGGGTGTCGGCGGTGGCAGCAACGCCGCAACCAACATCCCCCCAAATCCATTTTTCTCCACCCACGCCCGGATTGCGTCGGCGCGCGCTCCCGCTTTCCTTTGAAAAAACGCTTCTCCGCCCTTCTTCGCGATGAAGTACAGCAGCACGCACCCCAGCACCGAGCCGGTCATCGCCATCAGCGCATAGAGCGGCATGCGCAGCGGTCTCTGAATGCTTAGTTCAATCAAGAGCAGGTCATTGATCACCGGGAATGTCAGCACGGAAGAATCGAGAAAGGAAATCAGGAACAACCCCGGCGCGCCCAGCGCTCCCGCAAACACCACAATCCTCTGCTTCCACCCGCCCAGCGGCGCCGTCAAAGTGAGGTCCTCTCTTTCCTTCCGATTGCAGCGATGGGTTTCACGCCAGCTCTTAAAGTAGCGTTTCGATCGCCTCAACAATCACATCGTAAACAAGGTGCAATTCGTTCGGCTCAATCACGTACGGCGGCAATACATACACAACGTTTCCGAGCGGCCGCAGTAGCACCCCGTGCTGCAGAAAAAATCCATAGAGTTTCGGACGCAGCGCCGAAAGATAACCCGCATCATCCGCCACCAATTCGATGGCGCCCATCGTCCCGATCTGCCTCACATCTCCCACTTGGTGCATCCCGCCCAACTGAGCTAAGCGTTCGCCGTGGATCTTCGCAATCATCGCGATCCGCTCGAACACTGGTTCATCCCCAAAAATCTGCAGGTTCGCATTTGCGGCTGCGCACGCCAGCGCGTTCCCCGTGTAGGAATGCCCGTGATAAAACGTGTGCATTCGGTCTTCGCTGCGAAACGCCGATTCCACGCGATCCGTGCACAGCGTGACTCCCATGGTCAGGAATCCACCGGTGATTCCTTTCGATACGCACATCAGGTCCGGCACCACATTCGCCAAATCGCAGGCAAACATCCTCCCGGTGCGCCCGAATCCGGTCAGTACCTCATCCGCAATCAGCAGCACATCGTGTTTGGTGCACAGTGCCCTTACCCTCTGCAAAAACTCCACGGGGTGGACGATCATTCCCCCCGCTCCTTGCAGCAGCGGTTCCACAATCACTGCAGCGATCTGCTCGCTTCTCTCCGCCAAAAGTGTTTCCAACTGCTGTGCACACTCGATGTGGCAGCTTTCCCGCTTCAATCCCACGGGGCACCGGTAGCAGTACGCCGAATTCACGCGGTGTACCGCGTAGCGCATAGAACGGAATGGCTCCGTGAACGGAGACTCGTCGCTCACAGACATGGCCCCCGCCGTATCTCCGTGGTATCCGTGCGCCAGCGCCACGATCTCCGTCTTTTCCGGCCGCGACAAATTCTGAAAATACTGCACGGCCAGCTTCAACGCCACTTCCACCGCTGTGGACCCGTCATCCGAGAAAAAAAGGTGCGTCAGCGCTCTGGGCATCCATTTGCTCAACCGCTCGGCCAGTTCCTCTGCCGCCTCGTGCGTGAATCCCGCCAGGATCACGTGCTCCAGTTTCCGCGCCTGTTCCGCAATGGCCGCACCAATGCGGGGATTGGCGTGCCCGTGCAGGTTGACCCACCACGAGGAAATGGCATCAATGATTTTCCTTCCGTCAGCTGTATGCAGGTACACACCCTCAGCCCTCCGCACCAATAGCGGCGCAGGATCGAGCGCACCATTCGTAAATGGATGCCAAATGTGCAGCGGAGACTTCATTGCGCGAATGCGGATCGGTCGAAGTGGTTCAGAAAGACCTGCATGAGTGCCGTGCGGTGAAGGTTCGGAAGTTTGGGAATTTCGCCGATCACCCGGACGTGTCCGAATTTCTCAATGGTTTCGCGGTTTTCGCGGTTCTGGTCGCCGATCAGCACTACCCCGTGCACCGGTAATTCCGCCGCGTGCAGCGCCGCAAGGGTCAACAACGTGTGATTGATGGTGCCGACTCCGCTCCGCGCGGCAAGAATCACGGGCAGCTTGAATTTCACCATCATATCCAGCATGAATTGCTTTCCATTAATGGGCACCAGCACTCCGCCAGCACCTTCCACAATCAACCAATCATTCATCAAGCTAGTCGGAGCGTTGATCCGCCCCAAATCGATTTCCACACCTGCCCAGCGCGCCGCCAAGTCCGGGGAAACGGGTGGCACAAATTTGTAAACTTCTTCGAGGGTCCTATCGGTTCCAATCCCCGCCAGCCGCATCACTGTCACTCGGTCCGAGCCCTCCAATGTGCCCGTCTGAATCGGTTTCCAATACACAGCGTCGAGCGCGGCGCACAGCAGCGCCGCCAGCGTCGTCTTTCCAACTCCCGTGTCCGTCCCGGTGATGAAGAAGTGGCGTCTCATGCGTATCTCGCAGCCATTCGGTCAGATTTTCCGTCGCGCCAATCCACCAGCGATTTCACCAGCCTGGTCAGTTCTTCCTCTGCGATTCGCGTCGTCAGAGACAACCTCAATCGCGCGCGCCCCCGAGGTACCGTAGGCGGCCGGATCGCCCGCACTGCAAATCCTTCCCGTTGCAAATGTGCCGCGGCCTGAAGCGCATCTTCGTTTTTTCCCAATATTACCGGCACAATCTGGCTGGCGCTACCAGCGGTGTCGAATCCCACATGCCGCAGTGCCAGCACCAGCCCACTGGCCCGATTCAGCAGCGTTTGCCGCTCCATATCCATGCCCGACGCTAACCGCAACGCCGCTCGGACTTGCTCGGCAAAATAAGGCGGCAGGGCCGTGCTGAAAATAAACGTTCGCGCATGGTTGATCAGATGCTCCTTCATTACCGCCGGCCCGCACACAAATGCTCCTGCGGATCCAAGCGCCTTTCCACACGTATGGATCGTTGCCAGAACATGCGGAATGATCCCCGCCTGCGCTGCTAGCCCGCGGCCGCGCTTCCCTTGCACTCCCGTGGCATGCGCTTCATCCACAATCATGGCTGCACCAAACTTCTCCGCCAGGGCGGCCATCTCCTTCAAGGGAGCGACATCCCCATCCATGCTGAATACACTTTCCGTGATGATGATTCTCCGCCACGGCGCGCCTGCGTCTTGTCGCAGCGAATTCTCGAGCGCGCTGAGGTCGAGGTGAGGATAGATGACTTTGCGGGCTCCCGACAAGCGCATTCCGTCGATAAGACTCGCATGATTCAATACGTCGGAATACACCACATCGTCCGGCCCCACGAGTGCGGACAGTACCCCCATATTTGCCGCGTAACCGCTGCCGAAAAACAGCGCTGCTTCCGTCCCCGCAAACTGCGCAAATTCTTCTTCCAGCTCGTGCCAGCCTTCCGTATGCCCCGAGAGTAGTCGCGAAGCGGTCCCGCCGACTCTCGTCGCGTTTTCCACCGCACGCAGCACCGCCTCGCGCAGCGAGGGATGCTCCGCCAAACCCAAGTAATCATTCGAGCAGAAATTTACTCCCTGAATTTCCACGAGGCTGCGTCGCTGGTGTTGCTGCTCAAGCGCGCGCAGCCCTTCTCCGAGCGTGGCCTTCCACGTGGCTAGAACGTCATCCGGCATGCGATTCCAGCGGCTTCATGCCCAGGCTCTGCAACAACTGTTCGTCTTCGTCGGGACCTGGATTCGGTGTGGTCAACAACTTCTCACCGACAAAAATCGAATTTGCTCCTGCCAGAAAGCATAGTGTCACTGCCTCCGGCGACAACTGCTTCCTTCCCGCAGCTAAACGCACTCTCGAACTCGGCATCAAAAGACGCGCCGTGGCAATCGCTCTCACCATTTCCAGGGGGTCCAGCGTGGGCATCGAAGCCAGCGGTGTGCCCTCCACTCTCACCAGCATGTTGATCGGCACGCTCTCAGGATGCGGTTGTAACGTGGCTAACTGGTGCAGCAACCCCACGCGGTCACTGGCCTTTTCCCCCATCCCCAAAATTCCCCCGCAACAGACCGTAATTCCCGCCTTGCGCACGGCCGCCAAGGTCTTCAATCGCTCTTCATAAACTCGCGTCGTAATGATCGACCCATAGAATTCCGGCGAAGTGTCGAGGTTGTGGTTGTACGCGGTCAGTCCTGCTTCCTTCAGCCGTACCGCCTGCTCTTCCGTCAACATCCCTAGCGTGCAGCACACTTCCACTCCCAGCCCCGATACCCCGCGCACCATCTCCAATACCTTCTCGAATTCCCTGCCTGAGGGAGCCTCCCGCCATGCCGCTCCCATGCAGAAGCGCGTCACTCCTCGCCCTACAGCTTCCTTGGCAACCCCGATCACGTGTTGTGGGTCCAGCAGTCCTTGCCGGTCCACATTCGCATCGTAGTGCGCACTTTGCGGGCAATACGCGCAATCCTCCGGACATCCCCCGGTCTTAATCGAGATCAATTGGCAGGTCTGTACGCGGTCCGGCGCATGCAATTGCCGGTGCACCGTCTGCGCCTGGTACACCAGCTCGGGAAGTGGCGTGTCATAAATCGCCTGCACTTCGCTTTTCTTCCAGTCGTATCGCAGTACGCCACTCTTCGCCTGCGCCAAAACTTCCGTTTCTGTATTCATTCGCTCTTTTCACCCGACCCGGCAGTTCACACCCATCTCTTCGTAGCTCTTCATACTATCATTGCTATTCCCTTCGGACCATTTCTCCCCATTTTGCTCGTTGGTCACGCTCCGTGTAGTCTACCGCTCACCCGCAATCGCCAGGCTCGGTCCTGCAGCTGCCCACGAACAGCACGAACGCATCTATTCTTCGTCGTCCGATCCATGGCAATGAGGTCCAACTTGAAAACAATTCGACTCACCTTCACAACTGTTTCTTCGCCCATCGCCTTGCTAGCAACTTCCGCCTAAACTCCACCCTCTGACACGCGCCTGACCGCGAATCCTGTTTTCAAGGAGGATTACCCGGGCTGTCAGGGATAGACTGTGGCGGGCCGCCATTTCGGGGGGCCCTCGCTGATCTCGGAAAAAACCGCCGCCACTTTCGCCGAAGATCTGCGCAATAGCATCTCCGATGGCCAAGGTTTGCCGGCAAATTGAGTTCAGAAGATATCGACGCAGTTATCCAACAAATTCAGGCTTTGAAGAAGAAGTGAGGGGTTGGCAATGCAGGTGGCTCTGTCACCCGTGAGCTTGGCCCGGCCAGGAACCCGCCTTGCGGCTCGATGCGTATTCATGATTGGGTTGCGGGCAAGTGGGCAGGCTGCGTTCACTTCTGCCTTTTTCTTACAGCGGCTCTGGCTCTTTTTCTTTTTGCTTCTTACTGGTGCCCAGGTATCTCTCTAAAACCTTTCGCGCCAGATCCTGCCCGCCCAGCCCGAAAGCAAGCGCCAGGCCCAGCATCGTTGCCCCAAATACGATCGAAAATGCGGAAATCACGGTCTGCCGCGCTAACCCCAGTTCTTCGAGCGCCATGGAGATCGCCAGGATCAAAATCACAAAACGGATCGCCCAGCTCAGAATTCGCGCCGAAGCGTGTCCCGCGTTCACCGCTGCAAGCAGGGCCGCTCTCGACAGAAAATTCGCAATCGCCACACCCAGGAACAACACCAGGATGGCCACAAGCACCTCAGGCAGAAAACGCAGCAACCGCGATATCTGCTCCTGAAGACTGGAAATATTCAGGACGCTCAGTCCCACCAAAATGAAGCAAAGCCAGGTCACCCAGAAGAAGGAGCGGCTCAGTACCTCTGTCATGGGCGGGAGATGCGCCATTCGAAGCACGTTGGTGGCCCCGGCCGCTTCTGAAACTCGGTCAAGTTTCGTCAACCGCAGAACGGCTCGCAAAATTTGTTTCAGGATCAGCGCCACAAGAAGACCGATCGCGATGATGATCAGCATCACCAGGAATCGCGGAAGAAATTCAGCTATCATGCGCCCCAAATTGCTATAAACCTGCTCCAACCCTTGCAGGATGGTCTCTCTCATGATTTCACCTCAACTTTTGTCTTCCATCTCTCCCTCAAATATGGCTTTTGCAGCTCGAATTCGTTGCAAAGCATTTCATTTGCCGCCTCCATCTCCGCCGGCGAAGAATCCGCGTGCTCCACGAGAAAGGAGTGGGTCATGCCTCGATAAAGCGGCGCCAACGCCTGAATCAGGTGATTCCGATGAATGACCGCGTGATGGTAGGAAGCCGCAAAATCATAAAGTGTCCTCACCCAAACATCCGTTCTGTATCGAAACTTGCCTTCCTCGAGCGAAACCATGTTCTTGATTTCTGCATGCGTTTCGGGAGCAAGGATCGAGTGCAGCACCGGCTCCAGTTCCGTCACACCGCTTCGGAACATCTCGAAAATTCTGTGTCGATCCAGTTCCGATGGCTCCAAGGTGAGATCGTGGGCTGGCCCAAATGTAGGCACCTCCCGTGGTTTGTCGATTTCCAGCCATAACCCTGGCTGCGTCTCCAAACACCAGAACAATGTTCCCACCGTTTGTCGAAGCGCTTCGACGATGTCCGTTCCCGCTCCTTTCGCTGCTTGCGACTTTTCACCAAGGAACGCTTGGCAGCACCGGTAATCAGAAGACATCGCCGAAATGGCCATCCATGCTTCCGGACGGGCATGGATCGCCTCCTCGTTCCACACATTCTGGTTCAGGCAAAACGTGGCAAGCCTGCCGGAGAACCCCCATTCGTCCGAATAGAGCTCGCGAATTCCCCAGCCAAACACCGCGCGGCTCATCGGATAGAGAAGATTTCGCGCTAGCAATCCTTGAAACTTGTGGCGGGTGTAGAGTGGCGCCGCGAAATCAAATTTTTCCCGGTAGATGGGCTGCAGCAGATTCGCAATGGACTCTGGAGTGATATTGAAAGTGGCCGGCGAAACCACCGCACACGCCCTTGCTCTCAGCAAGTCTGCCGCCGACAAAATAGTTCGCAGCGCAATTCCCGCGGAAGGCGGATTCGAGAAGTCCGCGCTGACCCGGTGGATTGTCCGCAGTGAAGTGATACCGGGTGAACGCACACTCTTTGCCGCCTGGTTGCCATTGTCCGCCTCGGAAGCACCTGCTTCCCCCTTAACCCCATCGCTCACGTTGACGATTACAACTCGATCTCTGACAAAGTACTGTCGCACGCTTTGTTCGATGGCTTCCACGGCGTGGCCAATGGTACTTCCAGGGGTCTGCGCGGAGAGCCCCACAAGCAGGTCCACCTCGCCAACGCTCATCAACTGCCGCAGCAAATCGTCCGCTAATGAGAAATCTTCAGGCAAGTCCCTCAAACTCCTTTTTTCTATCCGAATGCTCGCGAAGAATCCACGGGCGTGCCCCTGCCGCCCTTCAGCCGATTACAGCCGGCGAAGCTGAAACCAGTAAAACTGGTAGGGCCCTAACGTCAGCACGTAGGGCCCACCCCCAAATCGCGGAAACAAGTTCCTCCCAAACATCTCGATCGGCACATAGCCCTTATACCGTTGCACGTCCAGATCGACCGCTTGCGCCGTACTGGAAAGATTATTTACCACCAGCACGGTTTCCCCGTTGTATTCCCGCACATACGCCAGCACCCGGTGATTCGATGGACTCAAAAACTGGATCGTCCCGCGGCTAAATACTCGGAACGCATTCCGCACTTGAATTAGCGATTTCATCCAGCGCAGTAGCGAATGATCGGAGCGCTCTTGCGCCTCCACGTTGACCGCCTGGTAGCCATACACTGCGTTCGAAATCACCGGCGCGTACAGGCGTTCTGGATCGGCCCAGGAAAATCCCGCGTTTAGCCGGCCGCTCCATTGCATGGGGGTTCGTACTCCGTTCCGGTCACCAAGATAAATGTTATCCCCCATGCCGATTTCGTCCCCGTAATACACAATCGGCGTTCCCGGCATGGACATCAGTAATCCGTTCAGCAGCTCAATACGTCTGCGGTCGTTGTTCATCATCGGTGCGAGTCGCCGCCGGATCCCTCGGTTGATCCGCATGGTCTTGTCCATCGCGTACTCGTCATACATATAGTCGCGCTCGACGTCCGTCACCATTTCCAGCGTCAACTCATCATGGTTACGCAAGAAAATGAACCATTGGCAGCTGTCCGGTATTTCCGGTGTTTGGTCCAGAATTTCAATGATCGGCTTGCGATCTTCGAGCTTTACGGCCATGAACATTCTGGGCATCAGTGGAAAATGAAACGCCGCCTGGAATTCGTCGCCGTCTCCGAAATACGCGCGGACATCGGCAGGCCACTGGTTTGCTTCCGCCAGAAGCAGAGTTCCGGGATAGGAGATCTCCAGCCGTTTACGAAGTTCACGGATGATCGCGTGTGTTTCCGGCAGGTTTTCGCACAACGTCCCCTCGCGCTCAACCAGAAAGGCCACCGCATCCAGGCGGAAGCCGTCTACACCCATCTCCAGCCAGAACTTCATCACTTCCCACATGGCCTCGAAAACCGCGGGATTGTCGAAGTTCAGGTCCGGTTGGTGGCTGAAGAAGCGGTGCCAGTAATAGGCCTTCGAGGTAGCGTCCCACGCCCAATTCGAGCTCTCCGTGTCCACAAATACAATCGGCACACCCTGATACTTTGTGTCCGTCTCGCTCCACACATACCAATCTCGCTTGGGGTTTTCGCGCGAGCTGCGCGCTTCCTTAAACCATGGGTGTTGGTCCGACGTATGGTTCATCACCATCTCGATGATGACCCGGATTCCCCGGCTGTGCGCCGCCGTCAGGAATGTCTTGAAATCCTCCAGCGACCCATAACTTGCATGAACCGAAGTGTAATCCGCAATGTCGTATCCATCGTCGCGCAAGGGTGAGGGGTAAAAAGGCAGCAGCCAGATCGCTGTAATCCCTAGTTCCTGGAGGTAGTCGAGTCGTTGTGTCAGTCCGGCAAAGTCCCCGATGCCGTCCGCATTGCTGTCGCTGAATGTGCGCACATGCAGCTGATAAATCACGGCATCTTTGTACCAGCGATTGTCTCTTTGCAGCGCCAACGATGGACTCCCCTTCCTCTTCCTCCCAGATTTCCATCCGCAATCCCAGGCCCTCACTTATTGTACTTACTGAACCCGAAAGTTGCGCCCGAAGATGCGTTCTGCCTTTCCTATTTCTGCCCCTCCCCGCCCTGGTCAAGATCTCGGTTCCCGACTCTCGAGCCTGGCACATCTACAGCCTCGGGTAGGATCGGTTCTCCTCCCTGCGCTCCGGGGATCTGCAGGCTGACCGATCAGAGCAAGCCCCTGTTTCCTTTTGACGATACGGGTATGCCTTTGCGCTGTCCGCATTCGAAAAGGCGTGGAATTGCCAGATTTAGGCGGCGACCCTGGGGGCTTCCTTGGTGAGGGTGGTTCCGGCCACAAGAAAGCAATTCTGATTCGTTTCGTCAACCCAGCGAAAGACGGGCCCAGCTCGAGAGCGGCACTGGTCCGGAGTTCCCTCTAACTGCGCTTCCCGGCGGTTGACTGGTCTACTGAAACTGCGGTTTTTGCGCCTTCGGCGGATGCTCCGCGCGTTCTTTGCGCTTCTCTTCCTTCTCTTTTTCCGTGGGAGGGTAGCTCTGGAAGCCCTTCGCTATTTCCTGGTTCACTTTTTCCCACACCTTGTCCACATTTAAAATCTTCTGCTCCATCAACAATCGCCAAGCCAGATCCTTTCTCTGCACGTCGATTAGGTCGATCATCAGGGCGCCTTCCCGAGTGGTGCTGGCATTCCACAAATCGTACGTATAGGCCCAATAGTCGACGATAAACGGATCGAATCCGCCCCAGTCTCCGGTGGCCGCAAAATTCACTTGCGACTGCGTGTTGGCGAAATAGCGCACTACAAGATCCGGATTCTGGTCCCGCCTCACCTCTTTCAACCCGCGTTTGGTCAATTCGCGAGCCACCGCTTCGTGCACATTGTCCCGTATCTCGTTGGGGTTCACCTGCAGCATGGCCAGGTGCTCCACTCCACCCACATAGGCAAACGTCTTGTACTTCGAGAAGTCCAGGTTCGGATTGAAATCCACGTTCATCTTTGCCCGCGCCTGGGGCGCCAGCAACATGCCCATCAAACAGAAAAGGATCACTGCGGCTCCTGCCCAGGATCTCTTCTGTTCGGGTCCGCTTCGTGCTTGATTGGCCATAACATCCTCCGTTGCTGCATCATCTTATTCCAATTCGGCTTCCTTGATCGCCAATTCGTCCAACTCCCTGCGAAGTTGATGTACTCCCGCTAGGTCAGCTACTTCGGCCGTTAGGCGCGTCAGGCGGGGTCGAAAGCCTTGAGCGCCTCGCCGAGCCGCAGCAGTCCACCGCGCACCGTCTCGGGAGTTCCACAAAAGCCTATGCGGAAGTGTTGCGGTTGCTCGAAAAACTCTCCCGGCACCACACTCGTTTCGAATCTCTTCCTGAGCATCTCCACAAATTCCGCAGTGCGGCCCGCCTTGAGTCGCGGAAACACGGTTGTGCCGAACCGGCTTGGTTGGCACGCAAGCTCCGCATGCTTGGCCAGAAACTCGTTCATCAGCGCGCGATTCGGCTCCAGCAGGCCACGTGCGCGGTCGCGCACTCGACCGAGATTGTCGAGAGCGATCACGCCAAGCAACTCCGCTGGATGCACTGGACTTCCATAAGTGAAATCCACAACTTGCCACATGCGCTCAACCAGTTCCGGCTGCGCCAATATCCACCCGCAGCGGATCCCGCTTAGCCCGTAGGCTTTCGTCAAACTACTGGTAACAATAAAATTGCCCCCCAGATGAAACGAGGATCGCCACGCTTGATCGAATAGCGTCTCGAGGTACACTTCGTCTACCAGAACGCGGGCTCCAACCTTCGCCGCCAGCTCTCCCGTCTGCTGCAATGTTCGGTCGTCTGTAAAGGCGCTGCTGGGGTTGTGAAGATTGCAAAGAACCACGAGTCGCGTTTGCGGTGTCAGTTTCCGCTCAATTTCTTCCAAGTCCAGATGGAAGCCCTTCTCCGCAACGCGTTCAAACCGACATACCTTCGCCCCAATTTGTTCGAGAACCGTGAGGAGCGGGTCGTAGGTCGGCCGCTCAACGAGTACCTCATCACCACGGTGCACCAATGCCGTCAGCGCCACGAAGTTTGCCATCGATGTTCCCAATGTGTAGACCACGCATTCCTTCGGCACGCCCGCCTTCGCTGCCAACCGCTCCATCAACGGTTCATGGCCGTACGGTCCGGTTCCACCAATCTCCATGTCCTCGATACGCGCTGGCAATTCCGCTAGCGGATAGTCCAAAAGCCCACTGGGCGCCAGATTGAACCGCGCATTCGAATGAAGTTTGGCCCACTCCAGATAGCGCGACGCAGCCTCCGACCGTAGTCCAGTCATGTATTCCTCTCCTCGGTTCAGACGATCCCGTCACGAACTCGCAACTCGCTAGGCCGCACGGCGGCTCCACGACCAATACACCGGAATCCCCGCCAGCAGCAGTGCGAACCCGATCAGGCTGTTCTGGGGGTACCGGTAAATCGTATTCCCCACCACCCACCAGCATATGGCCACAAATATCGCTGTGCTTACGGGATGTCCCGGCACGCGATAGCCTTGGCTCGCACGCATTTCCCCGCGCGCCGCCCGCCGGCGGAACACAAAAATCGTTGTTGCCGTCAGGCCAAAAAATAGAAAGTCCATCGCAATCACATAATTCAAGATCTGCTCATAGCGACCGGACAGCGCAATGACCATGGTCCATACGCTCTGCAATACGATCGCCACCACCGGCACGCGCGTCCGTGGGTCGAGCCACGCGATCACGCGGAAAAACAGTCCGTCCTCGGCCATCGCAAAGTACACGCGCGGCGCCGTCAAGATCGCCTGGCTAAGAAATCCCAGCGTGGAAATCGCAATTGCCGCGGCAATGAACCTCGCGCCCCGCTCGCCCAAGGCCATGCGCATCACCGCGGTGGCCGGTGTGGTCGTTGCGGCCAACTCTCTCGGTCCAAGCGCGCGCAAGCACACCCAATTCACGCCGAGATACAGCACAACGACTCCAACAACGCCCAGCAGTAATCCGCGCGGCAGATTTTTCTTTGGCTCTTTCACTTCCGCCGCAAGAAAGTTCGCCGTTTGCCATCCTCCGTAGGCAAACAGCACCGGCACCATCGCTCCGCCAAACGACGTCACCGACCACTCCCGCTCCGCCGCCGTCACCACCGTCACGTGCTTTCCGGTCAATGCCAGCCCTGCCATCACCAGACCAGAGATCGCCACGATCTTTATCACCATCAGGGCGCTCTGCGTGCGTCCCCCGGTCTTTACGCCAAAACAATTGATGACCGTCAGCGTGCCGAGCGCGATTGTTGCCACCACCCAGTCCTGCGCCTGCACACCCGTCAACTCGACAAAATATTTCGCGAAGGTGATCGATACCGCCGCCATTCCTCCGGTCTGAATCACCAGCAGCAGCACCCATCCGTACAAAAAGGCAATCCCAGGGTGATACGCCTCTCGCAGATAGGCGTACTGCCCGCCCACTTCCGGCAAAGTCGCCGCCAGTTCCGCCCAGATGAACGCGCCGCCGACGCCTACAATTCCGCCAAATATCCATGCAGCCAGGATCAAAGCGGGCGTATGCACCTGCTGTGCCACCACGTAGGGATTGATGAAAATTCCGGAGCCGACGATCCCGCCCATCACCAGCATCGTGACGTCGAACAGTCCCAGTTGGCGGGCGAGGCTTGGTTTGGGAGCGGATGCATGATCCGCGTTAGCAGAACTAACCACGGTGTCGGCTTAGCCCGGGAGCCGCACATTCGATCTTCCTAAGGGACACGTGAAAGCTGTTAGAAACGTCGGTCCTGATGTGGTGCATCCTCAACATGCACCCACGGGAGATGATCGGGTCGCTCATTCGTAGAGGTCCTGCATTCGGGTCGCTTCATCTTAAGGACGCGCCGCCCATGAGTCAACGAATGGTGTGAATGGTGAACGAATTGGTGAACATTGTGGTTGCGGGGATTTGCAGTTCGAAATTACCTGAAGAACTACTTCCAGCGATGCAGGGTTCTTAGCCTAATCCGACCAATTTCCGGAATTCCGGATTGTCATGCAGGCAATCAAGGTCGGAGTCCCTGGAGGCCCAATTCAAGTTGCCGTAGCCGGCCGCAAAGGCTTTCTTCAAGGTCTCAAACGCTTC
>Ga0181523_10001895_pt1 | contig 21322 bp, 21 predicted proteins | sample PEATcosm2014_Bin_43_FD_119752 | JGI IMG/M metagenome (GOLD analysis project Ga0181523, IMG submission 119752) | Peatland microbial communities from MTU Mesocosm Facility, Houghton, MI, USA - PEATcosm2014_Bin05_30_metaG | ecosystem: Environmental > Terrestrial > Soil > Wetlands > Peat | place... | reverse complement strand
GTCGGGCTTGAGGTGATCAAAGTACTCGCGGAAGGCCTCCACCGTGTAGAGATTATTTTCGCTGAGCGCGAACGCGCCGGCCGCGGTCGAGGCCCAGGTATCGACCAGCGTCATCTGGACGACATCAAATTTCTGCGGCGTGGAACGCAGAAACGACCGGCCGTCGGTGACGTGAATATGGACGTCTGGCCTACTATAAAGATGCTGCGAGTAATCGGCGTAGCGCCCGCGCATGATAGTGGTGGCGATGATGGGATTGATTTCGATTCCAGTCACGCTGGGACTGCCGTTGGCCACGGCGCGGAGGACGTCGACGCCGCCTCCCGGGCCGATGATGGCGAACTCTCCGTGCGGGCGCAGAACGTTGGCCAGCGCAGGCGGCGCCGACATCAGGTCGTCCTCCCAGGCGGTGCTGTGCCACTGCGCCACATCGGCATTCATGATGTAGGTGGAAGCGTCCGCGTCGATGACGATGGCCTTGGCCTGACCCTGGCGGTCGACCTCGACGCGCGACAGCGCATTCCAGCGCGCGAACTCCACCCACGCGGGATCGCGGAACATGCCCTTGGCGTAGACCACGTCGATCAGGCGCCCGGAGTAGTTGGCTCCGATGAGGGCGGCCAGGGCCAGCGCCAGCAAGGCCGCATCTCTGCGCGACGAACGGCCTTCGGCCCAGATCATGCCGGCGGCGGCCATGGCGGCTGCGGCGACCAGAATCACGTTGGGTCCACCCACCCAATTCAGCAAGGGGACGACCGCCAGGCAGGCCAGTGCTCCACCACAGAGGTCGGCACCGTAGAGGCGCGGGATGCGATGGGTTTCGCGAGCGAATACCACAGCGAACAGAAGTCCGGTCAGAAAGAAGGGCACGGCCGCAGCCAGGTAGAGCGCGGTGAGCCGCTCGAAATTTCTCCACGAAACCTGTAGCGCGACCGGAACATGCAGCACGATCTCAAGCACCACCACGACGACCACCGAGTTCACGATGCACAAGCGCGCGGCGAGCCGGCGCGTGGTCATGCCCGCGAGCCCGGTCTTCAGCAGATAAGCGAACACGCCCCCGGCGCCCAGTCCGAGCAGGGCAATCGAAATCGCGAGGAAGGCGAAGTGGTAGAACAGCACCACAGAAAACAGCCGGGTCAGCGCCAGCTCCAACAACATTGCAGCGAAGCTGGTGAGCGCGAGGCCGGCCAGCAAAGTTCTTTCCGGAATTTCAATGCGGCTCGAAGTTGGGGCAGAGCTCGTGGCGATTGCGGGCATAAAGGAATTGGAAGGCGACAGTCTAGCAGATGGCGGACGGAAGATTGACGGACGAATGCTTGCTGCGCGGCGGCTGACGGGGCTTCAACTCTCGAGAATTACCTGGGCGATGGCCTGCTCCACGGTGTGCGACAGCGACAGGGCTACATTCTTCGCGCCCAGCTTCGCGGCGAACTCCGCCGCCTTTCCGTGGAACGTCATGGTGGGCCGGCCTCCGGGCATGCGGGTCACTTCGCAATCGCGCCAGCGCACGCCGTGATTCCAGCCCGTGCCCAGAGCCTTCATGGCAGCTTCCTTGGCGGCGAAGCGCGCAGCATAGCGTTCGAATCGATTCATTTTAGAATCGCAATAACGAATCTCACCGGCGGTGAAGATGCGTTGCACAAAACGGTCTCCGAAGCGCTCGATGGACTGGCGGATGCGGGGAACTTCGGCGATGTCGATGCCTGTGCCTACGATCATGAGTGGAATTGTTTCTGGCTCGAATCTTACAACAAACGATCTCCTCGATAGATCAAACGTCCACTGACGATGCGAGCTTCGGGCATCAGAGCGTGCGGCTTGACTGGCCCAGCGGCATCGATGTGCAAGACTTCATGCCCGTGAGCGACCAGCCAGTCGGAAACCAGCATCCGGTGGCAGCGGAAATATACGCGCTCCGCGCACATGTACGCAGTGCGGGAACGATCGGCCAAGGCAAGCAGTTCCGAAACGGCGCGGTCGAAATCCGGCGTGAGCATATAGTCGGCATAATTACGGAAGCTCTGGTTGCGAATGGCGATGTGCGGCGATTCTTCGAGAATGGTCTTACGATAACCGCCCAGAGCCTTCATCCACGTGTAGCGGATTCCCGCCGCTGGCAAAGACTGTTCCAGAGAATCGCGATTGAACTGTGGCAGACGCCGTGAGATGGGAAACGCGCGGATGTCCACGAGAGTCTGAACCTGATGAGCCTTCAGTGCGCCAATCAAGTCCTCGATGGTGCGAGTGGAATGCCCGATGGTGTAGAGAACGGCCAACCCATATTAGATGCCGGAGACTAGGGTGCGATTCTGTCCAGTGAGGCCGCGATCGTCGAATCCTGATCCGCAAAGACGGTCCGCAAATCCAGCAAGACTCGTCCTTGTTCCACACGGGCGATGATCGGCGGATCTGAGGTGCGCAGGCGGGCGGAAAGCTCGTCGGCGCTGAGGCCGTTGCAACTTACAGCGAGCAGACTAGTCGGCAGGACCGAAGACGGCGCTGCGCCGCCGCCGATGACCGATTCCCCATCGATGACCTCGATGTCTAGTTTCGACGATCCAGCTTGGGCAGCGAGCAACTCGGCGCGCTGGCCGATTTCTTGTTTGGTCAGCCGCATCATTTTCAAAGTGGGGATGGCGTTATAGTCGCGCTTCACATAGGCCAGCAGCGTGGCCTCGAGGGCGGTGTAGGTGAGTTTGTCGACGCGGAGAGCGCGGAACAGGGAGTTGACGCGCATGCGGGCAACCAGATCGACGCGGCCGCTGATGAGCCCGGCTTGCGGGCCGCCCAGCAGTTTGTCGCCGCTGTAGGTGACAATGTCGATGCCGGCGCGCAGGCTGTCGAGCACGCTGGGTTCGCTGCTGATGCCGAAATTCTGCAAGTCCACGAGAGCTCCACTGCCCAGATCTTCCATCAGAGGCAGGCCGCGGTCACGCGCGAGCGCAACCAGTTCGGCGGTGGAGGGTTGTTCGGTAAAGCCAGTGATTTCAAAATTTGATCGGTGCACGCGCAACAACAGCCGCGTGCGCTCCGTGATGGCTTTTTCGTAATCCGCAACGCGCGTGCGATTGGTCGTGCCGACTTCGCGTAGAGTTGCACCCGACTTTGCCATCACGTCGGGGATGCGGAAGGAACCGCCGATTTCGACCAGTTCGCCGCGCGAGACGATGACCTCGCCGCCTTCGGCCAGCGTGTTGAGCGTCAGTAGGACCGCGGCCGCATTGTTGTTTACAACGATGGTGGAGATTGTGGTTTCGTCGTGCCGGCTTTCACTCAGCAGACTGCGAAAGAGGCGATCAACGTGCGCGTCGCGTTTGCCGCGCGCGCCGGCGTCAATGTCGAACTCGAGATTCGAAAAACGTCCGGCAGTTTCGTGAATGTGCGCCAACGCGGCTGCGGCCAGCGGGGCGCGGCCAAGATTGGTATGCAGGATGACGCCGGTCGCGTTGATCACCGGGCGCAGCGAGGGCTTGAGCGCCTGACGCAGATGCTGTTCGATGGCTTGGCCAATTCCGTCCAGGGCAATTCGCAGAGCGGGTGCATCCAGCAGGCCGGAGGAAATTTCTTCGCGCAAGCGGGCGAGCACGGAACGGGCAGCATCGATGATAGCGGGAGTTCCGTGGCTCGACCCGAGCGCAGCCAAACCGGGTGTGCGAACTAGCTCGTCGACCGACGGCAGTTCGCGAAAGAGATCGGATTTAGCCGCGCTCTTCATCGTCAATTCTTGGCCCCGTCCGGGTGATCCCACCGGATTATCCCACGAAAATGATGCAACGCCTTCGCTCGCCGGAAAGACCGCGCTACAGCGTGTGCAGATACGCCAGCAGATCCTGGATGTCCTGTCCGCTCAGCGTCTGGCTGTAGCCGGGCATTTCGTTGCGGCCGAGGCGAATAATGTCGGTGACGCGCTCGTCGTTGGCGGGCAGTCCGCTCAGAGAAAGATATTTGTGCTGGAACACTCCCTTGAGCCCCGGGCCTTTCTTGCCGCGGGTGGAGTAGGGCTCATGGCAGCGGTCGCAGTGGGCATCGTAGATCTTGCGCCCCGCGGACTGCTGTGGAGTGAGCCCCAGTTCGGCGTCAGACTTGCGGCGTTCGACGTCGCAAGCGGTGGTGGCAGCCAGCGCCAGCAGAAGGATCAGCACAGAGTAGATTCTCGCTCGGTTATTTCCTCGCAAGTGCAACATCAACCTGATTTCCCCCTCCACGAATCTTCCTTCGATTGTATACACGCGATTGTGCCAGACGCGGTGCTGGCAGCGGCTTTACAATGATAGAGCAAAGCGCTAAAGAGCGAAGTCGCAAAGCGGCGAGGCGGGCCTTACCTCACTCATGGCAATCGTAGTCAAGCGAGTTTACGAAACGACATCGCGCAGCGACGGAGCGCGAGTGCTGGTCGACCGTTTGTGGCCGCGCGGCCTGACGAAAGCGCGCGCCGCGGTCGATGAGTGGTTGCGCGACCTCGCGCCTACCGACCAACTACGCCGCTGGTACCATGCGCGGCCAGAGCAGTGGCAAAACTTCCGCAAGAAATATCTGAGGGAATTGTCACAGCCCGAGGCCGAGGACGCGCTGCGTCGTCTCTACCAGTTGGCCCACAAACGAAAACGCCTGACCCTGCTGTTTGCCTCGAAGAATGAGACGAACAATAATGCGGTCGTGCTCAAGGAACTGCTCGACGGGATGCGCAAGCCTCCGACGGGCACCGGGCCCGGGGCGGTCCACGGAATGCGCAAGCGCGAGGCCGCGGTGCGGCGCAGGTAGGGCACGGGCCCGAATTCCTGCCGGAGTGATTGATTTAGAATCGTGCCGCATGAGATCCGTTTTTCAATGGAACCTGGGCGGCCGCGCGCTGGAACTCGGCAAGCGCACGCTGATCATGGGCATCGTCAACGTGACTCCGGATTCGTTTTCCGATGGCGGCCAGTTTCTCGACCGCGACCAGGCCATCGCCCACGCCGAGCGGTTGCTGGACGAAGGAGCGGACATCGTTGACATCGGCGGCGAATCGACGCGGCCCGGAGCGCGCGTCGAGGCCGGCGTTCCGAAGTCCGAGCCAAAAACAAATTCGGCTTCAACGCTAAAGGGAACTGGCATTGCGCCTGCGGTGACCTCCCAGGAAGAACTCAAGCGGATATTACCGGTTATTGCCGAGTTGAAGAAGAAGCATCCGACGGCAGTGCTTTCCGTCGACACCTACAAAGCGGATGTGGCGCGTGCGGCGGTGGGCGCGGGCGCTGAGATCGTGAACGACGTTAGCGGATTTCGCTGGGATGCGCGCATGGCGAAGACCGTCGCCGAGCTCAAGTGTGGCGCGGTGCTGATGCACATGCGCGGACGTCCCGAAGAGTGGCACTCGCTGCCGCCGCCGGGCGACATTGTGCTGCTGGTGAAACGGGAACTGAAGGAGTGGGCGGAGAAGGCGGTGCTCGGGGGAGTGCGGCGCGAGCGCATCGTGCTCGATCCCGGCTTCGGGTTCGGAAAAAGCTTTGACGAAAACTATCCGTTGCTGGGACGCTTCAACGAATTGCAGGCGGCTGGGTTTCCGCTGCTGGCGGGCACTTCGCGGAAGTCGTTCATTGGCCGCACCCTGGCCAGAGATGGGAAGGATGCTCCGCCGGAAGGTCGTCTTTACGGCACGCTCGCGACCCAGACCGCGCTGATTCTCAAGGGCGCGCATATTTTGCGCACGCACGACGTGAAGGCGGCAGTGGAAGCGGCGCGCGTGACGGATAAGATTTTGCAGGCGAGGTAGAGTGTCCAGCCCGCGACCTGCGGTTGGTTTTTTGTCTCGAAGAAAATATTCGCCGCCAATTGTCCTGAGGCGCAAGGCAGAGCATTTACCGCACACGCTTCCCCGCTTCGCGACCCTACACTATTCTTGCGACCTTGCAGGCGGACCTCCCGCTGGCCCCTCACCGGATGAATGATCTAACCAACCTCTCGCGCGATCCGCGGGTGACCGTGCGCCGCGCCGGATTGCCCGATCCCGACGGCGCCTGCGTGGTTTACTGGATGCAGCGGGCGCAGTGAGGGATCGACAATCCTGCGCTCAACTTCGCCGTGGACGCCGCCAACGCGCTCAAGAAGCCGGTCGTGGTTTTTCTTGCGCCGGTGCCTTATCCGCAGGCGAACCTGCGGCACTACCGTTTTCTGGCGGAGGGAATTCCTGACATTGCTGAGGCGCTGGCCCGGAGGAATGTCGGCTTCGTGCTGCGACGATTTCCCGACCACAGCCTGCTGTGTTTCTGCGATGAAGTGAAGGCAGCGCTGGTCGTCGGGGATGAGAACCCGATGCGCGAGCCCGAATCGTGGCGCCAAATTGCAGCCAGGAAATTAAAAGTCCCACTGTGGACCGTGGGCGCGGATGTGGTCGTGCCTTCGAAGCTGCTCGAAAAGGCGCAGTATGCGGCGCACATTATCCGTCCGCGGTTGCAGGCGCAACTGGAGCATTTTCTGGTTGTACCCGGAAATCCCCGAGCCCAACTTGCGTGGAACCAGCCAAAATCATTCTCATCGCTTCCGGCTGATTTTGATATCACCGAAGGCTGGCAAATCGATCGCTCCGTCTCTCCGGTCTCCAGCTGGCGCGGTGGGAGCGCCGAAGCGCTTCGCCTACTGCGCGAATTCATTCAGCACAAGCTGCCCGGCTATGGCACAAAGCGCAACCAACCGGAGATCGACCCTACCAGCCGCTTGTCGCCGTATTTGCATTTTGGCCACATCAATCCGGTGACGCTGGCCCTGGCCGTGGACAAGGCGGACGCGCCCAAGGCCGACAAAGAAGCTTTCCTGAACCAGATCATTACCTGGCGCGAGCTGGCGGTGAACCTGGTGCGGTTTCATCCCGACTACGACAGTTTCGAGTGCGCCGAGCCGTGGGCGCACCGGACGCTGGCGAAACATGCCGCCGATCCGCGGCCTGTGCTCTACACCGAACGGCAGTTGGAGCAGGCCGAGACTCACGATCAGCTTTGGAACGCGGCGCAGAGGCAGATGGTGACAACGGGATGGATGCACAACTACATGCGCATGTACTGGGCCAAGAAAATTCTGGAGTGGAGCCGCTCACCGGCCGAAGCGCACCGCATCGCCGTCCGGCTGAACGATAAATATGAACTCGACGGACGCGACCCCAACGGCTATGCCGGGATCGCGTGGGCCATCGTGGGAAAATTCGATCGGCCGTGGTTCGAGCGACCCATCTTCGGGCAGATTCGTTACATGTCGGGCGCGAGCACGGGCCGCAAATTCGACAGCAAGAAATACATCCGCCAGAATCTGCCGGCGGGAATGTTTTAGCCGGGTCCCCCATTTCTCGCGCGCCCTTTGCGCGAGAAGTGGGAGTTTGCTCGAACGCGCGCACCCTACTTCACTCCCTCCAATGCCTTGGCCACTTCCTCCACGCCGGGCACGACCGGGATATCGTAGTTCTTGTGCCATGCCAGTTTTCCGTCGCGGTCAATGATGGAGATGGCGCGGCCGGTGATGCCCTTGTCTTCAAGGAACACGCCGTACTTCGCGGCCACGGCGCCGCGCGGCTGAAAGTCGGCGAGCAGGGGATACTGGATGCCCATCTTCTCGGCGTAAGCTCTGTGCGACCACACGCTGTCGACGCTAAGGCCGAGCACCTGCGCGTCGAGGTGGTCGAACTTTTTCATGTCGTTGACGAAACAGGCGTGTTCTTTGGTGCAGACCGGACTCCAATCCAGCGGATAGAAAACTATGACGACCCGCTTCTTGCCGCGGAAACTGCTGAGAGAGACATCCTGCTGATTCTGATCTTTGAGGGTGAAGTCGGGAGCGGCGGAGCCTACGGTTGCGGTCATTAACAATCTCCTGAGAGCTTTTTAAACAACTTTCGATGATAAACGATTCCGGGTCGCCACTGAGCGATCAACGATTCAATGGCCCACAGCCTTAGAACGCCTTGCGGGAATCCAGCAGGATGGTGACTGGCCCTTCGTTCACCAGTTCGACCTGCATGGTTTCCTGGAAGCGGCCGGTTTCGCAGCGCAGGCCGGCGGAGCGGATTTGTTCGATGAAGAATTCGTACAACCGCCGGGCTTGCTCGGGCGAAGCGGCGGCATCGAACGAGGGGCGCTTGCCGCGGCGCACGTCGCCGTACAGGGTGAACTGCGAGACTACGAGCAGGCTGCCGCCTGCGTCTTCGACGCTGCGGTTCATCTTGCCGTCGATATCTTCGAAGATGCGGAGGCCAACGATTTTTTCAGCCAGATAGGTTGCATCGGCCTCGGTATCTTCGTGTCCCACGCCCAACAGGACCAGCAATCCCAGGCCGATCTCGCCACTGATCCACTGGTTGTTGCCGCGATCGTTGACGGTGACTCGGGCGCGGCTCACGCGTTGGACGACGGCGCGCATGGATTGATCTGGTCGCTACTCCTCGCGGGCGAGTGTCGCATCCATCATAACCCCGTCGAACGTTTGACCCCGGCAACGGCCAGCCTTTAGGATTCAAACGTGCAATCCCAAGTCAACCGAGGCTTTGCCGGAAGCTGTGCCGCCCTTCCTTTACACTCATTCACCGGGACCATTACACTACAAGCTCGCCTTTTTCCGTATTGCAGTGCGTAAGATGGAGCAGAATTGTGGAAGGGCGAAGAAGCCCGAACCGGCAGAACAGACCTGCGGATTTAGAGCTGCGATTGCGCAACGTAAGAACCGAATACAAATCTAATCGAGGCAAGCGAGGAGAAACATGGCAGCCGTAGACGAGAAGGTAAAGCAGATTATTGTGGAGCAGTTGGGAGTGGATGAGGGCGAAGTTACCTCCAGCGCGTCGTTTGTCGACGACCTGGGCGCGGACTCGCTGGACACAGTCGAACTGGTCATGGCTTTCGAAGAAGCCTTCGACATCGAGATTCCTGACGAAGATGCCGAGAAGATTCGCACCGTGCAGGACGCGGTGGACTACATTGGCAAGCACGCGAAAGCGGGGAAATAGTTGGGGCGCAGGGTCGTAGTCACAGGCCTCGGCTTAATCTGCGGCTTGGGCAATTCCACCGACGTGGTCTGGAAGGGATTGCTTGCGGGCAAGAGCGGCGTCTCGCGCATTACCAGCTTCGACCCCGCGGCCTTTGCCTGCCAGATTGCCGCTGAGGTCAAGAACTTCGACCCGCTGAATTACATCGAGAAAAAAGAAGTCAAGAAAATGGGGCGCTTCATTCATGTGGCGATCGCCGCCGCCGATGAAGCGCTGAAAATGTCGGGGCTGAAGATCACGCCGGAGAACGACGAGCGCGTCGGAGTTCACATTGGGTCGGGGATCGGCGGGTTCGACATCATCGAGCGCGAACATCTCTCGCTGATGGAAGGCGGGCCGCGCAAGATTTCTCCATTCTTCATTCCGGCTGCCATCATCAACCTTGCCGCGGGACAGGTTTCGATGCGCCACGGGGCCAAGGGACCGAACGAGGCGACCGCGACCGCCTGCACCACCAGCGCGCATTCCATTGGCGATTCTTTTCGCATCATCCAGCACAACGACGCCGACGTGATGATTGCGGGCGGGGCCGAGGCCGCGATCACTCCCATGGGCGTGGGCGGATTTGCCGCCATGCGCGCGCTCTCCACGCGCAACGACGCGCCCGAGAAGGCCAGCCGTCCCTGGGACCGGGACCGCGACGGTTTCGTGATGGGAGAAGGTGCGGGGATCATGATTCTGGAAGAGCTGGAATTTGCCCGCAAGCGAGGCGCTCCCATTCTCGCGGAAATTGCGGGCTACGGCATGAGCGGCGATGCTTACCACATGACCCAGCCGGCGCCGGAACATGAAGGCGGCTTCCGCGTGATGCGCAATGCGGTGCGCGATGCGGGCGTGACTCCCGATGTGGTGGGATACGTGAATGCCCACGGCACTTCAACGCCGATCGGCGACACGCTCGAGGCGCACGCCATCCGCAATTTTTTTGGCGATCGCAAGATTGCGGTGAGTTCCACAAAATCGATGACCGGGCACTTGCTGGGCGGCGCTGGAGGGCTCGAGGCTGGCATCACCGTGCTGGCGTTGCGCGACCAGATTTTGCCGCCGACCATCAACCTGGAAAATCCCGACCCTGATACCGTGGGCATGGATCTGGTTCCGAATCACGCGCGCAAGGCGGAACTGGAATACGCTATGTCGAACTCGTTCGGCTTCGGCGGCACCAACGGGGCGCTACTGTTCCGTCGCTGGACGGAATAAGGCATTCCTCATAGTTCGTGCCGCGATTGCTGATTCCTTCAAATCCCTGAATACACGCGGGTTTCGGCGCGTAATGTCCTCTCGCACGCATTGGCAGAAAGAGTAACGACACTTTGGTACTTCGCTGGTTGGCCCTTTGTGTCTTTTCAACCTTCCCGACTGCCCCCACAATGGTTTTTGAAAGTGGAGTCTTCCCCGCGACATGGATAAAGCTTTCGGCACAACCTTCGCCCCCTCCTCTGCTCGAAAAGCAGCTGCCCGCACGGCGCTTGTGGGCTTGAATGAACCGGTATGTGTGCTGCTGACGGAAGGGTTTCGCCAATTCGGCATTGAGACCGTGGTTGTTACGGCCAATGCCGCCGAGCGTCTGAAAAAAGAAAAATTCGAGGCTTGCGTGCTGAGCCTGGGAGACGGCGCGGATACCGTGATGGAAGCGGCGCGCACGTCTCCGTCGAACAGTCGCTGCATCCTTTACGGTCTGGGCGGCAACGCGCAGGAAGCCATGCGCTACTCCAAGTTTGGCATCAACGCTATGTTCAGCGAACCCCTGGAGCGGCCCGCGGCTCTCAAGTTGATCCGCGCCACGCGCATGCTGGTGCTGCATGAGTTCCGGCGTTACGTGCGCATCCCGGTGATGACGGAAGTCTCGATCGTGGGGGACGGCCGGCGGATCGCGGCGAGCAGCATCGAAATCAGCAGTGGCGGGATGTCGGTCAAGACGTCCGAAGACTTCTCGATCGGGGTGAACGTGGACATTTCCTTTGCCCTGATGACCTTACCCCGTGTCAATCTGAAGGGAGTCATAAGCTGGCGCAAGCCCAAGTCGATCGGAGTGCGGTTCGCGGCGGCCGACGAACAGCGCCAGAAGGTCAAGACCTGGATCGATTCCTACCTCGAGAACTGAGTCTGCACGGCGCCAGCCCAGAACCTTCACCACCCTTCGACTGCGTTCAGGGCAGGCTCCGGACACAGAGGACGCGGAGGAAAATGATTGTTACAACCCTCCATTTCCTAATCGCTTCGCCAGCGTCCTCGGCGGTGAATCTCTTCCGGCGTGACTCCTGCCATTAGAATAGGTTCGTGCCCGAAGCCAGCACTCGCGAGGTGACCGCGCCGGCGCCACCGGCCACTGGTCCCCGCCGCTTTACTCTTCGCCAGCGCGTTGTTCTGCGCATCATCATTGGGCTGGGATACTGGGTCATTCGCCTGATTGGCCCCACTTTGCGCGTGTGCATTTCTTATGAAGAGGGCGCGCAGGAGACGCTGGGGCAGCGTCCGCTGATCGGTTCGTTCTGGCATTCCTGCATCATTCCGGCGACCTATATCTGCCGCAACCTGGGCGTGCGGGTGATGAGCAGCAACAGTTATGACGGCGAGTACATGGGCCGGATCATCCGCAAATTTGGGTTCGTCGCCGTCAAGGGATCGAGCAGTCGCAACGCCGTGCGGGCTCTGCTAGGCCTGCGGCGCGCGCTCGCGGAGGGCTGGACCGTGGCGTTCACCCTGGATGGCCCGCGCGGCCCGCGGCATAAAGTGAAACCCGGGCCGGTGGCGCTGGCGCGATCCTCGGGCGTGCCGCTGACCATGTTCCACGCGGCCGTCGATAAAGCCTGGGTACTGAACTCGTGGGACCGCATGATGATTCCGCTGCCGTTTTCGCGGGTGCTGTTGCGGTTTGGCAAGCTCATCCCTGTCCCTGCCGACGCGACGGACGATGATGTCGAGCGCTATACGACGGAACTGCAGGGGGCGCTGGATCGAGTCTGCGCATTTGCCGAGGCGAATGTGAACCGGGTGGGGACGGGGGAGTTTCCGTGCTACGGGCGGGATGAAAAGAAGTAGGCGTACTGCTGATTGATGATTTTTGATTGCTGATTGAAAACCCGGGATGCTCCAGTCGTCAATCAACAATCAACCAAATCAGCAATTGCATTACTCCATGGCCGAGCCCAGCGCCTGGTACCTGTATTTCTCGCCATCCCAAAAAATGACGGACGAGGTGTCTTCGCCCTCGCCCTGCTCTTCCATGTAGATGCCGAGGATGGTTTTCTTTTTCACGGTGAGCTTTTTCACGGTCAGGGTCTTGAAGGGCGTGTTGATCAGCAGAAATTTTGCCTTGGGCTTTTCCGCGCGCCAGGCGTCTTTTTCCGCGCCGTGGATGATAAGCAGGCTGATGCCGCGGCGATCAGGTTCGTCGGAGGCAAACGTCGACGTGACTTTCACGTCGCTGTAGCCGAGGAAGCTGTCGTACGGGTCGGCGATGACAAAGCTGTATTCGTCCTTGTCGGCCATCGGATTCTTGCAGCGGGCGGCGACCACCAGGTCGTCGATGCCGTCGTCATCCATATCGGCGACGAACTGCTGGGGGCCGGGCAGCAGCGAACAATTATCCCCAAACTGTTTGTGGATGAGTTCGTCAGTGACTGCGGGCGACGGATGGGTTGCGTGGGCTGGCGGCGGAGGCGGCTGCTTTTTCTGGGCGACAGCGGCGACCGTCAACAAGAGAGCGAGGGCTGGGAGGAGGAGAAATTTGCTGGACGACATTTCCCTACTTTAGTCCGGTTTTGCGCGCGAGGGTAGAGACAGAGTAGTGACGTTGGTACGGAGGTAATCGCTAGTGGCGGAAATGCTCCCAGCCGCGGGGTTGGAGTTCGTAGGCGATGCCTTTGAGATTGCGGAGGAGAATGAATCGGGGACGAGTGATCAGTCCGATCTGAGTCAGGGCGACTCCGGCGATTTGTTTGGGAACTCGTTTGCCAGGAGGAGTGGTGAACAGGAGTTCGTAGTCTTCGCCGCCGTGCAGGGCCAGGTCGAGATCGACTTCGCGGGCGGGCTTGCCTACGCTGGCGCGAGGAATGAGTATGGATTCGAGTTCCGCCCCGACTCCGCTTTCTTCGCAGATGTGGGCGAGGTCGGTGGAAAGGCCGTCACTGGTATCGATCATGGCCGACGCCAGGCCTTTCTCGCGAAGGATGCGGCCGAGCTCGATGCGGGGCTCGGGATAGAAGTGGCGGGGATAGTCGCGGGGATTCAGCTTCTTCTTCGGTTTGGCTTGCATTTGGACGACGGCGGCGGACGAGCCGCCAAGTGCCCCACTGACGAAGAGGCGGTCGCCGGCTCGAGCACCGGACCGCAGCACGGATTTGCCTTTGGGAGCGGTGCCGACCACGATGATGTCGGCGAGGATTCCGTTGGGCGATTCGGCGGTGTCGCCGCCAGCGAGCCGGACGCCGAATTTCTCGGCGAGACTGATCAGGCTGCGCAGGAAGCGTCCGACCCAAGCCTGGGGCAAGTCCCGGGGCAAGGCTATCGATAAGAAAGCCGCGACCGGTTCGCCACCCATGGCGGCGATGTCGCTCAGCCCGCGAGCCAGGCAGCGGTGGCCGACCGCTTCCGGCGGGTGCCAGTCGCGGCGGAAATGAATGCCTTCCAGGGTGAAGTCGGTCGTGACCAGAATTTCAGCACCCCGGGATTGTTTTCCCGGCAGAAGTCGCAGCACGGCGCAGTCGTCTCCAATTCCGGTGAAGAGGGCAGAGTTCGAGTCTTGAGCGCGGCCAGGGGTTGAGGATTTCGCCATGCGGCGAATCTGGGCAATCAGCGCCTTTTCGGGGAGTGGCACGGCGATTAACTATACCGCCGAACATGAGATGGCGGTTTTGGGTTCTAGGATTCACCAAGGGCGCGCCATGCCAAAAGCACGCTGGTAATCTGTCCCTGGGTGACTCTCGATTACCCGTCTTCAGTAACCGGGAATGGCCTTGTGCGTCGTTGACAGCGGGAACCCAGTTTGTTACCGTTAACCAGTCATTCACAACAAACCTTTGGCCGAGCTAAGTTCTGCAGGCATTTGAGATTGCAGATGAAGTGCAAATTTCAGGCTCAGGTCGCAGTTCTGGTAGGTGTAGGGCGCGAGAAGGTTTCCATTTCCCAAGATGGGAGCGTAGCCCGAAGACGTCAGGTGGTCCGAACAGGCGTTTCTGCAAACTCAGAAACTGGGCCTGGTGTTCCGGACCTGATGCTTTAAAACTTGCTGTTGGGCAGTGCGAGGAGCGATTTGCAGAAACGCTTTTACATCCTTTTTGTGGCCCGCGGGGACGACGGGCAGCTGCGTAAGATCTCCATCCCCGTGCATTATCTGTATGTATTCGTCGTGGGCGCCGCGATTGGATTCCTCAGCCTGACCGGCATTGCCAGTTCTTATACCCGCATGCTCCTGAAGGTTTCCCGCTATAACCAGCTGCGGACGGAAAAAGATCAGCTCAAAGACAATTATTCGCGCTTGGAGCAGGTGGCCAAGGAACGCGATGTGCAGGTGGCGTCGCTGGGCTCGATAGCCGGAGAAGTTTCGGCCCTCTACGGGTTGAAGGCTCAGCCCACACTAGTGACGGCGACCGCCGAGCAGATTCATGACGCCGACGTAAGTTCCTCGCTCGACCAGTTGCATGCCTTGCGGGCTTCGGCCCTGACCGGCGCGACCATGGTTGGGCTGACGATGGGCCTTACGCGCAATGCCACGACGGCAGACTGGTTCAAGGCTAATTCGGCTCCGAACCTGTGGCCGATCGAAGGCCAGGTGACGGCCAGCTTTGGGGAGCGGATTGATCCGTTCAACGGTGAGGGCGCGTTCCACAGCGGCGTCGATATTGGCAGCACCTATGGCGCCTCGATTGTGGCTCCGGCGGACGGGGTGGTGACGTTCAGCGATCTGCTGGGCGGCTACGGCAGAGCCATCATGATCAATCATGGCAACGGCATCAGCACTCGCTACGGGCACCTTTCCGGCTTCGCAGTGACAGCCGGGCAGGCCGTGCATCGCGGCGATGTGATTGGCTACGTTGGCTCCAGCGGACGCTCCACCGGGCCCCATCTTCACTACGAAGTCCGCATCAACGATACACCGGTAAATCCCTACAAATACCTCCGCATTTCCGTCGCGCAGAGCGGCGGCTTCTCTTCGGGAAGTTAAGAACAACAGCCTTCAGCTCTCAGTCCCCACCTCCCGGCATCTTGAATCGGCCGGCGCGGGCGTGATTCATCCCTAGTAGCTCGGGGTTACTGGCGTAATGAAATGAGCCAGACAGGGGGCGAATCGTCGTGCTCGCGGCGATACCATGGTTAGATATCCCGCTCTAGTTTCGCAGCAGAAATACGGCTGCGGCTGAAGGACGGCATCCATGGAGAATCCCGAGAGCAAGCAGTTTGGCCGCTACGAGGTAGTGGCCGAGCTGGGCCGCGGGGCCATGGGCGTGGTCTATAAGGCGCGCGACCCGCAGATTGACCGGTTCGTCGCGGTGAAAACGGTTTCGATGTGGGGGCAGGAACCGGACGAGGAAAAAGAATTTCGCCTGCGCTTTGTGCACGAGGCGCATGCCGCGGGGCGTCTGCACCATCCGGGGATTGTTGCCATTTTTGATGCGGGGGAGAATCCCGAAACTCACGACCCATACATTGTTCTGGAGTATGTTGCCGGGGAAGCGCTGAACCGGATTCTGGCGCGCGAGAAAAAACTTCCGCCAGCCAGAGCGCTGCAACTTGCCGAAGAGATTGCCGAGGCTCTGGACTACGCCCATGCCCAGGGCGTGATTCATCGCGACATCAAGCCGGGAAACATCCTGGTGACCGAGGCCGGCCACGCCAAGATTGCCGACTTCGGCATCGCCAAGCTGAATCTGGCCCACTTCACCGTCCCCGGACACTTGCTGGGCACTCCCGCCTACATGGCGCCAGAGCAGCTGAGCGGCGAAGGCGTGGATGGAAGGTCGGATCTGTTTTCGCTGGGCGTGATTTTGTATGCCATGGTTACGGGCCATTCTCCATTTCAAGGCGACAGCGCGACCACGGTCAGCTTCAAGGTGGCGAACCGCGAACCGATAGCGGCGAGCGCCCTCGACCTGAGTTTGCCGCGCGAGCTGGATGAGGTCATCGCGCGCGCCATGGCGAAGGATCGAGAGCAGCGCTACCAGCACGGCGCGGAGTTTGCCGAGGACCTGCGGCAGCTGCAGGAGTTATTCAAGGCGGGCTCGACCACGTCGTTGCGGGTGGCAGCTCCTGGTACCCGATCGTCGTCCAGCACGCGCACGGGGCGAACCGGAGTGGCGGCTTCCGAGACCCATCCGGCGGTGGGGATGGCGCAAGGGGTGAACTCAATTCGTGCTGGGATTCGAAAGGCGCCGGTCCGGGATCTGATTTTGGGTGCGGTGATTGTAGGCGCGCTCTTGCTTGCCGGGGTGGAATCGAAGTTGTTCGTGACGTCCCCGCGAAGTGGGGTGAGTAGGTCTCCGGCCAATGGATCTCCGGTCAGCCTCGCCGCACCAAATTCCGCGCCGGCTATGCCTGGTCCGGTCACGGACACAGATCAGCAGCCGCCCGCCGCCGCCCGGTCGCGGAAACGTCGACCTGCTCCGCCGCCGCCGCAGAGCGCAAAGCAAGTCGTCGTCCCATCCTCCACTTTGGAGATGGCGGTGCAGCACCAGTTCAAAGATGCCACTCTTTATGTTTGGGTCGACGGCAAGCTGGTATTAACCCGGCCGTTGCACGGGGCTATGCAAAAAAAGCTGGTCGTGTTCAGCGGAACCCACGGCGTGGACTCGGAAACCTTGACAGTGCCCGCGGGTAAACACGAGCTGCGCGTGCGGGCGCTATCGGCCGACCGGACCATCGATCTGTCGCGGACGGTTTCGACGGAATTTGTCGGCGGCGGGGAAAAGTCGTTGCAAGTCACCTTCGACAAGCGCAACACCGCCATGCGGCTGGCCTGGCAATAGCAACGCCGTCGCACCTATTACCGGCGCAACATCCTAATCTCTACTGCCGTAGCCCCATCCAGTTTTCCGAGACCACCAGGGAGTTTCCGGGATTCTGCGGATCGTACTTCACCGAAGTGTGCAGGCCGAGGCGGCAAGAGTGGAGATTGATCCAGTGCCGCAGATAGGTGACGTCCTGTGAACACTCGTAGGACACGCCGGCCACATCGTACTTGTAAATGAGCATGGTGGCGGCGTGGTAGTTGCTAGCCGGGGGCAACTCCTGCACGTCAATCACGGTGCCGTCGGTGATGCGGCCAGTGCCCTCAAGCCAGGCGCGGCGTTCGCGTTCCAGATCGTCGGGAGTTTTGGGTTTGCGCCGTAAGAGCGCATATGCTCCCAGCAATGCGGCACCGCCGGTCGCAACCAGCCCATAAAGTCGAAGCGAATCCATACGAGGGTGGGTTGAAGTCGGAGTGTGCTGCGCCGACTTCTCCTTCAGCATAAGCCGAAAGCGCAGCGCGCGAAAGTGGTTCCGAAGTTACGGAGGTGTCAGGGCTGTGAAAAACTTCCGCCGCGCGGTCGCGAGCCGCGGTCTTGTTCTAGAATCAGCCCGCGGGAATGTGGAGCGGTGTAGCTGAAGAGAGAAAAGCGTCAACCACGAAGGGCACGAAGGATCACGAAGGAATTCATTTCTTGATGTGGCTTCCTTTCGTGGACCTTTGTGTCCTTAGTGGTTAAAGACTTACTACTACCGGGAGAGGCAAATGAAATTCGCGACAATTTCTGCGGCGTTTTTTCTCGCGATGGCGATGACTACAGCGACCATGGCGGGAGAAATCGGCGGGAAAGCCGCGGCCGCGGGAACCACGCCATCCACGCCGATGTCGTCCGACAAGCGCCAAAAGCTCCCCCAAAAGAACGCCGGGCACGACTGGCCGATCTATGGCGGAACTTCCGAGAACAACCACTATTCCCCTCTGACGCAAATCAACCGCAGCAACGTGCAGCGGCTCAAAGTTGCGTGGTCCTTTGACACCGAGGAACCGGGCGGGCTGCAGACCAGCCCGATTGTGGTGGAGGGCGTGCTGTACGGGCTGACGCCGACGCAGAAAGTATTTGCCTTGAATGCGGCGACGGGAAAGTTGTTGTGGAAGTTTGACTCCGGAATTCGCGGCACCCAGCCGGATCGGGGGCTGGCGTATTGGTCCTCCGGCTGCGCGGAGAATGACGGCGGGAAGAATGTCGGGAACAACACAGACCGCAGAATTCTGGTCGGGGTAATGAATCTCGTGTATGCGCTCGACGCCGCGACCGGCAAACCGATCTCAAGTTTCGGGAAAGACGGGCGCATCGATCTGCGCGAGGACCTGGGGCGCGATCCGGCGTTGCAATCCATTTATATGACCAGCCCGGCGGTGATTTACAAAGACCTGCTGATTGTCGGAGGGCGCGAGGCCGAGACCCTGCCCGCTTCTCCGGGCGACGTGCGGGCCTATGACGTGCGCAGCGGCAAACTGCGCTGGTCGTTTCATACCATTCCGCATCCGGGCGAGTTCGGCGAAGACACCTGGCCGGCCGGCGCGTGGAAGACCAGCGGCGCCGCGAATAACTGGGCTGGGATGACGGTGGATAGGCAGCGTGGGGTCGTGTATGTTCCCACGGGTTCGGCGGCGTTTGATTTCTATGGCGGGGACCGGCTGGGCGATGATTTATTCGCCAATTGCCTACTCGCGTTGAATGCCAACACGGGCGAGCGCATCTGGCATTTTCAGGGCGTGCGGCACGATCTGTGGGACCGGGATTTTCCCGCGCCGCCGGTGCTGTTAACGGTGGAACGCGACGGCAAAAAAGTCGACGCCGTGGCGCAGACCACCAAGCAGGGCTTCGTATTTCTGTTCGATCGGACCAACGGGCAACCGCTGTTTCCCATCGAATGCCAGAATTATCCGCCGAGCGATGTGCCAGGAGAGATGGCGGGGCCGCAGCAATGTCTGCCGGCAAAACCGGCGCCCTTTGCGCGGCAACGGCTGACCGAGAATCTTTTGAGCGAGCGCACTCCGGAAGTGCGCGCGTGGGCGCTCGAAAAGTTCCGCGGCTTTCGCAGTGAGGGGCAGTTTGTTCCGTTCAGCGTGGCGAAAGATACGGTGATCTTCCCCGGTTTCGACGGCGGCGCGGAGTGGGGCGGTGCGGCGGCTGATCCGGACACCGGAATTCTCTACGTCAACGCGAATGACGTGGCCTGGACCGGGGCGCTGGCCGAGAACACGGCCGAAAACAGTCCGAAGTCGCTTTACCTGAACCAGTGCGCCGTCTGCCATGGCGAGAAAATGTCGGGCTCGCCGCCGGCGATTCCCGCTCTGGTGGGCATTGGCGGTCGCATGTCGGTGGCCGACGTTGCGGCCACCATCAGAAACGGCAAAGGACGCATGCCGGGCTTCGCCAACCTGGAGAATGACAGTGACCAGTGGTACGGATTGCTCGACTACGTGATCAGCGGAGGAACGAAGGAAACTGCGAACAAGGAAATGGCGAGTGTCGGCCCCGCTCCGACGGCAATGAAATATCATTTCACCGGATATCACAAGTTCCTCGATCCCGAGGGATATCCCGCGGTGGCTCCGCCGTGGGGGACGTTGAATGCGATCAATCTCAACACAGGCGAGTACGTCTGGAAGATTCCGCTGGGCGAATATCCGGAACTGGCGGCGAAGGGGCTGAAAAACACGGGCACCGAGAACTATGGAGGGCCGGTAGTGACCGCCGGTGGGCTCGTGTTCATCGGCGCGACCAATTTCGACAAGAAATTCCGCGCCTTCGACAAGTCGACCGGGGCTCTGCTGTGGGAGACGACGCTGCCGTTCTCGGGCAATGCGACTCCGGCAACGTATGAGGTGCGTGGACGGCAATTCGTGGTGATCGGCGCGGGAGGCGGGAAGGATCCGAAATCAAAGTCGGGCGGGGTGTATGTGGCGTTCGCGCTGGAGAAATAGAACTGCGACGAGCGGGGCAAAAGCGATAACCACTAAGGGAACGAAGGTTCACGAAGGGGAGCCGGTGGGCTACTTGGTTTGGCTGCAGACGTTCTGGCTTACGAGGTCGACGAAGCCGCCTTCAGGATTCTTGCCGAACTGGTCGTCGTGATTGGCTTTCTTGCTTACCACAAAGCGTCCGCTGCGGTCGCGGGAGTAAAACCATTCCGTGGTGGGGGCGGCGGCGCCGCTGCTGCAATTGAAGCGCACGCGGGCGCGCATTTCGACGAATGGTCCGCCTTGCGGCAGTTCTGCCGGCTCCTTGTATTCGACCCGGACCAGGGCCAGCCGCTGGTTGTTCTTGAGGACGCGGATCGAACTCACAGAAACTTTATCGCCGGCTTCGGTCTGGCCGATCGTGCGCCAGTCTCCCGCAGCCAAGACCACCAGGCTGACCACCAGTGCGGGCGCGAGCACCACAGCGGCGAGAACAATGAGGAGTTTTTTCAAGGGTGAGTTTTCTGCGTACCGCGCATCACTGCATCACTTCTTCATGCTCAAACTTCAGGCTCAAACTACAGCCCCAAATTGCAACGACACACTGTCGTCGAAAAACGCAATTCTGTCAACCTGCGCACGCAATAAAGGGCATCAGGAATGGAACGCCCGTGCTATGGTAATGGCGCAGCGGGGTGGCCGAGAGTTCGCGACCGCCGCGTGGTGTGTATGGAAATACTTCATTCTACTACGTTTATGTCGCCGGTGGGGCCGCTGTTCACGGCTGCTTCCAGTCGGGGCCTGGTGGCGCTGGAGTTCGATGTGCGCCTTGCCGGCCAGCAGACGATTCGTCCGAACCCGCGCGACCTTCGTTCCGAGAGCAATCGTCGCCCAGAGAACAAGCAGGCGGAAGCGAATGGCGTCCGCTTCGAGGAATCTGCCATCGCGATGCAGCCTTACACGAGCGAACTGGAAGAGTATTTTGCCGGGCAGAGGCGCGAATTCAGCTTCGCGCTCGATCTGCGCGGAACGGATTTTCAGCTGGCCTGCTGGCGGGCACTGCTGGCGATTCCTTATGGCGAGACTCGCACCTACGCCGACATTGCTCGCGCCGTGAGCCGGCCTCGTGGTTTTCGCGCCGTGGGCCGGGCCAACAACCGGAACCCGGTGGCGATCGTCGTCCCCTGCCATCGCGTGATCGCGTCGGATGGAACGCTGTGCGGCTACGGCGGCGGCCTCGACGTGAAGCGCAAGCTGCTGGAACTGGAAGGCGCGCTGAGCGGCACGCTGGCCGCGTAGGAATTTCTTGATTGTCGATTTGAAAAGCCTTCCGCCCGGGTTTCGCACGGCTGGGTCAATGAGTGCTAAGGCTGATAACGACAGTTAACGAAGCGTAACTTGGG
>Ga0181523_10001894_pt1 | contig 21344 bp, 16 predicted proteins | sample PEATcosm2014_Bin_43_FD_119752 | JGI IMG/M metagenome (GOLD analysis project Ga0181523, IMG submission 119752) | Peatland microbial communities from MTU Mesocosm Facility, Houghton, MI, USA - PEATcosm2014_Bin05_30_metaG | ecosystem: Environmental > Terrestrial > Soil > Wetlands > Peat | place... | reverse complement strand
TCCCGCAGCGTCAGCGTGCGTGTGGAGGAATCGAGCTGCGCGCGTGTGACGCCGGCAATCTCGCGGATCGCGCGCAGGGTGTCGTTCATCTCCTCCGCCGTGATGGAAGTGGGCAGGATGAAGCTGCGCTCGACTTCGGTCGCGTAATCCTTTCGCTTCGCAGGCGTGTCTTCCGCCACAAAGATGGTGTTCGCATCCACGGTGCGCCAAAATGTGTGCGTCTCCTCGCCGAGCACCAGCATCGCGGTCCCAAAGTCCACGTCCGGAACCCGCAGTCGCACTTGCCGATCCACCAGCTCGGCGTCAAACGATGCCGTGATTCCAAATTGCCGGCCGATTTCCTGATACGCGCCACGCGTCGTGCCGCGGTAATCGAAGCTGCGCGTGCCGGGTTGCGGCTGCGTGATCGGCGGGCCTTCGAGTTTTGTGTTTCCTTGCGCGGTCGCGGCGATCTCCTGCGGCGCAAGTTCAGCCAGCCGCTCTTGCGCGACCTCGTAGCCTGGATCCAGCTCGAGCGCCCGCAGCAGATCGTCGCGCGCGGACGCCGGCTCATTGGCGATCCATTCGCGTTCGGCTTGATCAGTGAACTGTTGCACGAGCCGGAAACGGTCCAAAGCCCGGTGAAGCTGGTACTCGGGCACCGAAGCAGCGTAGGTTTCCGCATCGGTTAGCGCGGCATAGGCCGCTTTCCAGTCTCCAGCACGTTCGGCGCGCAGCCCCTGAAGGTAAGCCTGCCGTGCGCGATGTGGATCCGGTGCGGGCGGCCGAGAAGCAGCAGGCGTTGGGCTTGCAGGCGTCAAGGACTGCGCGCGCGCGGACCCGCCACCGAGACCAAGCATGCCCGCAAAGGCGAGCGCCAGCCCCAGGAAGCCACTCCGATTGTGCGAGAGTCGCGCCACGAAACTCCAATTGTAACGGGGCCGGCGTGAAACGTTGGCAATTAACTTGACCTGGGGTACACGGGCGTGTAAACTGGCAAACGTAGTTGAAACTCGGTTGCAACTAGGGACTCCCGGTTTGCTCTCCGCTCTCCTCATTGCTCTTAGAGAAGGCCTCGAAGCTGCCCTCGTCGTGGGCATCGTTCTCGTTTATTTGAAGCGCACCGGCCGGACGGCGTTGGCTCGTTACGTTTGGGGCGGCGTCATTGCCGCAGTGGTCTCGAGCCTGGGGGTGGGTCTCGCCTTACAGCGCTGGAAGATCAGCGAAGACGGCTTCGAGGGCCTGCTACTGCTTCTGGCTGCCGTGTTCGTCGTCACCATGGTCTTCTGGATGAATAAGATCGCCCGCCACCTGCGCCGGGACATCGAGCAGAAGGTGGAAGCGTATGCTGGCCGCAGCGGATTTGGTGCGGGGCTGGGTCTTGGCACGTTCGTCTATCTCATGGTCGTGCGCGAAGGGGCGGAGTTGGCTCTCATTCTTCGCGCGGTCGAACTTTCTACCGAAGGCCTGGAGACTTGGATCGGCACTGCTCTGGGATTGGCTCTGGCTGTGGCGGTCGGCGTGTTCTTCTTTCAGGGCACGCTGAAAATTTCTCTTGGCCGCTTCTTCTCCGCAACGAGCACGATTTTGATTATCGTCGCTCTGCAACTTGCTATCACCGGCATGCACGAGCTCAGCGAATCCATGTGGATTTCCTCCAGCCGCTTCGAGATGGCCTGGGTTGGTCCAATTGTGCGCAATGACGTTTTCTTTTTCATCGTGGTCCTGGGTGCGGCGGCGCTGCTCGTTCTCCGCGAATGGCTGAACGCCAAGCATTCGCCGGCCGTAGCCGCAGAGCTCAACGACGCCCAGCGACGCCGTCTCGCATACGAGCAGCGCAAGCAGAGCCGCTGGATGGTGGGCGCCACGGCGGTGTTTCTGGTGGTGATTCTTGCCCTGTCTGCGGACTTCGTGTACGCGCGCGTAGCGGCCGCCCCGCCGGATGCGCTGCTCGTCCAGGCTGTGGAGGGTCAAGTCCACATTCCCATCGCGCAGGTCAGCGATTCGAGCATGCATTTGTTTCGTGTCGAAGTGAACGGCGATTCGATCCGCTTTATGGTCATCAAGAAGCCCGGCGGCTGGGGCACCGCGCTCGATGCCTGCAGGATTTGCGGACGCGCCGGTTACCGGCAGGACGGCTCCAACGTCATTTGCCGCAATTGCGCCTCTGCAATTTACATTCCCAGTATCGGCGAGGCCGGCGGCTGCAATCCGGTCGGCGTGACTTCCCGCGTCGAGAGAACTGATATCGTCATTGATGTGCCTTCGCTCTCCAGCGCTCTCGCCGAGGTTCCGCAGTAGTCCGCGGCGCGCCATGTTCTTTCGCATTGTAAGCGATTCTTTTGGACGCAAGCCGCGCAGGAAATTGCTTACGGCCGCGGCGCTCGCGCTCGGCATCGCCGTAACGACCGCGACGCTCACCGTCGCGCTGGACGTGGGCGATCGGCTCGAACGCGAATTTCGCGCCCTCGGCGCGAACTTGTTGGTCACACCGCAGGCGGACACGCTGCCGCTTGAAATCGGTGGCGTGGACTATCGCCCGGTCAGCGAGGGCGCGTATCTTCCCGCGGCCGATCTCGGAAAACTGCGCACCATTTTTTGGCGCAATAACATCACCGGTTTCGCTCCATTCCTCGACGTCCCCGTCGCGTGGACCGACAGCGGCCGGAATTTGCCGGCTGGCGTGGCCAACGCTACGCTGATCGGCACGTGGTATCGCCACCAAGTCCCTGTTCCAGACGGAACGATTTTCACTACCGGCGTCGCGGTGACGAATCCATGGTGGCGCGTGCAGGGTCGCTGGTTTGCGGACAACCCGCCTGCAGCCGGCGCTGCCGCAGCCGAATGCGTAGTTGGCTCCTCGCTCGCGCAGCGGGCGTCCGTGAATGTCGGTGATGCGCTCACCGTGAAATCCGGCGATCGCACGCAGACATGTGCTGTCACCGGCATTGTCTCCACGGGATCGCGCGAAGATGATTCGGTTCTCGCGCCGCTCGAATTCGCCGGCACGCTGGCGGGCCAGCCCGGCCGCTATCGCACGATGCTGGTGAGCGCTCTGACCAAACCCGAAGACGCCTTTTCGCAGCGCGATCCCGCCACGATGACGCCCGAAGAATACGACCGCTGGTTTTGCACGCCGTACATCTCTTCGATCTCGCAAGAGTTGCGGGAAATATTGCCCGGAACTGAAATTCATGCCATTCGTCAGATTGCGGAAGGCGAAGGTCGCGTGCTGGGCCGAGTTAGCTCGCTGATGTGGCTCGTCACGTTTGCGGCGCTGCTGGCTGCCGGACTCGCCGTCGCTGCAACCTCCGCAACCACGGTTCTCGAGCGCCGCGCAGAAATCGGTTTGATGAAAGCCATCGGAGCGGGCAATCGCATGGTGAGCGCGCTCTTTCTCACGGAGCAATTGCTCTTGGCATTCGTGGGCGGCGTTTCCGGCTATGCCATCGGCATTGTGTTGGCGCGCGTGCTTGGCCAGCAAGTGTTCGGCATCGCGCCCACCAGCCGCTTGATATTGTTCCCGATCGTGCTTGCGCTCGCGGGCATGGTGGTTTTCCTGGGGAGCTTCTTGCCATTGCGAAGCGTCGCGCACGTCGAGCCTGCGGCGACTTTGCACGGAGAGTGACGCGTGGCGCAACGCTCCATGTTTTGGCGAATCCTGCGTCAGTTGCTGAGCGCGAGCCGCGGCCGCTTGAGTGTAGCGTTGCTCGCACTGGTGAGCGGCGCGGCCGTCTGTTCCGCGCTGCTTGGGCTTTACCTCGACGCGGAATCGAAGCTCACTCGCGAGTTTCGCACGCTCGGCGCGAATCTCGTCGTCTCTCCTCCTCCGGGGCAAGGCAGCGAGCCGACGCTTGCGGATGCCGGCGTCATGGATCGCATTGAAGCGCAGCGCACTGCCAATGTCATCGCCGCCGCACCATACCTTTATCTCGTCGGAGAAACTTCCGGCCAGCCCGTGATTGTCGCCGGAACGTGGCTCGACGAAGTCGCGCGCATGGATTCTTGGTGGAAAGTAGACGGACGCTGGGTCTCCTCGCGCGACGATCGTAGCGAGTGCATGGTCGGCCGCGTCGCCGCGCGCGAGCTCGGCCTGGCCGCGGGAAGCCCGCTTGTCTTGAGCTCAGGAGGCCGCAGCGTATCCCTCGTCGTCGCGGGCATTGTCAATTCCGGCGGCAATGAGGACAATCAGGTGCTGCTCAATTTGCCCGTGGCGCAGGAATTGGCGAATCTCGCGGGCCGCATCGGCGTTGTGGAATTGAGCGTTGCCGGATCGCCTGAGCAGGTGGGGGCTTTCTCCACCAGCCTCGCAAGTGCGCTGCCAGGACTCGAAGTTCGCCCAGTGCGCCAGTTGACGGAGGCCGAAGGCTCAATACTAGGCAGGATTCGCGGCCTGCTGTTCTGGACAGTGCTGCTGATTCTGGTGTTGACGGGATTGTGCGTGCTCGCTTCGATGGCCGCGCTCGCGATGGAACGCCGCCGCGACGTTGGCTTGATGAAGGCGATCGGCGGTCCGATGTCCCGCGTGCTCAGGCTCTTTCTGGCCGAAGCCGGCGCTCTGGGACTGGCGGGCGGTTTACTCGGCTACCTCGTCGGGCTTGGTTTGGCGGAGTGGGCGGGCGAACGCGTGTTCGGCATGGCGGTTACGCCGCGCTGGCAAGTGCTTCCGCTCACGGTCGCGCTGTCCGTTGGAGTCGCGCTGGCTGGCGCGCTACCGCTTCGTCTGTTGAGTCAGGTTCGCCCGGCGGAAATCCTGAGAGGGGAATAGTGGCGCCGCTCGTCCAAATCGAAAACGTCAGCAAGCATTTTGAATCGCTGCATGCGCTCGACGGCGTCAGCTTGAATGTGGAGTCCGGCGAATGGGTTGCCATCATGGGCCCGTCGGGCTCCGGCAAGACGACGCTCATCAACATCCTCGGCGGCCTGGATCGTCCTACTGGCGGGCGCGTCCTCGTGGACGGCATCGAAGTGAGCAAGCTCGGCGAGGCGGAACTCACGCGCTATCGCTCGGAAACGATCGGCTTCATCTTCCAACAATTTCACCTCGTTCCGTATTTGACCGCGCTCGAAAACGTGATGCTCGCTCAGTATTTTCACAGCATTACCGACGAAGCGCAGGCGGCCGAATCCCTGAAGCGCGTGGGTTTGGGCGACCGCCTCACGCATCTCCCGGCCGAATTGTCCGGCGGCGAGCAGCAGCGCGTGGCGATCGCCCGCGCCTTGATCAATCAGCCGAAACTGATTCTCGCCGATGAGCCAACCGGCAATCTCGACGAAGCCAACGAGCAAATTGTTTTGAACTTGTTGCGGGAACTTCACGCCGCCGGGCACACCATCATCATCGTCACGCATTCTCCGATGATCGGTGGTCTTGTGGACCGCCGCATCGAACTTGCGCATGGCCACGTCGCTCGCGAGACGGTGCCCGTCGCCGACGATCAGGTGCGCTTCGATCACTTGCTCGAGCAAGTGTGGATCTGCGGCGAAGAGGGTTTGGCCGCGAGTGTCGAGCGCGTTCGCACAGCCGACATCGGCGACGCGACGCCGTTCCTGCAGCGCTTGTCGGACTTGGGCCTGGTGGAGATCCGCGATGCGGAAGTCCGGCTAACCTCTACGGGCGGACGTCGCGCGCAGGATGTCGTCCGGCGTCACCGCCTTGCCGAATGCCTGCTGACCAACACATTTGCGATCAGCGACGCCGAGGCGCATTCGGAGGCTTGCAAATTCGAGCACATCATCAGTCCTGAGCTCGACCGCAAGATTTGCACGTTCCTCGGCCATCCAAACGCCTGCCCTCACGGCAATCCGATTCCTCCCGGCGATTGCTGTGCGACCTCCGCGCCGCGCCGCTGATCGATTCTCGAAGATGCTAGACTGGACAGGAAATGCCTATTCCTCTCGATTCGCGCAGAAAACCGGCCAGCATAAAGATCCACGTCACGAGCGGCGCCGGCGTGGAGATCGTCTGGGCCGACGATCACGCCAGCCATTACGAGTTCGTTTATTTGCGCGATCGATGTCCCTGCGCGACGTGCAACGACGAGCGTGCCAAGAAGGCCGAAGCGCCTCACGCCGCGCCCACCGCCCTTACCTCCGTCCTGCCGATGTTCAAACCCAAGCCGAAGGCCCGTGCGGCGCGTCCAGTCGGCAACTATGCCATCCAGATCGAATTCACGGACGGCCACGGCACCGGCATCTACAGCTACGATTATCTGCGCACCATCTGCCCCTGCGAAGCCTGCGCCCGCGAGTTCCGCGCCACCGAAGCGTAGCCCACGGTTGGCACTGGGTCAGTTTCCGAGTTGCCCGTCATGCACCCGCAATCGGCGGCCAGCTCCAGATGAAGCTTCCAAATTCCGACAACGTGACTTCCCCAGGGCCAAGGGCACTTGCCCTGTTACCGCGTTTATCAGGACTTATCCAGGGTTCACATTCGACGAGTTCGGAGGTCGTGTGCAACAATCTGTCCGACCTAAGAGTTGAAGACGACATGGAATCCTGGCTGATGAGACTGAAGTGTAGGCGGTGGCTTTTCGCCGCCAAATACAACTATGAACGAAAACACTATGAAGAGGCCTTGGATCTCGTACAGAAAGCAATTAACGTCCAATCTAATCCAGCACTCGCACTCGTCAGAGCCGGATCTTGCCTTCGGAATCTGAAGCGGTATGACGAATCCATAAATTATATTGAGCGGGCGCTAAAAATCGTTCCCAATTACGGAGACGCGCACGCTTTTTTGAGCCTTACCCTTAGTGAACTTGGGCGCAATCAGGAGGCGCTTGAATCCCTCAACCGCGCAATTCGGATCAAGCCCAGTCTGGTCGAGAGCGAATTCTGGCTGTACCAACTCGCACTCATGCGAGCAGAAGCTAAGCATTGGGAACAGGCTCTCGCAGCATTCACGAAATTGACGGAGCTAAATAATAAGTACGGAAACGCTTGGCACGGCGTCGGCTGGGCAAGTGAGAATCTGGATCGAGATTCCGAGGCGGTTCCAGCATACAAGCGTGCGGCTGAGCTGATTCCAGAAAATCAAGTTGTACAATCCAATTTGGGATCGGTATACCTCAGATTGGGGAGACCAAAGGAAGGGTTGGAACACCTTCAGCGGTCCAAAGAGCTTCTACCTACTCGGGCGCTGACGCACCTCAATCTTTGTCACGCTTATTGCGACCTCGAAGACTTCGATAACGCACTCGCATCGATTTTGGAAGCTCTAGAACTCGATCCGACGCTAAAGGAGGGCCATCAACTCTTGGGTTTTGTTTACGAACGACTTGGACGCTATGAAGATGCAGTCAAAGCTATCGAGGCCGGAATCCAAATTGAACCAGATAATGCCGAGTTATATAGCCAACTCGCTCAATGTAAGCAGGAATTAGGCAATCACGTGGAGGCAAGAGATGCTGCCAGAGAGGCTGTACGGCTGCGTCCGGATTCCGCATCTGCTCATCTTACCCTCGGGTACGTTCTGCAAAATCAAGGCTCCTTCGATGAGGCTATCATCGCCCACAAGAAATCATTGGAATTGAATCCAGGCCAATTCGAACCGCATGGGAACCTCGGAAAAATTTACATGGAGCTAGGGCAGTACGAAAAAGCCCTCTGTGCTCTCTTGACGGCGGCTGGGATTAAGCCCGATGACGCGAAGCTTCATTTCGACCTGGGCGAAGTTTACATCCGACTCGGGAAGCGAGAAGAAGCTCTGGACGAGCTTCAAGCGCTCAAGAATTTGCACGATCCTCTTGCTGAAGACTTGGCGAAACAGATTGACTCGAATTCTGTTTAGCCTAGAGTGCTACAAGGGGCGGCCAAGTCCTGATAAGTCCGCTACTCGGAAACTGGCCCATCACCCTACGGTTCGTGTTCCCTCTCTTCGCTCTTTCTTCTTTATGATTTCCTTATGGACTTGAATCGTTGAAAATGCGAGGATTGTCCCCCACAAGTTCACCCAGTAACGATGGCTTCGACCCCCAACGGCCCCAATCCGGCGCCCTCCAAATTAATTACGATCCCGCGCGTAGTCGTGGCTACCACGGCCATGCTCACGTTCATATCGTTCTGGCGCGCTTCCGCGATTGTCCTCAACGACATGGGTTCGTCGGCGTTCTACGCCGGGGCAATTGCCGAGCACTTCATCGGCAAGACCGGCCCGTGGTTCATCCTGGCCATCATGATCCTGGCCTATGCGGTTCGCTCGCTATACATCGAGAGCTGCAGCATGTTTGTCCGCGGCGGCGTCTATCGCGTCGTCAAAGAAGCCATGGGCGGCACGCTGGCGAAATTCTCCGTCTCCGCCCTGATGTTCGATTACATCCTCACCGGGCCGATCAGCGGTGTTTCGGCCGGACTGTACTTGGTCGGACTCTTGAACGAGTTGCTTCACTATTCGCACTCCTCGCTGGTGCTCCCGGTGAACATGACGGCCGCATGTTTCGCGGCGCTGGTCACCCTTTACTTCTGGTGGGAGAACATCAAAGGAGTTCACGAATCGAGCGAAAAGGCCCTGCGCATCATGTACGTGACCACCGTCATGGTCGTGATCATGGTGGCCTGGTGCGCCTACACGCTGTGGATCCGAGGAGTTCACCTGCCGCCTTTCCCCAGTCGCGCCACGATCGTATATTCCCCCGACGCCCTGGGATGGCTGCGCTGGAGCAACTTGCCGTACTCCGTTGGTTTGATCGGCATCTTGATCGGCCTGGGACACTCCGTCCTGGCCATGAGCGGCGAAGAAACCATGGCGCAGGTCTATCGAGAGATCGAGCACCCGAAGCTCCGCAATCTCGAGAAAGCCGGCCTCGTCATTTTCCTGTACAGCCTCATTTTTACGGCCGGCGTGGCATTCTTTGCCGTCATGATCATCCCCGATTCCGTGCGCCAGAATTTCTACGACAATCCCATCGGCGGCCTCGCCATGTACCTCACGGGCCCGCTGGTGCTTCGGCTGGCGTTCCGCGTGTTTGTGGTCGTGGTCGGCGTACTGATGCTGGCCGGCGCCGTCAACACGGCCATCGTGGGCTCGAATGGCGTCATGAACCGCGTCTCTGAAGACGGCATTCTCCCCGATTGGTTCCGGAAACCGCACCCGCGCTTCGGGACGTCTTATCGCATCTTGAATCTGGTTGTCTTTCTTCAACTCTTCACGATTCTTTTGAGCCGTGGAAACATTTTCCTCCTCGGCGAGGCCTACGCATTCGGTGTGATGTGGAGTTTTTCGATGAAGGGCCTGGCTGTTCTTGTGCTTCGCTACAAGCGGCCAGGCGGGCGCGAATTTCGCGTGCCCCTGAACTTCAAGATCGGCAGCGTGGAGATTCCCGTCGGTCTCGGACTCATCACGCTAACACTCTTCGCTCTGTGCATCATTAACCTGTTCACAAAGCAGGTTGCGACGCTTTCGGGCGTGACCTTCACCCTCATTTTCTTCGCGGCGTTTACCTTGTCCGAGCGCTACACCCACAAGCGCGCGGCCGCCAGCGTCGACATGGATCAGTTCAATGTGGCCTCGCAATCGGAGCTCTCTCCGCAGAGCGTGGGCTGCCGGCCCGGCAACGTTCTTGTTCCCATCAGCAATTACCACGCGCTCTACCATTTATCGGCTGTCCTAGACCACGTGCAGCCGGAACGCCGCGATATCGTCGTCTTGCACATTCGCCTCTTGCGCCGCGCGGCCTCCGGCGAAAGCGAACTCGAGGCCGAGCAACTATTCGGCACGATCGAGCAGTATTTGTTCACGCAGGCGCTCTCGATCGCGGAAAAACGCGGCAAAACGATAAAACTCGCGGTCGTCCCCGCAAGCGATCCCTGGGAAGGAATCGTGCGCGCCGCCACCAGCCTCGAGTCCACCAGCATCGTTCTGGGGCATTCCACCAAGTACACCGCCGCAGAGCAGGCCCGGCAGATCGGTCTATCCTGGGAAGCGCTTCCGGATCCGCGCCCCCCGTTCAATTTGGAAATCTATTCTCCCGGGGGCCAGCGTGAATTTTTCATGCTCGGCCCGCATTCTCCTCAACTGACACCGAATGAGGTGCGGCTGGTACATCAACTTTGGCTGCGCTTCTGCGGCGCCGTCGCGCCCGAGGAACTCCATCACCACGATGTCGTCCATTTCGCCTTGAACGAAATGGAACAGGACATCTCTGAAGGCCAGGAAAGCGAAGTGGTTGCCCGCCTGCGGGCTCACTTGGAGCAGAACCGCAAGAATCGCCCGCCGGAGTCCTGACGTCCTCCGCAGCAGTCTCGCTTAGCTGACGGGCGCAATCTCCGAAGTGCAGAACGCGCATCGCGATGCCTTCAGCGGCACCTTCGAGAGGCACTTCGGGCAATCGCGCGTCGTCTCAACCTCCGCCGGCTTCGGCCACATGCGATTCACTTGCCGCACCAGCAGGAAAATCGCAAACGCCACGATGAGAAAGTTGATGATCGTGTTTAGAAACAAGCCATAGTTGATCGTTACCGCCCCCGCTGCCTTGGCCGCGGCCAGCGTATCGTAATGCCCGCTTAAGCTAATGTAGAGGTCGGAGAAATCGACGTGGCCCAACAAATGGCCGATGGGCGGCATCAGGATGTCTTTCACGAACGAGCTGACGATTCCGCCGAACGCCGCACCCAGAATGATCCCGACCGCCATATCCAGTACGTTGCCGCGCATCGCAAATTCCTTGAATTCTTTTAGCATCTGCTAGCTCCTTGCACTGAGAGTGGATTCACTGTTGCGAAATACCTTCGTGAGAGACTGGGCCGGTTCCGAAATCCCGCCGCGCCGCATGGGTCTAGACATTGAAGCGCAAGCTTACGTCATCCGCCGTAGGAGAATCCCGCGTCGCGGAGCGTCAGCGGCTCTTCTTCACGCCGCGAGCCAACCTCCACTACTTGGCCTACGAAAATCGTGTGGTCGCCGCGCCGCACCTCATCCACCACGCGACACTCAAACCATGCGGGCGCATCAAGCAACAGCGGCGCTCCCGTCACGCCGCTCTCGTATCGGCATCCGTTCAGCGTTTCGCCAGCGGGCTGCGCGCCCTTGAAAAATCTCATAGCCAGGTCCTTTTGTGCTTTTCCAACGACGTTCAGTGCGAATGCGCGCGATGCCGAAATGACCTCGCGCAGGGCGCTCTCCACCTTGATCCCGACCACCACGAGCGGCGGCTCGAACGACGCCTGCGTGACCCAGTTGATCGTTCCCGCTCCGATGGAATCCCCCGCGCGCGAAGTAGCCACAAACAGGCCGTAGGGAATCAGTCGCAGCACCGCTTTTTTCGTGGTCGGATCGATCGTCATCTTTGGCCGCTCATGTCCTGCGCATCGAGAGCGCCGCGCTTGCGAGTCCGCGCAATATCAGAATTCCTCCCGCCGCCCCCAACAAAACGCCGGCCCAGCGAAGTGACATCCATGCCAGCGAAATCATGAGCGCACCGACAATCGCCAGCGAAGCGCCGCGAATCTGCTCGACGGCGCGCCCGCCCACCGTTGCGTAGCGTCCGGTCCGCATCAAGAGGCGCACTCCCCAGAAGACCAAGACCGCCCCGAGCACCAGCCATCCAGGCCGTCTGGGATCGAAAAAGTAGCGACCGCTTGCCGCAAGCCACAGCAACAACGCACCCAGCAGCACGAAGATGAGCTCGTTCATCAGCCGGAACATACGCAGCGGGGTAAGCATTCGACTTTGACTAGACGCGCTCGATGCGCACCGCGGTCAGCACCACCGGCTGCTTTGGGCGATCGTGGGAATCGCGCGCCACTTGCGAAATCTTCACGGCGACGTCCAGCCCCTCAACCACCTCGCCGAAAATCGTGTGTCGGCGGTCGAGCCATGGCGTCGGCGCAACCGTCACAAAAAATTGGCTGCCATTCGTGTTCGGGCCCGAATTCGCCATCGAGAGTTTGCCGGACTTGTCGTGCTTCAGTGACGTATGAAACTCGTCCTCGAATTTGTAGCCCGGATCGCCCGTGCCGTTCCCCAGCGGGCAGCCCCCCTGAATCATAAACTCCGGGATCACGCGGTGAAACGCGAGGCCATCGTAAAACGGCCGCTTCGACGGCTTGCCCGTTTTCGCGTCGTGAAATTCCTTCGTGCCTTCCGCCAAACCGATGAAATTTGCGACAGTCTTCGGCGCTTCTTTCTCAAATAACTTGATGACCAGCGTGCCGTGCGAGGTTTCCAGTATTGCGTACGTTCCAGGTGTGCGAGCCAATGGGCTTCTCCTTGATCGCTCTTGTCAAATCTTGACGAATTCGGTCCGGCGGGCATTATCGCCCAACCCGCGCCCCACGGCGCAAAGAAAATACCTGCATTCGATTCTGCTGAACAGTAATAGACTAACTCCCCGTCGCGTGAATCCACCGGGCGCGCGTGCGCATCGAATTGGCGGAAGGGAACTCATGGAAGACGTTCGCAACGTAGTCATCATCGGCAGCGGCTGCGCGGGATTGACGGCCGCCATTTACGCCGCTCGCGCCAACCTCAAGCCACTCGTCATCGACGGCTACGAGCCCGGCGGTCAGCTCACGCTCACGACGATGGTCGAAAATTTCCCGGGCTTTCCCGACGGCATTCTTGGTCCTGAACTGATCGAAAATATGCGCAAACAGGCGCAGCGCTTTGGCGCCGAATTTCGCGCGGGCGCGGTCACCGAAGCGGACCTTTCGCGCCGCCCGTTCACGATCACCGCGGCGCAAGAAAGCTATCGCGCGCAAGCGCTCATCGTCGCCGCGGGCGCATCGGCTCGTTTGCTCGGCCTCGAATCCGAAAAGCAGCTCATGGGGCATGGCGTCTCCACCTGCGCCACCTGCGACGGCTTTTTCTTTCGCGGCAAGGAGATTGCTGTTGTCGGCGGCGGCGATTCCGCCATGGAAGAAGCGAACTTCCTCACGAAATTCGCCAGCCGCGTTCACCTGATTCACCGCCGCGACGAATTTCGCGCCTCAAAAATCATGCAGGATCGCGTTCGTGACAATGAGAAAATTCGCATCGTCACGCCCGCGGTCATCGAAAAAGTGTTGGATCCGGGAAAGGGCGCCGTCGAAGGCATCGAGTTGCGCGACCTCAAGAGCGGCAAGACTTCAACGCTTCCGCTCGAGGGCATATTCATCGCCATCGGCCATCACCCGAACACAGGCGTGTTTCGCGGCAAGCTCGATATGGATGCCAACGGCTATCTCATCACGCACCACGGCAGCAAGACCAACGTCCCCGGCGTCTTCGCTGCGGGCGACGCTCAGGACCATCGCTATCGCCAAGCCGTCACCGCCGCAGGCTCCGGCTGCATGGCCGCCCTCGACGCGGAACGATTCCTCGAAGAACCGGAACTCGCCTAATTTCCCCCTGCCGCTCCCGCCGTACTTTCGCGGGTGATGAAGCATTCGCAACACCGGCCTGCACCGGCGATGCAGGTCATCGTCTGCGTGCTACGATTTCCGCCAGCCAATCTTCCCTCGAGGTTGCGCGTTCATGGAACCGTGGATCATTCGCCAGTGCCGGCTGACGTGCCGGCGTCAAGTGGTGGCGTGGGCCGTAATTCTTCTCGCTGGGCTGGGCTTCGTCTGCTACAACGCGCGCTACGTCAACAATTTCTTCCGCGGCCCATTCCAACTTTCCGCAAACGATCTCGCGCAAATCGACGACGCCGATAAAGCGCCGCGTTATTTTGTGACCGTCGCGGGCGGCAAAATCGCCGAAACGGGTGTGCAGGAATTCGAGACGGAGACGGAGGACGGCGTAGAGAAGAAGAGTGCCTACCCCTCAGCGACTTTTTATGCGGTTCAGGTTGGCAATCGCCTCCTCGTCGTAAAAAGCCCATCTGCCCCCAGAGGGAATATTTCCGGGCAATTGAAACCTTTCTACTACGACCTCTCAAATGATCTTTTCACCGGTGTGGACTCCCCCTTGGATTCCACCCAATGCTATCCCTTCTATCTCGATACGCAGGGCTTTCGCACGAGCGGCTATTGGGGCATCGCAGTCGCAGTTCTAGTCATCGTGCTCCTCGTCGCTCTTGCGAGGCCCGCTCTGTTGCGTCTGCGCGACATCGAAACGCATCCCGCCGTAAAGCGCGCCCGACTTTGGGGCGACCCGATCGGCATCTCCGTCGAGGCCGAGCGCGAATTCAATGGCCAGGTCAGATACAAGGCGGCCGGTGTGGTTCTCACCGACAACTTCGCATTCCAAAAAGGCTTCTTCGCCTTCAATCTCTACCGCTTCCACGATTTGCTTTGGGCCTACAAGAAAGTCACCCAGCGCAGGGTGAATTTCATCCCCACGGGCAAGAGTTACTCCGCCCTCCTGCACTTCTACGGCGGAAATATTAATTTCATGGCCAAGGAGAAGCAGGTGGAGGAAGTCCTGCAATTCGCCGGCGCCCGCGCTCCCTGGGCCGTAATCGGCTACTCCGCCGAACTGAACAAACTCTTCACCAAGCAAGTCGCCAACTTCTGCGCCGCCATAGAAGCCCGCCGCCGCGACCTCGCCGCCAAGTCCTCTCAGTAGGACAGGCATTCCTGCCTGTCCCCTTCCCCTTGTCCGAGTGCAGCGACAGACGAGCGGGGAGCCTTTCCTATTCTGTTGAGTTGTGCCGTGAGGAACCGCCGCCGGGCAGGATCGACTTGATGGTGACATACAAAACAGGAATGAAAATCAGATTCAGTGTCGTAGCGGCGATCATTCCGCCGAACACCGTGGTTCCCACCGAAATGCGCCCCGCGCGGCCCGCGCCCTGCGCCAGCACCAGCGGCACCACGCCCAAAATGAACGCCAGCGAAGTCATCAGAATCGGCCTCAGCCGAATCCGCGCCGCCTCGATCGCTGCTTCGACAATCGTCATTCCTTGCTCGCGCAATTGCTCGGCGAATTCGACGATCAAGATCGCATTCTTGCTCGAGAGTCCAATCAACATCACCAGCCCGATCTGGCAGTAAACGTCCACTTGCAGGCCGCGGATTGCTTGTCCCGAGATCGCGCCGAGCAGCGCCAGCGGCACCGCCAGCAACACGATAAACGGCAGAACGAAACTTTCGTATTGCGCCGCAAGCGTCAGATAGACGACGATCAAGCCCAGCCCGAAAAGGATCGTCGCTTTCCCGCCGGATTCGATTTCTTCGAGCGACAATCCGCTCCATTCGTACGTCATCCCTTGCGGCAAGACTTTCTTCGAGAGATCCTCCATCGCCGTGATTCCTTCGCCTGAGCTGCGCCCACTCGCCGCGGAGCCGTCGATCTCCGCCGAGCGGAATAAATTGTAATGGCTGATCACTTGCGCGCTGGCGGTCGGCTCCACGCTGATCAGCGATTCGAGCGGAATCAATTTCCCCGTGTCCGAGCGCACGTAATACTGGCTGATGTCCTTTGGCTTCGCGCGATACGCCGAATCCGCCTGCACGTACACCCGGTACGACCGGTTGTTGAAGTCGAAGTCGTTCACGTACACCGAGCCCATGTACACCTGCAGCGTGTCGCTGATCTGGCTGATCGGCACCTGCAAACTCTTCGCCGCTTCGCGGTCGATGTGCACGATGTACTGGGGATCGTCGGCGGTGAAGCTGGTAAAGAGCCCCGCCAGGTCCTTGCTCGCGTTTCCCTGCGCCACGATCTGGTTCGCCGCGTTCGCAAGTTGTGGAAGCGTGTTGCGCCCCTGATCCTCCAACTCGTAAGCGAAGCCGCCGAAATTGCCGAGCCCCTCGACCGCCGGAGGATTAAACGGCACCACGATAGCGCCTGATACGCCGCCGAGCGGCCCGCGCAATCGCTCAATCACCTGCTGCGCTGAATGCTCGAGCCCCTTGCGCTCAGCGAACGGTCTTAAATTTGCGAAGATGATGGCGCGATTTGGCGCCGAGCCCGAAAAGCTGAAACCAATCACCGAGAACGCCGCATCGATTTCCGGTTCCTGCGCCATCGCTTTCTGCGCCTCTTCGCAAATCGCGCTGGTGTACGCCACCGAAGCGCCTTCCGGCGCCTGCACGACGACGAAGATGTAACCCTCATCATCTTCCGGAATGAACGCGCGCGGCACATGCTGGTAAATCCAGTACGTCAAACCGAGCCCGACGAAAAAAATAATCAGCATGACGGGCTTGAAGCGCAGCGCTGTCCTCAACACCAAACGGTAGAAATCCGTACCCGCGCGCACAAATCGGTTGAACACGCCGAACAATCCGCCGTGAATAACTTCTTCTCTCCTCAGAAACAACGCCGAAAGCGCCGGCGTGAGCGTCAGCGCATTGAAAGCTGAAATCGAAACGGAAAATGCGATGGTCAGCGCAAACTGGCGAAACAAAATCCCTGTCGTGCCGGGAAACAGCGCCACCGGCAAGAACACCGAAACGAGCACCAGCGACGTCGCCACCACCGCGCCCGCCACCTCTTTCATCGCCACCGACGCCGCGTTGTGCGGCTCGGTAATCCCCTCGCTCAAGTGCCGCTGCACGTTTTCAATCACGACGATGGCGTCGTCCACAACCAAGCCGGTCGCGAGCGTTATGCCGAATAGCGTCAGCGTATTGATCGAAAATCCCAGCAACTTGACGAACGCAAACGTCCCCACCAGTGAAACGGGAATTGTCACCGCCGGAATAATCGTGCTGCGCCAATCCTGCAAGAAAATAAAAATCACGGCGATCACCAGTAGAATTGCTTCCAGCAGCGTGATGAGCACGTCACGAATGGATTCGCCGACGACGGTCGTGGTGTCGAAAGCGACCGCATAGCGTATGCCCGGCGGAAAATTCTTCGATAGCTTCAGAAGCTCCGCTTTGGCGTCGCGGTCCACATCGAGCGCGTTCGCGCCAGGTAGCTGCGTGATGCCGAAGCCGACCGCTTCGTGCCCGTTGAAATTGAGCTCGGAGCTGTAATCCTCGGCGCCGAGTTCGGATCGCCCCACGTCTTTAAGCCGTACCAGCGTGCCGTCTGTTCCGGACTTAAGAATAATGTTGTCGAACTCCGATGGTTCCGTCAGTCGTCCGATGGCGCGGACGCTTATTTGAAAAGACTGCCCCGCCGGAGCCGGCGGCGATCCGATCTGTCCCGCAGCGATCAACACATTTTGTTCGTTGAGCGCGTTCAGGATGTCGGTGGCTGTGAGGCCGTGCTGCGCCATGCGCCCCGGGTCGAGCCACAGGCGCATCGAGTAGCGCCGCTCCCCGAAGATGAACACGTCGCCGACGCCGGGGACGCGCTTGAGCGCATCGCGCACGTACACGTCGAGGTAATTGCTGAGAAAAAGGCTGTCGTATTGCCCGTTCTCGGAATATACGCCCGCGCCGAAAACGAATCCGCCCTGCTGTTTTGTGATGATGACGCCGGTGTTTTTTACTTCGTTGGGCAGCAAGCCCAGCGCCTGATTGACGCGATTCTGCACGTCTACTGCGGCGAGATCTGGGTCGCGACTGACGTCGAATACCACCGTGATGCTGCTGTTCCCACTGTTGTCGCTCGTTGAGGTGATGTACTTCATTCCCTCGACGCCGTTGATTGCCTGCTCCAGTGGGATCGTGACGGCGCTTTCCACGGTCTGCGCGTTCGCCCCGGTGTACGCGCTACTGACGCTGACCTGCGGCGGCGCTAGATTTGGGAATTGTGAAATCGGCAGCGTCGGAATGGCGATCGCGCCCGCGAGCACGATCAGCAGCGCGCAGACGGTCGCGAACACAGGTCGGCGAATGAAGAAATCAACAAACACGATTCAGTTGCGCCCTCGCCCGCGCGCCGATGGCCGGCACCCAGCGGAATGCATCGCGTCAGTGTGCTGTGGAAGACGCCGGTTCGTTCTGTATCTCCTCCGAAACCGGAACGCCATCCGCAAGGAATTGTGTGCCGGTGACGATGATGTGGTCGCCCGGGTGAATGCCATCAAGAACTTCGTAGTCGTTGCCGAACGTGTCTCCGATTTTGAGCAACTTCTCCCGCGCCACCAGTCCGCCGGCTTCGCTCACGGCGAGAAACGCGAAGTATTGCCCGTTGATGCGCGACACCGCCAGCACCGGCACCACCGGCGCCGCATGCGTGCTCCAGATCACTTCCGCGCGCACCTGCTGCTCGACGCGCAACTTGCTCTGCGCGTTAGGCGCCGCCGCCTTCACCAGCACCGTTTGCGTCGTGTCGTCCACTTCCGAGGAAACAAATGTGACCTGCGTTTGCGCCAGCAAATTCCCGGAATCGTCTTTCAGATTTACCGGCAGGCCGAGCCGCACTTCATGGGCGCGCGCCACGGGCACGTAGATGTAGGCTTCGAGCGCGCCCGGCTCGTCCACAGTGGTCAGTTGGGTCGCCGTCGTCACGCCGTCGCCCACGCGCACGGGAATGTCTCCGACGATCCCGTCCATCGGGGCCACCACCTGGTAATAGTGCAGCTCGACCTCCTGTTCCTTCACCTGTTGGTCGAGCGAATTCATTTGTTGCACCGCCGTGTCATAGTTGTTCTGTGCGGTGTCGAAGTCCTGGCGCGAGATGACGCCCTGGTCGACAAGTTTCTGCGCACGATCCAACTCCGTTTTCGCAAACTTCACGTTCGCTTCCTGCGCCGCTCGCGAAGCTTCCAGGCTGCCGACGGTCGCCTGCTGTTTCAGAGGATCCACCTGCAGCAGCGGCGCGCCCGTCTTCACCAGGTCCCCGGACTTCACGTAGATCTTTGTAATCTGCCCCGCCACCTGTGGCGTGATGTCCGCTGAATGCCGCGATTTCAGCACCGCCAGATACTCGTTCGAGTCCGGGATTGCGACCGTCCGGGCCACTTGCACCTTCACCTGCATCGCGCCCGGCGGCGCATCTCCAGATGCGTTCTTGTTTCCGCAGCCCGGAATCCCAACGCACACCGCTAGCGCCGCGAGGCAAAGAGCCCGCGCGCTCGCCGTGAATTTGCGAGAATGCTGCGAATCAACGATCATTTCTGGATCAATCCCCGGTCCGTCCCTTCAAGAGGTCTCCTGAGTTCGACACCCCAACTTGAGGTAATTCCAGCGGGGCACGCTGAACTGTCGCTGAAGGGGGCTCTTCAAATATAAACTCCCCCGACGTCTAAGACAACGGTCCAGCGCCTCGAAACGTTACAGCGCGTGTTAAAATAGAGCTGTTGGAGGGGTGCTTGTGAGGCCCCGAATTTGATGGTATAAGAGTTTTTCCATTTGCCCCGGGCAACGAAGATTCTTCAGACCCAGGCGGCTCGCCAAGGAGAAGCAAGATGGCCTATGTGATCGCTGAGCCCTGCATCGGCACAAAAGATACCGCCTGCGTGGACGTTTGTCCGGTGGATTGCATTCACCCGCGTAAAGACGAGGCCGATTTCGCCGCCGAGACGCAGCTCTACATAAGCCCGGTCGAGTGCATTGATTGTGGCGCGTGCGTCCCCGTCTGTCCCGTGACCGCGATTTTCGCCCTCGAGGATCTGCCGGAGAAGTGGGCGCACTTCACGAAGATTAACTCGGACTGGTACGAGAAAAAGGCTTAGGCCAATCCCCCGGAAGTTCGCAAAGTGTTCCGCGGCGGGGCATGGGGCTCCGCCCTTTATTTTTCCATTCATCTTTCCGAACGGTTTTTTCAATTCGTAGGCGCGGGGCCCGCCGCGCTATCATATTCGGCGCGCCTAGACATGGAGTTGTCTCTTGTCCAAGTTTCATCTAGTTCTGCTCATTCATTCCCACCAGCCTGTCGGCAATTTTGAGCACGTGCTCGAGATCGTCTACCAGAAGTCCTATCTCCCGTTTATGGAGTGCCTCGATCGGCATCCGGGCGTGCGCATGGGAGTTCACTATTCCGGGCCGCTTCTGGAATGGATGAACGCCAAGCATCCCGAGTATCTCGCGAAACTGCGCGAAATGTCCGCGCGCGGCCAGATCGAACTCGTCGGCGGCGGCTATTACGAACCGATCCTCGTCTCGATTCCTCCGCGCGATCAGCACCTGCAGATCGTGCGCCTTGCCGAGTTTCTCCAGAAACACTTCGGCGTTCGGCCGAGCGGGGCGTGGCTCGCCGAGCGGGTCTGGGAGCCGCAATTGGCCTCCGCGCTGGGCTCGGCTGGTGTCGACTACACGCTTGTGGACGACAGCCATTTCCTGACGGCCGGCTTCGAGCCGGAACAGCTTTTCGGTTACTACGTCTCCGAAGATCGCGGCGTGAAAGTCCGCGTGATCCCCGGCCTGCAATCGCTTCGCTATCTGGTTCCGTTCCGCGAAGTCGGCGACGTCCTTGGCTTCCTGCGCGACGCCGGCGCCCGCCATCCCGGCGGCATGGCCGCGATGGGCGACGATCTCGAAAAATTCGGCGCCTGGCCCAGCACGTTCGACCACTGCTACACCAATGGCTGGCTCGATCGTTTTTTTTCCATGCTTGAATCGGAATCCGCATGGCTCGAGACTTCGCTGCCCGGCGAGTATCTCGCGTCGCACCCCGCGCTCGGCCGTGCCGATCTGCCCACCGCCTCCTACACAGAAATGATGGAATGGGTGCTGCCGACGGAGGTGCGCGAGCGATTTCATCAAGTGCGTGAGCGTTTCGCCGGCGAGCCGGAGGTACAAAGATTTTTGCGCGGCGGTTTCTGGCGGGGATTCTTCACCAAGTACGCGGAATCAAATCTCTTGAACAAGAAAATGATGCGCGCCGCGCTCGACATCGAGCGGTTGGGCCATCGCCGCCGCACGCCCGCGGCGCTCAAGAAGCTGGCCGAAGCGCACACCCACGTTCTCAGCGCGCAATGCAACGATGCCTACTGGCACGGCGTTTTCGGCGGACTCTACTCGCCCCACCTGCGCACCGCTCTCTGGAACGCGCTCATCCGCGCCGAGACGCTTTTGGATTCCATCGAGAATCCGCGCCGCCGCACGCCTCACGCCGAGCGCTTCGATCTGGATTGCGACGGCGCTGAGGAGGTGCTAGTTGAAGCGCCGCAGTTTTCAGCACTGATCAAACCTTCCGACGGCGGCACCATCGCCGCGCTCGATGATCGCCGCTCTGCCGTGACGCTCGTGAATTCCATGATGCGCCGCACCGAGGCCTACCACGCCCGTTTGCGCGCCGTCTCAACCCACTCCGGTGACCACGTAGCTTCGATCCACGATCAAGCCCACGCGAAGGAAGAAGGCCTGCAGCATCGCCTGCGCACCGATCGCTGGCCGCGCCACGCGTTTCGCCTCTTGTTGTTTGCGCCCGGAAAGCGCTACGAGGATTGCGATGCGATTCACCTCGATGAAAACGCCGCCGTTGCCGGTGGTGCCTATCTGGTCGAGGAGGCTGAAGGGGGCCATGTGAAACTCGCCGTGGAGACGCCGATTGGCAATGGCGTTCTGCGCGTGCGAAAACAATATGAATTCACACCCGCGCTGGATGGATTTCAGGTTCATTGCGGCCTCGAACTCTCTTACTCGGGTTCAGCTTCCGT
>Ga0181523_10001893_pt1 | contig 21345 bp, 16 predicted proteins | sample PEATcosm2014_Bin_43_FD_119752 | JGI IMG/M metagenome (GOLD analysis project Ga0181523, IMG submission 119752) | Peatland microbial communities from MTU Mesocosm Facility, Houghton, MI, USA - PEATcosm2014_Bin05_30_metaG | ecosystem: Environmental > Terrestrial > Soil > Wetlands > Peat | place... | reverse complement strand
CGTCAGCCAGGTGTGGGTCTGCTTGCTGGCCATCTTGAGGATGTCCTGCTGCATTTCGATGAAGCTGTCGAAGCCACGCTGGGCAAGTTCAGTGGCGGCGACGGCAGGTGTGAAACCGGCAACGCGCTCCTTCACGCCGGTGGTCACGATTTCGTACTCTTTCTGTGCCAGACTGAGGAGCAATTTCTGGCCCTCGATGAAGTTCGACATGGCTTCGCCAGCCAGTTCGCTGGCAATCGAAACTGGACAAAAATCGGGATCGGCGAAACGGCCGCGGACCAGGTTCATGGCATTGGCGTTCTGGGTCATCGCCAGATCCACCAGGATTCGCTGGGTGGCAAAGAAATTTTCTACCCCCTGCTGCACCCATCCGGACAGCAGAGAAACAAAGGATGAATCCCCGATATGAACTGTGGAGGACTCGGGCTTTCCATTTCTTGGCATTATAACCTCCGATTTGCTGCAATGCAGCATTAACTAGAATGTAGTATTCTCGGTAGGGCATGTCAAGTGTTATGTGAGATCATTTTGCACCGCAACAGGAGAACGAACAGGTGGACGCCGGCAAGATAGTGATCAAGAAATACGCAAACCGCAGACTATACGACACTTCCAACAGCCGCTACATCAATCTCGAGGATATTGCGGCGCTGGTCCGAAATGGGAAAGAAGTGCAGGTCGTCGATGCGGGCACCGGCGACGACATCACGCGCGTCACCCTGACCCAGATTATCGTGGAGGACGCCAAGGGACAGCCGGCCGGCCTCCCACTCGAACTTTTGCGGCAACTCATCGTGACCACCGATCACGTCGGCCAGGAATTCATCATGTGGTACCTGAAGTCCGCGTTCGACAGCTATCAGAAAGTTCAGAGCTCGTTGCAGGACCGCTTCAGCCAAATGCAGTCTGCCGCGCTGTCGCCACTGCAGATCGTCAAGAACTTCCTGCAAAGCTCGGAGCCGCAGAAGAGCGGCGAAGGCAATCCCGAACTGGAGGAAATGCGCAAGCGAATTGCGGAACTTGAGGTGCAGCTGCAAGAAACCAAAGCTCCTAAGAAGCCTAAGAAGAGGAGCCGAAAAAAGGCATAGCCTCTAGCTTCGCGTTGGTTGTGAGGCGATACAAGCGGCGGCGCGCGATTCACTGTGCTGCCACAACTTGACAATCGGCGAGTACGGGTACACGATTCGCTTAGGGCCCAGCGTGGCAGAGGCATGGCGCATGGGCGGCGCCGGAGCCGCGTGCGCTAATGATCGGATGTGGAGCGCCATTACCGATCGGGTTTCGCTGGATCCAGAGCCGTGAGAGATAGTAACTTCTGATCTCTTACGGCCGACCACAAGGGAACGATGGAAAAAGTGCTCGGTTTGGCCATGACAGGTGGCGGAGCTCGCGGGGCGTATCAGGCAGGCGTTCTTAAACGCATCGGGGAGATCAAGCGGCTTCAGAATCGACGCAATCCTTTTCCCATCATAGGTGGCGCATCCGCCGGGGCGATCAACGGTTCTGCGCTGGCAGCAGGCAGCGACGACTTCGCCCTGGTAACAACGCGCCTTGCCGAGCTTTGGGCCAGCCTCAAACCTTCCGACGTCTTTCGCTGTGACTTTATGTCCCAGGCCCACAACTCCCTCATCTGGATACTTGACCTTTCATTTGGAGGCGCTCTCGGTGGAGGCAACGCCCGGTCGTTGCTGGATGCAACGCCTCTGCGCCACTTTCTCAAGGCCCACCTCGATTGCAGCCGGATCCAGGAGAACATCAAGCGGGGCAATCTTTACGCCCTCGCCATCTCGGCGACCAACTACAGCTCGGGGAAAAGCTACCTCTTCATTCAGGGAGCAAAGGGCCATCCCATGTGGAACCGGAGCCGGCGCGTGACGCTGGCGACAAAAATCACAGTGGAGCATGTTTGCGCCTCGGCCGCCATCCCGATGGTGTTTCAACCGGTACGGCTCGAAACCGCGCACGGCACGGCTTTCTTTGGCGACGGCTGTTTGCGTCTCCAGCAACCGCTTAGTCCGATCATTCGTCTGGGAGCGGAAAAGATTTTCGCCATAGGTGTGCGCTGCGAAAATCTCGAACATCAGGAAGAAACCACTGACCAGAAGGACCCCTCGGTGGCGCAAGTGATGGGAGTTCTTTTCAACGTGATGTTTCTTGATCATCTGGCTACCGACGTCGAACACCTGGAGCGGTTGAACCAACTGCTGAGCAGCGGCCACATCAGCCAGCTTGGCATTGAAGGGTGCGAGCAGATGCGGCCTTTGACCGTGCTGCAGGTCGCTCCTTCGTTGAACTTGACCGAAGTAGCGGCGCAGCACCAGAGGGATATGCCGTACCTCATCCAGTATTTTGTCAACAGCCTGGGACGGGATGCGGCTTCGTGTTCGGACTTGATGAGCTATCTGCTGTTCACGCCAAAGTACACGCGTGAGCTGATTAACCTTGGTTACCACGACGCCGGCAGGCGCATCGACGAGATCGAGAACTATCTCTTTTCTTCGGATAACGGAAACGGCGTCGTGGCTGCGCCACGAAACGGCAAATCCCGCGAGGCGGAATCGGCGCCGCGACGGACTACAAGCCCAGCACGCTCGCGCGGGTGATCCCGCGAACCCACGGTCGCGCTGCCGTGACAATCCAGCAGGCCCGGACGACGATTCGCATAGCCCAGGTGTTCCATGGTGCAGACCGCCAATGTCGTGCAGTTGAAGCCCCGAACGCTGCAGGCATTCGAGGACTACATTCACGAGGCTGAAGCTGGAATGGAGCCGTCGCTGCATGGTAGCGGCGCCTTCCTGTGGTCCGATGGCAACTCTGAACGAGCGCAACATGTTCGGCAGGGGCAGATCGTCGCCCAACTCTGGGCAGGTGATGCGCCGGTCAAGGTTTCGAATGGCCTGATTCACGACTGGATCGCCGGGGCGTACGTTCCGGCCGCAACGGTCGAACAGGCGTTGGCCCTCGTACAGGATTACGATAACCACAAGAACATCTACACGCCCGAAGTGATCGACTCAAAGCTGGTAAGCCGTGAGGGCAACGATTTCAAGATCTTCATGCGCCTGCTGAAAAAGAAGATCATCACCGTGGTCCTCGACACCGACCATGACGTTCATTATTCCGAGATCGATGCGAATCGCTGGTCTTGTCGCTCCTACACCACGCGCATTGCCGAGGTGGAAGACGCGGGCACACCCAAGGAGAAAGTGCTCGAACCCGACACGGGCTATGGCTTCCTATGGCGCCTTTACTCCTATTGGAAGTTCGACCAGAAGATCGGTGGGACCGCGTCTGCCAGTGAGCGCCATACTTCCGCTCACCAGAGTGAAGGCGTCTACATCGAGTGCCGCGCCATTTCGCTTACGCGCGACATACCGCTCGGGCTGGGATGGATCATCGAGCCGATCATCCGCAAGCTGCCCCAGGAGTCACTCACACACACATTGGAATGCACGCGGAAGGCGTTGGTGGCAAGCTAAGGAAGCCGGAGTAGCTATAACGGGGTGTATGCGAACGGGTGGAGCACGCCTTCACAGGCTCCTGAAAAAATCGTTTTGGGAGTGCTTTGTAACAGGGCACGACTTCGGTCGTGCCGATAAGCCTGTTTATTTTTGTCATCCCGAGCGCCTTCAGGCCGCGAGGGATCTGCTGTTCCGACTTTTTCAGCAGCCTGTTCAGGCGTGCATAAAGACTGGCCGCTTTTGGACGATGCGCTTCCGCGCCTGAGAGTAACGTTTTCCACTACCTCAGCGCCTAAAAGCCGGTTCATTATCCTAATCTCGACTGCACCGCTGAAGCGGCGCTCCACCCTATGACTCGGCCCTGGAAGACTTCAGGAGATTGTTTCGTCAGTCTCCCACCGCAGCCAGTACCTCTTCCACCATCTGCGGTTCAGGAGCGACACGTGCGCGAGGGACTGCTTGTACCTTTGGCGCCGGAACTTTTGCGAGCGGGATCTCTCTGCGACTTGCTCGCGCAGGTTCGCGCGCGACCGGAACCTCCGCATTTTGTCGCTTGCGTCTTGGTCGTTTCTCCCCCGCTTCTGTTGCCGGCTTGGGATTCCTCTGTGCTTCCAGAGGCTTTACGTTCTTGCTCGCCTTGTGCAACTCCGCACAACTCGTAGCTAGAAACTTCTCCAGGTTTTCAGGATCCGGCACGGCATTCACGTCGCACGTGAAGCCGAAATACGCGACGCCGTTATAGCTGAGAATGGCGCAATTGACGCCCATCTCGCCGCCGATCGGCACATAGGGATACCAGGACAGCATCTTGTGGCCGACGAAATAAAGCGGCACCTGCGGCCCGGGAATATTGGTGATGATGGTGTTGCACAAGCTGAGCGGCAACTGGCTGGCAACTGGTCCTAAGGCGGCCCAGATAGCGCTTGGAATGGTGGAGAACAGTCCGCCGGCGAAGCCAACCAACTCAGCCGCGCGGGAGCGCTTCAGCATTTCCATCCGTTCGCGCACGAAGGCAAACAGCTTCAGCGGATCGCGAATGTCCAGCGGAATGGTCACGGGAAGAAAGGAAATCCGATTACCAAGCTCCTTGGCGTTGCCACTGCCCCGCACATTTACCGGGATCATGATCCGGGCCGAACGCCCCTTAACGCGCACGCCGCGCAGCTGCGCGTAACGCCGGATGGTGGCTGTCATCACCGTGAGGATGACATCGTTTACGGTCCCCCCACAGTGTTGACGGATGGCCTGGATCTCCGCCATCGGGACCTCGGTCCAGCCAAACTTCTGCGGTCCGTGGCAGACTACGTTGAAGGGGAGCCTCTCGGCTGGCAAAGCAAGCTCCGGCATCACCTTCATCAGGTCGTTAACCGGCCCATTGGGATTGGCCAGCATCTCTTGCACGATATTCAGCGCCTCCGATTGTAGCGACAGCGCACCTTTTACCGCGGAGAAGTACGACTTCATCAAGCCGTCAAGCAGTTGGGCGCCGGGATCGCGTGCCGGCGGAGCAGGCAATGCCGGCTGCTTACGAGCCAAGGGCTGCGTTAACGGGCTTGGATCCATCAGAACATTTACGATAGCCAAGCCAGCTATCCCATCGGCAAGGCAATGATGAATGCGGACGATCAGTCCGGTGCGATTGCCCTCCAGGCCGCGCACCAGAGTCAGGTCCCACAACGGCCTCTGCCGGTCGAGGTGGGTGCTCACAATTTTCGAAGCCAGGGCCTTCAGGTCGCGCTCGGTTCCGTGTCGCAAAGTCACCTGTCGGATGTGATTGCGAATGTCGAAGTTGGGATCGAACTGCCAGCTGGGCAAGCCAATATTGAATGCCGGAAAAACTACGTGCTGCCGATAACGGGGAACCAGGAAAAGTTTGGATTCGACAAAGTCGCGGCATGCTTTGAGCGGGATCGCACCCTCGAATACACTGACGCTCGCGATGCTCAACGGTTGACCCGGGCGCTCGAGGTACAAAAAAAGGGCGTCTCCCCAGGAAAAAGAATTGTTTGGCTGAGACTCCGGCATGATGACTCCCTACCGAGATGGGCGATTGTGGTTCTTCGCATTCCCATGATGGCGTGGCGACGACCATGCCCGCAGTGACAAATGACCAATTTGGGAGTGATTCCTGTTTCGGGAATCAGGCCTAGGGGCCCGCTCTTGTATCACCGTGACTCGACGCCTTTTGTGAGATGGTAAAGCTGGTACTGTCCCAGGAACCAGATGCCGAGCCCCGTTCCCGAATACGATTTCGACTTCATCGTTATCGGCTCCGGATTCGGCGGCAGCGTCACGGCCCACCGCCTTACGGAGAAGGGCTACCGGACAGCAGTAATGGAAATGGGCTGTCGCTGGACCCCGGAAAACCTTCCCCGCACCAGTTGGTCACTGAATCGCTGGTTCTGGCGGCCAAGCCTGGCCCTGCGCGGATTCTTCAGCATGAGGTTTTTCCGGCATGTCACCATCTTGCACGGCTGCGCTGTTGGCGGCGGATCCATCACCTACGCCTGCACTCTGCTGCGTCCGCCCGACAAGGTTTGGGACAGCGGATCGTGGAAGGGCCTGGCTGATTGGACGTCCGAAATGCCGCAGCATTACGACACCGCGTCGCGCATGCTGGGCGTCATCGAGAACAGGATTCTTGGCCCGGCCGATCGCCTCCTGCAGCGCGTTGCCGATGCGGTTGGAGTCGGCGGTACGTACTATCGCACGCACGTTGCGATTCTTCAGCCGCCCGAAGGCGAGCCGGGCGGCGCGACTGTCCTCGATCCATTTTTTGACGGTGAGGGTCCGGAGCGCACCACCTGCATCGGTTGCGGCGGTTGCATGATGGGTTGCCGTCATGGCGCCAAGAACACGCTCGATATGAACTATCTCTACCTTGCCGAGAAGCGCGGTGCGAAAGTTTTCGCTGAAACCAAAGTCGTCGATGTTCGTCCACTTGACGGCGTCTCCGACGGCAGCAACGGGTACGAAGTTCGAACCGTCAAGTCGACTGCCCACTTCAATCGGCATCCTCGCCGCTTCACCTGTCGCGGAATTGTTTTCTCCGCGTCGTCGTTGGGCACCATGGAACTGCTCTTCCATCTGAAGGACAAAGGCTCGCTGCCGGCGATCAGTAACCAGGTTGGAAAGTACGTGCGCACCAATTCCGAATCACTCATTGGAGTGCGCGTACCTCGCTCGAAACAGGACTTGTCGAAGGGCGTCGCAATCGGGTCGGGTGTTTACATCGATGAGCACACGCATCTTGAAGCCGTGCGCTATCCCGAAGGCTCGGACGCCATGGGGGCGCTCGCCACCATCTTGACCGGCGGTCACCCTGGGCCGGCAAGGGTTGCGCTATGGCTCCGGAATCTCACGGTCGCGCTGCTACTGCATCCGGTCAGGACGATGCGGTTGCTGCTTCCGTTTCACTGGGCGCGCGAGTGCGTAATCCTGCTCTGCATGCAGGCGCAAGAGGGCCACATCGATATGCACTGGGGCCACCACGTGTTTTGGCCATTCCGCAAATTCCTGATGAGCCGCGGCAACAAGGTCCCCACGTTTATTCCGGCGGCCAACGAATTCGCGGAGAAATTTGCGCGGCTCGCCGGTGGCACTGCTATGAGTATGTTGCCAGAAATTCTCTTCAACGTTCCCGGCACGGCCCACTGCCTTGGCGGGGCCATCATCGCCGACTCGCCTGCCAACGGCGTCGTCGACTACCGCAATCGTGTCTTCGGCTACAGGAACATGTACGTATGCGACGGGTCCGTCGTCGCCGCCAACTTGGGCGTGAATCCCAGCCTGACGATCACCGCCCTCACCGAACGCGCCATGAGCTTCATCCCGCCAGCATCACACGCCACATGGCGTGACGCGGCCGAACTGGCAGAGCAGCGCGCAGGGTAACGCCCAATGACACGTGACGCCACTCGCTCGCCTGTATTACCCTTCTTGCACCTTTTCTGGAGGGGTGATGAACAGCTCCTACGACGCAATTGTCATCGGCACCGGACAGTCCGGCCCATTTCTCGCGATACGCCTTGCCAAGGCGGGATGCAAGGTCGCCATTATCGAGCGCGGCTTGTTTGGCGGGACGTGTGTCAATACCGGCTGCATCCCCACTAAGACCCTGGTGGCAAGCGCCCGCGTGGCCTACATGGCACGCCGCGCCGCCGAGTTCGGCGTCAACATCGGCGAAGTCAACGTCGACATGAAGAAGGTGAAGGCACGCAAGGATGCGATCCAGCGGCCATCTCAAGAAGGCGCCGAAAGCCGTCTCCGTGAGCAGCCGAACTGCGATGTCTACAAGGGCCAGGCGCGCTTCGAGTCGCCGCATGTGGTCGCCATCGGCGACGACCGTCTCACCTCTGACCAGATCTTCATCAACGTCGGCGGCCGCGCCAGCGTTCCTTCCATCCGCGGCCTCGACCGGGTCCCATACCTCAACAACTCGTCGATGATGGCCGTCGACTTCCTGCCCGAGCATCTCATCGTGGTCGGCGGCAGCTACATTGGGCTGGAGTTCGGCCAGATGTATCGCCGCTTCGGCAGCAAGGTCACCATCCTGCAGAGGGAGTCGCGCCTCATCCCCCGCGAAGACCCGGACATTTCCGATGCGATCAAGGACATCGTGGAGCGCGAAGGCATAGCGGTTCGCCTCAACGCGACGTGCATCACTCTGGAGAAGCGCGCCAATCAAATAGTCGCTGGAGTCGACTGCACGGCGAATCCCTCGCCCGTAACCGGATCCCATGTGCTGCTCGCAACTGGACGCCGCCCCAACACCGACGATCTTGGTCTCGACAAAGCTGGCGTCGCGCAGGACGAACGCGGCTACATCATCGTTGACGATCAACTGCGGACTAACGTGCCGGGAATTTGGGCACTTGGCGACTGCAACGGTCGCGGAGGATTCACCCACACTTCCTACAACGACTTCGAGATTGTCGCTGCCAATCTGCTGGACAACGATCCCCGCCGTCTCAGCGATCGCATTCCCGCCTACGCCCTGTACATTGATCCACCGCTGGGCCGCGCCGGCATGACCGAGGCTGGCGTGCGCAAGTCTGGCAGGGAGGCGCTCATGGGAAAATACATGATGTCGAGCGTCGGCCGCGCCATCGAGAAGAGCGAGACCCAGGGATTCATGAAGGTGATGGTTGATGCCGAATCCAAGCAGATCCTGGGCGCGGCCATCCTGGGCGTGGGAGGCGACGAGGTCATCCACTCGCTCCTCGACATCATGTACGCCAAGGCCCCCTACACTGTGGTATCCCGGGCCATGCACATCCATCCCACAGTGTCAGAGTTGATTCCGACCATGCTCCAAGGCCTGAAGCCAATGTCGTGACGCAAACAGTCTGGTCTCACCACAGAAGCACAGAGACACAGAGTTTTCTTTGCAAAGGATTTCTGTGGTGAACATCCAATAGAGGGCACGAGGGCGTAACCCCGCCGGTTGCACTCTTTGCACAAAGGCAGAAACATTGCAGATTCTTTATCCCTAAAGCTTCTCTGTGCCTCGGTGTCTCAATGGTGAACAAATCCGCTCCTCAATTCTCCAGTATCATTTAGCTATGGACGTTGCCATCCAATGCCGCGGTCTGCGCAAGACCTACGACGGCAAGGTGGAAGCCGTACGCGGCCTCGACCTGACGATCAACATGGGCGAATGTTTTGGGCTGTTGGGGCCGAATGGGGCAGGTAAGACCACGACCATCGAGATTCTCGAGGGCCTGCTACGGCCGACATCTGGCCAAGTGGAAGTCCTCGGCAGGACATGGCAGTCGCACGCACGCGAGCTGCGCGAGTGGCTGGGCATCTCGCTGCAGGAGACGCGGCTCTCGGAGAAGCTTACCATTCGCGAGACCTTGCAATTGTTCTCCAGCTTCTATCGCCATCCCAGCTCGGTCGATGCCGTGCTTGAGGAACTTTCGCTACAGGAGAAGGCCGACGCGTTGGTCGGCAAATTGTCGGGTGGCCAGAAGCAGCGCCTGGCGGTGGCAACCGCGCTGGTGGCCGATCCGAAGATTCTGTTTCTGGACGAGCCGACGACCGGGCTGGATCCGCAAAGCCGCCGGCAGTTGTGGGACATCATCCGCCAATTCCAGAAGCGCAACGGCACCGTGCTGCTGACTACCCACTACATGGACGAGGCGGAACGGCTGTGTGATCGGATCGCTATCATCGATCACGGCCAGATCATCGCAGCCGGAACGCCCTCCGAACTGATCGAGCGCCTCACCGGTCATCACGTGGTGGAGTTCGCGGTCTCCGGCCACAGCGACAATGGAACCGCGTGGGCAAGTCTTCCGGGAGTGCAATCGGTCCGCAGCGATGACGGGTTGTTCTCACTGCAGGTCAACGAGCCCCATGAAACCATTCCGGCACTGCTGGCAGAAGTTCAAAAGCAACGCGCGCAATTAGTCCATCTCACCACGCGACAGGCCAGTCTGGAAGACGTTTTCGTGCAACTGACGGGCCGGCATCTGAGGGAGGACTAATGGCAACCATCGAGCAGCCGCCGGCGATCTCGGGTCCGGAGCAAGCCGTTCGGACGAACGGACGATGGTCTGGGTACCTGCGCCTACTGCAGATGCGCATGTTGGAGTTGTGGCGCGAGCCGGAGGTCATCTTCTGGGTCTTCGTATTTCCGCTTCTGCTGGCACTAGGACTAGGCATCGCCTTTCGCGGCAAGCCACCGGATGTTACGCCGGTCGCGGTGGTTGGGGGACAGAAAGCGCAGCAGGTCGTCAACCTGCTGCAACGCTCGCCACAACACGCCGGCATTGAGCCCGATGTGGTGAGCGCCTCCACCGCACTCGACGGCTTCCGGCTTGGCAAGTACGCGCTGATCATAACGATGGACGACTCGGGAGTTCACTTCCGTTACGATCCCGCGCGTCCTGAAAGTGTGCTGGCGCGCACCCAGGTGGATGACGCGCTTCAGGCCGCCGCGGGACGCAGGAATCCGATCAACACGGTGACGCAAGCGTCGAGCGAACCGGGTGCGCGCTACATCGACTTCCTGATTCCGGGCCTGCTGGGCATGAACCTGATGAACTCCGGCATGTGGGGCATCGGATTTGCGCTAGTGGAAATGCGGCAGCGGAAATTGCTCAAGCGCTTTGTAGCAACCCCCATGCGCCGCTCCGATTTTCTGCTCGCTCTGGTCAGCAGCCGCCTTGTGCTCATGATCGTCGAAGTTGGTCTGCTGCTGGTGTTCGGCGTGCTCGTCTTTCACGTGCGCGTCGAAGGCTCCTTGCTCTCGATTCTCCTGATTGGGGCGCTTGGCGCTGTCTCCTTTGGCGGAATCGGTTTGCTTACCGCCAGTCGCGCGCAAAAAATTGAAAGTGTCAGCGGGTTAATTAATGTCGTCATGATGCCGATGTGGATTTTCTCGGGAGTGTTCTTCTCGTACGAGCGCTTTCCCAAGGTCTTCCTGCCTGCCGTCCGGGCATTGCCGCTGACTGCCCTTAACGACGCGCTGCGAGCCATCATTCTGCAAGGAGCCTCGCTCAACTCACAGCTGGGCAGGATTGCCATACTGGCGGTGTGGGGAGGCGTGTCGTTTGTTTTGGCGCTGCGCTGGTTCCGCTGGAGCTGACAAACCGTAGAGCAGGCCCGAAGGGCCGCTCTATCTCCTGCTTGCTACAATCGCCCGATGACTTTATCCCGTCTGGAGCGCGTGCAACAGCAGTTGCGGCTGTACGAACATCCGCTGGTCGAGTTCGATGCAGTCGCCAAGGGCGAAGGCGTCGAGATCATAATTCGCCCGCGCTTCTCCGACCCGCCGGTCCACACCTACTACTTCGACCTGCATCCTCGCGACCTGGACGACGCACAATTCGAGTGGACCTTGCAGCGCCAGATCTTTGACTGCCTCCACGACTACCTGGTCGAGATGTTCATCCGCACTCCTCAGCACCGCAAGGAACATCAGCAGATGGAGCGCGAGGGCAAGCTGTGAGCCTTCACTCGAACGAGAGCGAGAGTGTCAGCCTCCGCGAACGAATTGCAGACGAGATCAATCGCAGCGGCCCTATTCCCTTCTCTCGCTACATGGAACTCTGCCTCTACGAGCCTGGGCTTGGCTATTACTCACGCGTGCGCGAGCAGTTTGGTAAGGCCGGAGACTTCTATACTTCCAGCGACGTCCACGCGGTGTTTGGCCGCCTGTTGGCACGGCAATTCGAAGAGATGTGGCGCGCGCTGGATTCGCCTGCGCACATTGATGTGATCGAGCTCGGACCGGGACGCGGCCTCTTCGCGCGCGATGTGCTCGACTGGTCGGCCAAGGAGTTCCCGGAGTTCTCGCGGGGGCTGCACTATGCGCTGGTGGAGCAGTCGGCGCATCTGCGAACCAAGTCGCAGGAGCGCTTGGCCGAGCACATTGCAGCCGGAAACTGCGAGATTTTCGACGCGCTGGAATCGTCGGCCTCGCACGCCAGTGATAACGTAATCGTTTTCGCTAACGAGTTCTTCGACGCGCTGCCGGTCAACGTCATCGATCATCGCGGAGCTGTCCGCGTCGGTTATGAGAATGGTCGCTTCACCGAGAAGTTTGTGGCACTTTCCGCCGCAGAAAACGCATTTCTGGATCGCTATGGAGTTCGTCCCGAAGAAGGTGAGCGCGTCGAAATCTCTCTCGCGTCGCTCGGGTGGATGGAGCGCATTGCCCGCGTGTTTGACCGGCGTCGCGGATTCCTGGTCTTCATTGACTACGGCTACACCCGCGAGGAGCAGCTCGCCGGGCGGCGTCGCGACACCGTTATGAGCTATCGCCAGCACACGGCCAGCGCGTCGCCTTATGAAGCTCCGGGCGAGCAGGACATCACCGCGCACGTCAACTTCACTGCGATCCGCGCAATTGGCGTCGAGCGCGGACTCGAACCGCTGGCCCTGCTCACGCAGTCGCAATTCCTCATCGGTATCGGAGAGGAGACGCAATTTGCCGATGCCTTCCAGGATTGCAAGCTGCCGCAGGAGCATACTAAGGTCGCGCTGCAACTGAAACACCTGATTGCGCCCGCGGGCATGGGCGAGACTTTTCAAGTGCTGCTGATGTCCCACAATGTGGCACATCAAAAAGCCGCCCACCTGGGCGGCCTCAAGCTGGCTCAGTGAGTGAGCTATGCTCCCGGCTTGTCTCCGCTGCTTTGCGGCTGATACGGCGTCTGCAGATATTTGCGCGCGGTATCGAGGGCGTTTTGGGTGTTGTCGTTGGTCTGCAATGCCTGGCGATACTCGTTGGTCGCGCGTTCCCGCTGCCCCGTCAAATCGAAGATCATGCCCAGCTGAATGTGGCTCCAGACCTCCGTCCAGCGCGGCTCGCCGTCGCCATTGAGCGCTTCGCGGTAGGCGTTCGCGGCGGATTGATAATTGTGCTGCTGGAAGAACACTTCGGCGATGCGATAGTGCGCCAGCGAGCTGTTGCGGTTGATGTCGAGGGCCTTCTGGAATTCCTTCAGCGCCTCGGTCAGGTCGCCCTGTTCGATGTCCTGTTGCCCGCGCATGATCGACGTCCGCACCTGCAGGTCCTGCGAGTTCTGCAGCACCTGGTTGTTGGGATCGATGGTGATTCGGCGCGGCCTTCCGAAGGTATCGACCGAATAAGCCGAGTTCGTTCCTTCCACTTCAATGCGCTTGCTCTCGGTCTTGCCGTCGGTGTCGATCCTCAGCTCCACCGGCATGCGGAACAAGTCCATGTCCTGCGAAATCTCGCCAACGACGCGGAAGCCCTTCGCCGTGCGATACACCGTATATTTATTTTTGAACTGAGGTGCACCAGTGGAGTCCAGCCACTGGGTAAAGAACCATGTGAGCTGTTGACCGGAAGCCTGTTCGGCTATCTTGCGGAGATTATCCACGGTTGCGGTCTTGCCCGAATATTGCGACACAAACGTTCGCATGGTCTTATCGAAGGCTGCCTCGCCAATGATCCATCGCAACATCGCCAGGATCATGCCGCCCTTGTCCGTTACCAGCGACTGGAACTCCGGCGAAAACGTGTCCAGCCTGCCAACGTCGGCCAGCGGCACAGACACATACGCCAGCGCGCCGACGGACATGTCCTTGGTCACTTCCTGAAAACCGGCTTCTCCAGCGACGTGTTCCACGTATAGAGCCTCGGAATAGCGCGCCCCGCCGTCGCTCAACCACCAATCATTCTTGGTGGCGGGGCTCACCATGGTCCCGAACCACTGGTGGGTGATCGTGTTCGCCAGCAGCCGATAATTCCCTTTCTCGCTGAAATGACGTCCCGCCAAAGCAGCGATCTCCGGCGCCCAAGCCGACGGCACGGTGTCATCCGGCAGCTCGACCACATTCAACTTCTGGCCGAAGGGCGGACCATAGAGCGTGGTGAAGAAGAAAAACTCTTTGGTAGCGGTGTCGGCGTAACTGGTCGCGGCCGCTTTGTGTTCCGCCGTGGTATACACGCTGATGTTCAGGCCGCCTTCGGTGCTCTTGGTCTGCACATACTTTCCGATGACGACAGTACCGGGAAAGCTCGGACGCTCCTCATATGTGAAGGTGACGGTTTGCCCGCCGCTAGGTGTGGCTAGCCGGGTGATCGCGTCTTTCGGCTGGCCCTTGCGCGGAGCAGGTGCACCTTCCTCGACTTCAGGTCCCGGCGCCGCGCTTTCTTTGCCGCTAGCAATCACGGTGTATCCGGCCGGAACGCTGACGCTGATGATGGAGGTGAACCGGTTCGTGCCATAGCTCACCATGGGAAACCAGCGTCCCGCATAAAGAAGATAGGTAATCGGATCGCCAATGTAGGCCAGCTTCAGGCCCGGCACCGGGCTATCGTCGGCAGATTGGACGGCGCCCTCATACTCAAATATCAACGTGTCGGACGTGCCCTTGCTGAGCGTGCTGGGAAGCGAGATACGAACGGTGGAATCCGAACTGACCCGCTCCACCGGCATCGACTGGCCATTGGTATCGATCACGCGCGTCGGGCGAAGCGCGTTGTGCAGCTCGAAGATCGCGATGTTGATGTCTTCCAACGCGGTGAATTTCACCCGGGCCTGGGCCTTGAGCTGGTGCGTTTGCGGCGTCACGACGACGTGGATGATGTAGTCGTCGACCTGGATGCGCGGCTTCTCCGCCGCGAAGCAGGTTGAAACGAAGATGAGCACACCAAGTACTAGAAATCGTCCCAAGGACCTTGCCGCATTACGCATTCGGGAGAAAACTCCTCTGCTGCTCACTATAAACGATGGAAAATCCGCGTGGGAAGCTGGCGCCGTCGACCGTTCGCTGCTTTCCAATTCGCATTTTCACCACGGAGACACGGGCTTCACGGAGTATTTTCTTGTCATTATCTCCGTGCCTCCCCGGTGAACCTAAGGCCTCAAGTCAGCCTGCTGTCCTATCAAAGAGAGTACGGCCTGGGCCGCCCGATCGGATGCGTTTCCTCCGGAATCATCGGGCTCCAGACGCCGCCGCACCTCAAGAAAATCTTCCATCATTGCCTGGCGCGCCAGTCCATCTGGAATGACGCGGCGAAGCTCGTCGCAGACGCGTTGTGGTGTGAAATCCGTTTGCACCAGCTCAGGCACAACATCCCGCTCCGCGATCAGGTTCACCATGGCGAAGCGGTCCACCTTTACTAGACGGCGGCCCAGCCGCCAGGTGAGCTGCGCGACCCGGTAAACCATCGCGAAGGGCGTACCAATCAGTGCCGCCTCCAGTGTCGAGGTACCGCTGGCGACAGCCGCTGCGCGCGCATGCAACACGGTTGCGCGGGCGTCTCGCGTGAAAGTTATCGACGGTCCTCGGTAGTCGCGTAGGAACGAAGCCATCCAGGCTGCATCCAGAGTTGAAGCGACAGGCACCGTATAAACGTAATCCGGGCCGAGAAGTTGCGCTGCCTGCAAAAGCACAGGGAAGACCCGCGACACCTCGCCGCGGCGGCTGCCGGGCAGCAAGGCGATCCACTGCCGACCGGGATCAAGTTTGTATTCGTTTGCGAGCTGTTCGCGTGTGACCGAAGGCGCCGGAAGATCGGCCAGCGGATGACCGACAAACGTCGCGGAAATTCCCCGCTCGCGATAGAACTTCTCCTCGAAGGGAAAGATCACCAGCATCTGGCGAACATACTTGCGTACCCGTTCGATGCGCCGCTGCTTCCAGGCCCACAGTTGCGGGCTGACGTAGTAGATGACCGGCACGCCCAGTTTTTGCAGTTCACGCGCCAGGCGCAGGTTGAAGTCGGGAAAGTCGATCAGCACCGCCGCGTCGGGACGGCGCCGCTGGGCCTCGCGCACCACCTGGCGAAAGCGCCGGTAGATGGTGGGAATGTGCTTGATGACCTCGACGATGCCGACCTCGGCAATCTCGCGCGCGTCGACCAGCAATTCGCAACCGGCGCTGCGCATCTGTTCTCCACCAACGCCGAAGAACTCGACGCCGGCATTTGGCGAACTGCGCGAGAGTTGCTGGCGCAAAGCCTTCATCAGCTCTGCGCCGTAGAATTCGCCAGAAGCTTCTCCCGCGGAGATCAAGATTCGCACCTTGCGATTATGACAGGTGGGCCCATGCAATCGTTACATCGATCGATGACAGTCGATGCAGAGTGAACAGCTCTTACACAGTGGCGTGTCCGGATCAGGGGGAGTCTTGGGCAGCAGATACGCGAAGTTAGACGCATGAGCTTTGTGACAAGAGAGACAAGTGATGGGCGGGGCGGTTGCGCCCAACGCCGTGTTTGGGCCGGAGACGGGATGACCCGCTACCGGATGCCCGACGGTGAGATCCGGATTTAGCGAAAGGTATTCACAACCCTGCACCGCGCGGAAGGTAAGAGTTACGCCCCAGGGAACGGTGACGGTTTTTTGCTCGGTGTTGATCTTCTGCCGGGAGCGGGCGTGACATCCCAGACAAGTATCCTGGGTGGAAACCCATGTGTGATTGGGAAAATTAGTGGCGTGAGGCGAATGGCACACAAGACAATAGCCCTCTCTGTAGGGACTATGCAGGACCTTGCTTTTCGCCAGCGGATGACAGTTGATGCAAAGCTGCCTGATCGGGGCAATCAACACCACCCGTGTGCTCCCCGCCTTGTTCTTAACCTGATGACAGGTAGTGCAACCCGTGATCATCGCGGTATGCACGTACTTGCCCTTCCCAATGTCACTGTGACATTCGCTGCACTTGTCGTCGGAGATGTCTGCTTTCAGCGGCACCGGGTGCGGGCCGCCGTTCGACCACACGTCAAGCTGCTGGGCTCGGGCGAAGTTTGGGCGTGCAGCCGCGAGACATAGCAGGAGTACAGCGCAATAACTCAAAAAGCGCATTGCCCGTTCCCCTTACCCAGACTTTCGCCGTGCCCCTCATAGTACATAGAACTGCGAACGCCAGGGCGCCAAAATAAAAAGGATTGAGCGGAAGAGGCCCTAGTCATCGGCCGACATGGTGACCCCATGCACAGAGTACTGGCTCGGCGGCATGCCGACGGGTGTGGGAATTTCCTGGTCCTTGTATTGCAGTTGATACAGCTTCCAGTAGATCCCGCGCTGCGCCAGCAGTTGCTGATGCGAGCCGATCTCGCGCACTTGGCCTTTGTGCATGACGATGATTTTGTTGGCGCGCTGGATGGTGCTAAGCCGGTGGGCGATGATGATCGACGTGCGCCCTTCCACCATGCGCGTGAGCGCGTCGCGTACGCGGAATTCCGTCTCGGTATCGACGCTGGAAGTGGCTTCGTCAAGAATCAGGACCTTCGGGTTGTGCGCCAGAGCCCGTGCGAACGAAATAAGCTGCTTCTGTCCCGTGGAGAGCGTGCTGCCGCGCTCGCGCATTTCCTCATCGAAGCCGCCCGGCAGCGATCGAATGAAGTCCGCAACATTAACTTGCTCGGCCGCGTCTTCCACCGACCCATCTTCAATCCAGCGCGTGCCCAGCCGGATATTGTCGGCGACGGTTCCAGAGAACAGAAATGGATCCTGCAGCACCACGCCGTAACGCCGCCGCAAATCGCCCAGGTCCATGTCGCGGATGTCGACGCCGTCAATGCGGATGGCACCCTTCTGCACGTCATAGAAACGCAGCAGCAGGGAGATGATCGTGGTCTTGCCCGCGCCGGTGTGCCCTACGATCGCGACTGTCTCTCCCGGATCGATGGTGAACGACACGTCGCGCAGCACCCAGTCGTACTCCTTGCCCAAATCGATCTGACCTGTCGCGGCTTTCGCATTGTCATTCGCGGCGACAATGTCCAGCTTCAGCTTTTCGCCTTTGCTGGCAGCTTCGGCCGCCGCCTGAGCCAGCGTGCGATAGGCGAACCACACATGATCAAACTCGATTCGGCCCGGTCCCTGCGGTACTTTGGGCACTGGCGGTGAGACGATCTCGGCCGGGGTGTCCAGCAGTTTGAAGATGCGCTCGCTCGACGCCATCGCCGCCTGCAGGATGTTGTACTTCTCGCTCAGGTCCTGGATAGGCCGGAAGAACCGCTGCGCATATTGCATGAACGCGACCAGCACGCCCAGGGTCACGATGTTGCGCAGGACCTCATTGCCGCCGAACCATACAACGCACGCAATCGCCACTGCCGACAGCACTTCCACGATGGGGTAATAGACCGCGTGGGCGAGGATCGCATCCTTGAAAGCATCCATGTGGGTGCGGTTGATGGTTTCGAAGCGCTCGAATGCCTTCTCTTCGCGATTGAAAAGCTGCAGTACGACGATGCCGGTAATGTGCTCTTGCAGATAAGCGTTGATTTTAGCGATAGCCACGCGGATGCGACGGTAGCTGTCGCGCACTTTGCGGCGAAAGATGGATGTAGCGTAGAAGATGAACGGCAGAACCGCGAACGTGATCAGCGCCAACCGCCAGCTCATGTTCAGCATGATGACCAGAATGCCCAGAAGCACGAAGATGTCTTCTACGATTGACACCACGCCCGCAGTGAACATTTCGTTCAGCGCGTCAACGTCGCTGGTGACACGTGTGACCAGTCGTCCCACGGGATTCTTGTCGTAGAAGGATATGTGCAGCCGTTGCAGGTGGCGGAAAATCTGCGCCCGCAGATCGAACATCACCTTCTGCCCGGTCCACTGCATGATGTAAGTCTGGGCGAATTCCAACAGAAAGCTGAAGAGCAACAGGCCGATGTACATCGCCGCGATCTGCGCAATGCCGGTCAGCGGCCGCGGGCTGAGGAAGCGGTCGAGCAGCGAATGGGCTTCTTTGTGGCTGGCCAGGTATTTATCGATGGCGACTTTGGTGAGATAGGGACCGAGTACGTCGGCACCTGCCTTCAACACGATGGCTACGAGCGCCACTCCCACCTGCCAGCGATAGGAATGGAGATACGTCAGCAGGCGCTTCATCAGCCTGGCGTCGTATGCCTTGCCTAATACCTCTTCTTCCTGGATTGCCATGGGCCCTTAACTGATTGTAAGCGAGCGCCGGAAGTCATATAGACGAGAACGGGTCGAGGCAGGATCGAAAAGATTGAAGAGCGGAGGCTTGGCAGTTCAACCGAGATTGCGCAGGACCAGCGTAGAATTCTTCGATCCAAACGCGATGCAATTGCATACCGCGTGCTCGATCTCGACGCTCCGTCCAGCGTCGGGAACGTAGTCCAGATCGCACTCCGGATCAGGCACCTCCAGATTGATGGTTGGCGGAACCTGGCGATGATGCATCGCCACCAGCGTGGCCGCGATGCCCGCAGCTCCACACGCGCCCTGCGGATGACCGATCTGCGACTTCAGGCTCGACATCGGCGTCCGGTAAGCCTTTTCGCCCAGCGCCAGCTTCAGCGCGCGCGTTTCGATGCGATCGTTGAGCTGAGTTGAGGTGCCGTGCAGATTGACATAGTCAATGTCAGTCGCAGTAATTCCGGCATCCTCCATCGCCATCTGGATGGCACGGGCCGGCTCTTCGCCGCACTCCTGCAAGCGGACGCGATGGAACGCCTCGCAAGTAGAACCATACCCGGCGACCTCAGCCAGAATTTTCGCTCCACGTGCGCGAGCATGTTCGTATTCCTCCAGCACGAACATCCACGAACCTTCCGCGACAACGAAGCCGTCGCGGTCGAGGGAGAACGGCCGTGATGCCCGCTCCGGAGCGTGGTTCCACGACGCCGTCATGATCTTGATCAAAGTGAAACCCTTCACGATTCCCGGCGCGATGGGCGCATCGACGCCGCCGACCAGCATCATGGGCAGAAAGCCGAACTGGATCTGCCGCAACGCGTAACCGAAGGCATCGGTGGATGAGGTACAGCCGGTGGTGATGACGTGGCTCATCCCGCGCAGTCCGAAGCGCATGCTGATTTCGCTGGAGAGCGTGCCCATGGTCCCGCTGGGAATGCAGAACAGGCTCACCTGTTTCACCTTGCCGGTCAGCCACAGCCGCACTTGCTCCTCGGAGAACTCCTGTGCTCCGCCGCCCGAACCAAGCACGACACCGATCTCACGCTGCTGCTCAAGCGACAGTTGCGATGTTTCGATACCGGCATCGCGCAACGCTTCGGTCGAGGCAGCCAGCGCCAGCGGTACTACGCGCGAAACATGCTTGCGTTCATGCGCATCGACCCAGGCCAGCTCGTCGAAACCTTGCACCTCGCCCGCGATCTGCACCGGGAGATCGCCGGGGTCGAAGCTGCTGACGCGCCGCACGCCGCTGGTTCCAGCTAAAACCGCGCGACAGAAGGCTTCGTTGCCGATGCCGTTGGGGCTGACCACGCCCATTCCAGTAATGACGACGCGTTTTTTCATCGAGTAATTAGCACCGAGTCGCGAGCTACGAGCCCCGAGCCTCGAGCTCACGACCTGGCAGCGAGCAGCCGGCAAACAGGCGAGTTAGATTTCGTCTTTGCATTGCGGCGGGGTACTGTCGGCAAAACGTTCGCAAGCACCATATTTCGAGTCTTCCGATACTAACAGCTTGGGCACTGCTCGTTCCCTGCTTGCGGCTTGCGGCTCATGGCTCGCTGCTCGCGGCTTCTGCTGCTACTGTAGTACTTGGAAGCACTCTCCGGCGACCTTGATGTCACAAGGAATTTACATTTCCGTCCCGTTTTGCCGCACTAAGTGCACCTTCTGCAACTTCGCGTCGGGTGTGTTTTCGCGCGTGGTGTTTGATCGGTATGTGCAGCGGGTTTGCTCCGATATTGGAGCTTCGGAGAATATCGCGCAGGAACTTGGTGGCGCCCTCGAAGCGGGAGTGGATTCGATTTACCTTGGTGGCGGCACGCCCTCGGTACTCGAGCCCGACCAACTGCAGCGTATGTTTCAAGCTGTTCGCAACAGTTTCGATGTCGAGCGAACGGCAGAAATCACGGTCGAGTGCGCTCCCGGTACCATCAGTGACGAAATTCTAGAGGAGCTGCTTCGGAGCGGTGTCAATCGGGTCAGCCTTGGCGTGCAGTCGTTCGTTGACAAGGAGTGTTCTTCTGTCGGGCGGCTGCATACGCGAGAGATCACGCTTGCCAATATCGCTAGTCTGCGGTCTGCGGGAATCGGCAACATCAGCATTGATCTGATCGCCGGCTTGCCACACCAGACAGAAGAGAGCTGGAATTTCTCGCTAAGCGAGACGCTCGCTACCGGCGTGCCGCATGTCAGCGTCTACATGCTGGAGGTCGATGAGGACTCGCGCTTGGGCAATGAGTTGCTGGCCGGCGGCAGCCGCTATCATGCGCATTTCGTTCCTGATGATGACCTCACCGCCGATCTCTACCTTGCCGCTTGCGAGCGTCTGGAAAAGGGCGGGGTGCAGCAGTAAGAGATTTCCAATTTCGCCCGGCCGGTGACGCATGGCATCGGGTTGCGCGACTCTCGCCATAACCTGAAGTACTGGACGCGCCAGCCCTACATCGGATTTGGCGTGGACGCGCACTCTATGCTGCCCGCCGCGCCTGAGCTGAAGG
>Ga0181523_10001892_pt1 | contig 21350 bp, 16 predicted proteins | sample PEATcosm2014_Bin_43_FD_119752 | JGI IMG/M metagenome (GOLD analysis project Ga0181523, IMG submission 119752) | Peatland microbial communities from MTU Mesocosm Facility, Houghton, MI, USA - PEATcosm2014_Bin05_30_metaG | ecosystem: Environmental > Terrestrial > Soil > Wetlands > Peat | place... | reverse complement strand
CGATATCGTTGACGGTAGTGGTAATGCCTCGCTCAGAGAGGGTAACCATGCGTCGTTCCATCTCTTCGGGAGCCAGACCTGTATAACCCCACACTACGCTGACAACGGGGATGTTAATATCGGGGAAAATGTCAGTCGGGGTGCGTACAGCAGCTACGACGCTAAGGATTAGAATCAGTATGGACGCCACTATGAACGTATAGGGGCGATTCAGCGCAAGTCTTACGAGCCACATCATGACGGGGGTCTCTCACGGAAAGAGCTCCGCGTTCTGTCTGCAGTCTTAAACTACATTGTCGCATCTGCGGAGAGCGCTTCTGTGACCGGCATCACACGCGCAGGAGTGTGTCGCTTCGAGCAAGCCCACATGGAGAGAGCCCCATGCGAAGCAGCCAAACCATCTATCGTTCGAAAAAATTTGAGTGTCGCACCCCGAGAGTTTCGAACTCCCGAACCTCTTGCTTCAGAGAACAGATTTGCGTTTTGCAGTAGGCTGTTTCAGCGGAGCCGTGACTCAAACAACCTGGCTGAACCACGATTTGCTGCACATCGGAGAATCTAACCTGTTGGAAAAAGCTGTACAGCCATCCGTACTCATTCGCCGCCACTTTGACAACGTTGACCTTCAGCCACCCTCGTCGCCTTTGACAAACGGTAGAATCACGTTCGCATTGCTCCGGCCTTCTTCGGTAAATACCTTGATTTTTGCGTATCGGAACTCCTGATAGGCCATTCGAATTAGCTTCTGCTGGCATGCCACAAGGTGGCGTGTCCCAGGTCACAGAGGAAAAGGCATTACCTCGACCACCATGGACGCAGGCACAAAAACCGGGCGCACAGAGGTACTACTAACAACGCGTTGTCTGTGGGGCCAAAGTCAACCGTCTGATACAAGGTTCTGAATGAAGAACCAAGCTCGCGAGAAATCAGAAATCTCCAGTTCAATTACTCTTAAGAAGAGATCGCCAACATACATACACTGCTGGCATGAATGTCCGATCTGCCATAGAACCTGGTTCCACCAGCTTTGCAATCGCTGCAACATGGCTCCAGACCGCTATCTTTCAAAATGTGCCAATTGCATCGACTCTAACTGCGATCACCGCCGCGCAGTGGTCCTCGGGGAATCGACTCCATAGCTGCGTTGCTCCCATCTCCACGAGGAAATTGATGTCCGCCTTGAAGGCTAGCTATCGTAAGTCATAGATTTCGAAGGGTACATAAGTGGTGCGCCCAGGGAGATTCCACGTCAAAGACCGTGTGGGCGTTCGGGATAGGTGAAGCAGGCGGCATACTGGCGGAGGATCCCGACCCGCTTCTCGACCTCTTGCAGGAGCAAATCACCGCCATCGCTGGTGATCGCTCCACCGTCGAACTGCGCCCGAATCTCGCGTCCCCCTTTGGGGTTGAAATCCGAAGACAAACTGGTTACGCTCAGTGGTCATAAAGGCTGTCGTTCCTTTTTGGCAACATCTTTCTAGACAAAGGAGTTATGCCACGAAGTGACAGCCTTTTTCTATTTATTATGAGAATTTCAGGTTAGGGTGGGGCTAATCATGGCGTCCATACCTCTTCCAGAACCAACTGTTGCTCTGTGACCACACTCAGGCGGCTACAAGAGTGTGCTGGAGGATGTAATATGATAATGGTGCATAGGCCATAAACTTTTGGACCCTCTCGTTTTCAGGGTCACCAGAGACAAATCTCCCGAATGTTAGGGGTAGTTCTTGGTCGCTCCGCGGAGTGGCCGGTGGCGGGTTTTAACTCAAACGCTAGCGGTTGGGCAATGCTTGGGTTCGGGACGATTGCAGCTTTGTCGCGTATTCTCTTTCGCAGAAAACGCCTCCCTTTGAAGTCCCGGTAGCCCACGTTTGCAATTGCCGTGGCGCGGTCTTTCGCTTCAGTCCCTGCGCGTAGCGGGGGAGGACGAACATGCCTGCAGCTCCGGTTCCGGAGCAACCGTACCGGCCGCTTCCGGTGCTTCGGGAGTGAAGCGCACCTCGTGATAATCCATCTCCGTGTTTACGTCCCAGATATTCGATTTGTCTTTCCGGCTGGCAATAATATTGTCGACAGCGGTCATGGCCGTCAGCATCGAGTGGTCCTGATTGTTGTACCGATGCATTCCGTTCCTGCCTATTGGATAGAGGTTCTCAAACGTGTCTAAGAATTGGCGGACTTCGTTAAACCGCGAATAAGTTCCGAAATATGCGGGATAGGCTTTTGGCATGCGTAACACCACGGAATCTAGCAAGGCGCTCTCTTGAATGATGCCGATTCGAACGAGCTCCTCCACGGCCAGACGCTTCATCTGCTCGTCACTGCGAGACCACAGTTGGTCACCCTCATTACAGAAGTATTCCACGCCAATCCACACCTTTCCCGGGTCGCTCACCATCCAGGGACTCCAATTGTTGAAGATCTGCAAACGTCCAGCCAGGACATCGGGCTCCTGAATATAGATCCAAGTGTCCGGAATCAACTTTTTGTCCTGCGCCGTCTCCTCCTTGATCTTTAGTTCTTCCAAGAGCAAGCCTACAGTGATGAAATCCCGGTACATCAGCCCATCGCTCACTTCCTGTACGTTGCAAGGCACCGTAATCTTCAAAGAACGCAGCAAATCTCGTATTGGCATGGTTGAGAAGAAGAAGTCGCCCTCGTAACTGTGAGAATTCCCTCGGCAATCAACCGTGGTCACACCAACAATGCATCCTTCGCGCGCATGTATCTCCCGGACTCCCTGCCCCATGATCATGGTGCCGCCCATCTCCTGAATTTTCTGGGAGACTTCTTCCCACATCTGGCCAGGCCCGTATTTTGGGTAAAGGAACCGTTCTATTAGGGAAGTTTCTGTGTCCTTCTGTGATACCTCCGAAGGCTTGCGCCACAGCTTCATCTTGAGGAAGTGTTTCACGGTCCTCCAGACCGAAAGCTCTTTGATTCTCTGCCTTCCCCATTCCGCGTCGATCTGCGTGCACGGCACGCCCCAGACCTTCTCCGTGTAGGACTTGAAGAACGTGCTGTAAAGTTTCTCGCCGAACCGATTGATAAAGAATTGCTCAAGATTTTTCTCTTCTTTCAGAGGAAACACCACGCGCCGGATATAGCTAAGGCCAATTCCGGAGATCCGGATCAGGCCGAGCTTCTTGATGGTGTCCGGGCTCAGCGAGACGGGATAATCAAAGAGCTTGCGCAAAAAATAAATTCGAGACTTACGCTCGCGCACGAGCATCACGAGTTCTCGCTGGCTTGGTTCGACCGTTTGCGGCACGGCGACTTCACGCGACTTCCCTTGATAATTCACGCGCACCGGCGATTCCGATTCCTGCAGGGCCAAATGTTGAAACCACCAATTCATCACCCGGTCGCTCTTGGAGAAAAACCGGTGCCCTCCGATGTCGATCCGGTTGCCCCGGTAGTTCACCGTGCAGGAGATGCCGCCGATCCTGTCGCTTGCTTCGATCACCACCGGCCGAATATCGGATCGTGTGAGCAGTTCGTAAGCAGCGGTCAGCCCCGCGGGACCCGCTCCGATAATGATGGCAGTTCGTGGACGATTCATAATATCGCTTTCACCGGGATTGCGGGGAACTCGTCCCGCGCATCGTGCCCTCAAGCGCCAGCTTGAAGGGAGCCATGACTTGATCGTAGGGCAAGATGAGCCCCGCTGCATCGCCCCGGTCGGTGTACCAGGCTTGTCGGTGCGGATAGTAGTTCAGCAGTTCTTTGTTCTTCAAGTAGCCCATGTCACGGGCCCAGATCACGCGGGCATGATTGATATCCGCGTCATTATAAATCCAGTCTTGTGTGGGCTCTCCTTTCTGATAATGCACGATAATCAGATGCTCTCCGCTGCGTGCCGCGAGGTCTGCCTGAATCCGCGCGCGTTGAATCTGCAACGGTATCGGAAGCGCTTCGAGTTTGGTTACTTTGGCCCAGGAGTAGTTGGGGCTGAGCATATAGGGGTCTCGCAAGGCCTCGGCAATCGGGCTGAGCATCCATGCTGCAAGCACAATGGCGAGAGCCCGCGAACCCCAAATGGCGTACTTGGACTGTGAAGTCCTGAAATGGCGCACGCTAAACAGCAGCGCGAGAATCACCGCGCCGGCGGCTGGGGCGGCGTAATGCGCGTGGGGCTGCCAGATTTGTGCAAACAGGCCGGCGGCCAGGAGCGCCATGGAGAGCAGGACCACGCGCATCTCGCTGCGCCAGATGGCAAAGACGCAAGGTCCAATCAGGAGCAGGAAAGGCCAAATGAAGAATCCGTAGTAAACGCTGGCCTTCTCCCGGAGGATAAATCCAACGTCATACTTGGATATGAGTATGTATGGAAGCTCATGAAGCACGTAGAACTCGCGCATCGAGGCGTGCCGGTATTCCGGAATTGGATTGGGCTTCTGAAATAGGAACGGCTTGCTGATGTGATAGGTCTGGAAATTCACCTGATAGGGCGTGAGCAGTGGATTTCCGGTCCCCCGCCAGTTGTAGTACAGCATCCACCCGGCGCCGACAACCAATAGAGCCAGTGCTAGCATGATTGTTCTCGCCGCCGCTCCCCAGGTCGCTCTTCCGCTTTTGATTTCTTTGATCAAGACTAGAGCGGCAGCCAGAACGAGCGGAAGGCTGAACAGCAACCCTTCGAATGGGCGGCTGTTTGCCAGGATCAGCAGCCCGGAGCCCAGGACGAGCGCAGTCTGGATTCTCGGTCCATTCCGAAAGCGGGGCAGCGCTCCTAGGACGAGCGCTCCACCGAGCGCCGCAACCGCCCCACCCCAATAAGAATTTATCCAATAAGAGAAAATCCCGAAACGCACGCAGGCGAAGGCCCCGCCCAGCCATGCCCAAGGCGCGGGTAACCAGCCGAGTAACATCCAGTAGATCGCGCCGCACAGCAGCGCCGTGCTCAGAAGTACTCCAATCCACGGCACGTTTGCCAACTTTTGCCCGATCGCGAGCACCAGTCCTTGCGCCGGCGGATACATGGATTGATAGGTAGGCAGCATATTGATGTGAAAGGACTCAAAATGCACCCACATAGGGTTGGGGGGATTCGTCAGCCGCCCATGCGCGAAGGTGTCCGAAGCGAGCAGGTAGCTGAACTCGTCGTGGATGAACGGCACGGGAACAGGAATCCAAGGAAGCAGTACAACGCGGATGAAGATGACACCGAGGACGAAAGCCGCTAACCAGAACCGCTTGTGCTGGCTCGCCTGGCGAATACGGATTTCGGCCTTCTCCAGCAGCATGGGCCGATGTCGAACCAGCAAGATGGTAAGGAGAATTACGATGGCCCAAAACAGCACCTCCAGCTCGAGCAACCGTAAACCCGGGCTTTCTTCGATGCCATACATCGGGCGGGGCAGCAGTCCTAGCATCTCATCGCTTCGCATTACGTGGCTCCGTTTCGGTGCGGGACCGCCTCGCTTGAGCTGGCTGTGGCTTACTCTTTATACGATAGAGGCCTCTTGGTCTGCTGGGAATAGCCAGCAAGTATGAGTGTGTCTAAATCGCATGCAAGCTCTCGAGAACAGCAGGACAGTCGTACGTCGCGCCGCGATCCGTAATTGCAATGAATTTTCCAAGTAGATAGTCGCGAGTTCGCCGAGTTCAAATCACAGCTGTTTCTGCGACCGCACTGGCGCGATAGCACCAAAGTCCAATCAACCCCAGCACAGTGGTCACAAAATAGCCTACCGCCTGGGCCACCAGAATGTAGGCAATCGCATCGGTTTGCGTGAAGTTAAATGGCATCAACACCGTAACGGCGGCGAACTGGGAAATGCCGATGGCTCCCGGCGTGGAGGGCAACACGTTCCCCAGCGCCAAGCCTGTTGATAGCAACAGCGCCACGGAGAAGATCAGCTGCATCCCGAGCGCATGCGCCAGAATCACTGCCGCGGTTGCGTCCAGCAACCAGACGAGAGCCGTGGCCCCACAGACCCGCAATGACCTCAGGGGATCCCGAAGCGCAGTCAGCGCCAGCGTCACGCTCCCGGCAATGCCGTGCAACAGGTCTTTCATTTTGCTGCCCAACGGAAGACGTGCGATGAATCCTCTCCGGGCGCGATCGATTCCGGGCAAAAGCAAAAGAAGAGCAATTCCGGCAATCGCGCCAACCGTCGTGAAAAGCATCAGCCGGGCCAGCCACACTGGTCTGTAGGCGAGGGTCAGTGACGTGAACGAAGCCATGAGCACCAGGATAACGAGTTCGAGCACGCGCTCCGTCATGACGGTAGTGAAAACGTAGGTCTTCGAGAGCCGCGAGCGCGAACTAATCATCCCTGTGCGCACCAGCTCACCGGCACGGGCGGGAAGATAATTGTTGCCCAGATAGCCGGCGGAATTCGCCCATAAGACTGTCGTGTAAGCAAGCTTTTCTTGCGCGTTGAGCAGAATGCGCCAGCGCATGGCCCGCACCAGGTAAGAAAGAGTGGCGCAACCGCACGCGAGCATCAGATAACCGACGCGGCAGTGGGCGACGATGTTGCCTACGCGCCTCCACTCCACGCCGCGAAGGGCAAGATAGAGCAGGACCCCGGCCAGACCGAACGCAATCGGCCATTTCCAATAGGGATGCAGAGATTTCTGTTGAGCGATCTGCCTTTCGGAAACGGCGCGCGGCAGCAACGCTACCCCCGCCTCGCTGTGCTTTCAACGGAAGAAGCCGTGCGCAACGGTTCGCCCGGCTCGTACTCGAAGTTGATGCGCTCCTGCTCGATGACCAAAGGCCGCCGCTGCACCAAGGTATGAATCATCCCGACGTATTCGCCGATGATGCCGATAAACATCATCTGGAGCGACATAAAAAAAAACAGTCCGATGACCAGAGGCGCCATGCCTGCGGAAAACCTGCTCCAGAAAATGAGTTTATAGACGAGATAAACAGTCGACACTAATACACACAACAGCGAACAAGTGAAGCCGGAGAAGGTCACAATGCGCAAGGGAACTTTAGAGAGATTTGTGATCGCGAGCATCGCCAGGTCGTACAGCGAATAGAAATTGTTTTTGGTGATGCCGCGCTTCCGTGTCGGCTGATGATAGGGAATCTCAAAGTGGGGCATCCCGATTTCCGCGATCATCCCGCGAAAATACGGATACGGATCATCGAACTGCTTGATAGCCTCCACGACCTTGCGGTCAAAAAGGCCGAAGCCGGTGAAGTTCTCGTATGTCTCGACGCCGGAAAGACGGTTCACCAGCTTGTAATACTGCTTGCGAATCCAGAACATCAGGCCGTTTTCGTCGCTCGATGCCTTGACTCCGATCACAACCGGATAGCCTTCTTCCCATTTTCGGATGAGATCCACGATCATCTCGGGCGGGTCCTGCAGGTCAGCGGCAATTCCGATTACAGCGTCACCGCGGGACTGATAGAGCGCGTGCATAGGCGAACGGACGTGGCCGAAGTTTCGCGCGTTTCGGATTATCTTGACGTTTTTGTCGACGGCTGCAATGACCTTGAGTTCCCGCAATGTGTTGTCTCGCGACGCATTATCAATAAAGATGTGTTCGTACCTATAGTCTCCCGCTGCAATGATCGACGCCCGGACCCGTTCGTACTGTTCGCGGACGTTGCTCTCCTCGTTATAGCAAGGAGTAATGATGGTGATGGTTTTATTGCCTGCCATTTAGGCCGCTTCGTTCCCTCACAACAGAATTTGCTGCGTACAACAAAATCAACTCGTTCGGCAGATTCAGTCCGCGAACCTGGTCCGCGATCTCTTGCTGGAAAGCGTACGACGAAATCAGGATCGGCTCGGCGCAATTCTTCAGCGCCTCTGGCCGGAGCACCGGGATTCCCTGCAGTTGGTGATTCTGGTATTTCGGATTTGAATCCGCAAACGCCACGATGTTGGCAACATTCAGGGCGCCGGTGGCGAGGAGCCGCTGCGTATGCGTCCCCACACCCCAGACGATGAAATTGCGATGTTTGCTGACGGCCTCATCAATTCTTCGCCTCAGATCCGCATCCATCCCCCGGCACTTGCTGATGTACCGCTGCAAACCAGCTTCAGCTTCGAAGTCGCGTGCAAAACTTGCCCGTCGAGCATCTGAATTCTCGAAAAAGCCGGATATGACAGCCGACGGCTTGCCGGTTCTATCCGGGCGCACCACAGACTTCGCCTCGATCGTTTGGAAACCTGCCGATTCCATAAGAAAACGGAGGGCGGTAGGCGAAAAGAAGTTGATGTGCTCCATACTGAATTCCTGGAACGGTGCATCACACTCGGCAATCAAATTCGTGGCATCCGGGACTTCGACGTAGACATGCCCCGAGGCCGTCAGAAGCCCTCGAATCGTTTGCGCAGCCAAACTCACATCACGGATGTGCTCAAGAACCCCCAGCAGGACGAGAAAATCGTACCCCGCCTGTACAAGCGGCATGGCAAATACGGAGCCCGTAAGCACCCTGACTCCGTACCGGTTGAGTGCTGCTTCCGCGCAATCTGGTGAAGGGTCAAGGCCGAAAACGTTCTGATATCCGGCTGCTTTCAAAATCCCTAAGAGACTCCCATTCGCGCAGCCAATTTCAAGAAGGCGAGTACTGCGACTCGGGATGAGCGACTGAAGCGTAATCGCCACTTGGCGCAAACGCCATTCGTCATCGGGCGATTCTTTCCCCCCGCGATGTTCGTAGGCGTACTTTGAAAGATCGCGATAATACTGGTCGAACTGCGACTGCCGTGGGATCAGGTCGGCAAATGTCGTGCCACACCTTTGGCAAGCTACCACATCGTAACCATCCAGAAATCCGATCTGATCTACGGCCCGAAACGTCTGCCGAAATAATGGCCGTGTAGAATCGCCCCCGCATACCGGACACGGCCGATGTTCGCTGATTGTAAGCTGAGCAGCACCATTATTTGCTTCGATTTGCATGGTCAGTTTGTCAAATTCGTCGAGCAGCCCTGCAGTTCTGGATCCACGACGCTCATTCCTCCTCGATAGGCGGCACAATCATCATGGCCCGAAACTCCTCGCGCTCCAGAAACGGCCACATATCTTCCATCGGCTTGGAGACGAAGGTTCCGTCCGGACGAACCATCGATGTGACTCTGGGAGAGGTCCGCTCTTCGGGCGAAACGTCAACGGCGCAGACCGTCGGGCCGGGCGCCGAAAGAACGGCGCGGACTTGGTTGCGAATATCGCTGTGGTCGCGAAGGTGTGCTGTCGGGATGCCGTAAGCAGCGGCCACGCGGGTGATATTGGGAAGCGTGAGATGGCTGGAGGGCTCGCTTCCGGTAAAGTGCCCCTGAAAATAATTTCGCTGCGTAGCCATAATTGAAGCATAGCCGCCATTGCACAGCACAAAATACTTAATGGGAAGATTCAGCCGGCGCACGGTCTCCAGCTCCTGAATATTAAGCTGAAACCCTCCGTCACCGTTGACGCAAGTCGTGCGTTTGCGTCCGCTGGCCAGGCAGGCGCCAATAGACGCGGGTAAGCCGGTCCCCATTGCACCGAGGCTATTCGAGTTCACAATTCTCTGCCCCGATTTGACCCGGAATGCTTGCATGAGAATCTCGCTGCAGGGCCCCGAACTGCCGGGTACGATGAGGTCGTCGGCGCTAAGTTCGTCTGAGAGAACATCTATGAGAACGTAGGTGCTCACGACTCCCTTAGCGTTTTCCCAGTACTCCGGCAGGACCACCGGATATTTCTTTTGCCACCCCTTGGTGCGCTTGAGCCAGCAGGAGCGGTCTTTCTTGACCAGCTTATCGGACTGCCGCAGAAATACCGCGATGAAGTCCGCGGCATCGGCACAAACGGGCACATCGATGCGCATGTCGAACTTGGCGATCTCGTGAGGATCCAAGTCCACGAGGATCTTCGTGGCCGATCGCGCAAAATTCTGGTAGCTGAATGCCGTCTGTGGGCGATCCAGCCGCGCGCCCAAAATCAACAGGCAATCGGAATTTTGTTGGGTGAAGTTGGCGCCGCGCTGGCCTACGGTTCCGGGCCGCCCGGCATAGAACTCGCCGTCGTCCGGCAACGCATCGATGAACTTCCACGTCGTCAGCACCGGGATACGCAAGGTTTCGACTAACGTGGTAACCAATCCGCGACCATGAGCGGAGCGCGCACCATTGCCAAGGAAGAGCACCGGACGTTCGGAGCGATTCAGCAGGTCTATCACTTGCGACACCTGTTGCCCCAGGCGAAGCGGTTCGCTGGCCGGCGCTTCGCTCCAGGGATCAAACCCCTGGAGGTCTTTCTCGTCAATAGTAGTCGCTTGAACGTCAAGTGGAATATCCATCCAGACCGGACCGCGGCGGCCATGCGTGGCTAAGTAGACCGCCTTTTCCAGTTCATAGCGGATCGTCTCTGGCTCCTGGATAGTCTTCGCATACTTGGTAATGGGACGGACGATGGAGACGATGTCCACTTCCTGCTGGCCCATCGAGCGAACGCCGCTCGACCCGATGAGATCCGCACGTTTGGCCTGACCGGAAATAAAAAGACAGCTTGCAGATTCCAACCAGGCTGCGGCTAAACCCGTCATCGTGTTTGTCCCTCCGGGACCCGTAGTGACTAGGGCCACGCCAAGGCCGTTGGTGTACTCCGCATAGGCTTCAGCGGCGAAGGCGCACGCTTGCTCATGCAGGCAGCACACGTATTCGATGCGCGGGTTGCGGCCGACCGAATCTGTCAAGTGCATACACCCGCCACCGGTCAGCATGAAGATGTGCTGGACGCCGGCGTTGGCGACGAATTCAGCAACGTAATCGGAGAGCTTCTTCAATTTGTCTCCGCAAAATGGGCAAGAGACTCCAGAGTTTCGCGGACTGAATGCGAAGAGGTATTCCACGGCTGCGGGTAGAGCACACACCGGATGCCGAGTTCCGCAGCTGCCCGGAGATTCTCTTCACTGTCGTCGACTAGGATCTCGGCCTTTCCAAACCAGCGCAAGAAATCGCCCTTGTCACGGTCGTAGGCAGGCACGCCGGGAGACAGCCGCGTCAGAACAACGCCGAAGCCTCGTATGTAGGCTCCGAAGTGGTGGAAAACCCACTCCGCTGCATGGGAGGCGCTATCTAAAGGGCGCGCTGATAGCGCCATGTGCCGGTATCCGGAACCGCAATTCTGCAGCCAATCGAGCACCACGGGGTTGGGCTGCATTTTCCGGGGGCGGTCCGACACTCGGAATGCGTCCAATGAAGAAAGATATTCTGGTCGCGTCACACCGAGCACACGGTCAGGAGGATTTTCGGTGATATCCAAATAGGATAGTTCGCACGCCGGATGCGAGGGCTTCCCTGACTCGGTGAACCAGGTCTGCATAAATTCATTGAGCACGTCGTCTACGTCCCAAACAATGGTGAGCATTCAATTCATCCAATAAGCTACCAGGGTCTTGCGGGCCTGATTCGCGTTGATGACGGGATCGGTGTAGAAAGAGTCCACCCTGTTGTGACTGGAAGAAACCTCTTCGATGACGGCCCCCGTGCGAGTAGTGAATTCGTGTCTTACTTTCCGGGGAATCACAATGACATCATTGGCTTTACATACTCGCGAAACGCCGTCCAAGCTCAGGGTAAGCTCACCGTAGAGAATATGGAAAGTTTCATCTTTCTGCTCATGGTACTGCTCGGGGTGCATTTGCCCCGGCAGCATAACGATTATCTTTTTGCAGTATTCGCGATTGACCACCGTGATCATGGTGAGACCAAATTTGGCATAGTGCTCTATCCCGTAGTGGTGGGAGATTTCCAATTCGCACTGTCCGGGGACGACAACCTTGCTGCGCTTCAACATCTTCTTGACTTCGCCGACAATCTGGAGCACTTGGCGCATACGGTCGCACGTCTGCAGGTTCGTGGATAAGGCGGGAGCACCAACGGGAATGGGCTCCGTCGTTCTAAAGTCGGTGTATTTGGAGAAGTCGTTCGCGACAATTTGAGTCGGAGTATTAGGAATGGCGAAGAAAACGTTCGCCGCTTCGAGCCTCTCGCCGCTCTGAATTTCCTTCTTCGCGAAAACGCCACGCTGCAAATCCCGCAGCGTCTGCACTTCGAGTGGTGTAAATGGGTAACGCTCATTCTTGGCGCCGCACATGCCGTACGCATCAGCAGCGGATTGCAGCCAGGCGCGGACCTGCCCGGGATCTGCCGAATATGCATTCAGCTTGATGCCCTCGGTTGGTACGCCCACGTGCTTTTCAAATAGCGTCACTCCCATACCGATGGCAATCTTGACCGCATCCAAGTTGCCGGGACGCTCGTGAGTCGAGTAGCCGATCTCAACATCGTGATACCGCTCTCTCAATAGACGAATCTGCCCCAAGTGAAGGTTCTCATCTCGGGTGGGATATTCACCGACACAATGCAGGATGGAGAAAATCTTGTCGCGATGGCGAAGGAAACTCACGACGCGGTCAATGTCGGCCAGGCCCACCCCAGCGGTGGAGGCAATGACCGGCTTGTTCGACTTGGCGATCCGCTCCAGCAGCGGCCAGTCGGTGAGATAGCAGCTTGGGATCTTGATGAGATCGTAGCCGTGCTCCTCGATCCGGTCCACAGATGTTTCATCCCAAGGTGTGCAGACAGAAATGAAGCCGGCTTCGTCGATGGCGTTTTTGATCTGTTCGTACTGCTTCCACGACAGCCGGGTTTCCGAAAAGCGCTTAACGAACTTGAGGTCGCGGCGGTTGCGGTAATCCGGGTGAATGAAGGTATCGAGGTCCCGGTATTGGAGTTTGACCGCGAATGAAAAAGGGAAACCGCGCGACGCCTCGCGCATCGCTTCCACAATGCGCAGGCCGTGTTCCACATGGCCCATATGGTTATTCGCCATTTCGAAAACAAATAGAGGTCTGGCGGAAAGGTCCCTCATCGATTTTGTAACTCCCCGGGGCATTGGGCGCGGTTCCACTCGACCGTTCTCTCGATCGCCGCACCAAGTGAGACCGTGCAGCGCAGCCCCAGTTCCTGTTGCGCTCGCACCGTGCTGGGGACGTAACGCGCGACCGAGGCGCCTGCCAGTGGCATGCCGAAAACTTCGACCGGCGTGTGCGCGGACCCCGTTGCGGCCACGCTTCCGGCGAGCTCGCCGATGCTGATGCCCTCTTCCGAGCCGACGTTATAAGCCCGGCAAGAATTGCCGCGGAACAATATCGTCCATAGCCAGATCATCAGGTCGCTGGCGTACATGTAAGAGCGGACCGGCGTGCTGTCGCCACGCACCCGAATCGGTACGCCTTCCAGGTGGTCGCGGATAAAATTGCCAATGGCGAAATGCGCGTCCAGTTTCATGTACGGGCCGACGAATGCGAAGCATCGCGCAATTTTCACTTGCGGGCCCGTCTGTTTGGCCGCAAGGACACAAAGCAATTCGGCCGCACGCTTTCCTTGGGCATAGGCGGAATCCGGCTCAAGCGGGTCCGGGCCGCCGGTGAAATCCTCGGGTACGCGGGTCAGATCCGATGGCTGTTTGCCGTAGACGGCGCCAGAACTGGTCAGAAGAAACTTCGTTGCGCCCGAGCGGACGGCGAAATCCAGGCAATGACGCGTGCCTTCGACGATGGTATCGAACATCAGTTGCGGCTGCTGCGCATTTAATTCGGCGCTCGATTCGGTAGCGGCGTGGATGATGTGGGAGAACTCGTTATCGGGAAACGTAAAATTGCGTACGTCACCAACAACGATTTCCAGGCCGCGATCAGCCAGATGCGGCACTCTCTGTCTCAACTTCTGGGGATTTCTGGTCAATATGACGGCGGTTGAGTCCAGGGCAAGATTCTTGTTCGCCCACGCGAACGTCTCGAGCAGCCAGCATCCAAAGAATCCTGTAGCGCCGGTGATGAAAATGCGCCGGCCTCGAAGCTCTTCCCATAGATCCGACGTGCTTGCCAGTACGTGCTCAAGGTCCCGGGCGAGCACATCGCACGTCTTCATCATCAGTCCCTCGCTTCCTTATTTGCGGTCGAGGAGAGTGAAAGTGACAGCGCGTGCAGAATCTCGATCACGTAGTCCAGCATCTCGTCACTAAGGCCTGGATGTACACCGATCCAAAACAACTGGTTCATGATCAAATCAGAATTGGAGAGGTCGCCGACTACCCGGTACTGCACGTTACGGTAAGCGGGCTGGCGGACTAGATTGCCTCCGAATAAAGCACGGCTGTCGATTTTGTTCTTCTCGAGGAAGTGGATCACTTCGGCACGGGAAAAGGGCGCGCTCGGCCTCACCAAAATTGGAAATCCAAACCAACTTGGGTCGGAGTTAGGCGTCGCCTCCGGCAAAATGAAGAATTCGCTTAAATCCTGCAACCCTGACCGCAAACGGGAATAGTTGCGTTTGCGCGTGGCGATGAACAGCGGCAACTTCTTTAGTTGGGCCACGCCGACGGATGCTTGCATGTCGGTTGCCTTCAGGTTGTAACCGATATGCGAAAAAATGTATTTGTGATCGTAACCATGAGGGAGTTGACCGAGATCCCAGTCAAAGCGTTTGCCACAGGTGTTCGCCTTCCCCGGGTCACACCAACAATCGCGGCCCCAGTCGCGGAAAGACTCGACCAGGGTCCTCAGCATCGGCTTGTCTCCAAGCACTGCCCCACCTTCACCCATGGTCATGTGGTGGGCAGGGTAAAAACTGGCTGTGGACAGATCGCCGAATGTGCCCACGAGCTTGTTGTTATAGATGGAGCCCAGGGCGTCACAGCAATCTTCAATGAACCAAAGTCCATGGCGCTCGGCAAAGCTTGTCACCGCCGCCACATCGAAGGGATTGCCTAACGCGTGGGCGAGAACGATGGCGCGCGTGCGCTTCGACCAGGCTGGTTCGAGCTGCCGCACGTCGATGTTGTAGGTGGGCACCTCGACGTCCACGAAAACTGGCACCAATCCAAGCTGGATAATCGGATTGAGCGTGGTGGGGAACCCTGCTGAAACAGTGATGACTTCATCTCCCGGATGAATGCGCCTTTCACCTAATTTCGGCGAAGTCAGGGCCGACAGCGCAAGCAGGTTTGCCGAAGAGCCAGAGTTGGTGAGGGCACTAAACTGCCGTCCGAAGAATGCGGCGAACTCCCGTTCAAACTGCTTTGCGAACCGGCCGGCTGTCAGCCAGAAATCAAGGGAGGAATCGACAAGATGCTGCATTTCGTCATAATCGAAGACTCGGCCCGAAACTGGCACGGGAGTCGTACCTGGAACAAATTTGACAGGCGCAAATGCCTCGGCCCAATACTCCACCACTAGGGAGAGGATTTGTTCGCGAAGACGAGAATGGGTGTCCACGTTACTTTAGAACCTCCCTGTACCACGCGATTGTACGCTCCAAACCCTGCTTGAGAGTGCACTCCGGGGTCCAGCTCAGCAGAGAACGAGCGCGTTCCGAACTGAGGTATTGGTTATGAATCTCATTTGTCGCCTGATCTTGGATCTCCGGCGTCAGCTCCGATCCCATCATCCTCAGAATGAGGCTGACCAGGTCAAGCACGCTAATCTGATTCTCATTGGAAAAGTTGAACGCTTGACCTTGCAGCTCCGGTTTGCAGGTTAGCGATTCGGCTAACAGCATGTAAGCCGTCGCCGCGTCCTCGACGTAGAGGTAGTCTCGCACGCACTTGCCATCGGAGCGGATGATGGGCCGCTGACCACGAATCGCGGAACGTATGGTGCCCGGAACCAGACGGTTGTAATTCAGGTCGCCGCCACCATAAAAATTGCCACAACGAGTGATGGCGACCGGCAGATTGAAGGTCTTGGCGTAGGTCTGTGCGATGAGATCTGCGCACGACTTGCTCACCTCGTAGGGGTGCTGTCCCTGCAACGGCATGTCTTCGGAGTAAGGCAGCGCCGGCTGGTCACCGTAGGCCTTGTCCGAAGAAGCCAAGACGAGCGCGCGAATCTTTGGCGACCGGCGACATGCTTCCAAAACATTCCACGTGCCGCGTATGTTGGTTTCAAAAGTAGAGACCGGGTTGCGATTGGCTATGGTTACAATCGCCTGGGCGGCAAGGTGAAATACCGTCTCGATTTCGTATTCGCCCAGTGTGCGCTCCAGTAGTTCGCGGTCTTCCACCTCGCCGCGCACTACGATCACTTTCTCGATCAGTCCCGTGCGTACCAGTTCGCACTGCGGCACCCAATCGCGAACGAGGCACACGATGGACGCTCGGCTCGCGTGCAGGCGGCGAACTAGCCAACCGCCGAGCATGCCTGTTCCTCCGGTCACAAAAACCGCATGATCCTGCCAGTAACACGCGTCCATCACCATACCTTCCAAGGTGCCTGATTTCTTGCCCACAGGTCGTTCAAGTGTTTGTACTCGCGGTACGTATCCATCACGTAAAAAAAACCTTCGTGCTCATAGGCCATCAATTGTCCATCAGCGGCAAGCCGCTGAAGGGGCCCTTGTTCAAGAATGCACTTATCGCCATCGAGATATTCGAAGACCTCGCGCTGGAAAACAAAAAATCCCGCACTTGCGAACGAAGGTGTCTGTGGCTTTTCCAGGAACTCCATTATCTGCCCGCTGCTGCCCATCTCGACAATACCGAACCGCGAAATTGGCCTGACCGTTGTCACCGTCGCTATCTTGCCGTGCTGGTTGTGAAAAGCTAACAGCCGCTGCAGATCGATGTCCGCAACGCCATCGCCGTAGGTCAGCATAAACGTCTCGCCATCGATGTACTTGCTAACACGCCGAAGACGTCCGCCCGTCATCGTGTCCAAGCCGGTTTCGGCCAGCGTCACCTCGAAGCCCTGTTCGGCATGAGTGCCGTTATAGCTGACATGTGACTCCCGGCCGAGGCAGATCGTGAAGTCGTTGTTCATTGCCTCATAGTTCAGGAAATAGTCCTTGATCATGCTGCCGCGATATCCCAAACAGAGCACGAATTCGCGGAAGCCGCTATGGGCATAGACTTTCATGATGTGCCACAGAATAGGGCGCCCCCCGATCTCGACCATCGGCTTCGGACGAAACTCGGTTTCCTCGCGCAAGCGAGTTCCCATGCCACCGCACAACACGACTACCTTCATTCAAGTTCTCCGAGATTTCTCTGCATCTCAGTTCCCGATACCATATCGTTTAACCACGGCAGTGTCTTATCGCCCGGATACGAATCGCGCCGCCAGGCGCGGATCACCGCACGCGAAGGCGCGCACGTGCTCATTGGCTAGAATGGGTTTCCGGGTCCACACCCAGCTATCGCGCTCTCCCCAAACTGTGTCAAGGTCATCAACCAGCATCACGTTAATGCCGAACTCATTGCAGGTGATGTCGAGACTCGCACTTTGGGCCTGCGAGGGCCTCACGAACATCGGCGAAACACGTCTTATGCGGCCCACACATTGGGAGACATACCCCCCGAAGACAGCACCGCAGAATGGCAGCCCCATCGCGGCGTCATGCCCGGAGTAGAGCTGGTGAGGGATGAATGAGGTCGCAGACGGATTGTATTGCACGATGGCATCAGGAGGCAGGGAGTTTCCCAGCGACTCGTAAACCGAACGTAACGCATAGGTGCGCTGACCAAGCAGGTGATCCTGATCCAGCCAACCCGCCATTTCCGGATTGATCGTGCCCTTGTCGACCAGAATCGGATAGGCGCGCAGCATGGATACCTGATAGATCGTTCCGATCACCCCGATCGCTGCCAGTATTACCGCGAACTTTGCTGCTGCGGGTCTCCTGCCCGTGGCAACGCACCGATTGCTCCACCAATCGTCGATGAACAAAGCAGCCCAAAGCAGCAATACAAATTGCGCTTGCAGGAAGCACCGCCACCCCAGGTCGTTATAGTCAAGCGTCGTCGAGCGCAGAAAGCTTCCAATCAAGAAGCTGATGGCCACCATCATCCATCCGGTTTCTTCTTCGCGGGTCATCCGTGTAGAGCCGGCGCGAATGCTGCTGATACGGAGCACGCCTACAACAAAAAAGAGCCCCAGCTCAAGGAAATAATTCAGCGGCAGAAGAAGCAGGCGAATCAGCCCCGGAGCAAACAGTTGCTGGGGGGATGTGTGAAACATCCAAGATATTAGCCTCATTCCCAGCGGGAAATTCCTGATCGCTACGGCAAAATATTGGCCACCACCCCCGGAGCTATCAGCGCCCCGCCTCATGACTGTGCTCAGAAACGGCAATGCCGCGACAAGACCGATCGCACCTGCTCCCAGCAATCCCGTCACGTCATCCCACCATTTCCGGAGCGCCGCAAACAGCAGCCAGAGCGCGGCAAATGCGGCAAATGTGAAACTCGTCAGAAGCGAGAGTCCGGCCGCGCTCGCAAAAGCCAACCCCGCGATCAAAATGGCGAGAACGCGCTGATGCTTTGTGGAGGCCGGCTGGCGTATCAGCAGCAAACCGACTAGGCAGGCCACGAAACTCATGAGGTGGTGCGGCGTCCACAGCAGCCCATCCACCCACGAAGTGATTTGCTCGTTCCACCATTCCATGTCGGGATTCACTTGGCGCCAGCGCAGATAGAGAAAGGCGGTCGGCAGTATGTCGAGTCCCGTTACCAGCAGCAGGCCACAACCGATCAACGTTTTCCGTTCAAGGTGCTCGCGGGCACGAACAAAGAATTTCAGCGAGATCCCAATCAGCGACATTAAAGCAATGCCGCCCCAGACGGTGCCACCGCCCAGCGCTTGCCGCGGACTCACATTGCCCAAGCGCGTAACCAGGCCACAAACCAGCATCCAGAAATAGTGGTATCGAAGAGGCACTGGCGGGCCACCAGCGAAAAATGGGTTGACAGGCGGAATGGCTCTGGCTGCGGCAGCGGTGAAGGCGGTGCGGGTCGAGTAATCGTAGGCGGTAGCGCTGAAGTAAAGACGATCCTTGAACTGCAGGTCGACCAGCGTGGCGATGGCAATAAAAGCCCAAGCAAGCGCGAAAGCGCCGGCTATCCACACCGCTGGTGGCACTCGACTTTTGCGAATCTGCCGCCATCGTTTCCAAATTTGGCGAAGCAGGAGGACAAAAACGAACCAACTTGCTCCCAAAAGACCCCATAGCACCTTGGGATAGCGCCCAAGAAGAAAAGTGAGAACGGGAACCACGGCCACTGCCAAGGGCGTACTGAGCACTGCTTGTGTTTCGAGGCGGCGATTACGGAAGTCAAACACGTTCGAGAGCCAGCCGACGACATACCCGGGAATGAGCAGGATGAGTGTCAACAGAAGCGAAGCTTCGACACTGCCGACGATATCTGCGGCTGTAAAATTTCCGGGCATCTGGTGCTCTTTTCTAGCTAAAGTATAAGGCCTTCCAGTCTGCGACAAATTGAGACAATGGCACGAATCCCCAAAGAGTTAACTTGAAGTCGACCAAATGCGGATTTGTTATTTGTGCCTAAGGCAGTCACCAACTCTCGAATCCACAAGCCTGGCGGAGAAAAGCGCCTACTTTCCTCTGGTCTCCAACGAGGTTTAACCAAACATCCAACTTCATGGAGCTGGCACGTTTGAATTGGATACAGCGGCTGGATTTCCCGTGAGTATGCCGAATGGATCTAGTTGGGACGTCCCGCTTTTGGGCGGGAAGCGTCGCGTACCGCAATTTTCCAAATTCGCGCGTGCGCGGGGAAAGCTTCATCGACAATTCGATCGAATACGAGCGCGCGATTGTCTAGCCATCTTAGATCGTAGGCGTAGCTAAGTTTTTCTCCGTGAAGGCAGACGCCTTTCCATCGTGAGCCAGCGGAAGTATCCAAATGATGGTTCCGCCCCAGAACTGCAGCCGGATTCGCCTTCCTGGGGACTGGATCGAAGCTCAGGTATGCAACGTATTCTCCATCGGGCGAGGGGGTTGCGAGTCCGACGTGTCCATTGATCGGGATAGTACTTTGCGGTTTTCCATCGGGTTCGCTGATTACCAGAGCGGATCCTGCAATATAAGCGAGGCGGAGAACCAAGGATTCCAGGTGGCGTATCTCAAAAACTGCATATCATAAACCCAAAAATGCTTTTCCCCGGTGTCGCCAATCACCGCAATGTAACTTCCATCGGGCGATGGGAGCAGAGTATCTAGAATTCCAGCAAACTCACGCCAAATCTGGAGTCCCCCGCTCCGAACGAGGTTTCTTCACAGCTTCTAACCGATGTCTCCGGGTTGGACCGAAGCTAAGTGGTGCGCCCAGGGAGATTCGAACTCCCGACCTCTTGCTTCGGAGGCAAGCGCTCTATCCAGCTGAGCTACGGGCGCACAAGAGGAACTGCAATCCGCTAATTTGAATAGTTTAGCGTTTCTCCAGTCCCTCCGCTAGTGGGTCTTGTCTGCCATATGAGAGCCCATCGCGATTCGCTATCCCTTCGAGCGATTCTTGATATCGTGGGCTAATTTTTCGATCTCTTCGGCCTTCTTCATCAGATCCAAACTGAGCACCTTGCTGGAATCCGTCTTCTCGACTTCGTCTTTTAGCTCTGAGGCCAGCTGATAAAGATGTTCCACCTTTTTCTTCATGTCTTTGTCGTTGTTCTCCAGAATTTTCTTGTCCGGATTCGGCAACGTAGGAGCATCTGCATCAGGCGGTTGGCCGGCGGAGGGGATCGGCGGTGGCGGCTTAATGACCGGACTCTGGCCTCGTGTTGGGTCACCCGTTAGTCCCGAATAAGCACCCACCAGGACCAGGCTCGTTAGAAAGGTTCGTCGCGTTTCCATGGGCCCCTCCTCTCGCCGGCAATTGTGCCAAGGCTGCGCCATGCCCCCACCAATGTTATACTCGCCTCCCGATAACACTATGTCCAGTCTCCTATCGGAAATTCCCGCGCTCCCGGTCTCGAATCTGTTCCACCTCATCGGCATTGTCGTCGCCGCAATTCTCATCAACCGGCTGCTGCACTTGATCACCAAGCTGATTGTAAAGCCGGCCGCTTCGCAAACACGAGCGGCGCAGGCTCGCGAGCAGCAAACGCGCACGCTGGCCGGCGTGCTGTATCACGGCGGAAGCAAAGTTGTCTGGGGCCTGGCGCTGCTGATGGTGGCGCAGGAGTTCGGCGTCAATGTCACTCCGGTGGCCGCGGTAGCGGGGCTCGCGAGCTTGGCTGTCGGTTTCGGTGCACAAAACCTGGTGCGCGACGTTATTGCCGGCTTTTACATCGTCCTCGAGGACCAATATTCTGTCGGCGATACGATTCAGGTCATGGATACCATCGGGCGGGTAGAGCATCTAACCTTGCGGCGAACGGTGGTGCGCGACAGTCGTGGAGCACTTGTGACTCTTTCCAACGGCGATATTCGAACCGTCGGCAATCTAAGCCGGGACTGGTCCCAAGCCTTTGTCGATGTCGCTATTTCCCCGCAGGTGCCGCAGGAGCGCGCGCTGCAAGCACTGGATGCGGCGGCCACTGAATTGCGAAATGACCCATCCTGGTCGCAGGCGCTCGTGGATGG
>Ga0181523_10001891_pt1 | contig 21353 bp, 17 predicted proteins | sample PEATcosm2014_Bin_43_FD_119752 | JGI IMG/M metagenome (GOLD analysis project Ga0181523, IMG submission 119752) | Peatland microbial communities from MTU Mesocosm Facility, Houghton, MI, USA - PEATcosm2014_Bin05_30_metaG | ecosystem: Environmental > Terrestrial > Soil > Wetlands > Peat | place... | reverse complement strand
TTGGAAGCTCCGGCGGCACCGCCGCAGGTTCGGACGCGAGGAGACACGCATGCCCGTCGCCGCTTACCCACCCATCGGTGGGCCGCAGGATGTTTTCTTTCCGCGAGCGAGCACGGCATCGCTACCCGAGATCGTGGCCGGTGACGGCGTGTATCTCGTGGACGATGGCGGGAGGCGGCTCATCGACGTGTGCTCGGGCCCCTTCCTCGCCGGGCTCGGCCAGGGCAACGAGCGCGTGCTGGCGGCGATGCTGGAGCAGGGGCGACGACTCACCTACACCTACTCGCGCTCGACTCGTCACGCCGCCAACTCGGAGCTCACGCGCCGGATCGCCGCCCTCGCCGGGCCCGGCTTCGAACGCGTGTTGCTCACCTCCGGCGGTTCGGAGGCAGTGGAGATGGCCGTCAAGTTCCTCCGCGCCCGTGCCGTGGCGAGAGGCGAGCCGGAACGCGAACGAGTCATCACCCTGATGCCCGGCTACCACGGGGCCACCCTCTACGACCTCGGCCTGAACGGCGATCACACCGCCGCCGGCCTGTGGGGGCCGATGACGGTGCCGTCGGAGAAGATCCCGGCCCCCCTCACGTTCCGGGCGCCCAGCCCGGCCAGCGCCGCCGCCGAGAGCCTCGCCGCCCTCGAGGCGACCGTCGATCGCCTCGGGCCAGAGCGCGTGCTCGCCCTCGTGATGGAACCGATCGGCGGTCAGGCCTCCGGTGTGAACGTCCCCGATCCGTCGTTCGCCCGCGCTGCCCGCTCGCTCTGCGACCGCTTCGGGATCGGGCTCGTCTTCGACGAGGTCGTGAGCGCCATGCGAACCGGACACTTCCTGGCCGCCCAACACGATCCGGAGGCGCTGCCGGACATCGCCGTCCTCGCGAAGGGCCTCGCCGCTGGATACGCCCCCCTCGGTGCCGCTCTCGTCCCGGCGGGCTACGTCGACGAGTTGGCGGACACGACGGGTTTCGTCGTCTCGCACTCCTACGACGCCTCCCCCATCGCCTGCGCGGCGGGTTCGGCCGTCCTCGACGAGGTCGTCGAGCGCGACCTTCTCGCCCGTGCCCGCCTCGTGGGCGCGCGCATCCGGGCCGGCCTCGACGAGATGGCGGCCGCCATGCCATTGGTCGGGGACGTGCGGGGACGCGGCCTCCTCTCGGCCGTCGAGCTCGTCTCGGACGAAGACACGCTGGCGCCCTTCCCACCAGGCGTCGACCCCGGCGCTGTCGTCCTGCCGCACGGGCTGGACCACGGCCTGTTGCTGTACTCCCGCCGGCAGAACGCCGGCCGCTACGGCGACTGGCTCCTCGTCGCTCCACCGCTCGTCATCGACGACAAGACGGCCGACGAGCTCGTGGAGCGCTTCGCGGCCACGCTCACGGCCGCCACGGACGACCTGCGGCGGGCCTGCGCCTGAGCCCCTCCCGCACCGTCTATCGGTCCGACACGGGCACGGGCCGTCACTCGCCGGCGAGGTCGCGCCGCTGAAAGGCGACGGCACCGAGTACGGCGGCGACAACTCCGACGGCGGTGAGGACGATGTTCGTCGTCCAGTCGGCGCCGGTGGCCGGTGCCGGTGCCATTTGATGGAACAGCGAGGTGTCGAGAAGCCAATGGTTCGTCGTGACGGCGGCACCGACGACCTCGACGAGGATGGACCAGGCGAGCACGCTGTAGGCGACGGCGGAAGTCGCCCGCGGGACGATGCCGAACGCGAGGGTGCCGGCGCCCAGGACGAAGATGGCTGGCGGGACGACGTTCAGTCCGGCAGCCAGCAACCTCGGCAGGCCAACACCGGAGTCCTGCGTGACGGCCCCGAGCCAGAAGAAGACCCCGGTGGCGAGGCCGAGAAGGACAAGGGCCACCGTTGTCACCGAGAGCCTCCCGGCCAGCCACACCGAACGGGACGCCGGACGGACGAGGACGTTCTCGAGACGCCCTTCAGCCTCCTCGCCACGCGTGGCGCTCAGTTGCCCCGCCGAGACGAACGTCAAGAGCACCGCCATGATGAGCGAGGCGATCCCGAGATAGGCAGCGGCGCCCGCCCCTGAGACGCCGAGCCGCGAGGTCAGGTGCTCGATGCCCGACGAAGCCGACAAGGCGCTTCCGCCCGACTTGGCGATGAGGCCCATCAGCAAAGCCGTCAGAGCGACCGCGACGATCCAGGCGGTCAGCGTCGCCCGCGTGAGCCGAACGACGAGCCCGGCCGGACCGGAGAGCAGCCGCACGCGGGCGTCGGCGCTCGGGCGGTCGGCGATGATGCTCGCCCCGAGATCCCTTCGCCCGGCCAGGTGCACCGTGAGCAGGCAGAGCACGACGACAAGACCGCCGATGGGGAGGAGGGCCAGCGGTCTGGGCGAGGTGAGCGGTTGCAGCTGTTCGACCCAACCGAGCGGTGAGACCCACCGTAGCCATGTCAACCCGGTTCCTGAGTCGGCCACCATCCGTAGGACGAAGGCGACACCGAGGGCGGTGCCGGCATAGGAGGCGGCCCGGTGGCGCGTCGGAGCCAGCTGGCTCGCGAGCGCACCGGCGGCAAAGAACATCGCCGCCCCGCAGGCGAGTGCGAGCGAGAAGAACAGCGCCGGCCCGGCAGCGATCCGCACCTTGGAGGAGTGCCCGACCACGACGGTGATCACCGCCGTGAGGGCGAAGAAGATGCACCACGCCACGGCGAGACCGGCGAGGCCCTGGCTCGCCGCACGCCGGGGCGTCGTCTCGCCCGCCAGCAGCAACTCCCAGCGTCCGGCGTCCTCCTCACCGCGCATGAGCTTCGTCGACAGGAGAAGACCCCAGACGGCGCCGGCCACGGTCACGAACATGAGGCTCTTCCAGACGGTGAAGCCGGCAAGGGTCTGGAGCTCGTAACCGGGGCCGGCGATAGCGTTCGTGCCGCCGTTCGTACCGAAGAGGGCTGCCAGGTGCTCACGCTGGGCTGTGGTCGTGTACGTGGCGGCGTAGCTGAGTGCCGTCGATGCGACGCTCAAACCCGACACGTAGCCCCAGAGGACGGCGGAGCGCAGGGCTCGTCGCGCCGTCTGGCGGATGACGACGGTGCCGGCGCCAGGCACGGCTGACGCCTGCGGCAGAGCAAGCCGAGGCGGAGGAGGCAGGACGGAGGCGGGAACGTCAGCCGCCACGAACCGGATCCCTCTCGGGCTCGTGGCCGTTGCCGTAGTGAGCGAGGAAGAGCTCCTCGAGCGACGGCTCGCGGCTCAGGAGCTCACGCACCCTGGCCGTCGCCAGTCGCTTCAGCAGCGGTTGCACGGGCCCGTACACGTTGCAGCGAAGGACGCCGTCGTTCACCCTTACCGAGCTGACGCCTACCACGCCGGCGAGATCCGGCACGGGTCCGTCAAAGGTCGCCTCCACGCTGAGGGCCGACAGGTGGCGCATCTCGGCAAGCGTCCCCATCTCGATCAGCCTCCCGTCCCGCAGGATGCCGACGCGGTCGCAGAGCGCCTCCACCTCGCTCAAGATGTGGGACGACAGGAACGCCGTCTGCCCCCGCTCGCGCGCCTCGCGGATGCAGTGCCTGAACTCCTGCTCCATGAGGGGATCGAGGCCGGCCGTCGGCTCGTCGAGCACGAGCAGCTCGGGTCGGGTCATGAGCGCCGCCACGAGGATCACCTTCTGGCGGTTGCCCTTCGAATAGGCACGCACCTTCCTCGAAGGGTCGAGGTCGAACCGTTCGACGAGCTCGTCTCGGTAGGCCGTGTCCACGCTGCCCTGTATCCGACCGAGCAGGTGAAGCGTCTCGGCGCCCGTGAGCGAAGGCCACAGGTTCGCCTCGCCGGCCACATAGGCGAGGCGCCGATGAACCTCCACCGGTCGGCGCTGGCAGTCCACGCCGAAGATCTCGGCTCTGCCGGCGCTTGCACGGATGAGTCCGAGGAGCAGCCGGATCGTCGTCGTCTTCCCGGCGCCGTTGGGGCCGAGGTAGCCGACGACCTCCCCTTGCTCGACCTCGATGTCGAGGGCGGACAAGGCCTTGACGTCGCCGTACCGCTTGGACAAGCCCCACGTCTGGATCACCGGTCTCGGCACGTTCCGCCTCTCCTCGGGCCGGGGGCCGTCACGTCACTCGTCCGGCGCCCGGTCCCTTTCGCCCTCTGCGAAGGCAAGGGCGTAGGAGGCGGCCGCCTCGCCGACCCGTTCCTCGGCTTCGCGAAGCTCGGCGATGAACGGCCCGCGCGGATCGTCAACCACTCGCGCCACGATCCGGGCGTAGCTGTCGGCGGCTTCTCGCAGTGCCTGTTGGCAGGCCAGTGCCTTGGCCGAGAGGTTGGGCGCAGCGTGCCCGCTTCCCGTGCTCTCGTTCGGATCGGCGCTCATGGGGCACGATACCCGACAGGTGAGGGGAGGGATCGTCGACAGCCAGCCGGCCGCCCACCCTGCCGTCTGCTTGCAAGAGCGCTCCCGGCCGGCGGCAACGGCGCTTTCTCCCTTGAGATCCGGGACGAAGTCGGCTGAGATGGTGGGAGCCGTCGCGATCGCCTCAGGCGCTCGTCTCGAGCACGGCCTGCGGGCCCCGGAGGGAGGAACGAGATGAGGAGCAATGTGGTACGTCTCGATACGGGTCAAGGAGCCGAGGACGAGGCCATGCGCGCCGCCGACCAGGCCCGCGAAGAGGCCCTGAGGGCATCGGAGGAGGCCGCAGAGGCGGAGCTCGCCCGTGCCGAGCGCGTGAAGGCGGCGACCGTCAAGCGGGCGAACATCCTGAGGTCGGCCTCGATCGAGAGAGCGGAGTCGCTCCGGCGCCTCACGAAGGAGCACGACGAATCGTTGCGGGCAGCGGAGAACACGCGAGCTGCTGCCATGCGCACGGCCGAAGCGCGCTACGGCGAATTGCTGAAGCGAGCCGAGGAGACGGCTGCCCGCGCCGTCGAGCAGGCCTACCAGGAGGAGCTGGCGGCCGCTGACAAGGCCCACCAGGAGGCCCTGCGTGCGGCGGAGGTGGCAGCCGAGAGTGCGATCGCACGAGCCGAGGCCATCCGCATGGCCGGCCAGGCGCGGGCGGATGCCATCTACGCGGCGGGGACCTGGAGGGCGGCCGCCCTGCGAGATGCCGCCTCTCACTACGAGGAGGCCCTCTCCGACGCCTCCCGCCAGCGCGCCGAACAGCTGCAGGAGACCCTCGTCGCCAACGATCAGGCGATGTCGAGGGCGACGGAGGCCTTCGAGGCGGCCTCGCGGGCGGCCATCGAGCCGCCGCCTGGTCACACCGGCGTCGCCACGTCACCGGACGACACGGGCGACACGGCCGAGACCACCGTGCCGGAGGCACCGGCCGCCCTCAAGGGCGCCTGAGCCCGCTACCGGCGAACTGGCGGCTCGTTCGGCCCCGCGGCGGCTGAGCCCGCCGCGGCGAGGCCGGCCGGACAAGGTTCAGCCTTCGTCGTCCTCGCCTCCGCTCATGTTGTCCCGGATGGAGTTGACGACGCCGGGGTCGAGCAGCGTCGTGGTGTCCCCGAGCTCGCGCTTGTCGGCGACGTCGCGCAGGAGTCGGCGCATGATCTTGCCGCTGCGTGTCTTCGGCAGATCCGGCGTGAGGAATATCTGCCGAGGCTTCGCGATCGGCCCGATCTCCCGAGCGACGTGCTCTCGAAGTGCTGCCACGAGCGCCTCGCCCTCGGCGCCCGTGTCGATCGTGGTGCCTTTCACGGTGACGAAGGCGACGATCGCCTGGCCGGTCGTGGCGTCGGCAGCACCCACGACGGCTGCTTCGGCGACGCTCGGGTGACTGACGAGGGCGTGCTCCACCTCCGTCGTCGAGATGCGGTGGCCCGAGATGTTCATGACGTCGTCCACGCGGCCGAGGAGCCACAGGTCGCCGTCCTCGTCCTTCTTGGCGCCGTCCCCGGCGAAGTAGGACCCGGCAAACCGGGACCAGTACGTGTCCAGGTAGCGCTGCGGGTCGCCCCAGATACCTCGCAGCATCCCCGGCCAGGGTTGCGTGAGGACGAGGTATCCACCCTCCCCCGGTCCGACGGCATCCCCGTGGTTGTCCACGACCTCCGCCGAGATGCCCGGGAAGGGCGTCATGGCGGCGCCCGGCTTCGTGGCGGTGATGCCGGGCAGCGGCGTGATCAGGATCCCGCCCGTCTCGGTCTGCCACCAGGTGTCGACGATCGGGCAGTTGTCGCGCCCGATGACGCGGCGGTACCACATCCAGGCTTCCGGGTTGATGGGCTCGCCGACGCTGCCGAGCAGTCGCAAGCTCGAGAGATCGCGCCGGGCCGGGATGTCCTCGCCCCACTTCATGAACGTTCGGATCGTCGTCGGGGCCGTGTACAGGATGCTGACTCTGTACTTCTCGACGATGTCCCACCAGCGTCCACGGTCGGGCGTGTCCGGTGTGCCCTCGTACATGACCGACGTCGCTCCATTGGCGAGCGGGCCGTACACGATGTAGCTGTGGCCGGTGACCCAGCCGATGTCCGCCGCCGTCCAGACGACATCGGTTTCCGGCTTCAGGTCGAAGATGAGGCGATGCGTCGTCGAGACGTGGGTGAGGTAACCACCCGAGGTGTGAAGGATGCCCTTCGGCTTGGCCGTCGTGCCGGACGTGTACATGATGTAGAGCGGCTGCTCGGCGTCGAAGGCCTCCGGCTCGTGCTCGTCCGACTGTGGCTCGACGACGTCGTGCCACCACTGGTCTCTTCCCTCGGTCCAAGCCGTCTCCTGTCCGGTACGGCGCACGACGAGCACCGCCCGTACGTCGGGGCAGCCTTCGAGCGCCTCGTCGACGTTCGGCTTGAGCGCGCTGGCGGCGCCTCTCCGGTAGCCGCCGTCAGCCGTGACGACGACGCGGGTATCACAGTCGAGGATGCGTCCCTTCAGGGCGTCGGCGGAGAAACCGCCGAACACAACGGTGTGAGGAGCACCGAGGCGGGCGCAGGCGAGCATCGTCACGACCGTCTCGGGGATCATCGGCATGTAGATAGCGACAACGTCGCCGGCCCGCACGCCGAGCGCGGTGAGGGCGTTGGCCGCCCGAGCGACGTGGCTGCGCAGATCGGCATAGGTGATGACCCGGGTGTCGCCTGGCTCGCCCTCCCAGAAGAAGGCGACCTTCTCACCTCGCCCCGCCTCGACGTGGCGATCGAGGCAGTTGTAGGAGACGTTCAGCCTGCCGCCGAGGAACCACTTTGCGAAGGGCAGGTCCCATTCGAGCACGGCGCCGAAGGGCTCCGCCCAACTCAGCTCTTCGGCCTGTCGTCCCCACCACGCCACCGGATCGGCTGCGGCCTCCTCATAGATGCCCGGTTGGGCGTTGGCGGACGCCGCGAGTGCCGCCGGTGGCGGGAACTGCCGATTCTCGTGGAGCAGTGCTGAGAGAGCTAACTCAGAGTCGGAATCCGACATTCGCTTCCCCTTCTCGGTGACGGGACGACGATCGACACAGCGGACCTACGGGAGGCTAGGGCAGCCTCCGGCGACGTGCTGCCTCGCACGCACGGGCTCGGCGCCACCTAGCCGGCACGACAAGCCGCCGGCCGGCGGCGCCGGGGTGGGGAGAGGAACGCGAAGCTCACTGCTACAGTTCCCCGCCGATGAGCACGCCGGTGCCGGCTCCGAAACGGGACACTCCCCTGCCCGGTGCCGTCGGCGTTGAGAACACAGCGGGCGCCGGCGATCCTTGACCGACTTCGATCAGCCGGGAGTACCGCCACCACCAGCTGAAGGCGGCGCTCCCCCATCGCAAGCACTGAGCTCGACGAACGGGCTCGAACAGAGGGCACCCGACCGAGGCGCGCTGTTCTCCGGCTGGCGGCTGACGCTCGGCGTCTCGGTCGGGTTCGTGCTCGTGTTCGGCGTGCTCTCGCTCATCCGGGTGCACGAGATCGGCAAGCCCATCACGTTCGACCTCGGCAACTACGAGTACTACTCCGGGTATGCCGAGCTGCACGGCTTCAGGAGCGCCATCGCGCTGCCCGGCCAGCTCGAGACGTACCTCGACGCTCAGATGAACACCCTCTACTACTTCCTCATCACGTACCTGTCGCCGCGGGCGGCCGTCTCGACGTTGGCCGTGCTGCAGTCGCTGCCCGTGTCGCTGCTGTCCTTCTGCGTCTTCGCCGTGGCGCGATCGGTCGCGGGCACCCGAGTCGTGCCCGTCTTCGCCGGAATCGTCGCCGGCGGTAGCGCCTTCGTCGCCCCCCTCCACATCACCGAGATCGGCGAGACCTCGAGCGACGCTCTCCTCGGCGTGTTCCTGTTCGCCGCCGCCGCCCTCCTCTATCGGATCCTCACGGCGACGGACGCTCATCGAGCCCAGTTCGCCGGCGCCGCCATCGCCGGTGTGCTGCTCGGCCTCGCGGGCGAGCTCAAAGCCACCGAGACGGCCTTCAGCGCCTCCATCTTCATCGCCTTCGCCGTCGCCCTGCTCCTCGCCCGTGCCCGCACGAGCTGGACATTCGGTCGATGCGCCCTGCTGTGCGCCACCGTGCTGGCGCCGGCGGTCGTGGTCGCCGGGGCGCTCTACCTGCCCGAAGCCATCATGCTCTGGCACCGTTACCACGATCCGATCTTCCCGTTCATGAATGGGATCTTCCACTCGCCATACCTGCTGCCGAAGAGCTTCAACCCCGGTTACGCCGCCAACTCGCCCTACAGCCTCTGGTTCCATTACACGCGGCTGTTCATCGGCGGGCAGGGGGGCCACAACTCCAACGGTCTCTATCTCTTGCCGCTCCGCTCGCCCGTGCTGTTCTTCTCGCTGCCGGTCGTCGCCGTCATGCTGATCGTCGACTTGGTCAAGCGGAACAAGCCGGAGGCGATCTTCATCGAGATCGCCTTCGTCGCCGGTTTCCTCATCTGGGCCGTCCTCTACGGTTTCTATCGCTACCTCGCCCCCCTCGAGATGGCCGCCGGCGGCGTCGTGATCATGCTCGTCTTCCTGCACCGACTGCACCGCCCTGCGCTTCTCCTCTCGATCGCCGTCGCCCTCGCCGTCGCCATTCAGTTCTCCGACTACGCCGAGATCGGCGCCCGAGAGGCTTTCGGGCAGTCCTACTTCGGCATCTCGGCGGCCGAGTTCTCGAACCTCAGCGGCGACGGAGTCGTCATGGCGGGCGACGGCACCCTTGCTTTCATCGTGCCCGACCTGCCGGCCAACACCGAGCTGGTCCGTGTCGGCGGAAACCTGCAGCAGGTCATGAGCAATACCTGGTGGGTCCATGTGCGAAGCATCGTGGAACAGAGTCACCGACCGCGGTGGGTGCTCTTCTACGGTGGTCCGAAGGGCAAGCTCAATGCCGAGTTGGAACAGATCGGGTTTCTCACGACCCTGCAGTCGTGTCACCGCGTCCCCAGTGCCGAAGACGGCGTCCTTGCCGTCCACGAATGTCAAGTGAAGCTTGCGCCAATCTCGGCCAGCGGCATCAGCTGACGCGGGCGGCCTCCGGCCGGACGCGCCCGCGGCAACGCCGCAGGGCCGGCACCACTACATTGGAGCGGGAGACCTGGTGCAATGACTGCCACATCGCCGCGCAGGACGCAGGCCGGTACGGGTTTCGAGGAGATCGCACCTATGCATACAGGTAGTTCCGCGGGACGGATCGGGATCGTGGTCGTGGCCTACAACGCCGAATCCACCCTCTTGAAGACGCTCGACCGGATCCCTGTCGAGTTTCGGTCCCGGATCGCCGAGATCATCATCTCGGACGACGCCAGCCACGACGACACGTTCCAGCTCGGGTTGCAGTGGGCCACCCGGTCGGACACCCCCCGCACCCGGGTGCTGCGCCACACGAAGAACCTCGGCTACGGGGGCAACCAAAAGGCTGCCTACAGCTTGGCGATCGAGCACGGCCTCGACGTCGTCGTCCTCCTGCACGGCGACGGCCAGTATGCGCCGGAATGCCTGCCCGACATCGTTGCGCCCTTTGAGGACAGTGACTGTGCCGCCGTCTTCGGCTCACGGATGATGAGCAAGGGTGCCGCCAAGCTCGGCGGCATGCCGCTCTACAAGCGCTGGGGCAACCGGATCCTCACGCGCTTCGAGAACACCGTGCTCGGCACGAACCTCACGGAGTTCCACTCCGGGTATCGGGCGTACCGGACCGACGTGCTGAAGAAGATCCCCTTCACCGCCAACAGCGACGGTTTTGACTTCGACACCCAGATCATCGCCCAGGTGCTGCATGCCGGCGGGCGGATCGTGGAGATCCCCATACCGACGTACTACGGCGACGAGATCTGCTACGTCAACGGGTTGCAGTACGCACGGGACGTCGTCCTCGACGTCATCAAGTACCGCTTGGCAGTTCGCGGCTTCGGTACGACCGAGTGGGTGCCGACGCCGGACGAGTACGCCTTCAAGGAAGGCGACGGCACCTCGCACGCCGTCATCCTCGAGATGCTCTCCGGCATGCTGCCGTCGCGCGTCTTGGACTTGGGCTGCGCCAGCGGGCTCCTGGCAGAGCGCATCCGCGCCCTCGGCCATTTCGTCGTCGGTGTCGACTACGCCGAGGCACCCGACGTGCGGCGGCGGACGGACGCCTTCTTCACGGCCGACCTCGATGCCGGCATCCCCGAGGAGGTCGGCACGGGCTATGACGTCGTCGTGGCCGGTGACGTCATCGAGCACCTCTCCCACCCGGGGGACATCCTCCGGCAGATCACCAAGGTGCTGCGCCCCGGCGGCCAGCTCATCTTGTCGGTACCGAATTTCGCCCATTGGTATCCACGCACGAGGGTGGCGCTCGGTGCCTTCGGCTACGACCGGCGAGGGATCCTCGACGACAGCCACCTGCGGTTCTTCACTCGGAGCTCACTGCGACGCCTCGTGCGAGATGCCGGCTTCGACGTCTTGGAGGAGACCGCTACCGGCCTCCCACTGGGAGCCGTCGTGTCCGACGGGGGCCTGGCGTCGATCGCCCGCCGCGTCGACGAGCTGCTCGTGAAACTGCGGCCGACGTTGTTCGGGTACCAGTACGTGCTTCGCCTGACGGCACACGCCGAGGAGACCCTGCGCTCCGACGACCTGCTCGGCCTTCGGAGCGACGAGATCCACGAGGACCTTCCCTCCACCGCCCAGGCGTAGCGCGGCGGGCGCCGCTAGGGAAGACCGAAGAGGTCCCCGAGACGATCGCCCAGCTCGCGCAACGGCCGGTTGGCCGTGGGTACACCGGGCCGGCGCACCCAGGTCGGGAGATCCGAGACGGTCGACAATCGTTGCTCGGGACTGACGCCATGTCCTTCGATGGACACCTGCTGGCCGTTGACGACGCCGAGGGCGAGCCAATGACCGGGGATGGTGTAGCGCTCGAAGGTCGTGGGCACCTCGTCCACTTCCATCTCGAACCCGGCCCATTGCGTGCCCGCCCGGCTGGAGGCGGGCGGACGGGCCGCAGACTCCGACGCGTCTTGCTCGTCCGGGGCGACGGCGCGCCGGTCGTCGATCACCCAGCTGATCGAGAGGAAGTTGTTGACGAGGCGCCTGCGGTCGACGTCGCCGTGGTCACGACGATGAGTCGTCACCATGAGCAGGCTGCCGTCGGCGCTCTCGTGATGAGCGGTGATCTCGTCCACGATCACGGGCCCGTCCTGGACTCTCAGCCCGAGGCGACCCCGCCGGAACGTGGCGCGGCAGAAGCCGATCCGAACGTCGCGACTCCCTTGCCATTCGTCGCCGAGGCCGTAGACCGGCAGGTCGGACGCCATGGTGAGCCGAAGGGCCTGCTCGGCTTCGCGTCGCCGCTCGTGCTCGCGGGCGATGACGATCCACCACCAGCGGGGGGGTCGCAGGACGAGCCTCACCCCTCCATTCTGCTCCCGATCTCCCCGCCGAGCTCCGCGCTTCGGCGAGCCGTCGCCACGCTGCCCCGAGACGGCACGGTCTCTGAGAACGCACGCTCGTCATTCCGCCGTGTGAATAGACTCGCTTTCACAGCGGGTAGGTGAGAGAAGGGAACCGGTGGAACGAAGGCTGCGTGCTCAGGCGCCGGTGCCATCTCGCCTCACGCCTCCGAAGCGAAGGTCACGTGCCGTCACCGAGGTGACGGAGGCGACGGCCGGGTTTCCCATCTCGGTGCTGGCCGAGAGGACGGGCACCCTCGTGCCCACCATCCACCACTACCGGCACCTCGGTTTGCTGCCGGAGGCAACGGCGCTTGCGTCCAACCGCTTCCTCTACGACGACCGGCACGTCGAGGCCCTCATCATGATCCGGTTGCTGCGAGACCGCCGCAATTTGTCTCTCGAGGCCATGCGCGACGTCTTGCCCGACCTCCTCGCCATCGAGCAGGAGGGGCGATCGCCGGCCGAGATGTGGGACGAAGTCATCTGTCCGTATCTCGAGCAGTCCACGCCGGACCTCATCATGAGCCGGCTGCTCGTCGCCGCCCGCGAAGCATTCGCCCAGCGCGGCTACGCCCAGGTCAACGTCGCAGACATCTGCGCCGACGCCGGCATCGCGAAAGGGTCGTTCTACCGCTACTTCGACTCCAAGGAGGCGATCTTCCTGGCGGCGGCGCGCTCGATGGTCGACGCCGTCGGGGAACAGCTCGACGGCCTCCCGACCCGGCTGAGTGAGCGTCAGGCGGTTGAGAAGCTGCAGGTGATGCTCATCCCCATGGCACCCCTCCTCCTCGAGGTGGCGACCGGTGAGCTCCGTCATCAGGCAAACGTCGCCGGCGTCGTGGCTGCGATCGCCGCAGGGCTGGCGACCCGTGTCGTACCCCGGCTCGTGACGCGGGGCCAGGCGGCCGGTCCCGTCGCCCGCCGCGTCGTGGACACTGCCCTCGTCGGCCTGCTCAGGCCGACGCTCGTCGCCATGCCGCCGCAGTCCGCCTGAACCCGGCAACGCTGGGGGCGGCGAGGCAGCCGCGGCGGGCACTGCGGCTCCTCCCGCAGTCGCCCTGCCCCTGTCGCGGCAGACTCGCACCTTGATGCTGGCAGTGACCAGTCAATTGTCCGGAAAGCCTTGACGGGCGGTCCCCCCCAGGTATAACAAGAGTGGACGAGTGGTCATCGGCGTTAGATGAAGGGGCTGTCCGGTGGTGCAGATCGGGTCCGAGTACCCCCTCGACGGGAGATTTGCGGCACCAGACGACGTCGTCGCGAGGGCGCGCCACGAGAACTTCCCCGTTGCATCGCGCCTGCTGCCTCGCCATGTACGCAGGCGTCTCATGGCGATCTACGGCTTCGCCCGTCTTGCCGACGATCTCGGCGACGAGGCGGAAGGAGACCGGCTCGAACTCCTCGACGCGCTGGAGGCCGAGCTCGCCCTCGCCGTCTCGGGTGAGGCCACCCATGCGGTCCTGCAGCGACTCTCACCGCTGCTTCGCAGCGGCGAGCTCAGCCTGGAGCCGTTCCTCCGCCTCATCGAGGCGAACCGCATGGACCAGCGTGTCCAGTGCTACGAGACCTACGACGACCTCGTCGGATATTGCATGCTCTCTGCAGCGCCGGTCGGCCGCCTCGTCCTCGAGGTCTTCAGCGCCTCGACGCCGGAGCGCGTTGCCCTCTCCGACGAGGTCTGCATCGGGCTGCAGATCGTCGAGCATCTACAGGACGTCGGTGAGGATGCCGCACGGGGCCGCGTCTACCTGCCCCGAGAAGAGCTGGCGCGCTTCGGATGCAGCACCGATGCCCTCCTCGGCTCGCACGCCGAGGAGGCGCTGCGCCGCCTTGTCGCCGCCATGGCCGATCGAGCCAGCTGCCTGCTGGATGCGGGCATCCCCCTCGCCAGGCAGCTCCCCTTCCGACCGCGCCTCGCCGTCTCGGGATTCACCGCCGGCGGTATGGCCGCCCTCGATGCAATCGGTCGCGCCGACCATGACGTGCTCTCGACCGCCTGCCGGCCGCAGCCGGCCCGTTTGGCCGTACGCCTGCTCGCCAACGTCGTGACGGCGAGCCGGAGGGCAACGGCGCCGTGAACACCGAGGCCGCCTACGAGTGGTGCGAGTCGGTGACGCGCACGGAGGCGAAGAACTTCGCCTACGGGATCCGCCTCCTCAAGCCGCCGGAGCGCCGCGCCCTCTCGGCTGTCTACGCCTTGGCGCGACGCATCGACGACATCGGCGACGGGCAGCTGGCGCCCGAGGAGAAGCTCGCCGCCCTGCAGCGGGTCCGCAAGGCGATCGACACGATCGATGAGCACAGCGAGGACGCCGTCCTCGTGGCCGTGGCGGACGCAGCCCGTCGCTACCGCCTCCCGATGAGTGCCTTCGGCGAGATCGTCGACGGGTGCGAGATGGACGTCATCGGCACGTCCTACGCGACGATCGAAGACCTCGTCGGCTACTGCCGGCGTGTGGCAGGCTCCGTCGGTCGGCTCTCGTTGGCCGTCTTCGGCTCCACCGATCCCGAGCGCGCCGAACCGCTGGCGGACACCCTCGGCGTCGCGCTGCAGCTGACGAACATCCTGCGGGACATCATCGAGGACCGCGAGCTCGGCCGCGTCTACCTCCCGAGCACCGACGCCGAGGCCGTCGGCTGCCCCGCCGACCTCGTCGCGCCGGCGCCGTTGCTGGCCGAGCTCGTCGCGCTCGAATGCGGGCGCGCCGAGCAGTGGTTCGAGGAGGGACTGCAGCTGCTGCCGCTGCTAGACGGTCGCAGCCGCGCCTGCGTCGCCGCCATGGCCGGCATCTACCGGCGGTTGCTTGGCAGGATCGAGCGGGAACCGATTGCCGTCACGCGAGGGCGCTTGTCACTCCCGAACTGGGAGAAGGCGCTCGTCGCACTCCGGAGCCTCGCCGGAGCGCGGCCGTGAGCGGGCGCCTCGGCGTCGTCGGGGGAGGTCTGGCGGGCATCGCCGCTGCCCTGACGGCGGCCGACGGCGGGGCGGAGGTCGTCCTCCTCGAGCGCCGGCCGACCCTTGGCGGCCTGACGTCATCGATCCAGCGCAACGGCCTGTCGTTCGACAACGGCCAGCACGTCTTCCTGCGATGCTGCACCGAGTACCGGGAATTGCTGGGACGGATGGGAGCGACCTCGCAGGTCCTCCTGCAACGGCGACTCGACGTCCCGGTTCTCCGGCCCGGCGGCGCTTCCGCCTCCATCGGGCGGTCGCGCCTGCCCGCTCCTTTTCACCTCGCCGGAGCCCTCGCCAGGTACCGCCATCTTTCGCTGCGCGAGCGCGCCGGACTTCTCGGCGCCGCCCTCGCCCTTCGTCGACTCGACCCCGACGACGCCTTGCTTGACGCCATCGCGTTCGGCCCCTGGCTCGCCGAACACGGTCAGAGCGAACGTGCCATCGAGCGGCTCTGGAACCTCATCGCCCTGCCGACGTTGAATGTCCCGGCCGGTGAGGCCTCCCTCAAGCTGGCGACGAAGGTCTTTCGCGTCGGACTGCTCGACCGCGCCGACGCCGGGGACATCGGCTGGTCGGCCGTGCCGCTCGGGGAGCTGCACGGTGCCAATGCCGCCCAGGCCCTCGGCGCCGCCGGCGTCGAAGTGGCGCTCTCGTCGCCGGTCGGCTCGGTCGAGCGCTCGGCGGGGGGTGGATTCGTCGTCACGACGGGCACAAGGAAGCTCGCCGTCGACACCGTCATCGTGGCGACGCCGCCGCGCAGCGCCGTGGCCCTCGGGGCATTCGAGGACGGGCGGGCCGCCGAGGCGCTCGGCGCCTCGCCCATCGTCAACGTCCAACTCCTGCTCGACCGGCGGGTGACCGAGCTGCCTCTTGCTGCCTGCGTCGATTCGCCCATCCAATTCGTCTTCGATCGGACGAGCTCGAGCGGGGCGACCAGCGGTCAGTGCCTGGCGATCTCGCTCTCGGCTGCCACCGCCTACATCGGGCGCCGGTCGGCGGACCTGGCGTCGTACTTCATGGAGGCGATAGCCGACGTCTTCCCGGCGGCTCGCAACGCCCGCCTCCTCGATGCGGTCGTCACGCGGGAGCGCGCCGCCACGTTCCTGCCTCGGCCCGGCTCGCACGCCCTTCGGCCCGCCAGCACGACGAGGACGCCTGGCCTCTTCCTCGCCGGCGCCGCCTGTGACACCGGTTGGCCGGCCACCATGGAGGGTGCCGTGCGTAGCGGGCGCGATTCCGCCGCCCGAGCGCTCTGCTTCCTCGGCCGCGGCAGGCGAGAGCAACGGCCCCTCGAGGAGGCAGTGACGTGACGACGGCACCGGCAGTAGCCCGCGACGTCCCGAGCGCCGCCGAGGCACTCGGCCGCACCCGCGCTCTCGTCGCCCCACAGCTGGAAGCCGCTATCTCCCGCCTCAGCCCCCAGCTGGAGTCAGCCGTGCGCCATCACCTCGAGGGCGGGGGCAAGTTCGTGCGCGCCGGTCTCGTGCTCCTGTCAGCCGCCGCCGTCGGCAGCGACGAGGACGTCGCCACTGTCGGTGCCGTCGCCATCGAGCTCGTGCACAACTTCTCGCTCATTCACGACGACATCATCGACGGAGATCTCGAACGTCGCCACCGTCCGACCGTGTGGGCAAAACACGGCGTCGGCCATGCCATCATCACGGGCGACGCACTCGTCACGCTCGCCCTCCAGCTCCTCCTCGAGGAGCCGACGCCGTCCCGTGTGACGGCGGCCGCCCGTTTGGCGGAGGCAACCCAGATGATGATCGCCGGTCAAGCCGAGGACATGGCCTTCGAGCGCCGCCCCTGGCTCTCGGTCGAGGAGTGCCTGCACATGGCAGCCGGCAAGACGGGGGCACTCCTGTCGTGTGCCTCCTCTCTCGGCGCCGTGCTGGCGGGCGCCCCTGCGTCGACAGTCGAGGCGCTCGCCGAATACGGTCGTCACCTCGGGATCGCCTTCCAAGCCATCGATGACGTCCTCGGCATCTGGGGTGAGCCGACGGCCACGGGCAAGCCCGTCGGGAACGACCTCCGCAATCACAAGAAGACGCTCCCTGTCGCCATCGCCTGGGCCGCAGCCGGCACAGCCGACGCCCTTGGCTGCCTGCTGGCGGGCGAGCTGTCCGACAGCGACGTGGCGGCAGCGTCCGCACTGCTCGAGGAGTGCGGCGCCCGCCAGGCGACGATGGCCATGGGCGCCTGGCACCTGCGGGCCGCCCTCGGTGCCCTCGAGGGTCTCGAGCTCGAGCCGGGCCCGAGCGCCGCACTCGCCGCCGTCGCCCGCTATGTCACGGCGCGAGACCGATGAGCGCCCTGGCGCCGAGCGAACGATTCCTCTCGCCCGTCACAGCTGCAGATGCGACGCCGGCGCTCGTCGAGCCGGATCGCCAGGTCGAGGCCTGCCTGGCTCGAGCTGGCGAAGCACTGCGGTCGTTGCAGCACGAGGACGGCTACTGGAAAGGCGAGCTCGAGACGAACGTCACGATGGATGCCGAGGATCTCCTCCTGCGCGAGTTCCTCGGCATCCGAACGCTCGAGGAGACGGCCGCCTCGGCTCGCTGGATCCGATCGCAGCAGCGTGGCGACGGGACGTGGGCGAATTTCTACGCTGGACCGCCCGACCTGTCGACCACCGCCGAGGCCTACGTCGCCCTCCGTCTCGCCGGTGACGAGGCAGACGCCGGCCACATGCAGACGGCTGCCGCTTTCATCCTTGCCTCCGGCGGCATCGAGCGGACACGGGTGTTCACGCGTATCTGGCTGGCGCTCTTCGGGCTGTGGCCCTGGGCCGAACTGCCGGTTCTCCCTCCCGAGCTGATGTTCCTCCCGAAGTGGATGCCGCTCAACATCTACGACTTCGGCTGCTGGGCCCGCCAGACGATCGTTGCGCTCACGGTCGTGGGCAGCCACCGACCGGTGCACGGGCTGAGCTTCGACATCGACGAGCTGCGCACCGGCGCCGCCGCCCCACCTCGTGAGCCGATCACGACGTGGGCAGGTCGATTCCAGTTGCTCGACCGTCTCCTCCATGTCTACGAGCGGCGACCGTTGCGCTTCCTGCGAACGGCCGCCCTTCGTCGGGCTGAACGCTGGATCCTCGATCGCCAGGAGGCAGACGGCTCCTGGGGTGGGATCCAGCCCCCATGGGTGTACTCGCTGATGGCTCTGCGCTTGCAGGGTTACGGCCTCGATCACGACACCATGCGCGCCGGCCTTGCCGGGCTCGACGGTTTCACGATCAGCGACGAGGCGGGCCGGCGCCTCGAGGCGTGCCAGTCCCCCGTGTGGGACACGGCTCTTGCCGTCATCGCACTCGGCGATGCGGGCGTTCCGCCGGACGATGCCTCGCTGCGTTCAGCCGCTCGCTGGCTCCTGGCGGAAGAGATCACGACACCCGGTGACTGGCGCGTGCGGCGACCGCGCCTTGACCCGGGAGGCTGGGCATTCGAGTTCGCCAACGACAACTACCCCGACATCGACGACACGGCCGAGATCGTCCTGGCGCTCCGCAGGACGGCCGAGGCGAGCGACGGTGCCGTCGCCCGCGCCGTCAGCTGGATCGAGGGTATGCAGTGCAGCGACGGTGGCTGGGGGGCTTTCGACGTCGACAACACGCGGGATCTCTGCCGGCGGCTGCCCTTCTGCGACTTCGGCGAGCTCATCGATCCACCGAGCGCCGATGTCACGGCTCACGTCGTCGAGATGCTGGCGACGCTGGGCGGCAGGAGCGGCGCCGTCGGCGCCGGCGTGCGGTGGCTCCTCTCGAACCAGGAGCCAGACGGCTCCTGGTTCGGGCGGTGGGGCGCCAATCACCTCTACGGCACGGGGGCCGTCGTGCCCGCCCTCGTCGCCGCCGGCATCCCCGCCGATCACCGCTCGGTTCGCCGCGCCGTCAGCTGGCTGCAGCGCCACCAGAACGCCGACGGAGGTTGGGGCGAGGACCTGCGCTCCTATGAGGACGACGCCTATCGGGGGCGCGGCCCGTCCACGGCCTCGCAGACGGCGTGGGCCCTCCTCGCCTTGCTGGCCGCCGGTGAACGTTCAGAGTGCACCCGTGGCGGTGTCGAGTTCCTCGTCAGCAGCCAGCAGGCGGACGGCACCTGGGACGAGCCCTGGTTCACCGGTACGGGCTTCCCCGGCTACTTCTACATCAACTACCACCTCTATCGGCTCGTCTTTCCGGTCATGGCACTGGGGCGCTACCTGGAGGGAGACGGACACGCCTGAGCTCAAGGTCCTGACGGCACGGCGCTTCGAAGCCGACGCCCTTGGAGGGGCCGAGGTCATCGCGCCGGGGCACGATGACCTCATCGGAGGCTTCGCCCGCCTGCTCGACGAAGCGACGCCTGTCGCCCTCGTCGGCCTCGCCGCCTCGCCCACGGGCGAGCTGCCCGCCGGTCACCTCGTCGTCGCCAGCGAACTGCGCGACGGCGACGGCGGACGACGCCGGCATCTGCCGATGGCAGCCATCGTCGCCGGCGAGCTCGGAAAAGCCGGGCTTGGCGTCCACGTGGGGCCGATCGTCTCGCTCTCGCCCTCCCTGCGCTCCTCTGAGCGAGGCGTTCGCGTGAGAGCTGGTGCCGTCGTCGTCGATGCCAGGTCGGCATCTCTCGTGCACCGCCTGCCGAGAAACCCCCTCGCCATCGTGCACGCCGTCTCTCACGCCACGAACGACCCGGCGGGCGGACGAAGCGCCCTCGCATCGTTGCGCTCCGTGCGCAGCCCGCTCGAGCGATGGGCGCGGGCCTGTGGGAGTCACGAGGTCGTCCTCGCCTCACCGCGCTCGTTCTGCGCCGGCGTCGAGCGGGCGATCGAGATCGTCCGGCGCGCCCTCGAGCGCTATGGGGCGCCCGTCTACGTGCGGCGCCAGATCGTCCACAACCTTCACGTCGTGCGCGACCTCGAATCCCGCGGGGCCATCTTCGTGGAGGAGCTCGACGAGGTGCCAGAAAGGGCCACCGTGGTCTTTGCCGCCCACGGCGTCTCCCCGGCCGTGCGCGCCCAGGCCGATGTGCGGGGGGATTTGAAGGTCATCGACGCCACCTGCCCGCTCGTCGCAAAGGTGCACACCGAGGCGCGCCGCTATGCCGCCCAGGGGCACCACCTCGTGCTCATCGGCCACGCCGATCACGAGGAGATCGAAGGAACCCTCGGGGAGGCACCCGGCCGTTTCCACCTCGTGGAGCGCTCGGACGACGTGCAGGATCTCGACCTCGATCCCGAGCAACCTGTCGCCTACCTCACCCAGACGACGCTGGCGACCGACGAGACGGCCGAGATCGTCGCCGCCCTGCGGCATCGCTTCCCGCGGATCGTGGCGCCGCCGGCGGACGACATCTGCTACGCGACGCAAAACCGCCAAGACGCCGTGCGGTCAATCGCCCATCGCTGCGATCTCATGCTCGTCGTGGGATCGGCGAACTCCTCCAACACGGCCCGGCTCGTCGAGGTCGCCCGACGGGAGGGATGCCGCAGCGAGCTGGTCGAAGATGCTTCGCAGCTGCAGCTCGGTTGGCTCGACAGCGTGGGGACGATCGGCCTGACGGCCGGAGCCTCCGCCCCTGAGTTCCTCGTGCACGAGCTGCTGGAGACGCTCCGCCTGCTCGGGCCGCTCACCTTGAGCGAGGCCACGACCACCGAAGAAACCGTCCGTTTCGCCCTTCCGACCCAGGTCCGCTGATGCCCGTCCCACTTCGTCAGAACATCCGCATCGGGGCTCACCTCCTCCGTCACCGCATGAAGGGGTCGACGCATTACCCGTTCATCGTCGAGATCGAGCCCCTCTTCTCCTGCAACCTGTCGTGCCCGGGATGCGGGAAGATTCAACACCCGACCGAGATCCTGCGAAAGCGGCTGTCGGTGGAGGACGTCTTGGCAGCCGTCGCCGAGAGCGGCACGCCCATGGTGTCGATCGCCGGCGGCGAGCCCCTCCTGCACCCCGACATCGCCCGCATGGTGGAGGAGCTCGTGCGGCGCAAGATCTACGTCTACTTGTGCACCAATGCCGTTTTGATGCAGCGCCGCCTCGACCGCTTCACGCCCTCGCGGTACTTCTCCTGGGTCGTGCACGTCGACGGCCTCCGCGAGCGCCACGACGCCGCCGTCGACCGCCAAGGCGTCTTCGACCAGGCCGTCTCGGCCATCCGCGCCGCCAAGGGGCGTGGTTTTCGCGTGACGACGAACTCGACGTTCTTCAACGTCGATTCGCCGAAGACGGTGCGTGACGTTCTCGATTTCCTCAATGACGACCTCGGGGTCGACGCCATGATGATCTCGCCGGCCTACGCCTACGAGAAGGCGCCCGACCAGGAGCACTTCCTCGGCACCCAGCAGACCCGCAACCTGTTCCGCGAAGCCTTCTCCGACGACCGCAGGAAGCGGTGGCGCCTCAACCACTCGCCGCTCTTCCTGGACTTCCTCGAGGGCAAGGCCGACTTCCAGTGCACGGCCTGGGGCGTACCGAGCTATTCCGTGTTCGGCTGGCAGCGGCCCTGCTATCTGATGGCGGACGGCTATGCCAGCAGCTATCGGGAGCTCGTCGAGACGACGGACTGGTCCGCCTACGGGCGAGGTCGCGATCCTCGCTGCGCCAACT
>Ga0181523_10001889_pt1 | contig 21360 bp, 15 predicted proteins | sample PEATcosm2014_Bin_43_FD_119752 | JGI IMG/M metagenome (GOLD analysis project Ga0181523, IMG submission 119752) | Peatland microbial communities from MTU Mesocosm Facility, Houghton, MI, USA - PEATcosm2014_Bin05_30_metaG | ecosystem: Environmental > Terrestrial > Soil > Wetlands > Peat | place... | reverse complement strand
GCTTTCAGCCCCACTTCTTTCATGCCGAAATTCGATCTCACCGACGATCAGATCAAGGCCATCGTGGTCTTCCTGAAGAGCCGCCGCGGCATGAACTTCGCCGAAACTTCCATGGAGAAGTACGAGGCTAAGCTCCACGAAACCAAGCCCCTCTCCACGGGCTCCGCCCAACAAACTCCCACCGCGAGCCTCGGCGAAACCCTGATTAACCAGCGCTCCTGTACCGCCTGCCACAAGCTCGGCGATAAGGATGGCCATATCGCGCCGGACCTCTCCTACGAAGGCTTGGTTCGCAATGATGACTGGCTCCTGGCGCACTTCAAGAATCCACGTTCCCGTGTTCCGGATTCCATCATGCCGTCCTTCGGCTTCGCGGAATCGGATTTCACCGCGCTCACCACCTATCTTGTGACTCGCAAAACGCCGCCAACTTTCAAGACAGGCGAAGAAACATTTAAAGGCATCTGTGCGCGCTGCCACGGCGAAAAGGGTGATGGCAAGGGCATAACCTACCTATATCTCGAACCCGCGCCACGCGACCTCACCAAGGTCGGCTTCATGAATAGCAAACCGCTCGAGCGCTTCGAGACCGCTCTGAAGCGGGGTGTTCCGGGAACCTCCATGCCGCCGCTCGAACATGTGCTTACCGACCAACAACGCCAGCAGGTTCTGGACTACATCTTTGTCACCTTCGTGAAGGAACCTCGCAGGGAACTTAAGGAACGCAAGGTTCCCGAACAGAATCCCGTGGCGATGAGCCAGGAATCCGTCGATCGCGGCGAAAAAATCTTCCTGGACCGTTGCACCGGCTGTCATGGACGCAAAGCCGACGGCAAAGGGCCCAATTCGCTGGACATCAGTCCGCGCCCGCGCAATCTCCGCAACTACGCTTTTGTCCAGAGCGTCAGCGACCATCGCCTCCTGGACTCCATCCTCTATGGAGTTCAAGGCACGGCCATGCCGTCCTGGATTGATTACGGGCTCTCTCAGAACGACGCAGGAGATTTGATCAACTTCATCCGCAATCTGAATCACCCGTCGCGTCCGTCCGCTCCGGCCGACAAATCAGCATCGCTCACGCAACCGTGATCGAGGAGGCATCATGGCAGAAGCTGTGCAACCAGGTAGCACCGGAGAAAGAATAAGCGGAGCATCCCGGCCCGCGGAGTCCATTCATCAGGACACCACGGCCAAATGGTTCCTGCTCAGCTCTATCTCGTATTTCTTTGTAGTGGGAATCGTTGCGCTCACCATCGCCGCAAAATTTGTCTGGCCGCAACTCTTGGGCAGCGTGCAGTACCTCACCTATGGCCGGCTTCGTCCCTTGCATGTCAACGGCATGCTCTTCGGCTGGCTGTTGCCTGCGGACATGGGTCTGGCGTATTACCTCGTGCCGCGCTTGTGTGGCGTGAAGCTCTGGAACGAAAAGCTCGGCGTAGCCACGGCCATTCTTTGGAACGTCATCGTCCTCGGCGCTGTCGTGATGCTGCCCATGGGCATGAACAAGGGCTGGGAATACGCCGAACTCCCCTTACCGCTGGTTGCCCTGGTGGTCGTCGCTTGGGTCATGTTCGGAATTAATATTTTCGCCACCATCGGCCAGCGAAAATACGAACAGATGTATGTCTCGCTCTGGTACATCATGGGCTGCATCCTGTGGACCGCGTTTGTCTATGTCACCGGCAACGTCGCCGTCTACTTCACGACCGGAACGAATCAAGCCAACCTCAATTGGATGTACGTACACAATGCCGTCGGCCTGATCTTCACTCCCATCGGACTCGCGATTGCCTACTACTTCATTCCGCGGGCTTCCGGCGCGCCGCTCTTCAGCCACAAACTCTCGATGGTTGGCTTCTGGTCACTCGCCTTCGTTTATGTCTGGACCGGCGCCCACCACATGCTCCATGGGCCCATCTCCCAGTGGCTCCAGACCATCGCCATCACGTTCTCCCTGATGCTCCTCATCCCCGTCTGGACCGTGGTCTACAACTTCTTTGCCACCATGAAAGGCCAGTGGCACCTCCTGGGCGCGAACGTCCCCTTGAAGTTCACCATGTCCGGCGTCGTCTTCTATCTCCTAACCTGCTTCCAGGGGCCCATGCACAGCTTGCGCTCAGTGAACGCCATCGTCTCCAAGACCGACTGGATTCCAGGCCACGCACACATGGCGCTGCTCGGGTGCTTCTCGTTCTTCGCCATTGCTGGCGCTCACTACGTCATCCCCCGCATGTTCCACACAGAACTTCATTCGGAAGCTTTGGCCAATTGGTGCTTCTGGCTGTTCATGATTGGCGGCTTGGGTTTCTTCGTGACTCTCTGGCTCGGCGGCTTCTGGCAGGGCTGGCAATGGAACAATCCCTCGATCCCGTTCATTGACACCGTCGTCGCCCTGAAGCCGGTTTGGACCGTGCGTTTCTTCTCCGGCATTCTAATGTTCGGCGGAATTACCACTTTCCTTTACAACATGATGGCCACCGTGCTGGGCGGGCCAAAAACCACCACTGCAAAGGCCGCCGCCTAAACGGCGCGAAGGAGATCACATGCTAGGCAAAACTGACAAGAGCGCCATTGGCTTCGTAGTTGCCGCACTCATCTTCTTCTTCATTGGCGGCTTGCTCACCACGGTGGTTCCCCCGATGGTGGACAAGAGCTGGTCCAAGCCGTTTGAGAACAACGACCCGAGCAAAGGTCCCACTGGCAAACTTCGGCCGTATACCGAACTCGAACTGAAGGGCCGCGCCATTTACGTCAAGGAAGGCTGCTGGTATTGCCATACGCAGCAGACCCGCACCATCTACGCCGATACCATCCGCTACGGCTGGAAGGGCGTGCCTTCACCCATCTCCACCCCCGACGAATTCGTCTATGACTCACCGCACATGTTTGGCACGAAACGCACTGGTCCCGACCTCTCGCGCGTCGGCGGCAAGTACGACACGCAGTGGCATCACACCCATTTCCGCAATCCACGAGACCTCGTAAAGGGCTCCGTGATGCCGCCGTTTCCCTGGATCGCGGACAACCCCGACGACTTCACCGCGCTGGTGGCCTACATCCAGACACTCGGCCGCGCCAAGAACTGGCGTCCCGATAACGACTACGAAAAGTAAGGAGAAACGCGCATGCATGGAGACTACGTTTATCCCAGCATCTTTTTGTCGTACTTGCTCTTCTTCCTTTTTCTGGCGGGCGGCATTTTCTTCTTCATCCGCTCTTTTCGCGATGGCTACTGGGGAAAGCACGGCGAAGACATCAAGTACACCGTGCTCGATGATGAAGAAGGGCAGGCTACTCGGCACCTGGAACTGAATCGAGGAGACGATCATGCCAGATCCTAAGAAACCGGAAGAGCTGAATGAACTCGCTGGCGGCTGGATTACCGAACGCAAGAACACGCAGATTCCCACGTTCCTGAAGTTTGCGTACATCTTCATCGCGGGTGGCTGCTTCACCTACTTTCTTTTCTTTATGAATGGCGACGTCAACCACTCCACCCGCGGGAATCTGGTCCGCGAGATGAACCAGAGCACGTATTCTTCTTCCTCCAATGGGTTTATGTATTTTGTCGCGGCCCTGATCCTGATTTTTGCCATCACCGCCGTTGTCTTTGCGTTCAAGAAAACTCACGAAGACTGAAGCTCCGATGACGAACCTGCGGCCACTGTTCGAAACGATCGAAGGCGCTGACTACTGGATCAAGATGGTCAAGTGCCAGCACGCGTGTCCTGTGCGCACGAATGCTTGCGGCTACGTAACCGCCATCGCGGAAGGGCGTTATGCCGAGGCGTACAGCATCGCCCGCGCAACGAATCCGTTCGCGTCCATCTGCGGCCGTATCTGCGGCGCTCCTTGCGAAGTCAATTGCCGCCGTGGCGATCTCGATGCGCCCATCACCATCCGCGCGCTTAAGCGTTTCGCCACCGACCGTTTTGGTCCCGAAAGCGGTGACTCAAGCCACTACCGCGATGCTTGCGATCAGCGCATGCTTCCGCCCAATCGCGGCGATTATGAACGCATCGCCATCGTCGGCGCTGGTGTCTCCGGTCTCACGGTGGCCCACGACCTCGTCCAGATCGGCTACAAAGTCACCGTCTTTGAAGCCAACGCGGAACCCGGCGGCATGTTGACAGTGGGCGTCCCCATCTTCCGGCTTCCTCGCGATCTCGTGAAACGTGAAATCGAAGCCGTACTGTCCCTCGGCGTTGAATTGAAATGCAACATGCACCTGGGCCGCGATTTCTCCATCAGCAGCCTGCGCCGCGACGGCTTTAAGTCCATCTTTCTCGGAATTGGTCTGCCAAAGGGTAGGAAACTTCCTCTGCCCGGCGCCGAACGCCCCATGGTCTATGACGGGATGGATTTTCTCCGTGCCTTCAATGAAGGCAAGCCCATGCCGCTCGGCAAACGCGTGGTGGTCATTGGCGGCGGCAACGTCGCTTATGACGTAGCCCGCTCCGCGGTGCGCCCTGCCGAATCTCTCACCTCTTCTGAATTTGCTTCGGATGTGGAGCGCGGTGAGCAGGTCGCGTATGACGTCGCGCGTTCCGCCTTGCGCATGAGCAGCGACAAGGAGGTCCACGTCGTCTGTCTCGAAAAACGTGAGCAGATGCCCGCCGACGTGGCTGAAGTTCATGAGGGTGAAGAAGAGGGCATTCACCTCCACAACTCTCGCGGCCCCAAGGCCATTTTTGGCACCAATGGCACCGTCACCGCTTTGCGCACCGTGAAATGTGTCGACGTTTTTGATGCCAATGGCCGATTCAATCCCAACCTGGATGAAACTGACGTCGTGGACATTCCCGCCGACACCGTGATCTTTGCCATCGGCCAATCCTCCGACCTCTCTTTCCTCAGCCCCGAGGATGGCGTCGAGAGCGACCGCGGCCTGATCAAAGTCGATCGCTCTACCTATCAGACGACCGCCCCCGACGTCTTTGCCTGCGGCGATATTGCTCACGGCCCACGCCTCTTCATTGACGCCATCGAATCCGCTCATATTGCCGCGCGATCCATGCACGACTTTCTCCGTGGCACGCGCACCGATGTCGTTGTGCGCAGCCAGTGGTTACCCGCTGCGTACACCATGGCCGAGGGCTGGGAACGATTCCCGCGCACCAATCCGCCCGTTCTCGATCCTTCCGCGCGCGCTGGCTCGCTTGAAGTCACCGAGGAATCTTTTCCGGAAGAATTGGCGCGCCGCCAGGCTGCCCGCTGTCTGCGCTGCAACGTCAACACCGTCTTTGACACTTCGACGTGCATCGCGTGCAATGGCTGCGTGGACGTTTGCCCGGAAAACCTTATTCGTCTCGTCGGCCTCAGTGCGCTCTGCTCCGAGGAAACTTGGGCGAACTATTTCGCCAAGTCCTTGGATTTGAAAGTCGAAGATCTGCGCGCGCTGGACCCCGGCGAACTGGATTCCATCGGTGGCGTGATGTTGAAGGACGAAAAGACGTGCATTCGCTGCTCGCTCTGCGCCACGCGCTGTCCGACTCATGCCATCACCATGAAAAAGTTCGAGTTTTACCGTGAATGCGTCACCGTGCCCGCTCCGAATCCCAAGCTGCGTTATCCGGGCAACGGGCAGCCGGCCAGCCACTGATTCGCCGCGCTGCAAAACACTCGAGGAACGATGGATTTCTGGCTGATGTTCGCTCTCGGTCTGGTTAGTAGCCTGCACTGCCTTCAAATGTGCGGGCCCATCATAATTTCCTATACCGCTGCGGCCGGCTTCACTCCCATCGCTCTCAATTCTTCTCCGTCCGCGGGCCGTTTCACCCTTTTACCACCGCACCTTGCCTATAACGCGGGACGCATTCTTACCTACACGGCGCTCGGCGCGCTCGCCGGTTTGTTTGGGCGCAGCGTTGAGCTGGTTGGCCGCCTCGCCGGTATTACTAGCGCCGCGATGATTGTCAGCGGCGCGCTTATGATCCTTGCGGGCATCTTAATGCTCGGTTCGTTCCGCGCCACCACTCGGCTAGGCAACGCCTCCATTCACTGGACTTCGCGCCTGCTTCGCCCCTTGCGCAATCTGCTCTCTTCCCCTAAAACCGCCGACCGCTTCTATCTCGGCCTCGCTCTTGGGTTTCTTCCCTGCGGCCTTGTTTATATGGCTCTTCTGAAATCTGTGGCGGCTGGAACTCCTTGGGCCGGCGCTCTTTCCATGTCCGCGTTCGGGCTGGGCACGGCTGGCGCCCTGCTGGTTTTGGGCGTGTTCTCTTCCGCCCTCAAGCTTCGCCTCAATCGTTTCGGAAGTCGCCTCGCCGCCGTCAGCGTGATGGCCCTCGGAGTCTTTGTTCTATTGCGCAGCGCGTTACCTCTTCATGTCTTGGCCGCCATCCAGGGGTGTCATGTCCACCACTGACAAATCCGCAGCACTCAATCCGCGCATCATCAATTCCGCGAAGCCCCTGCCGGATTGCGTCCGGCCGAACATGGCCCCGCCGCATTCCACCTTCTACCATCTCTTTCGCAAGGCCATTCATCTCGTTTGCGTCCTGGTCTTCTTCGCCCTGCCGCTTTCCAACCTGATGCGTTTTGATATTCCTCACCAACGCTTTTATTTTTTTGGCCAGGAACTCTGGATCAGCGAATTCGCCACCATTTTCTTCACATTAATGTTCTTGCTCTTCGTCATTATCGCGATGTCCATGCTGTATGGCCGCGTCTATTGCGGCTATCTCTGCCCGCAGATGATCTTCAGCGAGGCCTCCCTAGCCGCGGAAAGCAAAATCAAGCGTCTTGTCACGAAATATGTGGATTGGTCTCCGCGCAATCGCAATCTGCTCTCCCGTGGTCTTTTCTATTTTATCGTTACCCTTGCTTCCATCGTTCTCGCCTTTGTGTTTATCTCTTATTTCGTTGAACCCCGCGACCTTATCCACCGGCTCCTCTCTGCCGATGTGAAAACGGCTGGAGGCATCGCCGGCGCCACCACCACACTGCTCACGCTCATCGATTTTCTCTTTCTCCGCCAGCGTTTCTGCACCACCGTTTGCCCCTACGGCTACCTTCAAGGCATGCTCGCCGATGGCGACACCCTCATCGTGCAGTATCGCGACGATCCAAAAGAGTGCATCGAGTGCAAAAAGTGTGTCCGCGTCTGCCACATGGGCATTGATATTCGCACTTCCCCCTACCAGATCGAGTGCATCCACTGCGGCGAATGCATTGACGCCTGCGTGGACGTCCTCGGCCGCCTTGGCAAGCAGGGCCTCATTCACTATGCCTGGGGAGAAAAGGGCGAAACTCTCCGCAGTACGGACAAGTCGAAGGGCTTCTTCTATCGCCTCGGCTTCCGCAATGCCAAGCGCATCGCCGTCTCTCTGGTCGTCCTCGCTTATGGCGCGGCCATTTTCACGGCCTTTGCCGTGCGCCGCAACGTCCTCATCCAGATCTATCCGGACCGCTCCGTGCTCTTTCACCGTGAGAAGGACGGCAGCATCTCTAACACCTTTCGCCTGCAAATCGCCAATCGCACCCACGCCCAGGCCACTGTGGTCCTCGCTATGGAAGATCTCCCCGGCACGCACTTCGCCTCTTTTGAAAATGCCGTTGTCGTTGCCCCCGAAGAAAGCAAGCAGGTGAATTTCGATATTGTTGCGCCGCCCGGCGCGCCGCTCATCCCCGGCGTGAATCAATTTCGTCTTGTGACCCGTGCGGGCAACGAAAAGACAGAGTTTGACGAAACATTTATTACCCCGACGGAGAATCCGAAGTAAGTGCCCCGCCCCGTGGGGCCACAGGAGCATCCTATGAGCAGCATGCCCGCGACATCGCAAGTCGTAAACAAGAAGAGCACGCCGTTCGCTTATTTTCTCGGCTTTGTCTTTGTCCTCTTCATCGCCATCCTGATCGTCTGCTACATCATCACCAGGCGCTCCAATCCCATTCTTCTCGATCAGCATGGCAAATCCGTTGCCGCCGCCCCGGCCCAGGCCTCGTTTGAAAAGGGAAACTGGATTCGCGCATGAGTTCGACGAGTTGCCATCTCTGCGGGCTTCCCTGCGGAAAGCATCCCCTCTCGACTTCCCTCGAGGAAGCCGAACATTTCTTTTGCTGTCTCGGCTGCATGAACGTCTACGTCATTCTCTCTGAGAGCGGCGTAACCGCCAGCGGCCAAGACCTTCGCGAAACCGAACTTTATAAGCGCGGCCTGCAACTTGGCTTGATTTCTCAGGGTGGTGGTGAAGGACTGGAGGCAGAAGCCGCCCCGGTCAAGCAAACTCCTACCGCCGATGCCAATCTCTGCGAACTGGTCCTGCAAGTCGAAGGGATGTGGTGTAATTCCTGCGCCTGGCTGATCGAGCACGCGGTGAACTCACTTCCAGGGGTCACGCGCGCTGAAGCCTCTTTCGCCACGGACCTCGTCCGAGTTCAATATCACCCGCAACTCCTCCCGCCAGACCGCGTCACCCAACGCATCAACAACCTCGGTTACAAAGCCTCTCCGTTCACTCCGGGCGCGGAGCGCGACGCCGCCGAAAATCGCGACCTCCTCCTCCGTTTCGGCCTCGCCGCTTTCTTCTGGCTCAACATCATGACGTTCAGCCTCGCCATCTACGTCAGCTATTTCGAGCAGATCACCGACAGTGTCCGCCACTACATGCCTTTTGTGCTCATGGCGCTGGCCACGCCCGTGGTCTTCTACTGCGGCTACCCCATTCATCGTCTGGCCGTGCTGGGCTTGCGAAATCGGGCGCTGCGCATGGAATCGCTGCTGAGTCTCGGCGTCTTCACCGCTTATTTCTTCAGCGTGGTCCAGGCTTTTCGCGGCGCTTCGCACGTCTATTTCGATACCGCCAGCGTCATCGTCACGTTTCTCCTGGCCGGAAAATTGATCGAGCGCGGCGCCAAAGCTCGCACCTCGGAATGGATTACCCTACTCCACCGCATGGCCCCCAACAAAGTCCGCCTGCTCGCCGATGGCCGCGAACACTTTGTCAGCGTGGACGCCCTCGAACCCGGCCAGTCTTTCGTCGTCAAAGCCGGCGAACGTTTTCCAGTTGACGGTACCGTTGAAACAGGCAATTCGCATGCCGATGAGTCACTTCTCACTGGCGAACCCACGCCCGTCGCCAAGCATCCGGGTGCCGCGGTCATCGCCGGCAGCGTTAATCTGGACGGTGTTCTCCACGTTCAGGCCACGCATCGCGCCTCGCAGTCCACCCTTTCCCGCATCATCACGCTGGTCGAAAACGCTCTCGGCAATCGTTCTCCGCTGGAACGCGCCGTGGACCGCGTCTCGCGGATCTTCGTGCCCTCCGTTGTAGTTATTGCGGTGCTGACGTTTGCGGTCTGCTGGTTGGGAGGGTTTACTACATTCGGCACAGCCCTGATGCGCGGCATAACCGTGCTCGTAATTGCTTGCCCCTGCGCATTGGGACTAGCCACTCCCCTGGCCATCACCGCAGCCCTCGGCGCTGCCTCTCGCCGCGGTATTCTCATCAGCGACACGCGCATTCTGGAAACGGTTGGCCGCGTGAATCATATCGTGCTCGATAAAACCGGCACGATGACCGAGGGCCATTTCCAGCTCCTCGGTTGCGAACTCATTCCGGACTTCTGTTCGTCCCCCGCCTGGATGCAAGCCAATGCCGCCAACTCCGAACAGGATGGCTTGCCCGCCGATTTTCCTTTTGACCTCAGCTCCCCCTCCTACGAGCATACTTTCGCCCTCCTCGCTTCCCTCGAGCAATATTCCGAGCACCCTCTCGGCAAGGCCATCGTGGCTTTTGCCCGTGAACGCGATATCGCCCTTGGCGAAGCCGCTTCCGTCGAAATCCACAAGGGTCTCGGCATCACTGGCATGGTTGACGGCAAGAGTATGTTTCTTGGTGGCCGCCGTTTGACCGAACAGATGGCCATTCCCATTGATGCGCGTTCTGAACTCGTTGCCCGGCGCTGGGAATGCGAAGGCCGCACCGTTACCTTTTTCGGCTGGGATGGAGGATTGCAGGGTTGCCTCGCGTTTGGCGACACCCCACGCAGCCATGCCTTCGCCATGATTGCGGAACTGCGCAATCGCGGCATCGAGCCGCATCTCATCTCTGGCGATTCCCGCGTCACCACGGAAGCCGTCGCGCGTCAGCTTGGTGTGGAAAGTTTCCGCCCGGATGTGATGCCGGAGCAGAAGGCCGAAGTCGTTCGCGAATGGAAAAAAAGCGGCGCGGTCGTGGCCATGCTCGGCGACGGCATCAACGATGCCCCGGCGCTCGCCGAAGCCGATCTGGGTATTGCCATGGGCTCTGGCACGGACATTGCCATGCGCGCTTCTTCCGTTGTCTTGATGGATAACGACCTGCGCAAAATCCCCGAGATCTTCGACCTTGCCCGCAAAGCTCTGCGCATCGTCCGTCAGAATCTCTTCTGGGCTTTCTTTTTTAACACCGCTGGCATTTCCCTCGCCATCGCCGGCATCCTCAGCCCCATCTTCGCCGCCGTTGCCATGCTCCTCTCCAGCCTCGCCGTCGTCGTCAATTCCCTGCGCATCAGCCGCGGCCCTCGGCAATCCTGACAGGTGCAGCATCCCCCTTGGAGTTCGAGTTCACCATCGATCAATCCTCGGTAATCTTCATTTGGGACCATTGCCTAATGATGGGATCTCTCGTGCGAGAGTTTAGTTTCGGCCCGATATGCTCTAGAACGTGAATTTCAGGGCCAGTTGGACTTCTCTAGGTCCAACGGCCGTATAGCTAATCTGTCCGAAGTTGGGATCGCCCACGGTGGTGTCGGGCGTGCCAAAGACAGGATGATTGAAAGCGTTTTGCGCTTCCAGGCGCAATTCGAGTTTCATCTCTTCGTGGCTGTTCGACAGGGAGAAATCCTTCCCAACCGAGAGGTTGGTGGTAAAGAAAAATGGCGTGCGGACTGCTACAGCTCGCGCCATATCTCCCAGCGTGTAGGGCGCCGGAATTTGCAGCACGTCCGGATTGGCGAAGTAGTTGTTTACCCAGTTCGATTCCGGGCCGCCACTGACTTTGAGATCACCAGTGATGTCGGGCCGCTGAGAGCCATAGGTTGGAATTGGAGTTCCGCCATTGGTAACGAAAAACGAGAGCGGACGCCCATCCTGAATGGTCCACACGCCATTGGTCTTCCATCCACCCACTAGGAGATCCAAGGCTCGCGGCATGTTCGACAGAAAAGCTCTCCCGCGGCCCACGGGAAGATCGTAGCTGTAATTGATTTTCAGCATCGAGGGTACGTCAAAGGTGGAGAGACTTCGTTCGAGCCAGGGCTTGTTGGGGTCCTGGAGACTGGTAAAGCTCCCAATCCAGGTCAAGTTGTCGTCGTAGACAGAGGAATCGTCGATAGACTTGGACCACGTATAGTTAGCCGAAAGCTGCAAGCCATTGGAATAGTGCTTCTCCACCACAATTTGCAGTGCATGGTAGATGGAGTTGGCGATGGGGAACACATCGGTGGTGACGTTTGTGAATTGCGGGGAGGGCAACTCCAATTGAAAGCCATACGTCGTCGGGCTGGACAGCACACTGTTCGGGTCCGTAATGATTCCATAAAATGGGTTGCTCACTTGAGACACCAGGCTGCTCATCTGTGCCTGGTTATAGTTCTCGACCTGCGGCCCCAGGACATCCGTTTGAGTGGCGCCGCTAAAGTACAAGTGCGTCCCCTTCTTTCCGATGTACTGCACGTCCAGCAATGTGCCCCAGCCCAGGTCTCGCTCAATGCCGAAGCTCCAGCTCTGCTCGTAAGGTGTGCGGTCGGCTTGGCTGTTACGGATCGGGCCGCTGGCAAAGTATCCCACGTCGTTCAGCAAGCCAAGTGAACTCCCGGGTGGTTGAATGAGACCGTTGGGGAAGGGATTGCTCAATCGCAGATAAGGCGTTGCGCCATCGTTGTTATACGTAGTGATCAAGTTCGTGTACTGGTTGTACCCCTGGGAACCGTAGGAGAGCAGGCCGTTGGCGCCAGAACGGTTCTGTCCGAAATAAATGCCATATCCGCCTCGAACTACAGTTTTCGGCGCTGCCTGATAGGCGAAGCCGAAGCGCGGCTGAATGTCCTTCCAGTCGGTAACCCAATTCGTACGCTCGGCGGCATTGTTAAAGAGCTCGCCGCCGACCAACGCGCGTGTCACGTTGTCGCCAGTGACCGGGTCCACGTAGGAAATGCTTCCATCGTTGAGCGGGCTTGCCACATCGGGGTCATACCAATTCATGCGGTTGTGACGTTCCGTCCTGGGAAGCGACACGTCGTAGCGGAGGCCCAAATTCAGGGTGAGTTTACGCGTGAATTTCCAGTTGTCCTGCACGAACCAGGCGAATTGATAGTTTTCCGTCGCGGGCGCGAACTGGATTTCATAACCTCCGCCTCCGATGCTTCCCATCAGGAAGCTGGCCATCCCATCGCCGCCGCACACGGTGATATCTCCGTTCGGGCACTGCGAGGAACCAAGGTTGTCGAAGCTGAAGCTGCCTAGAGGTTCGTTGGTACCGAATAGGTTTTGCTGGTGCAGCCTCCCCTCGAATCCGATCTTCAGGTCGTGCTTGCCGCGAATCATGTTGAGGACCGCGCCCAACTGCCCGGTGTCCTGCCCTTGGGTGGAGTTGCCGTAGGGATCGTCACCCGTGCTGGTCGAACCGGCGGAATAATAGCCTCCCCCGATGTAAATAGCGGGAACGCCGTTTACGCCGTTGGATCTCAGATAAGAGGGAAAACCGAGCGTGCCCAAAGGATCAGAGTTCAGCGACGGAGTGTACTGGCGGTTGTTGAACGCTCCGCGAGTGAATCCAAAAGTGGTGGTCAGCAGGAGTGTCGGACTAAAAGTTTGCGTATCGTTCACCGCAAACAAGTGTTCGCTCGCTGTGTTGGGACCGCTGGCGCAGGGATCGGTAAAGTTCTGGAAGCAATTGTAGGTGGCAAAGTGATTCCAACCTTGCGAGTACTTGAAGCTGAGCAGGTTTTTTTCGCTGAAACGGTGGTCGATTTTGATATCGAACTGATCGTTGAACCAGCGGTTCGGTCCGGTTGCCCCCCAGTTGTAGTAGATGTTGCCCGTCGAAAGGTTCGGCATTGGAAACAGATTGATCATCTTCTGCGCCACAGGATCGATCAGGTTTCCGGGAACCTGTGGCAGTTGGTAAGGAGTGCCGTTCAGATTTGGGTTCCCGGGGCTGGTGTAGGTGGCAATGTTATCGAACGGAATGAACGCGCTGCGGTATGCGCCGGCCGGTAGATTGGGATCGGAGGGAACCTGGTACGTACCCGTGTAGGGATCCCAGATTTGACCTTGCGGAATGAGGTTGTTGCTGGAATCAACGCACATTCCATTCGAATTGAATGTTCCGCCGTTCGATGTGCACAACTCGCCGAAATTGCCGGTGCGTTCCGCGGTGCTCGGCACGCCAGCCTGATAGACGCCCTCGGTCGACTGGCGCGTGCCGTCCCAATCAAAGAAGAAGAAGGTCTTGTTTTTGAGCACCGGCCCGCCAACGGTGCCCCCGTAGTTGTGGCGATGAATCGGTGGGAGCGGCTGGCCATCCGCGTTGGCAAACCAGTTATTGGCGTCGGTCATCTGATTGCGGATAAAGTCGTAGGCGCTGCCATGAAAGGCATTGCTTCCTGAACGCGTGATCATATTTACGATCGAGGCGCCCGTAAAACCGTACTCGGCGCTGAAATTGGTTTGCTGAATTTTGAATTCCTCTACCGCTTCCGCCGAAGGCGTGTAGGTTGCCTGCGTGATGCCGCCATTGGGTTCGAAATTTGTCATTGACGCGCCATCCATCAGGATGTCGGCGCTGGCGCCACGGCTTCCGTTCGAGACAAAGTTCGTTCCCGTATCACTTACATGGTTGGTGTCACTCATATCAGCGACACCCGGCGCCAGGTATGTGAGGTCCATCACATAGCGATCAATCAGGGGAAGGTCGTTGATGAACCGTCGGTTGACGACTTCGCCGGTTACCGCATCCTCCGTGGCCAGGGATTGACTGTGCGCTTCAACTTGTACCGTTTGGGTTGTGCTGGCGAGTCTCAGTTGGAGATTTTCGGATACGTTCTCGGTCACGTTCAACTTGATGTTCTTGCGCACCGATTTCTCAAATCCAGTCATCTCCACCGATAGGGAATACACGCCGGGGGGAATCGCGGTAAACAGATACCGCCCGTTGCCGTCGGATTCGGCCCTGAAGGTGTAACCCTTCCCCTGGTCCGTAAGCACCAGCTTGGCTCCCTGGACCAGCGCCCCGCTTGGGTCCGTCACTTCGCCACTCACGGTTCCGAAGTAACTTTGACCAAGCATGACCGTGGGCAGAGACAGCAGTGCGGCGAACAGAAGGCCCAGAAAGAATCGGCAGAAACACGTTAAACGCGAACGAGAGAATACAACGAACATGACTTTCTCCTTTTGCACCGTGGTCCCTTTCATAAGTGGCCCGGAAATGCCGGCAAGCCCTTTGGCGGACTCTATTCCACTGTTTGAATCGTTTTAATTAAAACCATTCAAACAAGGCGTTTCTTGAAAGTCAAGGATGCCTGTCACCGCCATGTGCGATTATGGTCGCGGAACGTCCTGGCTATCCGAGGATTGCGATGGCTTTCCAAAGCCACTCGAGCTGCGCACGGCAAAATCGGCGTCACGATGAACATCTGAAATCTGTGGCCGAATTGCAGGCGCGCGCAATGGGCTCGCTTGGGGTGGAACTCGGAAAAGTGAGTATTGGGGGGCCTTCCCAGGAAGGACAAAACGCTTTGTAAAGTACACCTACGTGCTACCTACATACTAATCTATGTGATTGCCAATATTCTCGGCGCACGGACAATTTCATCCTTTTGTCCTGTCAGAATGTTGCACGCGCAACTTTGCACCTGCGCACGAGAACCTTCAGCCCTGCAACCTGAAGCAAAAGGCGCACGATCAAGGAGCGGGAGATCTGGTGAAGGTAGCGAGTTGGAGCAGATGAACTTCCCCAAGGGTGTTTCCGGCCGAATCGAACACAAACGTCTCGGTCAGACCCTCGAAACGAGTGCCGGCCGCCATGCTCCTCTCCAGCCTCTCCGGCGCCCGCGATTCCTTGCGCATTAACCGTTGAGCCACAATTCAGTTCAGTTCACTCCAGCCGTGGGCTGCTGCAACTCCTGCAAGCGCTTCTCAACCGCGTCCGCCTCCGACCCACGCCCCAGGGCGCGGAGCGCCTTTGCTTGACTTGCCAATGTTTGCGCAAACGCGGGACTCTTGTCGCCATACGTCCTTTCCTGCAAGTCCAGCAGTTCGCGATAGCATGGTTCAGCCTTCGCCGGCAGCGCAAGTTGGTCATAGAGCTTGCACAGCATCCCTGTGCTGGAGAGGCGCTGCGGCCCGGCGGGTCCATATATTGTCTCGTCGATTTTCACGGCCTTCTCCATATACGGTAGAGCTGCCTCGTACTTCTTCTGCGCATATTGAAGCTGTGCCATTGCGCGAAGCCCCGCGGAATACCCGGCGCTCGTCTGCCCGTAGCTCTTCTCGTTCAATGTCAAGTTCTGCTGGAAGAGCGTTTCTGCCTTAGCGGGATCACCTTCTTCCAACCACACGCGCCCCAGCCACAGCAATGGCGCGCTCAACTGTGGCGAATTCTCGCCATAAAGTTCTTGGGCAACCTGCAACTCCCGCGCAAATGTCGTTTGTGCATCCGACATGTCCTTGCGTGTGAAGTACAGCGCGCCCAGGTAGCCGAGGGACATCACCAAACGCCCCTCCGGTGGTTTTAGTTGCTCTGCAATCTTCACCGCTTCTTTGTAGCTTCTTTCCGCCTCCGCCAGATTGTTCTCTCGGCCTGCGTTGGCTCCGGCTTCCATAGCCGCGTCCAGTTTTCCGGACATCCCCAGCGCTTCCGTCGCTCCCGCGAGCTTGCTTTCCAGGTCAGCTGCCTCCGCGGACTTTCCCGCCGCGCGCAATTCGGATAGGTGCTCCTTGAAAGCCAAATCCAAGCCTTGGCAGCCGCCTTGGGCGTCCACGATCTGCATGGGAACATGTTTTGCCATAGCCTCTTGGAAACCCTTCTTCGCAATGCGGCAGTGTTCCATTGCGCTCGTCCAGTCGCCCTGCTTGGCCAGGAATTGTGCGAAATACAGTTGAGTTCCAATATCATTTCCGTCCAGCAACACTGCTTCCTGGAACTCGCTCTTGGCTTTCTCGTTCTCGCCCAAAAACCAAAGCGCGCGCGCGTACGCTTGGTGCACGTCCGCGTTGCTCGGTTGCAATTGTTCTGCTGCGGCCAATTCATCTGCCGCTTTCTTCGGCTCTTTCATTTCCAGCAAGAGCAACCCTGCTCGCCAACGGCCGTCCACGCTTTCCGGATCGAGCCGCGTCTCTTCCTGATATTCCTTGAGCGCTGCCGGGAAGTCTTTTTGCGTTTCATAGATTAGTCCCAGCCCCGCGTGAGCATGCGTATCCGTTGGCTCCATCCGCATGGCGATCTTGTATTCTTTCTTTGCCCCGTCGTAGTCGAAGATGGAGACTAGGGATGATGCCAGGCACAGGTGACAGACCTCTGAATCCGGCGCCAGGGCTTCCAGTTCTCGCCATTCCTTCACCGCGTCCGCATTCAGGCCCGCGTCTCTCAAATAGGACCCCAGATTCTGCCGCACGGCCTGGTTCTTGGGGTCGAGTTTCTTGGCCACGCGGAGTTCCCGAACGGCATTGTCGAAGTCTCTTTTATCGTGATAAGCGATGCCAAGGTTGTAGTGGGCGTCGACGTCTCGCGGGGTTGCGGCCAACGCCTTCCGATACTCGGCGATCGAGCCGTCCAGGTCTTTATTGTCGTACAGGAGGATTCCCAGATCGTAGTGAATCGCGTCATAGTCAGGCTTTAAGCGCAGCGCTTCCCGGAGTTCCTGTTCTGCGGCGTCGAATTTCCGCATGCCTTCCAACGCCAGGCCTGCATTTTTGTGAGCTTCCGCGTTGTTGGGGCGTTCCTCCAGCACCTCTTTCGCTTGCCGCAAGGACTCCTCTTCGTCGCCCGAACGATACAGAACAAAGCTCAATTTTGTCCGCACCTCCGGAAAACTCGGGTCCAGCTTCAATAGTGCTTCATACACGCCGCGCGACATTACCCAGTTTTCCTGGCGGCGCAGCAGCTCCCCCATCACGAATCCCGCAGCTGCCTTCTTGCCGCCTGTCTGCAGCCCGGCATCCACTTCCTGCGCAGCCTCGTCGTACTTCTTTTCGCGAATCAATTTCCCTGCCAGCGCAAGGTGTTTCCGTCCCTCCACGACCTTCTCCGTTTCGTCGTCGCCGGCCCCGGTGTGCACGATCGCTCTGCTCACCGCTTTCAAAACTTCGGGCGTGGCTCCGGCTGTCATGAGCTGGGCTTTGTAGTCTTGCGTCGCAGTGAACGTTAGTCCGCGTGCCGCGACCTCTGCCACAATATTTTCTGGGAGCGCATTACCCGCCACCAGTGCCACCAAGGTCGTGGGATCCAGCGGCGCTTTGCCACCTTGTGATGCCCCGGCGAATAGCACAGACGCGGCACAGAAACTCAGCACGCATGGCAACGCGGTACGCGTGACCTTGAACATACTCACCTCCTGATAAAGTCCATGTTCAGTTTAGGAACTGTGGTTGTACTGAGATATTGGCCCAAGGGACAGTTGTTTCCTCCTCGCCACTAAGTCAGTGCTTTCGGTCCTGTTGGGTCCAGTTACTTCCCCAACTCCGTCTTCCACTTCTTCATTTACTTTTTGGGCTATTCCCCTTACATGAAACCGCAGATCTCTCCGCACCGCTCTACAATTCAATCAGCCATCCCCATGTGGACCTACATCCTCGGACCCTTTCTTGCCCTCTTGCCGAAACGCTGGCGCGATGCTCTCTTCTTTGAGAAGCACACCAACGCCCCTCGTGCCGCTTCGCTCAGCGGGCTTGGGGAATCGGCTGCTGCCATTGTGGCCATGGGCTATTGGTATATGTACGCGATGACCACTTATGTTGATCGTGGCGTTGACATGGCCATGAGCGGCAAGGCTGGCGTCGTCACCGATCAAGCCGTCGCCGGCGTCGCTCTTTCCCTCTGGTTTGCTCATCCCTTCACCTGGTTGCTCGCCTATTTCATTCTGGAGGGAGTTGTACGCCTATGCAGTGCGGCATTCTCAGAGATGATTGTTGGCATCTTGCCGCTTTTTCTCTTTGACAGAATCTTCCTCAATCCGTTTCGCACCTCAACCAAAAATCGCGGCGGCGAAAGCGGCATTCGGAACAATCCATCTTCTGTGTGGAGCACGATTTGGGAGCGCTTGAGGATTGCACATTCGGACCAGGTTCCAGATGGGCTCTTTTTTCACAAATCAGGCACCGATGATTTTCTGGAGATTGCGGCATGCCGCCGCAAGGACGATTGGAATCCGCCACGCGTGGTGCGTTTCGAGGAGAACTTCTATCGGTTGGAATCTGTTTCGGTCGGCTCTGGCCCGCGCCCGTTTCGCTACGTACTTCGCCGGCTCTCCGCTGGTGTACCCGGCCGATCTGTCCTGCTCTATTCCCCCACCAATGCCCTCACGCGCCGCTAATTCTGCCGACAATCCCGTCATCCTTCGACAACCTGCTGGTGCAATTGCTGGATTGAAATGGTAGAGACGGGGCTTTATTTCCCCGGGCAGTCAAAGGACATGATCACGAAGGGGAGATTACTTGATGGATGCAACCCGAAGCATTTGGGTGTCCCCGAGGGTGTTGCCGGCGGAATCAAACACGACGGTTCCACTCTGTCCCTCGAAGCGATTGCCGGCCGCAAGGTAGTCCCGCAAACGCGTGCGATTGGCACCCGTTACGCGCAGCGATTTTGCCACCAGACGAACCGCGTCGTAGATTTGCACTGCCTCGAAGCTTGGCCAAACGCCGGTCTGCTCACGATAGCGTTTCGCAAATTGAGTTGTTGCTTTATTCGTCGCGCCCGCTGCAGTGGCCGTTACCCAGATTCCCCAAAGAATTTGATCTCTGGCCTGCGTCTCGTCTTCGGAAGAAGCAAGTGCATTGTCGGCAACCAGTCCAGCCGCCTTGCGGCACAAATAAATGGGCATTGCAAAGTCGCTCTGGCTGAGTAACGGAAGAATTCGCCCGGCCAGCGGTGCGCTCGTCCAAAGGACAATCGCCCCTGCCGCGTTCGCTTTCACCTGCGCGGCAATAGTTTCCGGATGCATCTCGGAGGAAGCAATCTCCAACCGCTCTGGCGGAGCCCCTTGCAATCGCTGAACAGCCTTCTCGAATTCCTCCGCCCCAACCCTTCCGTCATGATCCGTTTCCACAAGCAGCAGTACTTTCTTGACGTCTCCCTCGCGATAAATCTGCGCGGCGATGGCGCGCGCCTGATCCTCATCGCTGGGTCCCAGCCGGAAAATCCAGGGAATATTGATCCGGGTCGTTGTTGCATCACTGGCCAGCGTCACTATCGGGATTCCGATTTTATTGGCGATCTGCTCGGCTTGATGCGCGATACTGCCGTCAGAAGAAGTAATCAGCACCGCGACCTGCTCTTCGGAGATCAACTGGACCATCTCGTTACTCGCCTGGCCCCAGCGTTCCGCCTCGTTTCGTACTGCCAGCTCCATGTGACGTCCGTCGGCAAGCGGCCCGGCAACTTCTTCTTCCGCCAGCGCCATCTTTGCGGCTTCCAGCAAGGATTGGCCTTCCGACGCCCGCGTCCCTTGAAGCGGAAGCAGGAGTCCGATTTTCACCGTTGTGCCCGGAAGATTCGCAGCAGTCTCGCGTCCGGGCCCGCGATAAGCAACGGCGCTGCGGTCCAGTGTCGCATAGGGAGTCTTCGGAGTGATTTCGTCCTGCGCCGCAGCCAATTCTGGCAACGCAACATTGCTGAGGACCAGCAGAGCCGCGCAACAAATAAGACACGCAACGGCGTACCACACGCAACGGCTGCGTTTTTGTAAGTAGCGGCCAGATGAATCAGCCGCCATCATCAGGGCGCTCCAGCCCCTGAATGAGCAGCGCTGGCCTCGCGTCGTTGCGCCGGCAAATAAACGAACTTTCCGCCTTCGACTTTAGCCAATGCCAGGGGTGCAATGTTGTTCAGCGTGTAGTCGAATTCCTCGCGTTCCGCCACGCCGTCATATGGCTTGCCGTAGTACTCGCGAAGGCCGTCCATAATCTTTCCCCGGTTGAGCCCATGCTTCTCGATCGCGCCGATCAGGATGTTCATTCCATCGTAGGCATACGCGGCGTACGCATCGGGCTCTTCATTGAATTTCGCCTGATACTTTTTCCGGAATTCCAGCCACTGCGGATCTGTCCTCGTGGGATCCAACGGCGCGGGAGTCACCACACCTTCGGCGGCCGTCCCCGCGATCTCCAACAGCGCTGGATAAGCCATGCGGCTTGAACCAAACACGGGTTGTTTCATTCCCATCTCGCGCATCTGTTTCAGAATGCGCGCGGCATCCGGCGCCTCGCCCCAAATCACCAGCCCCTCAATGTGGGCGTTTTGTAACATGTGCAGTTGCGCCGAAAAATCATGATCACCTCGATTGAACTTCACTTCCAGCGGAGGTACGCGGCCCATGCGCTTCGCTTCGTCGAAGAACTTTTCCACGCCAATGCGTGCATACCGCGTTTGCGTGCGAAAGACACCGATTTTCTTGAGTTTCAACTGTTTGAAGACATAGTCCGCCATCGTATAGCCCTGCTGTCGGTCGTCGGGAAATGTGTGCATCAACCAGGGGATGCGCGTTTCCGTCACGGTTGGGTCGGTGGTACCCGTATCCATGATGGGAAATTCCAGTTTCAGAGACACGCGTAGCATGATGTGCGTGGAAGCACCATCCACGCTACCCAAGACCGCAACCACGTGCTCGTCAAACAACATCTTCACCGCTTCGGTAGACGAAGCGCCCCATTGCGCCGAGTCGTTATGAATCTTCAGCGCATAAAGCTTGCCGCCCGACATCCCGCTCGCTCCATACCCGCCGCGCGCGTTTGCCTCGTCTACTGCCATTTGCGCTCCGTGCAGCATGGCCTGCCCGTATCCCATTTCATAGTTGTTGTTTTCCAGCGGGCCGAGGAATCCGATGTTCACCGTCTTCGATGCGTCGATCTCTTCCACCACGCGCTCGCGCGCCGCTCCGTGGTAATCCAGCGTATCTATGTCGACGTACCATTCCTTATAGGGCTTGCTGAAATTGCGGTAAGGCACCGCTTCATCGGGCATGTTGGCGTAGCGCGGCGTCGACTGTGTTTCGCTTGCTGGTTTCTGAGGCTCCGGCGTTTGCGGCAGCCCGGGCAGAGCCAAAGAGAAGAACAAGGGAACTCCCACGAGCACCATTCTACGAGCGACATTCCTGGCTACTTCAGACAGCATGGGCGCGCTCCCTCAATGGTTCTTCACTGTGCGCGGCCACAAACTC
>Ga0181523_10001888_pt1 | contig 21362 bp, 17 predicted proteins | sample PEATcosm2014_Bin_43_FD_119752 | JGI IMG/M metagenome (GOLD analysis project Ga0181523, IMG submission 119752) | Peatland microbial communities from MTU Mesocosm Facility, Houghton, MI, USA - PEATcosm2014_Bin05_30_metaG | ecosystem: Environmental > Terrestrial > Soil > Wetlands > Peat | place... | reverse complement strand
GCAATAATGCTCATGATATCTTATCGACGCCAGGATCATTTTCTTGAGCCTTAGCACGTCTTTTTCTTTTTTGTTTGCCAAGATTAAGGTTGCCGATGTCTCCCATGTTATGTCTAAGTAACGCCCTGTATATAGCATGTTTACCCACTTGGCAAGCGTCGGCAGCATCAGCAATTGCTCCGCCATTCTTGATTATGGCGACAATTTTGGAAAATTTCTCTTCGTCTATCGTAGAGTTGCAAGCCGGTCCTTTGAAAGGAGCTTCTATTTCAAACTTTTTCCGACAGGTATATACTGTAGACGCGCTGTATCCGGTTTGTTGTACTATCATAGGATCAGATAAGGTTGGTAGCAGCGCTAATATTTTTTGTTCTGTTTCAAGTTTCCGACCCGTTAATTTTGTTACATGTTTTCTGGACATGTAATTTTTACCGTGGCCACCGAATTCCTTTTCGGCGTCGCTATACCATTGAGGCGGGGTTCCCTTGCCTTCCCATAGCCACTCATAAGGCACACCGTAGTATTGTGCTATTTTGGTGCGGGTCTCGTTGATCATCGGTATGGTGCCGCCTTCGAACTGCGACATCCGAGCCTCCAGAATATACCCCAAAGCGGCTGCTACTTCTTTTTGGCTCTTATTTAGATGAAGCCTCACAATCCGGAGTTTCCTGCCGATTGCCTTTTTTTGGGTTTCAATGGGAATTTCAACTCCCTCATCAATTATGTCAGTTGCGGGTTGTTGTTCTGGTTGACCCCCAGGTAGTGCCATTCCTTTTAGTATTTTAGCCATTTTGTCTATATTATCCAGCCATATATCCCTGCGAAGATTGTCAGATTCACTATTTGAAATTCTGATTCCAAATAGTCTGCCGGTAGTTTTCCCAAGGATTTTAAATATCGCGTTTCCCGCGCTATTATCAATGAGGATATATTCTATTTCCTCTCCTTTATATAGCATTATTCGCCCTCACTGTTTCTTTTCAGTAGATACACATTCCTTATTGATACATATAGTATGTCTCAGATGGCTTGTTTTTTTAAAGCTGAGTCAGCATGCACGCCTGTCTCTTGGGATTCCCATGCTAGTGCAAAAGGGGAAGCGTCGGCAGTTGGATTTCCCATTGGAGAAACTCTTGAACTACTAACCATTTAACCGTAGGAAACGGTTGAAGTGGGAGCTTCCTCACGATTCATAGACACCTGCATTTTACGCCTACCTGAAGAACATTTCGGCTTAGAAAAAAGAAGACGATATAAAAAGGGGGGATCCCCTCCCTTTTTTGTAACAACAATATTACGTTGATATTGAAGCGCTTAGCGACGCCGTTTGTGTGCCCCGTGCGCGAAGCTGAGGAAGGCGCAGAGCGTAACAACGTGCCTTCCGAGCATACTTAGATTATATCTCTTGATGTGGCTAGGATACCAATCGGTTAGAACGCCGGAGTAGGCATGCCTACTGCGCCAAAAAGGGTGATGCCAGTCCCATCAAAGGTGAGCGCCCGGAGATACCCGACAGCGACACTCTCATGTGTAGCAATAACAATTATTGCAGCAAGAATATGCATGGTTTCTGATCTAAAACAAAGCGAGTGCGAATTGGCAACCGGGAAAGGTCAAAGAATGCGATTAGGACTCCACAAGGCTGGAGAGTGTCACGCACACCGGGTAAAACTCCGCTAAGCAGCCATGAAGGATTGTGTTGATAATCATTGAGTTTGCGAGACTGCGGACGCTAAAGATTATCTGTAGCACCAATTCAGCAGCCTCGATATGGCTGCCTCGATGACTTCGACATGTAACATAACATGGGCAGTATCATCCTCTTTGTGAGGACTTTTTTCGGAAAGTATCATTGTGGCAAAATCGCATCACTCTCGGTTAGTCGGTGCAGCCCGCGTCCCAGGTCAGGCCCGAACTGTTTTCATCGGAGACGTGTTTTCGGACGAAACTTTAGCCGTCGACCAACGAAATCCGTTCCGAGGATTATTGAAAGAAACAGACGCTCTCTGTCTGTGCTCCGCCGCATTCCTATGTGTTCATAACTCATTCAATAATCCGTCCATGGTCTGGAGTAAGCCTGCCGAACGCCATGTATGAGATGTACGAGAGGCATTAAACACTCCCAGGCTGAGAGTTTCCCTTTATTATTTTCACAGCGACCGTTTTATCAAAAGTGCGATGTATCAGTAGTTATTTCGACTTTGGAGAGGCCGATAAGATGAAGAATCTTGCTCAGCTCGGCGGGGTAGGGGAAGGAGTATTCTTGTCGGCAGTCACAAATTTTGTTTATAAAGAGCCCATATCTCGTATATGTTGGAACGATAGGTTGAACTCATTGGATTCATTGGACTCCTTGGACTCGTTTATTTTAGTGCCAGAAACAGCTATATGCTTGAAAAGAAAGATAAAAAGCCTTATAGAATCGCTGATTCGTAATCAGTAGGTCGCCGGTTCGATTCCGGCAGGTGGCTTTATTTTCAATTAGTTACGGCGACTATAAAAAATGCATCTCGTATTCATCTCGTTTTCACTCAATCGCACTGCGATAGTAACCCGCGTTCTTGACTGCAGCCTGACCTCCCGGCAAGAAATATGTCTCGTCCTCATAAGCATAAACCGGCTAACATCGGAAATTTGATGATTCCCAAGAACTCTCAATACTGCGTTCCCAAGTACTTCTTATAATATTCGTCGCTGTGATTTGCTATAATCTGCTGAGGCGACCGAAAATTAATCACGGAGGATTCAATGCAATGAAGGATAATGTTATTTTCCTCCTTTTAATGAGATCTAACTTGTCGGTCGAGCGAGACGCACAAAGGCCGCACATCTCAGCTCTGCGTTATCTTTCCACGGGAATTATTCGTATATATGGCTAAACAAAAGAAAAAACAATCTCTGGATCAACGGACATTAAAGGAGAAACGACAAAAGGAATACATGACCATTTTTGTTGATGGTAAGCAAAAGCGAGTCACGAGACCAGTCACAATCGATGGAATGGATGTATATGAATTCATAAGGAGAAACGCCGATCCAATTTGGCTTCACCAGAATGAAATGTGGGAATATATGGAGCTGATCGAAAATAATAATCTTTTCTTATTAGATGAGAAGGGGAATGGCAGTCATTACCTAAGCTCAACATGGATGGGGAATATGGAAATGCACGCAGATTATATGTCTGCCTCGCAAGCTGGTGACTATTACCAAGTGCTTTTCGAGGAAAGAGTCTCAGATTTGGAGCAAGATAGCCCTGAGGGCAAATACCTGCGCATTCAAAGGCAAGTCGAACTGCCTGATCGTAGCCCTATCTATATCGAAAGCCATGTCGAGGATCTTATTGGTCACTTCAGAGTTGTCGAGGCAAGACTCAACTCAAAATGTCTTTGCCTGACACTCAATAGAAAACCATCAGCAACTATTAAGGCGACTTTTGAGACTTCTCTAGAGAATTATACTGAAGTCAAGCGAGTCTTGAGTGTGATGATTCCCAATATCGATCTTCGGGAAGAAGGATAGAGCAGCGAATCGGGTAAAGGGCGGTATCCAACAGCACCTCCTAAACCCATCTCGCATGCTACTCCGCACGGGTGGCTTGCAGAAATTATAGTGCCGTAGCCGGATAGTGAAGCAGAATTCATAGGTACATATCAGAATACGCAGCTTACTTCCCCAATACCGCTGGACTATCTGCAATTAGTCAATGATGTTTAGCTTAATACCAGTTTCATTGCCGGCTAAGGCGGACCTGTCAATTTCTTGATTGGCGTGGGCTTTCTTCTTCTTTTTTCCCTTCTCTGACTTTCCTGTCTTCTTTTTTGTCGGGGCCGTCTTCTCAGACAATGACTCCCTTGTACTCTTTGACCATTTCTTGTGAGAAGGGTCTTTTGTCGGTGTTTCGCCTTTTGAGGAGGATACAGTTTTTTTGTTGTTTCGAGACGAAACCCGAATAGTGTCCTCCGACGAGACCGAAGAAGCAGTCCCTAGATCATGTTCGAGTTCGATGCCGAATGTGCGGGACAAATCAGCCTTCGCGATAATTCTGGAGCTTGTCTTTGAAGCTCTGGCCAGCAGTTTTTGCTTATGCTCTAGGATGGCCTGTCCTATGAGATCACCCATTTCCACATTCCGCATACTGAAAAACAATTCTGGACTCTCATCTAGACGCGCTCCAATGCCGTAAAGCGCTGCCGCTACATGCTTGCACATACCGGCCCCGTCCGGACAGGAGCAACTGAATTTAATCTCTTTCGGCGACGGGAACAAGCCTGAATCCGAATGAGTAAAAATCTCGCCTATTGCCTTGGGAAAGCTCCCATTGAGGAGCTCCTGCAGAGATTCGAGCATACCTTGGCATTGACCAATAATCGCTTGCCACATATCCTTCTTCAGAGTTTTGATACCTATGATCACTGAATAAGGGTTTGACTGTGATCCCTGGACAGAGGCTCGAGCTTCTCCGGGGGCTATTTGGAGGTCAAGTACCGCGCCGTGGCGGACGTAGTTCCGTCCCCTGCTTATGCGGTTATGTTGATCGGCGTATCGCTCAAGATTGAGGTTCCACGCCTTACCCCACCATGTTCTGGCGATCGCCGAGCCCTGAAGAATCACTGGTTTCATGTTCGAGTTCTTCTTGGACAGATGCTTAAGTTTCTTCGCCGCCTTTGCCTTCTTCTCAGCTACGGATACATATCGAGGGAAGCCCCAATAAGACATTGTTACTCTCCTTATGGATTTGATGAATGGTAACTTCTGACGTCTATCTCCTGCAAAATCCGTAAAATGCGCAAGAAGCTAAACTGAGCTATTTTATAACAGTCAAACAGATAAGGAAAAGAGCTCGATCAACTCATCATTATCCATCTCGGTTATCCAGTCTTCTCCTCCCGATTGAATCACTTCCTGAGCCAGTTTCAGCTTGCCTTCTATCATCTTGTCGATCTTTTCTTCTATAGTCCCCTTTGTGATGAATTTGTGGACGACAACGTTTTTTTTCTGGCCTATCCTAAAGGTTCGGTCGGTTGCCTGGTTTTCGACGGCCGGGTTCCACCAACGGTCGAAGTGTATAACATGATTGGCCGCCGTAAGGTTCAGACCCACTCCACCAGCCTTCAAAGAGAGGACCATAAAAGGGACATAAGAGATACTCTGGAATTTGTCGATAAGGGCTTTTCTCTTACCTACTGCGGTGCCTCCGTGCAGGATGAGCCCTTCCCTTCCGAAAACGCTATTAAGGAATGCCTTAAGCGGTTCGGTTATCTCTCTGAATTGAGTGAAAATCAAAACCTTTTCCCTCTTTTCAAGGATAGTTTCACAGATCTCTCTGAGTCGGGTGAACTTGCCGCTTTCTTCTTCGTCGTATCCGCCGGTTCCGAGGTACTGGTCGGGGTGATTGCATAGCTGTTTGAATTTCATTAGTGAAGCGAGTACCAGGCCTTTACGCTTAATGCCCTCCGCCCGCTCTATCGTCTCTTTGAGTTGACGGACCATCTCTTTATAGAGGAGGATCTGTTTCTTGCTCAAAGACGCGTATGTCTTCATTTCAACCTTTTCGGGTAGGTCTGAAATAACCGCCTTGTCCGTTTTTAAGCGTCTCAGTATATACGGGCTGATAATCCGCCTCAGTCTTGCGTATCCGTCTGGAGATCTATGGAGCGTCTTTGCGAACCTGCGAAACTCTTCAGCGCCTCCGAGCAGTCCGGGGTTGATGAAGTCGAACAGAGACCAAAGATCGGACAGCCTGTTTTCAACCGGGGTGCCTGTCATGGCTATCCTGTTTTGGGACTTGAACCTCTTGATGCTTCGCGTCTGCTTTGCGCCTGGGTTTTTTATAGCCTGGGCTTCATCGAGTATGATGTAATTCCATTTACGCTCATGAAGCCACTCATATCTCTGCACCAATGAGTAAGTCGTGATGACAAGATCAATTCCCTTTAGTGAGTTACGGTATTTAAGCTCTATCTTTTTCCCTGAAGGCGCGCTGGGATGCGCGATATGAAAAACCAGGGCCGGCGCAAAACGGGTAAGCTCATTCTCCCAATTCGAAAGCAGAGATGCGGGCACCACGAGTAAGCTAGGTAAGTCCGGTTCTTGAGATTTGATAATGGTAAGAAGACCGATTACCTGAACGGTCTTTCCGAGCCCCATATCATCTGCCAGGCAGATCCCTAGCTGCAAAGAATGGAGGAACCCAAGCCAGTTTACTCCCTTCTGTTGGTATGGCCTGAGGTTAGCCTTTAGCGTCTTCCCTGTCTTAGTAAAGTCGATCGACTCAGGGTTTCGAAGCTTTTTTAGCACGGTATCGAGCCATCTGCCGTTTGTCAGTTCAATATCATGTGACTGGTCAGTAACTCCCAAAGCGGATTTCGGATCTAACTGCATATGCATGGCGTCTCTGAAGCTGAATTCGCCTGCCTCAATCAGATCACGCGACTTTTCGTAGGCTTCGAGGGTTTGTTTCAGTTTCTCCGGATCGACCGCCACCCACCTGTTTTTGATCCACGCAAGACCTTCCGATTTCAGGAGTAGCTGCCGGGCTTCTTCTTCAGGAATGACCATGTCCCCAAGAAGGAGCTCGGGCCTGAAATCAAGGAGAGCGTCCATACCGACGTGAGAAGGCTGTTTATCTCCGGCGGTTATACGAAGTCTGACTCCCTGAGCTAGTCCCTTCCACCAGTTCGGGATTCTGCACAGTATCCCGGCATTCTCATAGATCGGGACCTCTTTTAGAAAAGTGTATGCTTCTTGCGTTCTCATTGAAAGAGGATGAAAGATTTCCCCCGATTCCACCAGTTCACTGATGAATCTGCTCTCCTTAGCAGCGAGGTGAACCGTCGACAGTAAATCGAGGAGTTTCTCATTGTCCTTGTCGAATTCTTCCAAGGCATATTTCAAAGGGAGATGCTTGGATGTGCCCTGGGAGTTGAGGCCTGTCGAATAGGTAGCCAAGAAAGCAAAAGGGGCATCGTCCATCTTGTTTTCAACTAGATGGAAATAGACCCTTCCTATCAGATGTACATTCGGGATATAAGACCTGATGAATCCTTCGACAGTCCCCTTGTAATGCCTGACACCCTCCGCAAAACATCTGTTAAGGACGTCCCATATACTTCCAAGCAGGTTGGCATTCAGATACTCAGCCCCAGTCATAAGCGGTGCACTATCAAGAACCGACTGTGTTTCGATCGGTGAAAGGGGGACCTTGATGTTCTGTCTTGTCTGCTCTAAATCAGGGGTAAATCTTATCTTTTCGGCGAACAAGCCTGCAAATGTGCGCCAGAAATTGATCGAATCAGAAAGCTGGACGGATTTGTCACTGAAGCCGAGGAAGAGAAATGCGGCGTCCTTATCCGCAACGAACCGCCGGTCTATCTCCTTTTCCAATAACTGCCGGCTCTTATTAGTATGTTCTTCCGAAGCTAACCACTCAAGCTGGATGTCTCCGCCTGGCATTATAACTGCGGACAATCCCATGTTCATAGTCTGACTTGCCTCATTCAAACTTTTTATACTGAGTTCTCATCAATTTAGTCAACTTTGATTAATAGCAATGGCGATGCGAGCAAAATCCATGTATGACTGAGACCCATTTGAAACATTTGAAAGCCGCGTGTTCCTTCTTCAGGTTAATTTTGATATAATATCACATGATCAAAGACAGGAGAAAACTATGATAGTTCAGGGCGTTATTAAAGGTAAAAATATTGTCCTAAAAAAAATTCCCGTAGGTGAGCAACTTCGTGAAGGTGACAATGTAGAAGTCATAATACTACCCGTACAGAAAAAGCCCCATCGCTTCAGCACTTTCAAATTAGGGGTCAAAAAGGAATGCCTCAAGAGAGATGAAATATATGCCAGGAGTTAGTGTCTTTTTCGACACTAATGTCCTTGTGTATGCCCACGACGAATTATCCCCTTTCCACGAAAAGTCTGCCTTACTGTTGGACCTCTCTCTCAAGAAAGAAATCTCTGGCGTTATTTCTGAGCAGAACATAATGGAACTTTACCGGGTATTGACTAATGCATCAGCAATGAGTGGCAAGCCTCTTTCTCCGTCCGAGGCATACACGCTTATCCAGCGGACTTATCTCTCGGGTGAGCTCAAGGTAATCTATCCATCGAAGGATACGATGAGAAAGACACTTGAGATCGCAAGCCAAAGGAAGTTGACATCTGCGAAGATATTTGATGTCAGACTGTATGTCCAGGCACTACAAAGCAGATCTACCTACTTTGTAACATATAACACCGGGGATTTTAAGAACCTCGGCGATCTGCCGGTGAAGACTCCAGGCGAAATAGTTTAGTTAGACTAGTGCTCGTAGCGGAGTGCCAGAGGGCTGAAACCCCGTGATTCATCCCGGGTGAGTTGCTTCATTGACTATGGGTAGAACCAAAATGACAATAAATCTCGCATAGCTCGGTGGAATAGGGGGAAGACATATTCTTGTCGCTAGACATAAGTTCTGATGATAAAGCCCTCATATCTCGTATCTGTTGGAATGATATATTGAACTCATTGGATTCATTGGACTCCTTGGACTCGGTTATTTTAGTGCCACAAACAGCTATATGCTTGAGAATAAAGATAAAAAGCCCCGTAGAATGGCTGATTCGTAATCAGTAGGTCGCCGGTTCGATTCCGGCAGGTGGCTTATTTTTCAATCAGTTATGATGACGATAAAAAAGCATCTCGTATTTATCTCGTATTCAATCAACAGCACGGCGACGGTAACATAATGATTCTATATTGAGTCCAGAGATTCGATGGAGCGAGATAATTTCTCTCAGTACTCAATCCTGTCATTTTTCTGGCGTGAGTGGAAGATTCTTTCCGAAACCATTGGCAATAAAAAGCCGACTTGGTAAAGGGTACGTGCAAAAGTCATTCATATAGCAATATCGGGCACCCCTTTTAATTGCCCAAAGTAGCAATCGCGAGATGGTATCTTGAATACACTGGAGGTTGCTACCAGAAATACTTGCAGGACAGTTTGCCTCGCTCTCCGCTGCTACTGTTTATCGTTATCTTTCGGAATTATGACTGTTATCGTTGTCCCTGCGCCTTGACTGCCTGTTATTCGCACTTCGCCATTGCAGATCTGTACACGCTCGCGCATACCGATAAGACCGAAGGAATTAGTTTTTGACAGATTTCCCTTTGTGATGCCACGGCCATTGTCCGCAATCTCAAGCAAGATACTGCCTCCTTCGTCGCTTAATGTCGCTGTAACCTTAGTTGCATCTGCATGACGAAGCACATTGGTCAGTGATTCCTGAAAGATTCTGAAAAGCGAAGTGGAGTACTTCTCGTCGACAGTAATGTCAGATGGAATCAGGTTAACTTTGCATTCGATAGCGTTTCGCCTCTGGAATTCTTCAGCATGCCACTCAAGAGCAGCTCCGAGTCCAAGATGGTCCAACAGTGCCGGTCTCAGCTGCGAGCACAGTCTCTTCACTGTCTGTATGGTCGTATCAACAAGTCCAATGTCCGTCTTTATAAGTTCCCGAACCGTTTCAATATCCTGATTGAATGCGATTTTCTTTTCCATCATAGACAGATCCATCTTAAAGGCTGTCAACGCCTGCCCAAGCTCATCGTGTATTTCACGGGCAATCCAGGTTCTCTCCTCTTCCCTAACGGTTTGCAGATGTTCAGCAAGATTTCGTAATTGTTCACGAGAATGCCTTAGTTCCTTATCAGCCTTCCTACGATCCGACCTCTCTTTTGCCTCGTTCAAGGCCCGTCGCACAGATGGGATCAGCCTTGATATCCTGCTTTTCAGCACATAATCTGTAGCACCGTTCTTGAGTGTTTCAATGGCCAGTTCTTCACCCATCGCCCCTGAGACGAAGATAAATGGCATGAATGGACACCTTATTCTTGCGATAGCAAGGGCCGAAATTCCGTCAAAGCCGGGCAAGGAATAGTCGGCAAATATTATATCAAATCCACCACGTTCAATAGCGGTGACAAATTGATTCCTAGTTTCTACCCTGAATATTTTGCAGGCGATGCCTTCTCCATCAAGCGTTGATCTGACGAGTTCAGCGTCAAGAGGATCATCTTCGAGATGCAGAATCTGCAGAAGCGAGGTCGTTATTAGAGAATCTGTCAGCAAATGCTTATTGGTGAAGGTTCGTTAATAACAAACCAGAAAGATCCTGTGTGCCTTACTTCACAGATAAAACTGGCCTTCTCTTGACTGTAGCAAGCCGTTAATTTCTGGATAGTGGCAGAAATGGACACAGGAACTTTGAGCAGAGTATCTAGCGCATTGGGAAGCCAGCTACGAAGGATAGACTCCAAATCGTTGCTGAACTGGTGCAAAGCCAAAGGCTTCTGAATATACGCGCTGGCGCCGGCGGCAATTACCTCAGTTCTATCAGATTCGAGTGCTGAAGACGTGACTACCACAATAGGGATCTTCCTAAATCGATTGTTGGCGCGTATCTCACGGAGCACTTCGACGCCGCACATACCAGGCATTTTCAGGTCGAGCAATATTAGGGCCGGCACTTCCACGCCATTCATTAGCTTCGCAAGCGCAGACTTGCCGTCTTGCGCGGAATATATATCTATATCTCGACCTATCGCTTCCAGTGCGATCATTGTGAGCTCTATATCGATCGGATTGTCATCAACAATAAGTATCATTTTCTTTATTAGCCTCGATCATTTATTTTTTCAATTATATTACTTTTCAGTTTCAAATCAAACTGAAATAGATCGTCGCTCCTTTCCCTTCTGAACCCTCAGCCCAGACCTTACCTCCATGACTACGGATGATACGCTCGACAATGGCAAGGCCTATCCCGGTGCCATCAAATGCCGACTCTGGATGAAGTCTATGGAAGGGCCAGAACATTTTCCCCGCATATGTCTGGTCAAATCCCGCACCGTTGTCTCTGACATAATAAAGGATCTTTCCACCCTGCTCGATGGCACCAAATTCTATGTTGGCGTGCTCGGTCTTTTCGGTGAACTTCCAGGCATTCCCGAGCAGGTTCGAAAGGAGCACTTCGACTAGTCCCCGGTCCGCAAATGCGACAAGACCTTCCTTGATATCTACCCCGACATCCCTGTTCGGATCGGCTTCGCGCAGTTCAGCAATAATTGATGCCGCTATTTCGCTCAAATTCAACTCTCTCCGTCTGATCTCCTGACGCGAGAACCTGGAAAGATTAAGAAGGTCATCGATAAGACGACTCATTTTTTCAGTACCATCATATATATGCGAAAGATATCGTTTGCCCTTGTCGTCGAGTTTATCTGCAACGTTCTTCATCACGAGGTTGGTGAACCCGGATATGTGACGAAGCGGCGCACGCAGGTCATGGGAAACAGAATAGATAAAAGATTCGAGTTCTTTATTTGCATACTCTAATTGCTCGTTTCTCGCAAGCAGGTCCTCGTTTAGTCTTTTGATTTCCTCCTCCGCCTTTTTGCGCTCGGTGATGTCATGCACCATTCCTATTGACCTAAAGATGACGCCGCTCTTATCCCGGAAGTGCTCGCACTTTTCATGGACGGTGCGCACGGCATTATCTGATTTTCTTACCACCCGGTGTTCAATCTCGTAATTATCTTTTCCCTCGCGCAGCGAACCTGAATAGGCGGCATCGACTGCCTGTCGATCATCAGGATGAACACGATCAAGAAACGCTTCATACGTGGCGCCAAACTCCTGCGGCTGCAAGCCGAAGATCCTGTAAACTTCATCCGACCATGACAGTTTATTGTCCACAAGATCAAGTTCCCAGCCACCCAGATGGGCGATCTCCTGCGCCCTCTCAAGTCGCTCCTCGCTTTTGCGCAGCGACGCCATCAGCATGTCGCGTTCAGTCAGTAAGCGAGCAAGCTTGATATTACTGTAGCTTAAGCGTGAAATAATATCGGAAAACTTCATGAAAAACCCCATTGCCGTATCAATGGCCGCCCGGCTGAGCCGCGGAACTCTGTCCAGTGCCGCAAGATAATCCTTCTCATCAAAACCGTACTGTTTCGCCTGTGCCCTAAAAAGATCATATGCCACAGTTTCATCATCAAAAAAGAACTGTCCCATAAAAAGTCGGCCCATGAGCTTTCCCGCCACCCTGATAGGCATCGCCATGTCCCACATGTTGTTCTTGCATTTGTAGAGTTTGAATTCTCCCGAAGGGATGTCTGCAGTGAGCTCCAAGTCGCTCTCCGTGCAATGCCTGCATGTTTCCGTATGGGCCCGGTGGAACTTGAGACAAATTTCCTGCCATCCTACGCCTACCAGAACTTTGCCTTTGATGTCGATAATGCTCATTGGCATGTGCGTCAGCTTGTAAAAATCATCCATGAGTATCTGGATAGCAGTAGAATCAATAATGTCGGCAAGATCAAGGTCCCCTATGTTTCCCTCGGGAGAAAGGACACTTTCAAGTTTATGTCTGACTTGTTTCTCGCTTTCCTGCAACGCATCGGCGGCCTTCTTACGCTCGGTGATGTCCATCATGGTGCCGTACGAGCGAACAGCCCGACCGGACGAGTCTAATTCAAATCTGCCATGAGCCTCAATCCAGTGCACAGTTCCATCTGGCCACTGCACCCGGTATTCGGTTGAGTAATCGCAACCCTCCTCCATGCATCTCCGGAGCAATTCTTTTATAGATGCAATGTCCTCATGATAAATTCGGTTTTTCCACGCCTCGTAGCTTGGCTTTACCTCTCCCGGTTGGTACCCTAACATGCTGTAGTGTATATCGTTCCAGATGACCTCGCCGCTGGAAACATGCCAGTCCCACGTTGCCATATTTCCAGCTTCCAAAGCTAGTTTCAGTCTTTCCTCGCTCATTTTCAGCGCTTCTTCCGCCTGTTTGCGATCTGTGATGACATCGAATAAAGCCACAAAATACTCCTTGTGTGGGCTGTAAAATGACATGGACAACCACATCTTCAGAGCCTTAACATATATCTCGAACTGTTCAGGCTTCTCGGATGTTGCAACCCTGGCATAAAGTTCAAACAATTCCGGATCCGATTGCCGTATACCTGGGATGACTTCGGTTATTTTCTTTCCGATAACGTCTTTTAACCCTGTCAAAGGCGTGAATGCATTGTTGACCGCAAGGAAAACAAAGTCATATGGCTGGTCCTGATCAAAAATCATTTTGCAGTAGGCGCAGCCGTTAAGCATGTTGTCAAACAGAGAGCGATAAATTTCCTCGCTCTTAAGCAAGTCTGCATCTACCTTTTTGCGCACTGCGATCTCGGTTTGCAGCGCGTCCTTTCCCTGTGTGATTTCGGCTGCTTGCTTTGTAACACTTTTTTCCAACTCATCCCGGGTATGACTCAGTATTTCATATTCTCCACTAGCAGACGCCAACGCGGAGGTACGTTCCTTTACCAATTCCACCATGTGCTCCCTATACCGTTCCTCTGTCTGCTTGCGGCTAGCGATGTCGATTATTGCCGTTCGGGACAAAGGCTCGCCGTTATCGCCCTTTGCTGCGACAGCTTCTAAGCTCACCCAGAACTGAGTCCCATCACTTTTCAGCATCCTTACTTCACACTCCTGATGCTCAAGTGTCTGAAACAGTTTTTTATTGCAAAGGTAGTATATGTTTTGATCTTCCCCGACTATGAAACGCGTAAATGGCTGCCGATCCAGATAGCTTCTCTCTCGCCCTAATAAGCCGGCAGCGGTCTGATTGGCCTCCATTATGATTCCTTTGTCATTTAGAGTTACGTATCCCACCGGAGCCGAGTCGTAAAGGTCAAAATACTTTGCGCGGGATGCTTCGAGTTCCTGCTGCGTGCGGCAAAGTTCCTGATTCTGCATCTCAAGCTCAATCTGATGCACCTGCAGTTCATGTACTACGCTCTGCACATCGGTGGACGAAATCGCGTCCAGTGCCCCCCGCTGCTTTAGCAGCTTTTCCTCGGCCCGTCGGCGCAAGTCTGAAATTGAACCAAACATCTCTGGTCCACCAGCGGCACCTGCTTCAGCAGCGCCACCCTTCGGCTTTTTATCAGGCGACCGAAGCGCATCCTTCTTCGAGGTTTTCTTCTTTACAGCCATCACTGTCTCCTAGTGGCGCTATTTCGGAAGTGTGAAAAAAAATGTCGATCCTTCCCCAGGCTTTGATTCCACCCAGATGTGCCCTCCAAACCTCTCTACGATCTTTTTGCATATTGCCAGACCTATGCCAGTACCCGAGTATTCTTCTTTGGTATGCAGGCGCTGGAATACTTCAAAAATTCTCTTGAATTGATGGGGATCAATGCCGATGCCGTTATCTCTCACCCGGAATATCCATTCTTTTTTCTTTTGCTCAGCAGAAATATGTATATGTGGTGTGTTACTCCGATATTTGATGGCATTTGCAACAATATTCTGAAATAGTTGCATGAGCTGCACATCGTCTGCTGATACCATAGGAAGACGATCAACAGCAATTTTAGCATTGCTTGCCTGGATCTCAAATGTTAAATTAGCCAAAGTCTTTTCAACAATGTTGTTAACGTCTACCTGGACAAGGGGCCTTGAATGTGATCCAGCCTTTGCATACTGCAGGAGATCATTAATCAAATGATGCATTCGCTCTGACCCTTCGACGATATGCGAAATATACTTATCAGTGTCAGCATCTGGAGTCTTTTTGCTATTATGTTTCTTAAGCAAGCCTGCAAATCCCGAAACCGCACGGAGCGGAGCACGCAGATCATGTGCGACGATTGAGGCAAAACCTCCCAATTCCTCGTTGCTTCGTTCCAACTCCCTGGCATACTGGTTTATTCTCTGTTCGAGCTTTTTCCTCTCAGAGATGTCACGGGCAATAGTGGCGGCGCCAACAATCTTACCCATTGAATCTTTAACAGGCGATATATTCAAAGAAACATCCGCCAGTGTCCCGTCTTTTCTCATACGCGATGTATCATATGCGGCTATGGTTTCTCCATGCTTGATCCTCTCTAAGGATTGCAACCATCTCGTCTGGATGATCAGGGGGAATCAAGAAAGATATGGGGCGTCCAATCGCTTCCTCAGCGGAATAGCCATAAAGTATCTCAGCTCCAGGGTTCCAGCTGACAATAATACCTTCCAATGTCTTGCCAACAATGGCATCAGTAGAAGAATCTACAATTGCCGCCAAACTGGCAATCTTGTCGTGAGCTTCTCTAAGTTCGGTGATATCTAACAAAACGCTAACAGCTCCTCTCACAGCACCATGACTATCAAAAAGTGGTACGGCATTTCCGTAGAAATAGCGAGTGATCCCGTCATTTCGTATAATCTCTAACTTGTCGCCTATTACCGGCTGCCCCGTAACGCAAGCCACCTTGATGGGCAATTGCTCAATTGAGATAGGCTCCCCAGCCCTGCGTATCTCGTATCTGTATCGCTCGCAAGGCGCATCTGTAAAGGGATTAGCGCCTTCTGGCAGTCCAATGATCTCCATCCATGTTGGGTTACATGTTATATGACTGCACGCCGGGTCATGAGCGACCAAGATGCCCGCCGGCAGCGCATCGATCACCGCTTTCAGCTCACCGCTCTGTTCCTGTGCATACGCCTGGCTCTCGATTAAAGTCCCTTCTGTCAGTTTGCGCTCGGTGATGTCGCTACCAGCCCCAAACCACTCTACGATCTCATCGGCTGCATTCCGCACCGGGACAGCTCGGGAGACTATCCACCCCAAAGTGCCATCGATGCGCCTGACTCGGTGTTCCAGTTCGAATACGGTCTCGGTTCGCACTGACTCTCCAATGATCTCCAGTACCCGCTTCTGGTCGTCCGGATGGATGTACTCCTGCAGCCAGCTAGTATTTGGCTTCTCCGTGTCTGCAAGAAAGCTTCCGCCCTTGAGCTGTCGCATCTCGCTCCAGTCCGGACTCATGATATAGAGCACTTGAGAACTGGCATGGATCAATGCGCGATATCGCGCTTCGCTCTTTATCAGCGCCTCTGCTTCGCGATTGCGTTCTGTAAAATCACGGACAACTGCCAGCGTGACGATGTCATAATTCAAATGCATAGGGCCGAGAGCTATATCTACCGGGAACGTGCTTCCATCCTTCCTTTTACCGTATAGTTCAAGCCGCGTGCCCATGTGACGGATGTGAGGATCAGACATGTATACTTTTTGTTTCTCCCTATGCTTTTTGAGGTAGTGCTCCGGAACGAGCAAGTCATGATTCATATCGAGCAATTCTTCGCGCGTATATCCGAATAAGGACTCAGCTTGCTTATTCCCCTGAACAATGTGGCCCTTATGGTTTACGATAAGGATTGCGTCAGGAGCGAACTCGAACAGGCCCTCAAACATTGCCTTGGTTTTGGTGAGCTCGAGCTCATACTTCATTTTCTCCTCTTCTATATTCTCCAGCTCATTAATGCGCTGCCTTAATTTCGCCAGATCTTGTATGAGGCGCTCTTTTGAGAGATCTTCCGGTGTTTGCATGTGCTCCTTTTGAGTCAATGAGATAGGCAAAGTGATATGTATCAGAATATCAACAAACTTCTCCTGTAGAAACTATGATGCAGATAATCAAGAGTTATTAATCCTTGATGATTAAGGGAAGAAAGAAACATCTTTATGATAGCGGCGGCCAAAATGCTCGGTATAAGTAATACCCGAAGATCTAAACTGGAAGTTACTTTCCATACTGAACATTCTTAGCGGAAGGTGATGGTATAGGGCAAATCTATGGCGCATTAAGCACTTGTCCGACCGTCCATGTCATGTAGGACAAACACCGAGTACTGGAATGGGGGACAGTCCGACATGATTTTCAGACAACAACCGATGTTTCCCGAAAACTATCTTCGATAAAATATAAAAGTAGCTTGTGCTACGGCAGCAAAATCTAATGGGAGGCTGTGTATGTCTTGTACCTATTTCAAGAATAATCATGACTTGGGATTCTGTAGTGCTTCGCCCGATATACACATCCCAAGTATCAACGAGATGAGCTGTTTCTGTTTTAAAGATGAGTATCATTTATGCCCCATATTTTGCACCTTCGTAGCTGAGAAAGATTTTCGGACGCATGTACGGAGAGGCGAAGATGGTGAACATTTAGATCAGAAGCAAAGGAGGTCTGAATGTTTGGCGTAAAAGAGAGACAGGCAGTTGATCAATCGGCTAACTTCTTTAATGAGACGAGTGAAATAAGTGCATTTAGAAACATCCGCAGTATCCTAATTGTAGATGAAGAGCGCGATATATTGAATCAGCTTTCGCAGAGTTTCGCTATTTGCGCGAAACAATATAACATTTACCTTGCACAAAACGGCAAGGATGCATTAGAAGTGCTCAAGACTTCAAAAGTTAATATTTTGCTAACTGCCGTTAACATACCAGTCATGCATGATTTTGAGCTTCCAGATTACACAAAACTCTATCATCCTGCTACGCGTATATTTGTGATGGGTGAGGATGATCCGTTTACAATAAAAAATAGATTAGCTGATTTGAAAATTTCGGGTTACATCAGAAAACCGCTAAGGATTGAAATGATCTACAGCATTCTACGAGTTTGACGGTGCCGGACGTCATTGCGAGTTTTCATATTCATTGTCAGATCTTTCTGGTTCTTGCCCGTTTTATTTACTCGACGGTGGGACAGCAGACATAGTTAGGCTACTATTGTAATGAAAATATCAATAGTCGAAGAGAATCAGACACTTCTAGAAAATATCAAGACTCTTCTCACGGGTGAGCCAAATTGTGAAATCGTTGGCGCTTTCTTGTCCGCGGAAGATGCCATGCCAGCCATACATAACAATCCTCCCGAGGTGTTACTCACTGATCTTGCTTTTCCAGGCATGTCAGGCATAGAACTTATAGAAAAGGTGAAAGAGAAATTTCCGGAAATAGATGTCATGGCCCACACTGTTTCGGAGAGTAGGGAAAGTGTCTTTTCGGCAATAAAGGCGGGCGCATCGGGATATATTCTTAAGGGTGGCAGACCCGTGGAACTCATCGAAGCTCTTAATGAGCTATATGAAGGCGGGGCACCGATGAGCCCCAAGATAGCCCGCATGGTTATACAGGAGTTTCAGGATAAGGGAATCGACGAGCAGTATCTCCTGAGCCAGCGAGAGAAAGAGGTTATCAAAGAAATCGAAAACGGACTCAGCTACAAAGAAATGGCCGACAAGTTCAATATAAGTCCGCAGACAGTCCATACACATATCAAAAATATCTACGAAAAACTCCAAGCGGGTGACCGGCAGGAGATGCTGCTGAAGGCCCGGAAGAAAGGTATTATTTAGTGGCTTATAAAGTCTATTTTTGTCCGGCATCCCAATATCAATCTGAGTCAATTGTCTCAACACCGACGAAGGTGAGCGGAGTTACCGGAATCAGTTTCCTGCCGTTCGGAAACCCATGAAATCAAACCATAGAGACATGACTTAATGCCTCTATGGTTTACCTGAAATTATCAGGAAGAAATCATCATTGAGCGATTCTGTGGCTATGAAAGGTTTTCAGGTGAACCAAGTGAGCAACCTTCGATATGCCTGCCTCGATGGTTACGACATGCTATTGCAAGCGTCAATTTCCTGGCAACTAGAGAGGGTACTTCGGTAATCATCGATATTGCCAACCCCCCGAGATTCAATTTTTGCCGTAGTTGCGACTTTGGAGAGGCCGATAGGACGAAGAATCCTGCTCAGTTCGGCGGGGGGGAGGTATTCTTGTCGGCAGATAGAAGTTTGTTTATAAAGCGCTCATATCTCGTATATGTTGGAATGATATATTGAACTCATTGGACTCGTTTATTTTAGTACCAGAAACAGCTATATGCTCGAAAAGAAAGATAAAAAGCCTTATAGAATCGCTGATTCGTAATCAGTAGGTCGCCGGTTCGATTCCGGCAGGTGGCTTATTTTTCAATCAGTTATGATGACGATAAAAAAGCATATCGTATTTATCTCGTATTCACTCAATTGGACGGCGACAGTAACATAATGATTCTATCTTGAGTCCAGAGATTCGATGGAGCAAGATAATTTCTCACAGAAATCTCGATTTTACCCGAGATGCTGAAGACGCTTTGTTTTTTTAGGCTAATCATCGATGACAGACTGTCACATCCCCCTGATAAACAGCGCGAGTGACTTTTTCTGACTGTTTCTTTCCATCTAAAAAACCAAACCCACAGTAAAATGTTTGGGTGATGCAACAATGCTCGGATGATGATTGGCGCTCCGATCGCGGCAGGTAACAGTCGGTACATTATTGGAGGGAGGTCTTTCCAGATGGGCAGATTCTTGCCGTTATCAACGTAGAAAGCTATCAGCATCAACACATACGATGTTCCCACGCCTGCAATGTGCGGCCTCACCCAGTTGCTCCAGCGTCGCTGGAGTGCTGTGCGCCCTAAAGAGGCTGCTGTGAGTGATATAGCTCCGAGAATGAATAGATGATAGTCCTCCGTCCATCGCAATGCCGACAGTACAGTTGCCGACGCGAAGACTACGAATAAGCACCAATAATATATCGTTTCGAATTTTGGGTGTCGCCTAGGACGCTTATTGCTCAGCATCGCCACAACGACAGTTATTACACAAATAAGGGCAAAAAGAACGTGCAAACCCATAACGGCAGGAAAGAAGGTGAAATCCGAAGGGATAACAATGCCAGCGATGATTGTTTCTCTATTCGTCATGTATTCCTGCTTTCATAGGAACGCTCCTACCTGCCTAATGTGTCAACCGGAGAGTTGCTTTTACGCACACGACTTTCCACAATTGCCGTGAGTGCTGTTTACAGTTAAATGAAACCCTTCAGTATACCTGCTGCGCCCTTGAAAAAATTTCTATGTGCAGACTCTCGAACTTTATCTGCGAAAAATAGAACCCATAAATCGATGTGTCGAGAGATGAAGTCGGTCCTAATCTCAAAAAGCTTCGATGCTTCCTCCTGTTCTCCCGATTCCAACGACGCAATAATCCTTCGCGTCAAATCATAGATAAATTCCAGCTCTATCCCTATATGTTGGGATGGCGCACCTTCGATTATTAGCAGTAGTATAGTCACAACCGCTTTCACGACTGACATTTTTCGTTGGAATGTTATCATAAGAAATGGAACCGATGTTAGAGAATCAACTCAGCGGAAAATTGACCTTTTATAAATGGGCGTCGGCTCTTTCTTTGGTCACCATCTTCTATAATATTTTTGAAGGAGTTGTTTCCGTATTCTTGGGTTTTCAAGACGGCACCGTTACTCTATTTGGGTTCGGAGTGGACTCCTTTGTCGAAGTGATATCGGGTATCGGAATATGGCATATGATTCAGAGGATGAGACAGAACAGCACTCAACATTGCGATGACTTTGAAAGAACCGCTCTTAGAGTTACCGGCACATCTTTCTATATTCTTTCTGCCGGCTTGATTATTATTTCCTTTGTAAACATTTACGAAGGAAATAAGCCGGAAACCACTTTTTGGGGGATTGTCGTTTCGATTATTTCAATTCTGTCTATGTGGGTGCTTATTCATTATAAAATGAAAATTGGAACACAGTTCAAATCTCAGGCAATGCTGGCAGATGCTCAATGCTCAAAGGTTTGTGTATGGCTTTCTGTTGTCCTTCTCGTTTCGAGTGCCGGGTACGAATTGACAGGATTAGGGCTCTTAGATTCTTTAGGTGCCTTAGGCATTGCGGGTCTTTCCTTTAGAGAAGGTCGCGAGGCATTCGAAAAGGCAAACGGGAGTGTGATATGCGGTTGCCGAATTCAAGACTAGGTAAAATTGAGATACGCCACCTGGGCATTTCGACCAGCGTCCTTCAGGCAACGTTTCGGTTCTCGATTAATAAGTAGCTATCGAGAATTCGAGTTCGGTAATTGCTACTCACAATTGAATACAGAGATTCAAAGGAGCGAGATAATTTCTCTGCAAATTCATGAGACGATGCAAATGCCTTTTCGACGATTGCTGTTACAGCAAGGATGCTGCCGACAGCCAAGACGCCCGTAATGAGACGTCTAATCTTGGCTGTCGACTCTATCTTTATATCGTGCAGTTGAAAAAACTACCGTAGACTCAATTGAAGGATTTCACTCATTATTTATCGAGCGCTCGCTTTATTGATACCTTTAATTCCTTGATCCGGACAGGTTTCGGGAAGAAGTCATGGACAGACTCCTTCAGGGCCTCTATAGCGGTATCGAGATTTGCGAATGCGGTGATCATTATGACTTTGGTATCCGGATGCGATTTCTTGACGGTCCTGAGCACCTCCATTCCGTCGCTCCCTTTCATCTTGTAATCGGTCACTACGACATCGAACCTCTCGGTCTTCAACCTTTCGAGTGCTGAATCGCCACTCAAAAATGTCTCCACATAATAGCCGTCCTGTTCAAGTGCCAT
>Ga0181523_10001885_pt1 | contig 21392 bp, 11 predicted proteins | sample PEATcosm2014_Bin_43_FD_119752 | JGI IMG/M metagenome (GOLD analysis project Ga0181523, IMG submission 119752) | Peatland microbial communities from MTU Mesocosm Facility, Houghton, MI, USA - PEATcosm2014_Bin05_30_metaG | ecosystem: Environmental > Terrestrial > Soil > Wetlands > Peat | place... | reverse complement strand
GCCGACAACCAGCGTCTGGACCGGGTGACCCAGCAATTTCGGGCCAGCACCTGATTTTTTTATTTGAGCACGGCGAAGGAAAGCATAGGGTTCCGGCTTTCACTCCGGCAATGCTGTTCTTGAAGTTATAATGCGTCACGAGAGCACTTCTCGTTAATTTGCAGTAATTGCATCTGATCAAGAAAACTTTGTTCGCTTGGCTGCTGCTGGTTGCCGCAGTTGCCCAAGCGCATCCGTTATGTCCGCCGATAATAAATCCGATCAACCGCCATTCCTATCTGCTCCTGAACACGGCCACCTGGAAAGATTCTGAAGCCGAGGCGGTTGCGCTTGGCGGACATCTGGCCACAATTCGCAATCAAGCTGAAGAGGACTGGATTTTTCGCACCTTTGGCAGCTACAGCGGCAAACAACGTCTTTTGTGGATTGGTTTAAGCGACACTGCCAAAAAATTCCATTTCAGTTGGAGCAGTGGCGAATCGCCGTCCTACACTTGTTGGGCGCCGGGCGAACCCAACAACGCCGGGCGCGGCGAGGATTTCGTTGCCATTTATTACCCAAACCACAGTCAGGGCGGAAAATGGAATGATTGGAATGACCGCACCGAAGATCCCATCGGCCTGCCTATGAACGGCGTCGTGGAAATTGTTCAGGCCGCCCATGAAACCACCCCTGCCCAAATTATTGTTCCACCGGCCACCGTGACGATAGACCCAACGCTCGTTATCACCAACGACAGCAGCAGCATAAAATTGCAGTGGCCGGTTTCTGCATCGTCCTACATGTTGGAAGCGACTACGAATCTAACGCAGCCACTCACCATGTTCGGCTACTCCGAGACGACCAACGCCGATTTGGGCGTGATTTCTGTGGTCATTACAAATCCCGGTGCGCAAATGTTTTTCCGTTTGCGCAAACCTTAGACTGGCAAATTGCCACTGCTACCTGCGTGAAAACCACCAAGAAGCAATTGTTCGTCAATTGTTCAGCTTCGAATGGCAAATTTGTACATATGAAATACACCTTAAATGGGATTGTCGAAATGGTGCTGATTTCGTTGATGACTATGACTTTCGCGGCCAGTGCCGCAGAGACCAATACATTTTGGATTTCATCTCTTGACCTGCGCGCGGTCGAGCAAGATTTTGCCGTTGCGCGCAAAGACGCATCCGTGGACGGCCATCCATTGTCCATTGGTGGAAAAAAGTTTGAGCACGGTCTTGGCACGCACGCGAACAGCTCGCTGTACATCGCGCTCAATGGCCAAGGCGAGCGCTTCTCGGCGAAAGTGGGTGTGGACGACGAAGTTGGGAAGCGCGGTAGCGTCATATTTGCAGCGATCGGAGATGACAGGATGCTTTGGCAGAGCAACGTTCGGCGGGGCGGTGATCTGGCCAAACAAGTAGTAGTTGATTTGTTTGGGGTCAAGTTTTTGACCCTGATCGTCGGCGATGCCGACAACGACATCTACTGTGACCACGCCGATTGGGCTGATGCCCAAATTGTCATGCGCGAAGGCGAGCCGGTGGCGATTGTCCCGCCGACCGAATCCAAGGTAGTCTTGACGCCCAAGCCGTCACTCCAACCACGCATCAATGGTGCTAAAGTGTTCGCTGTGCGTCCAGGATCTCCATTCCTGTTCACGATTCCTGCCACGGGCGAGCTGCCGATGACTTTCACGGCGGAGGGGTTGCCACAAGGGCTGCAACTTGACTCCCAGAATGGCCGGATCACTGGAGTCTTAAAACAGAAAGGCGAATTTCTCGTCACGCTCCATGCCCAAAACGCTCTTGGCACAGCCGAGCGAAAATTCAAAATCATCTGCGGCGACAAGATCGCGCTCACGCCCCCGATGGGTTGGAACAGTTGGAACTGCTTCGGTCACGACGTTTCGGACGCCAGAGTCCGGGCAGAGGCTGATGCGATGGTCAGCAGCGGGTTGATCAATCACGGCTGGACTTATATCAATATTGACGATTGTTGGGAAGGCAGTCGCGATGCGGAAGGAAAAATCCTTGGCAACGAAAGATTCCCTGACATGAAGGCGCTGGTTGATTATGTCCACAGCAAGGGTCTCAAGATAGGCATCTACTCTTCACCCGGGCCGAAGACCTGCGCGTTGTTTGAAGGCAGTTATCGGCACGAGGACTTGGATGCCCGCCGCTATGCCGAGTGGGGCTTCGACTATTTGAAATACGACTGGTGCACCTATGGAGAACTCGTTCCCAATCCCCGCCGCGAAGATGCGATGAAGCCTTACTTGGACATGCATGCCGCACTCGACAAAGTGCCCCGCGACATCGTCTTCAGCCTTTCTCAGGTCGGCCTTCCCTATGTGTGGGAATGGGGCCAGCAGGTCGGCGGCAATTGTTGGCGCACCACCTATGATATCAGTGACACATGGACCAGCATGTCGCGTAACGGCTTCGGTCAGGCTGGTTACGAACGCTACGCCGGACCTGGTCACTGGAATGACCCTGATATGTTGGTGGTTGGTTACGTCGGTTGGAGCGCCAATGTGCAACCAACGCGCCTGACGCCGAACGAACAATACACTCACATCAGTCTCTGGTGTCTGCTCTGTTCGCCACTGCTCATCGGCTGCGACCTGACGAAACTGGATGATTTTACGCTCAACCTGTTGAGTAATGATGAAGTGCTTGAAGCAAGTCAGGATCCACTCGGTTGTCAGGCCACACGCGTGGTGAAATCTGGTGCCATTGAAGTCTGGGCCAAGAATCTGGAAGACGGTTCGAAAGCGGTTGGCTTGTTCAACCGCGGCCAAACCGAAACTGTTGTGACCGCACGCTGGTCAGACCTTGGCCTCAGTGGCAAGCAGTCAGTGCGGGACCTCTGGCAACAGAAGGACCTTGGAGTATTCGACGGCCAGTTTCAGGCCCCTGTGTTGCGTCACGGCGTGTTGCTGGTGAAGATAACACCGGCAAAATAGTTTGCCTGTTGTCCGATGCTTGTCTGCCAATCGCACCAATCACTTGACCCATCCTTGATCTGTTGCCTGACGGTAGAGTGCGGCTAGTTGCGCCGGGGTGACGAAGACCATATTCGGGTCGCGCTGTTCATAGATGCGGGCAAGGTCATCCGCGCTGAAGGTCCAGCAGTGAACGAAGCCGTTCACAAACGCAGGACGGCTTGACTTGGTTTGCTCCCGGACTTCGCGGAGAAAACCATCCTTCCCGTATCGCCAGCTCGTCACGGCGCGAAAGACTGGCATGCCATCAGGCAACGAGTAGGTCAGTTTGTCGATGCCCTCACGGCCTGAATAGCGGCCCATGTCCGCAAAAATTGAGTGGCAGAACGGAAGTGCCTTTGCATAGTGGGCAACGATATCGTCATCCCCACTCGCCGTGCGGACAGTCCGCATCCCCATCGCCTGCATCGAACGCGCCGTCCAGTCGAGAAAGCCGGCATAGACGCGGTCACGATCGGTGAATGCCTGGGCGTAATCTTCCGGCTCTGTGTAAGCGACACCGGAAACGTCCGCGATAAATTCCGTTTGTGGCGAAGCCTGTTCATAATACCACTGCGCCACGGCAGGCATTAAATCTCGAATTGCTGGCCCCATGCCAAATGCGAGTGGAAATTTGCCGAACGATGGATGGTGGAAGTATTGCGAAAAGAAAGCCATCCAGGTGTTTTCGTTATCGCCATCGGACATGACCAAGGCGATGTAAATCGAGTTTTTATCCAGAGGCGGCGGGGGTGGCTGTTGCGGCTGTGTCAGCCGGTCAATGCGCACGCCGCTCATCACGCAGGTATTGCCCAGGAAGTCGCTGCAAACGAGTCCCTTGGCATAACGACTTCCAAGAGCGACGCCGTCCCCTTCACCTATCCCGACACCTTCGCCAGCATAAGGATAGCCGAGCACCGCAATATTTGGATCCATCTCGGAAAATATTTCTGCCATGAGCCGGCGTTCAGCAAAGCGATCCGCACCCGGCTGGACTTCGTCCATCGGTCCCACAATCCAGAACATGACGCTGTGCCATTGATAATCATACGCAAACGTGCAATCCGCCATGAGCCAGGGATACATGAATCGGCACAGGTGGCGGCTCAACCGGCTTTTGTAATTCGTCCATACCCAGCGCATTCCCTCCACGTAACTCTGAAACCGCTCGCGCAGATCAATCTTCACCGGCAATCCCAGTTTTTGCGCCAAATCCGGCGTGGCCACGATTAAATCTTCACATTCCGCAACATTCACCGCCAACACGTTGCCGCGATAAAGTTTCGGGTCCGGAATAATTGCGCCTTTGCAGACGCTGGAAAATTCTTTGAAAAGGTCCGGCCAATTCGTCACTACCTCGTAGCTGTCTATGTAGCCTTTTTCTTTATGCCAATCCAGCCAGTTTCGATCCTCCTGACGACGTAGAATCCAGATTCTTGGCTGGTCGCGGCTCGTCAGACCTTGCAAGCAGGTGATGGCAACCCGTTCCTCGCTGCTCAACCGTTCTACGTTCACAACCAACAGATGGCGCGCCGGCGGTTTTGATTTGGGCAGATAAGTTTCTCCCCAAGGCCGGGGTGTGACAACAAAAGGAAGATTCCCCGGCAATGGTTCCGGTTTCTGAATCTGGTCCAATTCCGCGAGCTTGGCGCTGAAGCTGTCGGTGGTTAATTTGCCTTTTTCCAACTCACACCAAAGAATGCCGCGGATCAACAATTGCCCGGCAAAGTAACGATCCGATTCATTAGCGCCCGCTGCAACTTGTCCTATCCACACATCACGCGCGCCGTGAAAACCAGTGCCGAGATGGCGGATGAGTGCCGCCCCCGGATGCTGCTCATCACCGACACCAAAGTTCACCAGCGGGAGAACCTGGTCTCCGGCAGCAAAACTTTGCGGGTCAAGCCACTGAAGCTCGCCTTCGTCGTCCGGCAACATGTCTTCTTTGAGGTCGAGCGGATGTCCCGCGATGGAAGCACGAGGCTTTTTCTCTTTCTCCATCGGACCGCCAAAATTACCAGTGTCAATGCCGTTGGCATCGTGACCGAAATAAGCAATGTGACCGAGGTCTTTCCATTGGCCGTTGACCTTGACACACGGGTGACAAAAGGGAACGCCATTCATGACGAGGCATCCGCCCGCCGCGTGAAATTTGCGCAGGTTATTGAAAGCGATCTTGGGGAAGGCGTTGCCATACGGCATCACCAACACCGTGATACGCTGCGCATTCAAAATAGCCGGATCCGATAGTTGTGCGGTTGAAAGTGTTTGTGCTTCGATGCCATGCTGTGCAAGCACTTCAACCATCTGGAAAGCCGGCAGCGACGGAGTGCCACCGTCGGTGGGGAATCCTTCTTCAACAAACACTGCGACGCGCGGTGAGGCGGCACTCGTTTCCGGCGTGTTTGTCGTCTGGGAAAATCCTGACAAACTCGGGCAAAGGAAAAACACCAATGCCACTCGAAGCAATCGGACTGTCTGGGTCATTTCATGCCTTTCTGTCATTTTGTAACGAAATGACAATCTTTGCCATGCCGCGAGATTAGTTGGTTGCAACTGGCTGGCAAGTCTGGCGCATCCGTCTTCGCTGCGATTTGGTAGGACGCGTCACTCAGTGCGTGCCGTCTTGATGTACATTGGAGCGGCGGCCAGAGGACTGCATGCCCCACCAACCCGAATGTCAGCGCTTTACTTCTCCACCGTGGTTGCCGCCAATTCGAATGTGCCGCCGAGGCGGATGTCGCGCGAGGAACTGCCGACCAGGATTTTGTAGGCGCCCTTGTCGGCCACCCACCCCTTTTTGTCCGGGTCGCAATGGGCGAAGGCGTTCCGGTCGAGGACGAGGGAGACTTTTTGTTTTTCTCCGGGTTGCAGGAAAACTTTTTTGAAGCCCTTCAGCTCCTTGAGCGGTCGCGGCAGGCTGGGGCTGACTTCCTGCACATAGACCTGCGCCACCTCCGCGCCGGCGCGGCTGCCGGTGTTGGCAAGTTCGAATTCGACCGTTACGAGCGATCCCGGCGCATCGTTGTTGGGAACAAGCTTGAAATTGGAATATTTGAACTGGGTATAGGAAAGGCCATAGCCGAAGGGGAACAGCGGCTCGATTTCTTTTGTATCGAACCAGCGGTAACCCACGAGCAAGCCTTCCTGGTAAACCACCGTGTCGTTGGTGCCGGGATAGGCATGGAGCGCGTGCGCCGGCGAATCCGCCAGCCTCTTCGGGAAGGTGCAGGGCAGTTTGCCCGAGGGATTCACATCGCCGAAAAGGGCGCGCGCCAGCGCGTTGCCGCCTTCAATGCCGGGATACCACGCGTAGAGCAGGGCCGGGACTTGGGCGAGCCACGCATCCATCTCCACGGCCCCGCCACCGATGAGCACAACCACGGTCCTGGGGTTGGCCTGCACGATTTTTTGAATCAACTCGTCCTGTCCACCGGGCAGCTTGAGATCCCTGCGGTCCGCCCCTTCGGTGTCGTAACCGCCATGGTGGTTCAGGCCGCCAACATAAATGACCACGTCGGCCGATTTGGCGGCGGCCACGGCATCGGCGATCAGAATGGAAACATTCAGAAGCGGCGGCGGCGCTTCGGTCTCCCGCCGGTCCGGTCGTCCCGAACCGCGCGGCGCATTGTAACCCTGGGCATAAATGAGCTTCACATCGCTGCCGAGCCGGTTGCTGATGCCCTGCAGCGCGGTGATTTCGTAAGGCGGTTTGACCATGGCGGAACCGCCTCCATGCGCAAACAGGGTCGTCGCGTTGGCGCCGATGACGGCGATGGATTTGATTTTTTTCGAATCCAGCGGCAGCAGATTTTCATTCTTCAACAGCACAAAGGATTCTTCCGCGACCCGGCGTGATATTTCCTGATGTTCCTTTGTGCTCAAAGGCGTTTGCGCCGCGGCGGCGGCGTTGGTCTCCGACGGATCGTGAATCAAATTCAATTTGAACATGACATAAAGATGCCGGCGCACCTTGTCGTCGAGCACGGACATCGGGAATTTTCCCGATTTCAATTCTTCGAGAAACGGATTGGCCAGATAATTGTTTTCGTACGGCGGGTGCGTGCCCATTTCGATGTCCATGCCGTTGAGCGCGGCCAAATCGGTGTGATGCACGCCGCCCCAATCGGAAATCACCACGCCTTTGAAGCCCCATTCGCCCTTGAGAATTTCGTTCAGCAAATGCTCGTTTTCGCAGCAATGTTGGCCGTTGATTTGATTGTAAGCGCCCATCACGGCCATCGCGCCGGCTTCCTGCACCGCCGCGCGAAAACCGGGCAGATAAATTTCGCGCAACGTCCGTTCGTCAATGATTTCGTTGATCGAATTGCGCTGATACTCCTGGTTGTTCGCCGCAAAATGTTTCACGCAGGAAAAAACGCCTTGCGCCTGCTCGCCTTCGATGTAATTGACCGCCATGCGCGACGTGAGAAACGGGTCTTCGCCCAGGTATTCAAAATTGCGGCCGCACAACGGCGTGCGTTGAATATTGATGGCCGGCCCGAGCATGATGTTTTTGCCGCGCTGTTTTGCCTCCTGCCCGATCACCGCGCCGAACTCTTTCGCCAAATCCGGGTTCCAGGTTGCCGCCAAACCGACCGCGCCGGGCATGGCCGTCGCAAAATCGTCCACGTGATTCAAAATCCTGAACGAGTTGCCCACTTCCTCGCGCACACCGAGCGGGCCGTCATCCATCTTTAATTCAGGAATGCCCAGCCGTGAAACACCTGCCGTCGAGAAATTGCCGTTGGCATGAACCAGCGAAACTTTTTCCACCAGCGTGAGCCGCGCCAGCAAATCATCTACGCGTTTTTCCATTGGCTGGTTTTCATCGAGATAAAGCGGGCGGTCCTGCCCGTGCGCGATGCCAAAAGTTGCAATCATAAATGCCGGCGCCAGAAGCGACAAAATTTTAGAAGGCCGTTTCATAAAATTTTCCATTCGTGTAATTGTGGACAAATATTTCATTTGTGGTCTGCAGCGAAGGGGATTGCCTACACAATTTCCGGTCGCGCTGCCAGCGAAATTTGCGCTGTTGAAACTGCGCGATGCTCCTGACACACTCGCGGCCATGAGTCATCTTGACCAGGCCCGCAAAGTTTTCGACATCGAACTGGCCGCGCTGAAAGCCGTCCGCGCGCAGTTGGGCAAAACCTTCGACCACTCGGTTGAGCTGATGGTGGAAGCGCTGCGGCAACGCGGGAAAATCGTTGTCGTCGGCATCGGCAAATCGGGAAACGTCGGACAAAAAATTTCCGCGACCCTGACGAGCACCGGCGCGCCCAGCGTCGTGCTCAACAGCGTGGATGCCTTGCACGGCGACCTCGGCATCATCGCCGACGGCGACGTGGTTCTGGCGTTGAGCTATTCCGGCGAGTCGGACGAATTGCTCAACCTGCTGCCCGCGCTCAAAAGATTTTCCGTCAAAATCATCTCACTGACCGGCAACCCGAAATCGTCGCTGGCCAGACACAGTGACGTGTCGCTCAATGTCAAAGTTCCGAAGGAGGCGTGCCCGTTCAACCTGGCGCCGACCTCCAGCACCACGGCGATGCTCGTGATGGGCGATGCGCTGGCAATGGCGGTGCTGCAGGCGCGCGGGTTCAAGCAGAAGGATTATGCGAAATATCATCCGAGCGGCGCAATTGGCCGGGCCATGTTGCTCAAAGTCGGCGACATCATGCGCGCCGGCGAGCGCAACGCCGTGGCGGGTGAAAACCTGCCGGTCAAGGACGCATTGCTGGTGATGACGCACGCCAGGTCCGGCAGCCTGAGCGTCGTCAACACGCGTGGCAAACTTGTCGGCGTGTTCACCGACGGCGATTTCCGCCGCCGCATGGCCACGGACGAAAATCTGCTGGCCCAGCCGTTGAAGAGCTTGATGACGCGCCATCCGATTTGCATTGGTGAAAACGCACTGGCCGCCGAGGCGTTGAAAATCTTCAACGAACGGAACATTGACGATTTGATCGTGGTGAACGTGAAACGTGAGCCAGTGGGTTTGATAGATTCGCAGGATTTGCCGAAGCTGAAAATCATGTAGCGGCAGGCATCCTGCCTGCCGTAGAGCCGGGCATCTTGCCCAGCGGATCAAACACACATCGACGCAAAGGACGCTGGAAATTCTTCTGACTCGCTTGGCAACTCGAGCGCTTATTCCGGGCGGCAGGATGCCGCCCCCGACGTCAGGCAAGATGCCTGACGCTACGAGTTCATTCCAGTCCGCTCGCCTTGCGCGCCCGTTTCAATACCTCATGCGCCTTGGCTCGCGCCTTGGACGCACCGTCAGCGAGAACTTTGTTCACGAACTCCGGATTTGCCGCGAGTTCCGTGCGCTTCTTGCGGGCGCCGGCGAAATAATTCCAGTAGTGCTCAAACAATGCCTTCTTCAAATCACCGTAACCCAGACCGCCGGCGCGCAAGCGGCTCTCAAAATCCTTAGCGACATCCGCCGGCGCCACGAGTTTGAGCAATTGAATGGCGAAATTCCTGTCCGCGTCGGGCTTGGGTTCGGCGGGCGTGCGGCTGTCCATGACGATGCCCATGATTTTTTTGCGGATGGCTTTTTCGTCGCCGAAAATTTCAATCGTGTTGCCGTAGCTTTTGCTCATCTTCTGGCCGTCCGTGCCGGGCACCACGGCCACTTCCTCGCGGATTTGCGGTTCGGGAATCACAAACGTCTCGCCGTATTGCTCGTTGAATTTGATGGCGATGTCGCGCGTCATCTCGACGTGCTGCTTCTGGTCACGCCCGACCGGCACAATGTTCGAGTCGTAAATCAAAATATCTGCCGCCATCAACACCGGATAGGCGAACAGGCCGTGGCTCGGCGCGATGCCTTTGGCTACTTTGTCCTTGTAGCTGTGGGCGCGTTCGAGCAGGCCCTTCGGCGTAACCGTGGACAGCAGCCAGGTCAATTCGGTCACCTCCGGCACGTCGGACTGGCGGAAGAAAACGGTCCGGTCCGGGTCGAGCCCGCACGCCAGAAAATCCAACGCCACATCGAGCGTATTTTTACGCCGTTCCGCCGGGTCAAACAGCGACGTCATCGAATGATAGTTGGCGATGAAATAAAACGCCTCGCCCTTTTCCTGCAGCTCGAGGGCGGGTTTCATCATCCCGAAATAATTTCCGAGATGCAGCGCGCCGCTGGGCTGGATGCCCGATAGAATTCGCATGACCAAAAGTTAATGGACGACTTCGCGGAAGAAAAGCTCGAAGCACCAACATCCAGGCTCCAGCGAGACTTCAAACATCAAATTCCAAAAGCCCGCCGCGAACGCCGCTGCATCGGGGCTTGGTTATTGGAGCTTCTCTGGATGTTGGAGCTTGGAATTTGGAGCTTCTTGCAGTCGCCGAATTGTTCCGGCATTCACTTCCCACCGTTGCAAATCTTTTCCCAGTTCACGCGGCCAGTTTTCTTCGGTGGCGGTCATGAACACCTGGCTGCTCGTTTTGCGCGCGTGCTCCAGCAACGGCAGGAAACCGCTGCGCCGTTTCGCGTCCAGTTCGCCCATCACGTCGTCAATCAACAAAATCGGAGGCGAACCGTGGAGGCCTGCAAGAAATTCCGCCTGCGCCATTTTCAGCGCGATGGCCAGCGTGCGTTTCTGGCCTTCGCTGCCGAATTGCGCAGCGGATTTTTCGTTCAGCAGCAATTGCAAATCATCGCGGTGCGGCCCGACGAGTGTGGAGCGATAACCTTGTTCGCGCGCCCGCGATTGCGCCAGTTCCACGGCGAAATCCTTTTTCACGCTTGGTTGATATTCAATGCGCAATTCCTCGGCATCGTTTGAAATGCGCCGGTACGCCAGCCGCGCCAGCGGTGAAAATTTCGGCGCGAGTTCGCGGCGGGCGTGGATGATTTCGTCGCCGAGCTTCACGAATTCCTGCGAAAAACTGTCGAGCGCGGCCTCGTCAATGGCGCGTTGCTTGAGCAATGCGTTGCGGGCGCGGACGGCACGCATGTAACGTTGAAGCAGCGGCAGGTAGCCGGGCCGCGTCTGTGCCAGCAGCAAATCCAAAAACCGCCGCCGCGCACGCGCCGTGCCCTTGACCAGATGCAAATCCTCCGTGCAAAACACCACCGTGCGCAGGACACCAAGGTAATCCGTGAGTTTTTTCACCGGCTGGCCGTCCAGCGCCAATTTGCGTTCACGCGCCGACCAGAACATTTTGATTTCGCGCTCGCCCGCGCCGATGACTTTGCCGCCGACAAAATAGCCGCGCTGCCCGTGCCGGATCATCTGCGCGCCGCCGACGCCACGAAACGAGCGCAGCGTGGCCATGAGATAAATCGCTTCGAGAATGTTCGTCTTGCCCTGCGCGTTGTCGCCCAAAAGCAGATGGAAGCCGGGCGCGAAATCCGCGTCCAGCCGCGTGTAATTGCGGAAGTCACGGAGTCGCAAATGGGCCAGATGCACGCAGAGAAAATAGGAGCGCGGACAGTCCGTCGGCGAGTTTTTTCAATTGCGTTGGAGTCCAAGCTTCAGCTTGTTTTCAGGAACTGGCTAAAGCCTGAACTCCAACAACACGCGAATCGCCGTGGCACGCTGCAGTTTTGTTCAATTCAGATTACTCCGCCGGCGGACCGTTCAACGGCACGGCGCGATAGTATCGGGATGGATTGCCCTGCGCATCGGGATCCACGAAGTGAACGGAACCGTTGATCACCTGGTTGGTGCAGACAGGCGTCCAGTTGAGCAGGTCCGTCGAATACTCGACACAGAACCAGGCGGCGTCCGGTCCCGGTGTGACGAGATGGAAGCATTTGTCAGGCAACAGGCAGGTCACCGGGCGCGGACCGTTGCTGTCAATGATGATGGCCGCAGCACGGCGCGGGAAGCCGAGAAGATAATCTGGCGGGGAGTTGGTGGATGGCACCAGCGCGAGAATGACGGTTTTGTTCACGTCGGGCGGGCCGTCGTCAATCGGCACAATCGTGATCAGGGCGCGGCATTCGCCGGACGGAATGGTCACAAAACCGGGCAGCGCCACGTAATCCACGCCGTTGCTGGCGGTGCCGCCGATGTCGTAGGGCACCGTCAAATCGCCGTTGGTATCGCCGAAGCGGCGCACCGTGAACGTGGCGGTCTTGGGACCGCAGTTGGTGAAGAACCGGCAGACCGCCGTGGGCCAGGCAGCCCACGTTGGCGGCAAATTCGTTTCACCCGGCCAGACCCAGCAATTGGTCCCCTCGATGGCCACCGGATCGGTCGCCACAATGTTCACAATCGGCGGCTGGTTGGTCGGCGGCGGCAATAACGACGGCAGAATGAGGATGTTGACCGGAGCGGAAGTGGTCGAAAGGCCGCCATTGTCCGTGGCCACCGCCGTCAAGGCATCAGTGCCCACCGGCGCGTTGCTCCAAATCAGGAAAAATAAATTCGTCGGATAAATCGGCGGCACCGGTCCGCCAATGACAAGCCCGCCGCCGGCGAGCGGAGTCACCACCGGCACGCGCTGGCCCAAGCCCAAGCTGTTTGTCCCTGCGAAAAACTCGACCGAGGTCACGAAACCATCTGGATCATTGGCAAAGGCAAAGAGTGGAATGTTGATCGGAGAGCGAAAAACGGAGCCGTTGGCGGGGCTGATGATTCTCACCACGGGCGGAATGTTCGTCGGCGGACCTTGCAACACGGTAATGTTAACCGCATCCGATGTTGTGGATGCGCCGCCGTTGTCGGTGGCCACGGCGGTCAGCGGATAATTGCCGGGCGACGGATTGAGCCAGTTGAACAAATAAACGAGGCCAGTCACGCCGTTGACGCCAGGCGGATCGAGCACAACCGGCAAGCCTTTGCCGAGGTCGTTCGTGCCGGCAAAAAATTCGACGTTGGTAACGGAGCCGTCCGGGTCGCCGGCCTTTGCCAAAATCTGAATGTTGGTCGGCGTATAAAACACGGCGCCGTTCCCCGGCTCGATAATGCTCACCGACGGCGGCAGGTTGGTCGCGCCGTTCTCTTCGATATAAACCACCGCCTGACTGGGCGAGCCGATTTCATAATTCACGGGAGTCAACAGCGGCGAATTCGTCAGCGTCAGCACCACCGTTTTCACGACGCTCAACGCCACGTTTTGAATCGGCGTGATGATGATGGTGTTGGAAGTCGCGCCGGCGACGATCTCGACTAAATTGGGAGGAATCGGCGCGTAATCCAAGCCGTTGGACGCCGTGCCGCCAACGTCATACCAGACATTCAACGCCGCGTTCGTGTTGCCCGCCCGGAAAACCGTGAACACGCCGGAATTGGTCACAGTCGCAATCGGCTGGGTCGCTTGGACGGTGACGACCGGAATCAGGTTGGAACCGGCGGCTTGTGCGAAGGCCTTCGCCCCGCACACCAAAGTGGCAAGGGATAAAATGAGAAACTGCCCGCCTTTCAAACAACGACAATACGTTTTCATAAACACTGTCCTTTCAGGCCAAAACTATTTTCAATCCAAATGGCCGCTATTTTGCGTTATAGCGGCAAAATAATCCAATTCATTGCACCGTCAAGTGGAAGTTAGTGACATTTTGGTGACAGTTTCAAATCGCCAGCAGCAGCTTCTTGATTTCCTTCAATCGCGCTTTGGGGTCCTTCTTCGTCAGGCGGGGAAATTTGCCGCCGAGCGTGATGAAATCGCCGTGGCGCGTGAGCATCAACTTGTCGTCTTTCACCTCAATGGCGGTCACGGATTTTTCGCAGGCAAGAATTTTCAGTTCGGCAACCCGCAGCAGCAAATCAACCACTGGCGGCAACGGGCCGAAACGGTCGCGCAATTCCTTTTGCAAACTTTCCAGCGCGGATTTTTCAATGGCCTGCGCGAGCTTGCGGTAAATTTCGATGCGGTGCTGCGGTTCGTTGACGTAGGTGTGGGGCAGAGATGCGGTGGTTATCTCGGTTTCCGGTCTTGACGCACCCCTCGCCCCGGCCCTCTCCCCGCCTGGCGGGGAGAGGGTGGCCGCAGGCCGGGAGAGGGGTTCATTATCTTTGGATCCGGTTGGATTAAGCGGCAGAAAATCCAGTTTCACGCTGACTTCGACGCGCGGTTTTATTTTTTCACCTTTGAGCGAACTGACACTTTGCTTGAGCAACTGGCAATAAAGCTCGAAGCCGACGGCGGTGATGTGGCCGCTTTGTTCCGCGCCGAGCAGGTTGCCCGCGCCGCGGATTTCGAGGTCGCGCATGGCAATTTTGAAGCCGCTGCCGAGCGTCGAGTATTGCCGGATGGCGCTGATGCGTTTGCGCACGTCGGTGAGCAGGCTCACATGGCGGGGCAAGAGCAGGTAGGCGTAGGCCTGATGTTTGTAACGCCCGACGCGCCCGCGCAACTGGTAAAGGTCGCTCAAGCCGAAACGGTCGGCGCGGTCAATGATGATGGTGTTCGCGTTCGGAATATCGAGGCCGCTCTCGATGATGGTCGTGGATAGCAACACATCCGCCTCGCCATTGACGAACTTCGTCATGACTTCCTCGAGTTCGTCCGCGTTCATCTGGCCGTGACCGACGACGATGCGCGCGTGCGGCAAAAGCCGTTTCAACCGGTCAGCCATCGTCTGAATCGTCATGACGCGGTTGTGCAAAAAGAAAACCTGCCCGCCGCGGTTCAGCTCACGCTGGATGGTGTCGCGGATAACGCGCTCGTCGAATTGGGTGACGATGGTCTCGACCGGCAGCCGGTCGTGTGGCGGCGTCTGGATGGTGCTCATGTCACGCGCGCCGGTGAGCGCGAGATAGAGCGTGCGGGGAATCGGCGTGGCGCTGAGCGTGAGCACATCCACCAGCGTGCGCAGCCGCTTGAACTTTTCCTTGTGCAACACGCCGAACCGCTGTTCCTCGTCAATCACCACCAGACCGAGGTCTTTGAATACAATGTCATTTTGAATCAGACGGTGGGTGCCGATGACAATGTCCACTCCGCCATTCGCCAAATCCTTCACCACGTGCTGTTGCTGGCGGCGGGTGCGAAAGCGCGAGAGCAGTTCGATACGCACTGGATAATCGGCCATGCGCTCGCGGAAGGTGTTGAAATGTTGTTGCGCCAGCACGGTCGTCGGCACGAGCACGGCGACTTGTTTGCCGTCCATCACGGCCTTGAACGCAGCGCGGATGGCGACTTCGGTTTTGCCAAAACCAACATCGCCGCATATCAGCCGGTCCATCGGCTTGGGTTTTTCCATGTCAGATTTGGTTTCCTGAATCGCCCGCCACTGATCGGGCGTTTCCTCAAAAATGAAGGCGCTTTCAAATTCACGCTGCCAGGGCGCATCAGGTTTGAAAGCGTGGCCGGGTTGCGTTTCACGCGCGGCCTGGATTTGGAGCAGTTCGGCGGCAACATCGCGCACGGCGCGTTCGGCCTGTTCCTTCGCTTTTTTCCAGCGTGTGCCGCCGAGGGTGTTCAAAGGTGGTTGTGCCTTGCCGGCGCCCACGTATTTGCCGGCCAAATGTGCCTCGGACACCGGAACGTAAAGTTTCGGCGGTTCGTCGCCGGGATGGGCGGGTGCGTATTCGATGACGAGGCATTCAATTTCGGAGTTCGGAATTCGGAGTTCGGAGTTGGAAGGCCCCGCTGTCGTGGGCAGATTTTTCAGCCCGAGAAAGCGGCCGATGCCGTATTGGATGTGGACGACGAGATCGCCTTCTTCCAATTCGGTGAAATCAATGTCGAGCGCAGAGCGGGTGACCAGCGCGTGCGGCGATTTCAACCGGCGCGGCCGTTGGATTTTGTAGCGGCCAAAAATCTCGGCGTCGGTGACAACGACGAGTTTGGCTTGGTCGCAAAGAAAGCCTCGGGAGAGCGAGCCAAGATGCAACGTAGGACAGGCGTCGCGCCTGTCTCTGATTTCCTTTTCAGGAACTTTTTCAGATGGAGACAGGCTGGAAGCCTGTCCTACGAGTTCCGCCCAGATTTCCTCGAACCGCTGTCGTTCACCGTCATTGTTGCAAAAAACGTGGACGGCGTAGCCCTGCCGCAGCCAGCGGTGAAGCTGGTTGAAAAATTCGCGGCGCTGGACCTCGGCGACTTGCAATTCGGGCACGCGTTCAGCCAACGGACGATAAGCATCAAGCGAGGTAAAAAGCGGAGCGCCCCTCACCCCGTCTGACGGGGAGAGGGTGGCCGACAGGCCGGGTGAGGGATTTTCGTCATCGCTTAGTTCAACCGACGCGGAACCGTGATGGTTCAGTTCAACGAGAAAATCCCGCCAGGAAATGAAAAGTGGATCGTCCGCGGGAATTTGCTGCGCATATTCGTCAGCGTGAATGGAAAGCTGTTCGGGCTCACACAAAACGAAAATGGTATCGCGCGGAAGAAAATCAAGCAGCGTGGCGGGCGTTTGGATGGCGTCGGGACGGGTTACACGAGTCCCATTTCCCAGGTCAGGGGCTTGGGGAACTCGCCCCGCCGTTTGAAGGTGTTTCAAGATTCCCAATTCGCCGGCGGGCGGCAAAACGACGCTGGAAATTTCCCCGCGCGAAATCTGCGTGGGCGGATCGAAATGGCGGAGTGATTCCAACTCGTCGCCGAAGAATTCCAGCCGCACCGGCCACGGACTGGTCAACGGCCAGACGTCCAGGATGCCGCCGCGCAGGGCGATTTCGCCCTTCTGCGTGACCTGGGCTTCGGGTTCGTAGCCCTGTGCTTCGAGCCATTCGATCAAATCCAGCGGATCGATTTTGTCGCCGCGCGAAAGCGTGCGGGTGCGGCTCTGGATTTCACCGGGCGGGAAAGTTCTTTGCAGCAACGCGGTGACGCTGGTGACAACCAAAGGTGAGGGTTGAGAGTTGAGAGTTGAAAGGACGACCAGGGTCTGCAACCGGTCGCTGATGGTATCGGCATGCGGGAGCTTGCCTTCGTGAGGAAGAATTTCCCAGGCCGGGTAAAACAGCGGTGGCGAACCGAGCCACGTTTCCAAATCCTGCTGGAAACTTTCCTGTGTTTTGAGACCGTCGGTGACAACGATGATTGGCCGGCGCGGGAAAATTTTACGGAGCAGGGCCGCAAAAAACGGTTGCGCCGCCTGGCAAACGCCGGCGCCGGACAGCACTCCGCCATCCTCCAATCGCCGCGCCAGGGACTGCACGGCGGGAGCTTGCGAGATGTCAGCGAACAAGTTACCTGCCGCCGACGCTGCCGCGTTTTGCGCCAAGCAATGGGAAATTCGCAGCCGGCGGCGTTTTCGTCAAGGCGAGGTGAGGAAATTACGGTTGATTTGTTTTCCAACCGCTGGCCAGGAATAAATTCATGCTTTCAAAAAAGCTGACGTTATTATTCGTTTCCTGATAGACCGTTTCGAAGTGGCGCGCGTGATTTCCCAGAAAACACGCTGTTTGTGCTGACCAGGTAAAATCGTAGGGAGTTTCGATCCACCCGCTATGCGCCAATGGTGGTGGCGGCAAGCTGGCAGGCGGCGGCGTGTTGGTGGCAGGAATATTTATCGAACCAACCACCCACACCCGATGTCCGGCTTGCAGCGTCCGGGCAATTTGATCGAGCACCGGCTGAGTCGCATTTGTATTTTGCATCTGAAGTTTGACCAAATCGTAGCGGTGGGTGGAATGATCGGCCACAGGCGGCACAGTCGTCCACGGTGTCGGGCCTTTAAAATAGCGTTCAAAGCTGATGCCAAAAGGCCATGGCACGACGACAATAAAATCATCCGGTGCGACTTTCGATTCAAGTTTTTGTGCCAGCAAATCCATATTCGTGAATCGGCAATTCAGATCACGTTGCGCATAGGGAACGGAAACCAGCGCCGTGGCAATGAGAAATCCGAAAGACACGGCCCGAAGAAAACCGCGCACCGGCGGCAGGCCGAGATCGAAGCACACTGCGGCCAAGGTCAACAATGGAAGAAAATACCACGATTGCGTCATGAGCGCCGCATACCGGAGAAAACCTGCGAATGCCACCACCGCCGCCAGCAAGGCTGCCCCGGCAAAGAGCGGCAGGTCTTTTGACGAAGTTTCGTTTGCAGTGGGACGGGGGTTTTTATTGCGGTCAAATAAGGTTGCAAAACCGAACACGACGACGGTCAGCGCGAGAAATTCCCAAACGTAAATGTATTGTCGTAGCGGAAACGCGACGGCGGTGTCGAAATTGGTGAACACAACCGCCGGCACAAATCCGATTCTTAACGACGTGCTGGATTCGGGCAAACCGGCGATGATTTTCCAATACGGCAACAAGGTAGCGGCGGTGACACAGGCGACCAGAAGAATTTTCCCGCCGGTTTGGAAGCATTTTCGTCTGAAACAGACCGTCCATGCTCCAAAGCAAATGGCGGCGAACAGAATCGCGTTTTGATAAAGCGCCTGAACACTCAAGATCGCGGCCAGGGTTAAAATTCCAGCGCGCGACCACGAAGGCCTTTTCAAAAATATCCACATTGCGCCCGACGTTAACGCGATGAGCAGGCTCCCCAGACCATGCGCGCGCAATGAATCGCCATAATTGATCACAGTGCTGTTCAGTCCCAAAAGCGTCAGGCCAACTAATGGCGGCGAACGATGCGCTATCCCCGCTGCAATCCAAAGCGCCGCAATAATTCCCAAGCCTATGACAGTTCCCAGTAAACGCAGACAGAGGTCGCTGTGTCCAAGTCCCAAAGCCATCCATCCATGAACAATCACTGGCATCAACACGGGAAATGAATCTTTTGCCATGTCACCCAATGAATGGCGTCCGGCAAGATTGATGAGATTGACTTCGTCGTGCCAAAACCCCCCGGCATGAAAGAGAAAATAGAAATGCAGCCAGACGGCGGCGATGGTCATCAAAATCGCCGCAAGCCAGGCGGTCTGGCGGAAATTGTTTTTTTCGGGCGGCGCAGTCATGGGTTCATTTGCGTTGAAATATTTCCAGGCCGATGCCTCGGATTTTTCCGTAGCGCGCCGCTTCCTCCGCGCCCCAGGCGAATTTCGTCTCCGTCGTGGAAATAACATCGGCCAGTCCAACCCGTGTGTAGTTGGTCTGGTAGGAATTCCACCACTCGAAAATTTTCGGGTCGGAATCGCCCTGGCGTCCCCACGAAAACAACGGATTATCAGCAAAGACGACAAACTCCGGCGAGTTGGTTTCGATTTCGCCGATCATCTCATTCTGCATTCTCCGCGCGAATGGCTGCGGTTCCATCAGCCCGTAGGTGTAAATGTAGCCGGTGGCCGAGCGGCGGTGGGCGAGAAAGTAAATTTCCGGCTCCGAACCGAGCACGGCCAGTCGCGCCGCCGGCGGCGATTTTTCCCGAATGTATGCGGCGACTTCCAACGCTTCGGGAAACGGGTCTGGACCGTACATCACGCAGGTGGCCTGCACCGGCGTCAGTCGGAACCAAATTCCACGGTTGGCCGCAATCGTGACCGCAACCGCCACGACGCAAATCCAGACCGGCCAGCCGCTTAACCGGGATATTCCGTTCCTTTGCGCCCACCAGCGGCTGGTCGCACTCACGGCGACACCATCCAGCAACGCCACCGCGGGCAGCACGATCAAAAAATAGTGTTTCCGAAAGTAGAAATCGGGGCAAACCGCCAGCGCGGACGCGAAGCAGAACCCCAGGAGCCACCCGCGCGACGGTCGCAACCGTTCGTCGAGCCAAAGCAGGATTAATCCCGCGCCCGCCATCAGCCACAGTAAAAATCCCGGCGCCATCACCCATAGAAAACTGTTCCAGAACAATGGCGGCGCGTAACTCAGCGGCACGACCGAGGCATATTGCCACGCATAGTCAACCGTCCAAAACCAGAACGCTCCAAATACGCCCGCGTGCCACAAAATCAAGCAGCACAAGGCGATCGGCAGAACGATGCCCGCGGCAAAAACTGCCAGCATTGTCAGCCGCTTGCCGACGGAAATTTCAGTTTGGCGAAAACACCAGACCGTCCATGCCAGCGACGCCCACAACGCAATCAGTGCGGCTTGTTGCTTCATCAAAACTGCCGTGCCGAAAAGGAGTCCAGCCGCCAGGACGACAAACCCGTTTCGATTTTGCCGCGCCTGCCACATCGCACACAAACCGGCCGTGGCAAAAAACGCGCAGAAATGCGTGGCGTGCCCGGCCAATCCGAGCATCGAAGGGCTGGCGGCCAGCACGGCATAGGCGCTGGCGGCAACGATTCCGGCCGTGGGGTCGAGCATTTTTTTGCCGAGCCAGAAAAGCATCAGCGCCGTCAGCGTGGTCAGGCACAGCACGCCGAAATGGATACCGGCCGGCGTCTGACCGAACAGCGCCATGATGACCGCATAGCCGGCATACGTGCCGGGAAATTTCATGTTGTAGGCAAGTTGGTAGGGCGGGATGCCCTGCAACATGAGCTGGCCGGCGTACGCGTATTCGCCCTCGTCGCGCTCGAGCGGAAGGTTCAGAAGCCGCAACCGGACGGCGGCGGCGATGACGAGCGTCGCTACCATGAACCACCACGTCCAATGTCGCTGAAAAAGTCTGGAGGGCGCGGTCGGCGCGACAGTGGGCGGCGTCATGCGCGGCAATTGAACAAATCAGCCGCCGGGAGACAAGCGGATTTGCCGGACGCGATGGTTCGGGGGCGCACCTGGACATTGCGACGCAACGCCACAATCATGCGGCAGCGTGCTCGCTTGATTGAATGTCCTGCCGGATAAGTCCGGTGTTCATTCCGAAACAATGCAACTTTGTTTGTCGCCGTGTCCAGGTGCGCCCGGAATCACAGTTCAATGGCCGTTGTCTCGGGCCGGAGGATTCACGGCGGTAGTTTGAACCGGCGGAGACAGGGAATCCGAGTCCGCCGCGACCAGGAGGTAAATTCTAAAGTGCCACATGTTTTTGCCCTTGTACTGGTTCCAGAAATCGTCAACGAGTTTCCGGGTTTTGAATTCGTCGGTCAGGGGTGGTCCCATGTCGTTCCCGTTCTCCTGGGGGTCATTGGTGATGAACAGCGCGCGGGTCCCGGGAGTGAGCCGGTATTCCCCCCATATTTTGAACTGCGGATTCGCGCCGGTGGCCAGGAAAACGCGGGGATGGTCTGCCAGATAGAACTCGGCGAGGCTCGCCTGCCAGTAGTGGTTGGCGATGAGGAGCGTGGCATGATGGTTCGATCTGGCCTGTTCGATGTGCGCCGCCAAATCAGGCCAGCCCTGGGCACGTCGCACAAAGTGGTTGAAGGCGGGCAGCGACGTGAACGGCAAGAGGTGCAGTCCCAACGTCATCAGGCTGGCAACACCCAGGGCCGCATGCACTGCCCACTGCCAGCCGGGGCGGCGCCGGACCAATTCCTTCCAGAACACGACGAGCAAAACGATGCCGGGAACGAATGCCGGCGCGGCCCAGTTGGCTTTGCCAATGGCGTTGAGGCTGAAGAAACTGAAGAGGCCAAATAGCGGCAGGCATTGGCACAACAGGAAGCGCACGTGCGGATCGCGGTGGCGGGAGAACAGGAGACCAATGACGGCAACGGCCATGCCG
>Ga0181523_10001883_pt1 | contig 21394 bp, 18 predicted proteins | sample PEATcosm2014_Bin_43_FD_119752 | JGI IMG/M metagenome (GOLD analysis project Ga0181523, IMG submission 119752) | Peatland microbial communities from MTU Mesocosm Facility, Houghton, MI, USA - PEATcosm2014_Bin05_30_metaG | ecosystem: Environmental > Terrestrial > Soil > Wetlands > Peat | place... | reverse complement strand
GTGACCCACTACGTCGGCGTCGACCTGCACATGGTCAGCCCGACATCGAGCCTCGGCCAGTTGGCCACGGGGAAGCTCTCGGTCTCGTCGATGATCTCGGACCCGACGGGCGCCACCTCGCTGCTCGAGCAGGTGGCGTCACACATCTACCTCGGGCCGGGCACACCAGTGTCCGCCGTCTTCTCCCTCATGAACGTCCCGACGTCGCACCCCGTGTCGGTTCCGACCGATACGGACGTCCACGGCACCATCGTCCTGGCCTCGCCCTTCTCGACCATTCTGCGCGGCTTCCTGTAGATGGGGGCGGGGCGGCGGCGGGGCGGGGTCCGGGCCTGGCGGCTCCGGTTGCGCCGGGCCGTGCACCGTGACCTGTCCGACCGGCCCGCGGAGCACGGCGATCCGTCGGGCGGTGCAGGCGTCGGCTTCGGAGCGCCGGGGGCGGAGACAGCGGGACGGGGCACGGGCGCCGTGACCGGGGGCGGGACCAGCGGGCAGGACTCGCTCGACCAGGTGCTCCGACGGGCTGCCGCGGCGCGGACCGAGCGGCCCGACGAGGTGGGCTGAGACCCGAGACGGCCGCCTCAGGAATCGGGACCGGTGGACCCCCCGTGGCCGAGCCAGCGGTCGAGGAAGGGCAGGGCCTCGGTGCCGTGCCACTGGTGGCCCCCGTCGAAGACGTCGTGCGCCAGGCGCTCGCCGGCGCCGTGCTGCTCGTAGACGAGCCGGGTGCGGCGCACGGACTCGGTGGCGGCGGCCACGGGGAACAGCAGGTCCTCCGTGCCCGACTCGACCAGCATGGGGCGGGGAGCGACGAGCGCGCCGAGGTCCTCGTGCTCGAGGCGGCCCAGCATCCCGAACATGATCTGCGAGCCGCACATGTTCCACGGCATCTTGTGGCTCTCGGCCCACGAGGAGAAGTAGCCACTCACCACCGACGCGGCCACCCGGTCGTCGACAGCGGCCGTGAAGAGCGTCACGGTCCCCCCGTAGGAGATGCCGACCATGCCCAGGCGGGACGGGTCGACGAGCGGGTGCTGCTCGAGCACGTCGAGGCAGCGACGAAGGTCCCACACGTTCTGGGCCAGCGGATTCCACCCCGCCATGGCGGCATGGACGAGATTCGTGTCGCACGCGTAGTGGTCCTCGGGGTTCCAGTCGAGCCGCTCGCCGAAGCAGCGCAGGTCGGGCGCCAGCACGACGTAGCCGCGGCGGGCCAACTGGAGGGCGTAGTCGGCGTTGGGCATGTCGGTGTGCTCGAGGCCAACCGCCTGCGATTTGCCCGGACCGTGGCCGTGGCAGGCCAGAACGGCGGCGGCGGGCGGGCCACCGTCACGCCCGTCGGGCACGAGCAGGTACGCCGGGACCGACATGGTGTCCTCGGTGTCGAAGACGATCTTGTCCCGCCGGTAGCCGTCGCAGCGCACCGACTCGAGGGTCTCGACGTCGAGCGGGACGGGTTCGGGCTCGGCCCCGAGGAGCTCGGTGAGGCAGGCCCGGCGGCGTTCCACCCACGCCGGCAGGTCGGCCGGGTCCCCCTCGGGGAGGGGGTCCTCGTGGACGGTGGCGGCCAGTCGGGCCATCCACTGGTACCACGGCGAGTAGTTGCGGGCCGGCGGGGTCAGGACGAGGCCCCCGCTGTCATCGCTCATGGACGGTCCTTTCGCCAGGTGGTCACGGTCGCCGGTGGGCCAATGTAGGTGAGCCGGGGCGCGTGGAGGGCGCCGCCGTCCCGACTCGGGCAGAATTGGGCGGTGACCCTCGCCACGACAGTCGGTGTCCACCCCATCTCCCCGACCATCGGCGCCGAGATCTCCGGCGTCGACATCTCGCGGCCGCTGGCGCCCGAGGTGGTGGCGGCCATCCGGGAGGCGTGGACCACGCACCACGTCATCTTCTTCCGCGACCAGTCACTCAGCGCCGAGCAGCAGGCCGACTTCGCCCGCCAATTCGGGACCGTCACCGAAGCCCACCCCGTCCTGCCCTCCATCGACGAGAGCCCCGAGGTGCTCGCCATCGACGGCAAGGTGGACCGGGCGAGCTGGTGGCACACCGACGTGACGTTCCTGCAGACGCCGGCCATGGGCTCCATCCTCTACATGCTCGAAGCGCCCGAGGTCGGTGGGGACACCATGTGGGCCAGCCTCCAGGACGCCTACGACGGGCTGGCCGAGCCGGTGCGCGCCATGTGCGACCAGCTCATCGCCATCCACCACGACCCGTGGTTCGCGGCCGACGTGGCCGAGCGGGGCGGCTACGAGTGGGACGGCACCTGGCGGGAGAAGCTGCTCCCCGCGCTCCACCCCGTGGTGCGCACCCACCCGGAGAACGGGCGCAACGGCCTCTTCGTCAACCGGCAGTTCACCCGGACCATCTTCGGGATGTCGGACAACGAGAGCAACGCGATCCTCGAGATGCTCTACCACCACTGCATCAAGCCGGAGTACACCTGCCGCTTCCGCTGGCGTACCGGGTCGGTCGCCTTCTGGGACAACCGGGCCACTCTGCACTACGCGCTCGACGACTACGGCGACGCCGCCCGCTACGCGCACCGGGTGACCCTGCGGGGCGACGAGCCCTACGGCCCGGCCATGCCGCGGCCAGCAGACTGACGGACCCGCGGTCGCCTTGACAGCCGGCCTGGGGGCCGACGTCGGCATCGCCGCCGCGGCGTTCGTCGGGACGAACATCGACAACACCGTGGTCACCATGGCCCTGGTGGCCGGCGCTCCCCTGGAGCGGGCGCGCCGCATCGCCGTGGGCCAGCTGATCGGCTTCGCCCTTCTGTGCGCGGCCGCCGCGGCGGCGGCGGCCCTGCTCTTCGAGTTCTCACCGGCGGTGGTGGGCCTCCTCGGGCTGGTGCCCCTGGCCATCGGGCTGCGGGGCCTGGCCGGGTTCCGCTCGTCAGGAGCGTCGGGGGCCACCGGCCGGGCCGAGCGGGTGCAGCGGCGGGCGGTCGGGCGGTCGCTGACCGCAGCGGCACTCGTCACCGTCGGGGCGGGCGGTGACAATTTGGCGGCCTACATCCCGCTCTTCCGCGTGGGCGGGACGACGAACCTCCTCGCAATCTTCGCCGTGTTCGTGGTCGGCGAGGCGGTGGTGACGGCTCTCGTCCTCACCGGGGGGCGCCACCCCGGGACGAGGGCGGTGATGACCCGGCTGGGCGCCGTGGCCGTGCCGATCCTGTTGTGCTGCATCGGCGTGCTGGTGATGGTCGAGGCGGGCACGTTCTCGTTGTTGTGACCTGTGCGGCAAGGCGTCAGGGTGCCACCAGCTCGATGGCGGTGTCATCGGGATCACGGAGCTGGAGCGAGGGACGACCGCCTTCGAGCACGACGCCGGAATGCTCGATGCCGCTCTCGGTGAGGTGCTCGGCCCAGGCTTCGAGGGAGTCAGCATCCGGGACCGCGAACGCAAGGTGGTCGAGGGCCTCTCCGGCTGACCGATCTGCTGCACGCGCACCCTGCGTGAGGACCACGACGAACTTCGCCTCGCGATGGCGAAGCGCGACGTAGCCGATGTCGAGGTCCTCGGCGAAGGGGACGAGGCCGAGCGCAGCGGCGTACCACCCTGCGCTCTCCCCCACGTCGGACACCAACAGCTGTACGTGCGAGAGTCCGGTGATCGGCGCGCCCCGCCGGGACTCGTTGACCGGCCGGCACCGCCGGCCGATCCACGCCAAGATGGGGCGTTCCGGACCATGCCCGCCGACACGCCATCACGACGTGTCGGCCCTTGACTCCACACGGGGGACCTCACATGACCTTCACACCCTACGAGCGGCCCGTCCGCGCCGCCTTCGTGGGCCTCGGACGCATCTACGACCTCAACGTGCGCGCCTACCTCGACAACCCCGACGTCGAGGTCGTGGCGCTGGTCGATCCAAGCGAGGAGCGCCGCGCCCAACGCGGAGCGGACTGGCCGGAGGCGCGCACCTTCGCCTCGACCGCCGAGCTGGCCGCCAGCGGCCTGGAGGTCGACGCAGTGGAGGCGCTGCTCCCCATCCCGCTCCACGAGGAAGGGGTGATCGAGCTCCTCGGGCACGGGTGGCACGTCAATCTGCAGAAGCCGATGTGCAACGACCTGGAGGCAGCGCGACGCATGACCGAAGCGGCCGCGGCGAACGACCGCCTGCTCCGCGTGATGGAGAATTACATCTTCTACGAGCCGTTGCTGCGGCTGAAGCAGGTCGTTGCGTCGGGCGAGATCGGCGACGTCAGCGGGTACCACATGAAGATGGTGGGCAGCGGACGCGGTGGCTGGGACGTGCCGAACAGCAGCTACCGCTATCAGTTCCAGCAGATGAAGAACGGCCGCGGGATCCTCGTCTTCGACGACGGGTGGCACAAGCTGGCGACCGCCCTCTGGCTCTTCGGCTCCATCAAGGAGGTACGGGCATGGGTGGGCGGTACCGAGGTGATGCCGGGCATCGAGATCGATGCGCCCACGACCATCGTCTGGGAGCACCACAACGGGATCCGCGGCGTCTGGGACATCACCCTGGCGCCGGACATGTACCTGCGCTCCGACTACTACACCAACGACGAGCGATGGGAGGTCACGGGTCGCCGGGGCTACGCGCGGGTCAACCGGTGCACGGGCCGGGGGATTCAGCAGCCGAGCCTCGAGGTCTACGCCGATGGGGAGATGCGGTCGTACCACTCGCTCGACGACGACTGGGCGAGCAGCTTCAGGGACTCGGGCCGGCACTGGCTGCGCTGGCTCCGGACCGGGGAGGGACCGATGCTGTGGACCGGCGACGAAGCCATGGACATCCTGCGCTTCGCCCTCGCCGCCTACGCCAGCAGCGAGTCGGGAGGCGCCGGGGTGGACCCGGCGTCTCTCACTTAGAGCGGGCAGTGGGTAGCCTCGTTTCGTGGTCAAGCTCGTGTTCTGCCTCCACCGGCGCGCCGACATCGACGAGGCCGAGTTCCACCGGTACTGGCGCGAGGTGCACGGACCGCTCGCTGCCTCCTTCGCGCCGGTGCTCGGCTTTCGCAAGTACGTGCAGGTCCATACGGCATCGGTTCCCCTGAGCGACGCCATCGCCTCGGACCGGGGCGCACCCGAGCACTTCGATGGCGTCGCCGAGCTCTGGTACGACAGCGTGGACACCCTCCTCTCGGCCGCCCGGACCCCCGAGGGTGCCGCCGCCGCCGCAACGTTGCGGGCCGACGAGGCGAACTTCATCGACCACTCGCGTTCGCCGATCTTCCTGGCCGAGGAGCACCAGGTCCTCTGACACGCGCCGCTGCCGGTGCCGCGGTGAGATGATGGGGGGGACCTATGCCCGACGTCGTCGACTCGCTGATCCTGGACCTCCTCGAGTGGGTGGGGCCCCAGCCCCGTCCCTACGCCGAAGTGATGGAGGCGTGGCGGACCTCGTGTCCTCGCCTTCCCGTCTGGGAGGAGGCCAACAGCCGGGGCTTCATCGAGCGCCACCATGAGCCCGGAGGTGGCGCCATGGTCTCGGTGTCGGCCGCGGGTCGGGCGTACGTGCACGGTCAGCGTTCCCTGACCCAGCACTGACGGACCGCGGCGCCGGCAGCACCCGGTGGCAGTGGCCCCTGCCGCCCCGCCGTGCTTGACTGCGGCCACGGAGCCGGACAGATGGGAGGGGCCCCATGGAGGACCTGCAGGGCAAGGTGGCGGTGATCACCGGTGGCGCCAGCGGCATCGGCAAGGCGGTGGCCGAACGTGCCGCCGCCGAGGGCATGAAGATCGTCATCGCCGACATCGAGGAGGGCCCCCTCAAGGAGGCCGAAGGCGAGCTGAGCGGTCGGGGTGCCGAGGCGATCGGCGTGGTGACCGACGTGTCCGACGGTGCGTCGGTCCGGGCCCTGCGCGACCGGGCTCTCGACCGCTTCGGGGCCGTGCACCTCGTCCACAACAATGCCGGGGTCGGGGTGGGCGGCCCGATCTGGGATTTCTCAGAGGAGGACTGGCGCTGGATCCTCGGGGCCAACCAGTGGGGTGTCATCCACGGCATCTCGACCTTCGTGCCGCTCATGATCGAGCAGGGCGAGGGGCACGTGGTCAACACGGCGTCCATCGCCGGCCTGACCACGACGGCCTTCCTCGGCCCCTACCACGCGACGAAATTCGCCGTGGTGGCCATGTCGGAGGCGCTCTTCAAGGACCTCCAGGTGGCCGGCGCGCCGGTCGGTGTCTCCGTCCTGTGCCCGGGCTTCGTCCAGACGCGCATCGCCGAGTCCGATCGGAACCGGCCCGCCTGGGCACCCGAGCGCGATGTCGAGGGCGCCGAGGAGTTGCGCGGTGTCATCCAGAACATGGTGGACGCCGGGATCCGCCCTGCCCTGGTGGCCGACCGCGTCATCGACGCCGTCCGCACCAACACCTTCTACATCCTCACGCACCCCGAGCTGAACGAGGCCATAGAGACGCGGACCCAGGACATTTTGCAGGGACGGCCGCCGACGCCGAGCAACATCGCCTGACCGGCAGCGGCTATTCCTCGTGGAGGACGAGCGCCGTCGCGGTGCGGGCGGCACGCCGGCCGGGGAGCACTGCGGCCGCGATCCCGAGCACCAGTGCGACGATCGCCGCGACGATGACCGACAGCACCGGCACCGTCGGATCCGGCACCGCCCCGATCTGCTCCGCGAACAGGATCCACAGCCAGCGGCCGATCACGATGCCGAGCGGGATGCCGATCACGATCCCGATCCCGACCGCGATCGACGCGTGCCACGCCACGGCTGCCGACAGCTGCCGTTGGACGAAGCCCAGCACCTTGAGCTGTGCCAGGTCTCGACGGCAGCGCCGCACGGACGACGCCAGGGCCAGCGCGAGGGCCACGACCGCTGCGAGCGCGAGCCCGCCGGCGAGCAGCAACGGTGTGGTGCCCATGGAACGGTAATCGACGATCTGAGCGGGGTGCTGGACGCCGATGGCGCTGGCAACGTTCCCGCCGCAGACCGAGTTCTGCGGTTGCACGGCCAGGATCCGGTTCGCGGCGACGGACAGCCGCTGTGCAGCGGCTCGACCCTGCGCGGCGTCCAGACCGTCCCGGACGCGCAGGAAGACCATGTTGGGCCCGTCGCAGCCGGCGCCGTAGGCCTGGGGGCCCAGCTGCTCTGTGACCTCGCCGGCGTCGGCCGGCACGGACGCGCCGATCCCCATGGACGTGTGGAGCCCCTCGGCGATCCCGATGGCGGGCATCGTGGCCACCCCGACGATCGTGAGCCGGATGGGGTGGCGGGGAAAGCCGGGCACGTACTGCAGGTCGACGGTGTCGCCGATCCGCTTGTCGAGCTGCGCCAGTGTCGCCGCACCGAGCACGACCTGGCGCGACGTCTCCAGCCCGTGACCCGCCACGATGGGTGGCGCGACCGGGGCACCCGGGTTCGAGAGCAGCGTCGGCACCTCGACCCCGTCCAACTGCATGGTCGCGAACGAGACGCCGGAGAACGACGTGACGTCGGGATCGTGCCGGAGAGTCGCCACCGCCTTGTTCGGGACGGGTCCATACCCGTCGGAGCTCTGCACTGCGTAGTCCCAGTTCCACCCGTAGAGCGCGGGGTGGGACACCAGCGTCTGCAGGCTGGCGCCGAAGGTCAGCGTCGTCGTCACGACGACCATGGCGACGACCGCCGCCACCAGAGCCCACCGGTAGGAGCCCGCAGTCCTGCCGTAGCGTGCGTCGAGTGCGAAGGATGCACCCGCGACCGCCGAGGGCGGCAATCCGGACCGGGCCACGAGTTGCACGCTGGACGAACGGCGGGCGAAGGAGCGCGAGCGCCGCTGCACCCGGTGCGGTGCAGAGGCCAAGGCGAGCGCCACGGTACCCGCCCCGATGACGAGGACGAGAACGAGGAAGCCGACCCCGAGCACGGTCCAGTCGGCGTTCACCCCACGATCGGGGTAGACGATCCGGACGGGCCCGATCGGGAAGAGGCTGGACAGCGCCAGCGCCACACCCACGGCGAGGATCGCCCCCGCCACGATCGACCCGAAGATGCCGGCGAGGCCGTCGAGGGTGGTCGTGGCGGGGTCGGCCCCTACCGCGCGCATAACGGCCAGGTCGTGCTCGCGCCGGCTGAGCTGGCGGGCGACGAGTTGGATGCCGAGGAGCAGCGCGGCCAGTCCGGCGACGGCACCGAACACGCCGAGGGCCAGGGCCTCGGGCCGTATCGACTGATTGGCTGCGGCCTGGAGCTGCGACGAGACCTGGAAGTCGGTGAAGTACCGCTCGGTCGAGTTCCACCGTCGCTCCACGGCAGCCACATCGGCCGCGCCGTGGCGCAGCTGCACCCCGAGGTACATGATGCTGGAGTCGCCCTCCACCGATCTGGTGAGTGCCGGCGTCGCCACGATGTACGTGGGATATTTGGCGATCTGGTCCTGCACCACCTCCCGGTTCAGCAGGCCGATGCCGACGACCTCGAGCCCGATGCGTCGCACGGGCCCCGGCCCGTTGGGCGGCGAGATCGCCACGGGGATCACCGTACCGAGATGGAGCCCCATGGCCGCGGCCGCGCTCTGTGTGACGACGACCTCGTCGGCGCGGTTTGGGTCGGCCATCCGCCCGCTCGTCACGGCGAAGCGATCCTGGTTGAAGAGGAGCCCGTCGACGCTGCCGACCAGCACGACGTCGTTGTCGAAGCTCCGGGACTCGACCTTCCCCGCCTTCACGAGGGACGCGCTCAGCGCGACGTAACTCTCGACGTGCGTGACCTCCGGGTAGCGGCGCACGGCGTCCACCAGCTGCTGCACGTTGTTCGGCTGACCCACGCCGGGGCCGCCGCCGGCGGGATCGATCATGAGGTCCGACGGGTTGGTCGATGCCAGGAAGGTGGAGAACGACGACGCGGTGCGGCGGGCTGCCGCCAGCGACCCCAGCGCGACACCACCCACGAGCCCGATCAGGAGGACGAGCACTGCGTAGCTCCTCCGCTGCCGTCGCCAGCCGGTGACGGTTCGGTACCAGGCCGCGTGGAGGGCCGTCGAGCGCGAAGAGCCCTCCGGAGGGGCTCCGGGCGCGATCACCCCGGCGGACGGGGCCGTGGCCACGCGCGGCATGGCTCCAGCCTGCCCGACCTGCACCGGCACGCCAATGAGGTCAGCAGGGCCATGAACCTCGTGGTAGCACGAGTGCCGACCGGCCGTCTCCCGCCGAAGGCCGGTCCCTCAGGATCCGGAGGACGACGGCAGCGGTTTGAAGGGCTGTACCGTCACCCAGCAGGTGCCCTGCGGCTTGTGGTTCGTCTTCAGCTTGCACTGTGAGGACGGCGGCACGTTGTTGTGGACCTTCACCACCTGGTACTCGGTCGGCCCGTAGAACTTGTCGGGCCCGAAGCTCCAGACGGGTGACAGGCTGCCGGGGAAGTTCGTGATCTTGGACATGGCGGTCACGAAGGTGCGCCGATTGAGGTTCGTCCCCGCGTTGGTGGCCGCGGTGGCGAAGAGCTTGATGGCGCTGCACCACGTCGCGATGGGGCCCTGCTCCTCGATGTAGAAGCTGGTGCTCCCCGGCGCCGGCTTGGGGTAGGCCTTGTGCCACGACTCGTAACAGGCCCGCACACCGGGGTCGTAGCCCCCCTGGCTCTCGGGCCGTGCGTCGTCGAAGCCGCCGAGCGTCTCGGTGGTCACACCCTCCTGTCCGTTGAGCGCCTGCTCGTACGGGACCGGGATGAGGCCGAGCGCCAGCTCGACGGTTTGCTCGTAGTCGCTCAGGAGAAGCTTGGGGAAGTACTGCTGGGACGTCTCGGCCCCGATGTAGGGAAAGAACGCCGGCTCCTCCAGGAGCGGGATGACCGACGTGATGCCGGCCGCCTTGAAGCGCTCCACTGCGAGCTGGACGTCCGAGTTCGTGGTGGCCGTCTCGTTGTTGCCGGACGCCACGGTGACGACCGTCGGCGTCACGCCGATCTTCTTCAGGTCGGGCAGCAGGTCCTCGTTGAGGGCGTCCTGGTCACTGGTCCGGTCGCCCACGACCACGCCCACCTTGGCCGAGCCGCCCAGCAGCTTGGCGCCGTGACCCCACTGGACCAGCGCGGCCAGCACGGCGGCATCGTCGGGCCCGGTCCACCACAGGTAGGGCGAGCCCAGCTGCGTCCACTGCGACGTGGTCGTCCACGCCGCGATCATCGGCGTCTGCCCCTGCTGGGTGATGCAGAGCTCGTCGTCCCCGCTCCACGCCCCGAGGCCGTCCACCACCGCGAACGCCGCCGGGCTCCCCTCGGTCCAGTCCTTGCAGAGCGCCTGCATGCCCGCCTCGTCCTGCGGGTCGAACTGCACGATGATCGGGTTGATCTTGCGGCCGTGGATCCCCCCGGCGTTGTTGATCTGGTCCACGTAGAAGTTGATGGCTTTGGACTGCTCCCCGTACTCCACGTCCTCCGCGAAGCCGAGCTTCCCGGCTTCGGAATTGAGGTTGACGATCGGGAACACCACATTGATGGAGCTCGCCGTCACGCCGCGTGTGCTCGTGCTGGCCTGTGACACCGGCGTTGGCTGGGAGGCCACCTCCGCCGCGCCTGCTGCGCCCGCCCCCCCGTCGCTCGAGGGAGCCAGGTCGATCCACAAAACGAGGCCGACGATCACGGCGAGGACGAGCAGGATGGTGCGGACCTGCATGGCGGCCGGGCGCCGGCGCAGGCGGCGCCACGACCGGCCCAACGGCGTCAGCGGGTTGACGTGCAGCGTCGGCGTGCCCATGTTCCCCTTACCCTCCACTTTCCCCCGGTGCGGGGCCGTCCTGATGGACCGGTCCGGATGCGAGGATCGCCTCGTCGCTCGCACCAAGGTAGGCCATGAGCGCCGTCGGATCTGCGCGGACTTCCCCGGGGGGCCCGGCGACGGCGACTCGTCCCAACTCCATCACCACGACCGACGAGCACAACGAGAACACGAGGGGGACGTCGTGCTCGACCAGCACGATCGTGGTGTCGGCGACCTGGTGGATGCGCTGGAGCAGCGGGATGAACGCCTCGGCCTCCCGCTGGGCGATGCCCGCCGTGGGCTCGTCGAGCAGCAACAGCCTCGGGTTGGCCAGCACGATGGAGGCCAGGTCCACCACGCGACGCGTGCCGGTGGAGAGCTCCGCCGTGCGGTGGTCGTGGAACCGGCCCAGTCCGAACGCGTCAATGACCTGGTCGACCGCGGCGCGCTTGGCCCGCTCGGCGCGGCGCGCCCAGGGCAGCTGCAGGGTCGTCGAGAGCACCGACACCTCGCGCTTGGCGTCCTCGCAGAGCATCAGCACGTCGTACACCGTCAGCTCGGGATAGAGCCGGCAGTCCTGGAACGACCGGATCATCCCGATCCCGGCTCGCTCCTCGGGCATGTACTCCGCCAGGTCGACGCCGTCGAGCTCCACCGTGCCGCGGTCCGGGCTGACCAGGCCCGAGATGATGTCGAGCGTGGTCGTCTTTCCCGAGCCGTTGGCCCCGATCAGGCCGACGATGGCACCCGGCTCGGCGCTGAAGCTCACGTCGTCCACGGCGCGCACGCCGCCGAAGGTGACGCGCAGGTCGCGCACCTCCAGCCGGGCCGGGCCGGTCGGGAAGCCCTGCTGCGCCATCAGTCGACGCCTCCCGCCACGAGCTCGCGCCCGCCGGCTCCCGGCTGGTCGCCCGACGACGCCGTGGCTCCGTGGGTGGGCGGCTCTCCCGAGCGCCGCTGCAACAACATCCGCAGGCCGAGTGCGGTGACGTCGCCCGCTCGTCGGAGCACTTCGGCCAGGCCGCCAGGCAGGTAGAGCAGGAAGGCGATCAGCCCGATGCCACTCGTCAGGAATTGGATCGTCGGGTTGGCTCCGAAGATCGCCGGCAGGCCCTCCAGATACAGCGCGCCCAGGATCGCTCCGGGGATGGAGCCGAGGCCGCCGATGACGACCATGGAGATGATGAGGAAGGAGATCGTCGGATCGAAGGTGTCGGTGCTCAGCCGTTGCGTGGCGAACGCGAAGCACACGCCGGCGTAGCCCGCCATGAAACCCGACAGGCCGAAGGCCAGGAGCTTGGTGCGCAGCACCGGGATGCCCATGGCCGCCGCGGTGATCTCGTTGTCGCGCACCGCCACCAGCCGCCGAGCCACGCCGTGGTCGCGCCAGGTGCGCACGGCCAGCACGGAGAGCACCAGGATGCCGAGGGAGAAGAGCGCGAAGGCACGCTCGGACTGCAGGTTCAGCCCGAACAGCTCCGGCCGGGCGATCACCTGCGAACCCGCCGGCAGCCCGGTGCACAGCGTCTTGTGCAGCACGGGCAGGGTCCAGCACGTGGTGGGCAACACCGACTGCTGCATGAAGTACGCGAAGCCAAGCGTGCTGACCGCCAGGAACAGGCCCGGCATGCGCAACGCGGGGAGCCCGATGACGATGGCGACGGCGGCCGTCACCGCACCGCCGAAGAGCAACAGGAGCGGGAGCGGCACCGAGTTGCCGAGATGGGCCGCCATCAGAGAACCGACCGCGACCAGGCCGAACTGACCCAGGGACAGCTGACCGGCCCATCCGGTGAGGATCGTCAGTGAGAGGGCGATCACGGCGTAGATGCAGATCTGGCTGAACAGGTAGGTGCGGCCGACGTCGAGGACGAACGGGAGCAGGACGGCCAGGCCGAGCGCGAGCCACACTCCCGACACGGAGACCGCCTGGCGCAACCGGTCGGCCTGGCGCGTCATCGTTGCCTTCCCGCCCTCGGACCAGGTGGACGCGGCCCCGGTGCGCGTGCCCTTGCGCATGGCGCGCACCCGTATCAGCAGCACGACCAGGATCAGGGCGTAGAAGATCGCGACGTCGATGGCCGTCGCGTTGTTCGACGACAGCGTGTTCCACTGCAGGAGCTCGTAGAAGATGCCCACGCCGATGCCGGCCACGAAGGCGACGGTCAGGTTCACCATGGCGCCGATGAGCGCGGCGGTGAGAGCGAACAGCAGCAGGTCCGGGCTGAGGGCCTGGGTCAGCGCGCTCGTCTGGCCCGGCGCGTTGAGGATGGCGTTGAAGGCGGAGAGGGCGCCCGCCATCGTCCACGTCAACGTCGAGGTGCGGCGGATCCACACCCCCGAGAGGCGGGCCGAGTCGGCGTTCTCGGACATGGCGCGCATGGACAGGCCCCAGTTGGTCGAGCGCACCGCCACGGCCAGGGCGATGGCGACGATGGGCGCCACGATCATGGTGAGCACCTGCGCCGGCGTGAAGATCACCGTCCCGATGGAGAACGAGACGTCGAAGGGCACCGGGACCGGCTCGTAGAGGTTCTTGGGCCGGATGAAGGGCAGCGCGGTCAGGGCCAGCAGCACCTGGCTCAGACCGATGGTGGCCACCATCAGGAGGACCCGGGCACGGGCGAAGAGCCGGCGCAGCACCAGCTCGGAGAGGGCGCCCACACCGGCGGCCAGCCCGATCGCGAGGACGAGGGAGAACCAGTACTCGAAGTGGAAGTCGGCGGTGAGCTTGACCAGGAAGACGGCGGCGATGACCCCGACCTGGCCCTGGGCGAAGTTGATGATCCGGTTGGTGCGGTAGATGAGGACGAGGCCGACGGCCAGCAGGCCGTAGCCGAGGCCGATGATGGCTCCCTGCAGGACGATGCCGCTCGGGGCGGACAGGGCCAGGAGGGGAAGCATCGTCAGCCGAGCCCGGCGCCGGCGCTGCCCAAGAAGACGGGGCGCAGGAGGTCGTCGCGCTCGAGCAGCTCGGCGGTCGGCCCGTCGAAGCGGATGGCGCCGCGCTCCATGAAGAAGCAGCGCGAGGCCAGGCTGAGCGCCCGGTTCACGCTCTGCTCGACGATGATCACCGTCGTGCCGTCCGCGTTGATCCGTCGCACCATGCCCATCAGGCGGTCGACGGTCATCGGGGCCAGGCCGAGGGCCAGCTCGTCGATCATGAGCAGTCGCGGCTTGGTCATCATCACCCGGGCCAGGGCCAGCATCTGCTGCTCCCCTCCCGAGAGCGTGCCGGCCGGCTGGTCGATGCGCGATGCCAGCTCGGGGAAGACCTCGAGGGCCTCCTCGAAGGCGCCGGCGGCACGGGCCCGGTCGCGCCGCAGGATGTGCCCGCCGATGCGCAGGTTGTCACGCACCGTGAGGCCCGAGAAGGTCATCTTGCCGCCGACCAGCAGCGCCACGCCCTCGTCGATGATCTGTTCGGGTTCGAGGTAGGTCGAGTTCATGCCGAAGACGCGGATCACGCCGCGGTGGGGGTGCGACAGCCCCGAGACGGCGCGCAGCAGTGTCGACTTGCCGGCGCCGTTGGTCCCCAGCAGCGCCACCATCTCCCCGTCGGCGACCTCGAGGTTGATGTCGAAGAGGACCTGGTTGGTGCCGTAGAAGAAGTCCAGGTTGTGGACCTGGAGGGCCGGGATCTCCCCGCCCGCCTGCCGGCGCTTCCCCTCGGCGTAGCGCTCCAGGACGTCCTCGATCACCAGCGTGATGTCGCGGCGCACGCTGCGCGAGCCGATGACGAGCAGGAGCCCACCAATGGCGCAGACCGGGAAGATCAGCGTGAGCGACACCACGATGCCGTGGAGGCCGCCGATGGCGTCGGATATCGCGCCCACCAGCACCGACCCGGCGAAGCCGCCGAAGACGAGCGAGTAGACGCCGAACATGGCGAAGCAGATCGTGCGCATCTCGGGTGGGGCCGTGGCGGCCAGTGTCAGGAAGATGCAGATGGCCAGGGGCGACACCGCCGCGTTGGCCAGGAACTGCAGCAGCACCACCAACCAGAGCTGGGGCACGTAGAGGGACAGGACGAACAGACTGCCGTAGGCGGTGATGCAGATCCCGGCGATGACCAGCGGGCGCTGCGGGGCCTTGCGGAAGTAGCGGTCGCCGAACACGTAGGCGATCGGGAGCCCGAGGAATGCGGCCAGGCCGATGATGGCGTACACCTCGCTGCGCGAGGCCGTGTCGAGGTGGAACTTGTCGATGAAGAACAGGTTGCCGAACAGCCCGGCACCCGTCCCGGCGAAGCCGAGGATCGCCACCGCCACCAGTTCGAAGTAGAGCGAGCGCACCCGCAGCAGCCGGGTCACGGCCGAGCCGAGGAGCACCCGGGGCGCCTTCTCCTGTTGGCTGTGGAGGTCCATGCCCGACGCCTTGAGGATGTGGCTGCTCTCGTTGGCGCCCTTCTCCGGCTCCTTCAACGTGAAGAGGGCGAAGCCGAGCGGAATGCCGGCCAGCGCCACGAGCAGCCCGTAGCGCCAGTCGTGCGAGATGGTCACCACGTAGCCGAAGATCAGGATCCCGATCGTCTGCGACAGGGGATCCGAGAGGTTGTGCCAGCTGAAGATCCGCCCGCGCCCTTCGGTCGGGTAGGCGTCGGACAGGTACGAGTTGTGCACCGTGTTGTTCACCCCGGTACCGACCGATGCCGCCAGGTACAGGAAGGCGAACCACCAGACGTTGGGCGAGATCGCCATCAGAGCACCGAAGCCGGCGAAGACCAGCAGGGCGACGCCGGCGACCAGTTTGCGGCTCCCGCGGTCGGCCCACAGCGCCAGTGGCACGGCCCACAGGAGCTGGGAGACCTGGGCGATGAAGGCCACGGCGCCGAGCGAGGCGTTCGACATGTGGAACGACGTCTCGAGGTTCTTGCCGATGAGCGAGATGCCGTTGCCGAACGTCCCCGGGACGAGCGCCGCCGCGGTCAGGAGGACGAGTGGCGCGAAGCCGTAGCTGTGGAGGATCCCGAGGAGCGGCGGTGGTTTCCCCTCGCCCGTGCCGGGCATGACGTCGATGTCCGCCACCACGTCGGGGTCCCGGACCTGGGCCACCGCCTCGCGGAGCAGATCCTCTGGGACGGCGAAGTCGAACAGCGGATCGTCGGGCACCGGTTGGGGACTCTATCCCTGACACCAACGTCAGATAGGGGTGGCCGCCCTCAGACCTCCGGGCGCAGCGTCGCGACGGTGAGCGGGCCCTCGGGGATGACGGCCACCCGCGCCGCGGGGCCGAGCCGCTCGAGCGCCGCCGCGACGGCGCCGTCGAGATCGGGGGCCGGCACGAGCAGCGCGGCGGCGACGGCGCGCTCGTCGAGACCACCGGTGTGCAGGTGCACCTCGGCGCGGGCCAGCACGCGGCCGAGGACCTGGGCCTGCCAGCGGTCGAGCTCCGGCTCGGCGGTGGCGCCGGCCAGGTCGGCCGGCGTGGCCGCGCCCTGCAGCAGCCGGGCGAAGGCACCGCCGGCCGGCACGCCGTCCTCGCAGGCGGCGGCCATGACGATGATCCCGCCGTCTCGCACGATGCGCTCGGCGGCGGCCATGCCCTTGACAGCCTGGTAGAGGTTGCGGTCGAGGGGATACCCGCCGTTGGTCGACACGACGAGGTCGAAGGGTGCCTCCACCTCGCGCACGGCGGAGGACCGCACGTGCGCGCAGGCGTCGTCGTGGGCGGCGGGCAACGGCCCCGCGAAGACGGCCGCCACCCGGCGCGCCCGGTTGATGGCGACGTCGAGCGACAGGTGCGGCGGCGCCAGCGCCGTGGCGGCGCGGACGAAGTCGTGCACCGGGTTCCCGGCCCGGGTGACGAAGGTGGCCCGGGTGTCGGCGATCCGCCGGGGGTGATGCGCCTCGAGGATGGTCTCGCTGGCGGCCAGACCGGGGCACACCGCCTTGGGGCCTCCGCTGAAGCCGGCGAAGAAGTGGGGCTCGACGAACCCGGTGACGATGCGCACGTCGGCCTCGACGTACTGGCGCTGCAGCAGCACCGGAGTCCCGTCGACCTCGCCCACGCACACGTGGGCGTCGCTCGTCGCGTCGTGGTCGACGATGGCGTAGCGCGCCACGATGCCCGGGCCCACGAGCTCCTCCATCTCCGCGGCCGTGGCCTGCCGGTGCGTCCCGGTGGCGCACAGGAGCGTGATGCGCTCGTCGGGCACCCCGGCCCGGGCCAGCTCGGCCAGCACCGGCGGCAGCACGGTGCGGTTCGGCATGGGACGTGTCAGGTCGGGGAAGACGACGGCCACCGTCCCGGGCCGCCCGGCGATCTCGGCCAACGGCGGCCCCGCCAGCGGATGCCGGAGCGCCTCGGTGATGGCCGCCGCCTCGTCGCCGAGGGCGGGCAGGTCCACCGGCGCCACGACCTCGGCGGTGTCGGGCACCTCGACCGACGTGCCCCGGCGACCGTAGGCGAGCTCGACGCGCACCCTCAGTAGGCGGGGCTGCGCACCGGACCGGGCACCGACTCGGTCGCGGCCAGCACCGCCTCGGCGACGTGGTCGGCCCGGGGCCGCAGGTTGCGGTAGACCTCGACCGCACCGGGGTCCGGCTCGATGAGTGCCTCGACGGGGTCGAGCACGTCGAGCGAGAGACCCATGCCGAGGGCGCGGCCCGCCAGCAGCGCGGCGCCTGCCGAGGCCGCCTCGCCCGAGCGGTGGCGCGTCGCGGGCACCCCGAGGACCGAGGTGAGGACCTCGACCCACACGGGCAGCCCCGACCCGGCGCCGCCGAGGGTCACACCTGCCGCGGTCGAGCCCCCCAGGCGGCCCACCGTGACGACCTCCATCACGCGCAGCACGTCCCAGGCCACCGCCTCCATGACGGCCCGCGCCAGGTCGTTGGCACCATGGGCCGCCCCCAGTCCCACGAAGCCCGCCCGGGCGTCGTCGCGCCACCACGGGGCACGGGCCCCGTCGAGCCACGGCACCGCCACCACCCCGCGTGCGCCGGGGGGGCTCTCCCCCGCCAGGCGCGCCAGCTCGTCGGGCGTGCTGCCGAGCAGCCGGCCGAGCCAGGCCAGGAAGGAGCCGGCCGCCGACAGGCCGCCCTCGAGCAGCCAGCCCCCGTCCGCCGCCCGTGTCACCACCGCCCCGGCCGGTGAGGGGACGGGACGCTCGTGCACGGGCACCGATACGTTGCCGGTGGTGCCCCAGCTGACCATCGGGTGGTCCTCCGACGCACCCGATCCCATCACCTCGCACTGGCGGTCACCGGCGCCGATGACCACCGGGATGCCGGGGCGCAGCCCGAGCTCCGCGCCCGGCACCGACTTCAGCTGGCCGACGACGGTGTCCGACGCGACGACGCTCGGGAGCTTGCCCAGCGCGGGGCCGGCCAGCTCCCGCACGGCGTTGCCGTCGAAGTCGTACAGCCCGCTGCGCGACGCGAACGTGGCGTCCGTGACCGCCTGGTCCGTCATGCGGTAGACGACCAGATCACGCGGCGAAAGAACGAGGTCGGCCGCATCGAGGCGCCCGGGCTCGTGCTCGGCCAGCCAGGCCAGCTTCGCCGCCACCGCACCGGCGTCGAGCGGGATCCCGGTGCGGGCCCGGTTGATGTCGTCGCCGCCCATCCGCTCCGCCAGCACCCGCGCCTCGGCGGCGGCCCGGTGGTCGGACCACAGGATGCCCCTGCCGACGGGGTCCCCCTTCGCGGTCACCGGGACGAAGGTCTGCCGGGCTCCCGAGCACGCGACGACGTCGACCTCGGCGAACGCCCGCGGTGCCTGGGCCCGGGCCTCGGCGCACGCGATGACCAGCGTGGTCCACCAGCGCAGCGGGTCCTGCTCGGCCCAACCGACCTCGGGGTGCGTCGTGGTGAGCTCCGAACGGGCCAGCGCGGCCAGGCCACCGTCGCCCCACAGCCCGACCTTGGTGACGGTCGTCCCGAAGTCGATGGTCAGGATCACCGGCCGTGCACCAGCGCGTCCACGAGGCCGGCCATTTCCGCCGGGTCCGGGTCCTGGTACAGCGTCCGTCCCATGGCCATGCCGGCGCCGCCGCCCTCCATGACGTCGCGCACTTCGTCCAGCACGCGGTCGCGGCCCGCCTCGCTGCGCGGGCCCCCGAGGAAGAGGACGGGCACGCCGACGCTCGCCACCACCCGGGCCACGGCGCGCTGGCGGTCGGCGCCCGGGCTCGACGCGGGCACGGGGACCTTGATCACGGGCGCCCCGATGTCGTGCGCCACGACCGACGCCAGCACGACAGCGTCGACGTCGCGCCGCACCCGTCCCTCGTGCCACACCAGCGGCTCGATGAGGGCTTCGAGCCCCGCGTCGCGCGACTGCTCGAGCACCTGGCCCAGCAGTTCGAGCGCCGACGCCGTCACGGGGTCCTCCATGTCGATGCGCGTCATGTGCTTGACGCCGGTCCATCCGTCGGCCGCGGCACGGGGCACGCTGGCCACCAGGCGGTCGTCGAGCTCGAAGGCGGACCCGGCCAGGCCGGTCCGGTTGATGGAGAGGTAGGTACGGTGCAGCGCCGTGATGTGGCCCGCGGCCGCCAGGCCGGTGAGGGGCTCGGCGGTGGCCAGGATCCCGTCGCAGAAGGGCAGCGCCTGGGCCAGCGCCCCGAAGAACTCGGCCCAGTTCTCGGTGGTCAGCACCGCGCGGGCACGGTGGTCCGCCGCCAGGATGAGCGAGGGGGTGGGCAGCGGCCCGGGTGCGGTCATCGCGCTCCGGCCAGCGACAGGACCACCTTGGCCAGGGAGGAGAAGTCCTCCCGGCCGTAGCCGGCGGCGCTCGCCGCCGTGAGCAGTTGGCGCGCCGCCGCCGTGGTGGGCACCGCCACGCCACGGCGTGCCGCGTACGCCATGGCCAGGTCGATGTCCTTGGCCATCAGGTCGGTCATGAATCCCGGCTGCCAGCCGTTCGACGCCGGGCTCTCGGGGATGACGCCGGGTACCGGCAGCCGCGTGCGCACCGCCACGCAGTCGCCGGTGGCATGGGTGAGGACCAGCAGCAGCTTCTCCATGTCGACGCCCGACGTCGCCGCCATGGCGGTGGCCTCCGCCGTCGCCGTCATCTGGGCCGCGTAGATCACCTGGTTGCACAGCTTGACCACCTGGCCCATGCCCGGGCCGCCGACGTGCACGATCAACCCGGCGAAGGGCTCCATGGCCGGCTCGGTCTGCGCCAGCACCCCGGCGTCGCCACCCACCATGAGCGTGAGGGTGCCCTTCTGCGCACCCGCGGTGCCGCCCGACAACGGCGCGTCGAGGTACTGCGCCCCGGTCCCCGTGACGCGGGCGTGCTGGGCCCGCTCCACCTCGGGGTCGATGGTCGAGCAGTCGACCACCGTCGTCCCGGCCCCGAGCACCGGCAACATGGCGTCCACCACCTCGACCACCTCGGGTGAGTTGGGCACGCACACGAAGATCACGTCCGAGACCTCGGCCACCCCCTTCGGCGATCCCCCGTCGGCGGCCCCGGCGGCGACGGCGGCGTCGATCGGCCCCCGCCCACGCGAGGCCACGGTGACCTCGTGACCGGCGGAAACCAGATGCCCGGCCATGGGCAGCCCCATGGCGCCCAGCCCGATGAATCCGATGCGCATGCGTGTCCCTCCAGACGTCTCGGCCGGTACTAGGCGAACTGGGGCAGCCACTCGGCCGTGCCGGCGAGGAGCTCGGCCACCATGGCCTCCATGACGCCCAGGTCGCCCCGACCGGCCAGCGGGTCGAGCGCGAAGGCCTCGGCGGCCAGGCCGCGGTCCCCGCGGACGGCGGCCTCGACGGTGAGCTCCTGCGTGGCGACGTGGCGCCGCACGATCTCGTCGTAGGGCGCCGGCAGCACGGAGCGGTCGCGGCCGCGGATGCCGTCGCCGTCGATGACGCAGATCGACTCGAGCACGACGTCGGGCGGCAAGCCGACGGCCTGGCCCGCGTTCGGGATGTTGACCGGCGCCTCGAAGGGCTCCCCGGTGAGCATGGCCTGGATCATCGGTGAGGGCAGCTCACCCGACTGCCACGTCTGCAGTTCCTTGGTGCCCGCCAGCCAGGCGTCGACGTCGGCGACGTACCCGGCCTGGTGCGCCTCCCGCCTCGAGATCGGGCTCAGCTCGATGTTGTAGGCCGACCCCCACCCCGACTCGGGGGTCAGGGCGAACGAGACGAACTCGGCGATGTGCCGGTCCCCGGCGGCCGGGAAGGTCCCCCAGCGGTCGAGCAAGGTGAGTTTGAACAGGTGGCGCTGGGCGAAGTCGAGCTTGGAGAAGGTCTCGGCCTCGGGACGCCCCTCGTACGGCGCGAGCGACCCGAGGCCGCCCACCTCGTCGACGAGCGCGCGCAAGACGTCGAACCCGTCGGCGCCGTCCACCTGGAGCGAGGTCAGCACCGGGAAGTGGTTGACACCCGTCACCGACGCGGTGACCGCCTCGAGCGGGCGGCCGAGCGCGATGGCCAGGTCCATGCAGAAGTTGCCCACCTCGTGGCAGAGCCCCACCGTCTTGATGCTGGTCTCCCGGCACACCGACCTCGTCAGGGCGGTCATGGGGTTGGTGATGTTGAAGAGCCAGGCATCGGGGCAGTGCTGCTCCATGGCCTTGCCGATGCCGACCAGGACCGGGATGTTGCGCAGGGCGCGGTTGATGCCTCCCGGGCCGACGGTGTCGCCCACGGTCTGGGTGATGCCGTGCGCCGCCGGCACGTCGAGGTCGACCGCCATCGATCGGAAGGCGCCGGTCGAGATGCACACGATGACGAAGTCGGCGCCGTCG